>Ga0209881_1000293_pt1 | contig 13519 bp, 13 predicted proteins | sample PersoiDNA2013193_FD_185804 | JGI IMG/M metagenome (GOLD analysis project Ga0209881, IMG submission 185804) | Permafrost soil microbial communities from the Arctic, to analyse light accelerated degradation of dissolved organic matter (DOM) -... | ecosystem: Environmental > Terrestrial > Soil >... | reverse complement strand
CGCTGGTCAGCTCGCTCGCGCTGCTGCACACGCCCGCGGAGGTCCAGTTCTACGTGCTCGACTTCGGCGGCGGCACGCTGTCCGCGCTGAGCGGGCTGCCGCACGTCGGCGGGGTAGCGGCGCGCGGCAGCGGCGACCAGGTCCGCCGCACGGTGGCGGAGCTGCGCACACTGCTCGACCAGCGGGAACGCTCGTTCGCCGAGCACGGCATCGGGTCGATCGCGGCCTACCGCCAGCTGGCAGCGGCCAGCGACGGGTTCGGCGACGTCTTCCTGGTCGTGGACGGCTGGCTCACACTGCGCCAGGACTACGAGGACCTGGAGCCTGCGGTGACCGCGCTGGCCGCCCGCGGCCTCGGGTACGGCATCCACGTCGTCGCCGCGTCCAGCAAGTGGTCGGAGTTCCGCCCGGCGATCCGCGACCTGTTCGGCACCAGGCTCGAGCTGCGGCTCGGCGACCCGTACGAGTCGGAGGTCGGCCGGGCGGCGGCCGCCAACGTGCCGGCCGACTCGCCCGGCCGCGGGCTGACCCGCGACGGACTGCACTTCCTCGCCGCGGTGCCGCGGCTGGACCTGGCCGGGGAGCACGGTTCGGCAGCCGGCTCCCCGGACGCCGGGCCGGACAGCCCGGACGCCACCAGGGCGCTGGCCGCCGCCGTCGCCGGGGCGTGGCATGGCCCGCGGGCGCGGGCAGTCAGGATGCTGCCTGACGTGCTGCCGGCCGCCTCGCTGCCACCCGCGTCGGGCAGCATGGTGCCGTTCGGCATCGACGAGAACGCGCTCGCCCCGGTCGGTGCTGACTTCGCCGCCGACCCGCACTTCCTGGTCTTCGGCGACACCGAGTGCGGCAAGTCCAACCTGCTGCGGGTGCTGACCGCGGGCATCGTCGGCGCGTACACCGACGAGCACGCCAAGCTGCTCTTCGTCGACTACCGGCGCTCGCTGCTCGACTCCTCCGAGGTGCCGCACCAGATCGGCTACGCCACCTCATCGGCGACGGCCTCCGCGCTGCTCAAGGACGCGCGGGAGGCGCTGCTCAAGCGGCTGCCGCCGCCGGACCTCACCCCGGGCCAGCTGCGCGCGAGGTCCTGGTGGTCCGGCCCCGACCTGTTCGTCATTGTGGACGACTATGAACTCGTGGCGAGCTCCGCCAACCCGATGATCGCGCTGTCTGAGCTGCTGCCGCAGGCCCGCGACATAGGCCTGCACGTCGTGCTCGCCCGCTCGGCCGGCGGTGCCGGGCGAGCGATGTTCGAGCCGGTGATCCAGCGGATGCGGGAGATGGGGTCGCCTGGGCTGATCATGTCGGGCAGCAAGGACGAGGGGCAGCTACTTGGCGGCATGCGCCCGATGGCCCTGCCCGTCGGGCGGGGATACCTGGTCGAGCGGCGCGCCGGGAGCCGGCTCGTGCAGACGGCACTGCACGGGTAACACGGCCCTGCACGGGCAACCAGGCGGCTACGCGCCGCTGGCACGCCGGCTCCGCCTGCGGGCCGCCGGAATCACGGTGGCCGCGGCGATTACCACCAGTACCAGCACCAACGCGCCGCCCGCGATCGCCATCGCCACCGTCCGGGTCCGGGTCTCGGGCGGTGCCGGGCGGCTAACCGGCACGTGCTGTGCGACCGCCCCAGCCCCAGCCCCGTCCTCGGGAAGCACAGCCGTTACCGCCTGCACCGGGTTCACCATCCCGTGGCCCGTGCCTGGCCCGGCCGCGCCGTCGGCGGTCGCCGCGATCCGGGCCACCACCTGCGCGGCGCGCAAGTTCGGATGAGACGCGCGGACCAGCGCGGCCACCCCGGAGACGAAGGCCGTCGCGAAGCTGGTGCCGTTGTCCTCCAGCGAGTAGGCGTCTGGGTACGCGCCTGGGTACGCGCTGGCCACGCCCACCCCGGGCGCGGTGACCGTCACCGGAGTACGGGTGTCGGAAAACGACGCGAGCGAACCGTCCCGTGCGACCGCGCCGACCGAGAGCACCCCCGGATAGGCCGCAGGGTAGAACGGTCCCTTGCCGCTGTCCGCGCCGTCGTTGCCAGCCGCCGCGACCAGGACCACGTCGCGAGCCCGCGCGAACTGAACGGCCGACCGGAGCGCGGGCGTATCGGCGCCGGCCAGCGACAGGTTGATGACGCCGGCGCCCAGGCCGACCGCATCGCGGATCGCGGTCGCGGTCACGCCGCCTGGGATAGCTAGCTCCGAGTTGGTGATCTTGATGGACAGGATCTGTGCCCGCGGCGCGACACCACTGAACGAGACACCAGCCCGCGGCGCGGCGGCGATGATGCTCGCCACCGCCGTCCCGTGTCCCACGCAGTCGGCACCGACCGGGAACCCGGTGACTCCTGACAGGTCAGGCCCCACCGTGACACGGTCACCGAACTGCGGGTTCGCGTCCACCCCGCTGTCGATGACCGCGACCGTGACCCCGGCCCCCTCGGTCAGGCCCCACACGCTGGAGAAGCTCAGCGCCCGCTGCGCCCACGGCGTGGCCGTGGGCGCGGCGGCACCCTGCCCGGCCGGGCAGCCGGTCACTGGCCCAGGCAACTGCCCGGCGGGTGCGATGGGCGCGGTCAGTGCGGCAGGCACGGCGGAGGCGGCCCGCGCGGTGGCCGGCTCGAGGACCGCAAGCCACGACGCGACCAGAAGCACTGCCAGGATCGTCGCACAACGCACGAGCACGCACCTCCGTCACCGCGACTCCGACACCGTCGCCGCCTATGAACGTCGTTGCCTATGAATACGGGCGCACCGCGGATTCCGCTCACCCCAGCCAAGAAAGTAGCAGCCCCGACCGTCCCGCGCCGGTCCCTCCGCCCGGTGACCGGCGCGGCGGGCGCTGGCCAGCGTGGCTGAATCTGGTTAGGCGGCCCATTTCTGGCTCAGGTGACGATGCGCAGCGTCGCCGCGAGGCTGTCCGCGATCTCAGTGAACAGGGGGTCGTCGTCGACGAGAACCCAGTACATGGTGTATACGACGGCGTCCTTGATCTGCGGCGGCCGGCACACGTACGTGACGGACACCACGGTGTCGGACGGGCTGTCGCCGCCGTCGTGCCACTCGCGGCGCAGGCGCACGGCGGGCCCGGCGGGTAGCTCGACCCGGCTGACCTCGAGTCTGGTCGTCGCGGCGTCCCGTCTCGCGAACTGCCCCTCCAGCGTGTCCAGCTGCAGTGCGGGTTGTTCGCGGGAGACGTGGATCGTGGAGACGTCGATTTGAGCCACGTCCCCGTCAGGCTCCGACATCCACACGCACGCCAGCTTCATGCCGCGTTCCCGGCTGCCGGCCGCGCACCTGGCCAGGCTGTCGGTGTACTTACCCAGGAGCTCGGGGGCGGCCTGGGGGCCGAGCAGCCCGCGCGCCGTGGTGGCCGCCCACCCGGGGAGATCCCTGTCCTTGTCCCTGCCGCGCAGCGCGGGGAGCAGGCCAGAGCGCTTGGGCTTGTCCATTGGCAGCCAGACCCAGCCGTCGCCCGGGGGCACCGCGATATTCATCCGGTAGGTCATCGCTTGTGCCCTCCGCGCATGCCGGGCGGGTGCCCGTGGTGATGGTAATACTCGAGTTCCTCGGCGAGGAGCCGCCTGGCGCGCCGTTCGGCGGGCGGCACCGGCACGAGCCAGATCGCGAGGGCGGCGAATGCGAAACCCGCGCTGAGCAGCACTGACACGACCAGGATGAGAGCGCCTACGCCTCCCACCCAGAACGCGGTGTACACGGCGCCCACCCCGGCGCTCGTGGTCCGGTGATTGGCGAGCACCGCGGGCCTGCTGATGCCGATCCGCCACAGGTGCCGGAACGTGAGTACGCCGGTGACCAGGGAGAACACGATCTCGGCGATGAGCACGGCGAGAAAGCCCGGCGATCCGGGGCGGCCGGCGGCGAGCACTGCTCCGGCGATGATCAGCGTGTACATCATTACCGCCATACCGAGGAGGAGCGTGCCTCCCACGCGGCGGCACCAGTACACGAACCCGCGCCTGTACCAGGTTCTGCCCACGCCCGGCAGCCTGGCGATGGTCACCCCGGGCGGAAGCTCGGCCCGCGGCGGGAACCTGATGTTGTCGTGGCTGGTCATGGGAGTCAGAACGGATTGAGGTCGCTGAGCAGGTGGAGCACCTGGTGCCCGGTCTCGCTGGCGGCGTTGCCGACAGCGTCGGCGGTCCCGTCTAGCAAGCCGTGCGCCTGCCACTGCGCTGACCAGTTCTCCTGGAATAGGTTGTGCACGAAGGCTCCGACGCCGACCGCCAACGCCCCGCCGGCGATCACCCCGCCGGCGACCGCGGCGACCGAGCCGGCGCCGATGAACGCGGCAACGCCTATCCCGGCGCCCAGGGCGGCGCCGTTGGAGACCACGCCGTCGGTGACGGACTGCCCCCAGGACTCGCCTTGTTCCCGGTCTTGCCAGATCGTGATGCCCGCGCCCGCCGTGGCACCGATGAACGGGATGGCGCGGACCGCGCCGCCGGCCACGCCCGCGAGCCCGAGTCCGCCGGCGTCTCCGTCGGCCCCCATCGTGAGGGCGCTTTCCGGCGGGGAATTGGCGAGCTTGCCCTGCAGGACCGCGCGCTCTTTCAGTGCCTCGGCTGCGTTCTGCCTGACCTCGGGGTCCATTCGGAAATTTCTGCCGTTCACCCTCTTCCTGGCGAGTACATTCTGCCACGCCGCGTCCTGGGTGACGGCGACCTTCTTGCCCACCGCGGCCAGGTCCTCGGCCACTTCCCTGCTGTACGTGGTCGGGAGCGCCCACAGGCCGCGGACAGCGTCAAGCCCGTTGACCGGGTCGCACGGCCGACGCCTCGGCCAGGATCTTCGTTCGGTAGGCCATGTACTGGCTGGCGAGCCTGGCGTTGTCCGCGATCGCCTGCGGGGACGGGCTGTCAAGGCCACTGGCCGTGGTGCCGGGCAGTGCGGTCCCGTTCGCAGGATCGATCGCCACCCCTTGCTTCGCCAGCTGATAGGCGGCCTCTTCGAGCGCGTTCTCCAGGGTGGCAAGACTGGCCGCCAGGTTTCCCGCGATGGCGCCGATCTCCCCCCATGCCTCGGCGAGCTGCGCGCCCGCGGTCGAGTCCCTATCCCACGCGCTCGTGAACGCGTCCGCGGCCGAGCCAGACCAGCCGCCCACACTGACGATCTGCGACACCTGCCGGGACAGGGCGCGATCCGCGCTGGTGAGCGTCGCGGCGACCGTGGAGCACTGGCCCTCAAGCGCCTGCAGCCCGGAGAAGTTCCCGCCCACCCAGTCGTAGGCGCACGCGGCCAGTGACCCTTCGCCCATCCTCAGCTCCCCGTGATGAGACTGGTCAGCTCCTGGCAGAGCCGGGTGCTGCTCTGCTCCGCGTCCCGGTACTGCTGATAGGCGCTGCTGAGCTTCTGGCCGTGGCTCTCGACGACCGCGCCAAGCTGACCCGTAGCCAGGCCCGCAGCCATCAGCGCGTTCGACAGCGCCGCGTTGACCGTCCCGTCGCCGCCGTCCGGCGCGCTCACCCCGGCCGCGCTCACCGCGCCCGACAGCGTCCGGGATTCATTCCCGAAGATCTGCGCCATGCTCAGCAGGTCACTCAGCACGACCTGGTATCCGTCACTCACCTTGGCTGCCTCCACGAGAACCCGCCCAGATCCAGTGGTTCCCACCGCCAGGCGTCGCCGCTCACCTCAGCATCCAGTACTACACGATCTACCCTGGCCGCGGTCGCGGCATCCATGACCTTGGCGAGCGGCAGGACCGCCCAGGGCTGCGAGTGCCCGAGCGCCGCCACCAGGACGCGAACTGAGCTGAACACCGGCAGCACCAGACCGTCTGGCTGCCGCCGCGCCTCAAAGATCAGCTGATCGCAGGCCCCCGGATGCGCGGGCACGACCACCAAGGATTCCTGCTCCGTCAACGCTGCCCGCTCCCGTGTGCCGACTCTGTCACCTCGCCTACACGCATTACAAGGGAACACGTACGGCAAGGAGATACGGTTCAGGCATGCGGGACCAGGAACAGCGATCAGGGAACAGCGATCAGGGAAGATAGGGACGCGGGCACACGGCGCTCATCGTCAGCGACCCTATACGGGCTGGATCGCGGACCTGATCTGGTCAGGAACTGAACTCCGCCAAGGTCCGCTCGGCCTCCGCGAGCCAGGACTGACGGGCGGTGATCGCCTCTTCCGCCTTGCGGACGGCCGCCTGATCGCCGCGGGCCTGAGCCTTGGCGAGCTGGGTCTCCAGGGTGGCGATCGCGGTGCGGAGCTGGTTGACGGTGCCCTCCGCGCGGGCCACGGCCTCGGGGTTGGAGCGCTTCCACTGGGCGTCCTCGGCGCGCTTGACGGCCTCCTCGACGCGGCGCAGGCCGGATTCGAGCTGGTCGCGGGCTTCGCGCGGGATCGGGCCCGCCTGCTCCCAGCGCTCCTGAATGGACCGGAGGGCGTTCTTGGCGGCGCGCCAGTCGGTGACCGGCAAGATCGCCTGCGCCTGCACGAGAAGCTGCTCCTTGACTCCTGCGTTGCCGCGGAGCTCGGTCTCCTTGGCGGCGAACACGTCGGTCCTTGCCGCGAAGAACTTGTCCTGCGCGTCGCGAAACCGCTTCCACAGGTCGGCTTCGGCGTCGCGGCCGGCCCGGCCGGCCTCCTTCCACTGGTGCATCAGCTCGCGGTAGGCGCTTGACGTCCCGCCCCAGTCGGTGGAGTCGGCGAGCGATTCCGCCTGCTCGACGAGCTTCTCCTTGGTGGCCTTGACCGCATCCCGCTCAACCTCGAGGGACGAGAAGTAGGCCTTGCGCCGTTTGGTGAAGGAGTTGCGCGCCGCGGACAGCCGCTTCCAGAGCACCGCCTCGATGGCCCGGTCGGCGTGCGGGGCGGCCTTCCACTCCTCGAGGAGCTCGGCCATCCGCTCGCCGCTCGCCTTCCAGTGCGTCGCCTCGGCGGCGATGTGCTCCGCCTCGTCGACGATGCGCTCCTTGACGCCGCGGGCCTCGACGCGTGCCTGCTCGCGGGCGGCCTTGGCCTCCTCGCGGCGGTGGTCGACCGCGGACGTCAGTGCCTCGAGGCGAGTGCGGAGACTGTCGAGGTCGCCGATCACGTTCGCCTCGGCCACGGCCGCGAGCAGCCGCTTCACGGTCGACTGGGCCTGCGCGGGCGCGATCTCCGTCGTCGCCATCCGCTGCTCGAACAGTGCTATCTCGGTCTCGAGCGACGCGAACTTGCGCCGGAAGAAGGCGAGCGCCTCCTCCGGGCTTCCCGCCGCCCACGAGCCGATCACCCGCTCGCCATCGGCGGTACGCACGTAGACCGTCCCGTCGACGTCTACCCGACCCCAGGGATCGTTGGCGGTGGTCACGGCGAACCTCCTGGTTCTCCAGCCGCCCCGGGCCTGCCGGGGCGAAATGTCGCTCAGCTTCTCTTGACGCTCACGCGGTGGTCTTCTTGATGCTCACGCTGTTGATGATGACCTTCTCCTTGGGGACGCCGCCGCCGGCCGACATGGTGCATGAAGTACCGGCCTTAGCTACATTCTGTAGGATGTCAAGCCCCGAGGTAATGGTTCCGAACGGTGTATAGCTGGCCGCCAGGCTGGTGTTCTTGAACACCAGGAAGAATTGGCTCCCGTTGGTGCTGGCACCGCTGTTGGCCATGGCCACGGTCCCCGCCGTATAGGTGGCCCCTGTCAGGTTTTCGTCGGCGAATGCGTAGCCGGGGCCGCCAGTTCCGAGGGTGGCCGACGAGCAGGTCAGCTTCTCGGCGGCCTTGGCGGTCGGGTCGCCGCACTGCAGCATGTAGAGCGGGTTGCTGTTGGATACCCGGTGGCACTGGGTGTTATTCCAGAAGCCCGTCGAGGCCAGGTGGATGAACGAGTTGACCGCGCAGGTCGCCTTGGAATTCAGCAGGTTAATCTTGATCGCGCCGAGGTTCGTATTGATCGACGCCGTGTACGCGGCCTTGTAGTCAGGGGTCGCGGGCGGCAGGCTGACCTTGGAAACCGCGCCGCCCGAGGACGCGGTGTACGTGCAGTGGGTCGCGGGCTCGGCGACCGCCGCGGTGGATGTCGTGGCGGAAGCGGATGCCGAGGCGGATGCCGTGGCGCTTGGCTTCTTCACCGCCGCGGGCGACCCGCCAGCGAAGGCAGTGGTCAGGCCCACGGCGAGGCCAAGCACGCAGAGCACGGCGAGCCCGACGCCGAACCGCTGCCGGTACTTGCGCTGCCGGTCAACGCGCGCCTGACGCTGGATCTCATACTGCTCTCGCGCGCGCCTGCGCACGCGGTCGCTGCTCCCCGCCAAGGGTTCCGACCTCCAATGGCCTATTTGGCCCGTATACCGATAAATCCGTAACGCCCTCTTGGTGGCGTTAGCGCACGATCGTTCGCGCATCGTACCCGCCAGCACCGCGGTAGCGGTACTGTCGTTACCTGTTCGCTGCCGGCATCTCCAGGGGAGCGGCCCCCGGGCCCCCGGTACGCCGGCCCATCGGCCCAGCGCGGATAATCTCCGGGGCGGCTGGTCACGCTGTGGTACCCGGTGGCCGCGTCCGTTTAACCGGTTCGCTGCCGCCCGCTCTCAGTCGATAGCCTGTGTCCGTGCTCATCACAGGATTTCCCGCCGGTGCCTTCGCCGCCAATTGCTATCTGGTGGCGCCGGCGCCCGGCGAGGAATGCGTGATCATCGACCCAGGACAGGACGCGGAGCCCGGGATCGAGGACCTACTCGCCCGGTACCGGCTCAAGCCTATCGCGGTGCTGCTCACGCACGGTCACATAGACCACATGTGGTCGGTCGCGCCGGTCTGCGGCGCCAAGAACATCCCGGCCTACATCCACCCGGACGACCGTGACCTGCTCGCCGATCCCGCCAAGGGCCTCTCGCTCAGCGCGAAGCAGCAGTTCTTGGGCGGCATGACGTTCAGCGAGCCCGACGACGTGAAGGAACTCGCCGACGGCGCCATCCTCGCCCTGGCCGGCTGCGAGTTCACGGTGAGTCACACCCCTGGCCATACCAAGGGCTCGGTCACGTACCGAAGCGGCGAGGCGCATTCGCCTCGCCGCCCCGGCCGGGACGCCCTCTTCACCGGGGACCTGCTGTTCGCCGGGTCGATCGGCAGGACCGACCTGCCCGGCGGCGACGACCAGGCGATGGCTCGCAGCCTGTACCGGACGATGACCCAGATGCCCGACGAGACCGTCGTGCTCCCCGGCCACGGGCCGCAGACCACGATCGGCGAAGAGCGCCAGGCCAATCCGTTCCTTGCCGGTCTCAAGCCGGCCAAGAAGGGGCTGTAAAGCAATGAACTTCCAGGCGCCTAAGGGCGTCTCCGAGTACCTGCCGCCGCGCGGCGCGCTGTTCGATGAGGTGCGAGAGGCATTCGCGGAATCCGCGCGCCGCGCCTGCTACGGCCGCGTGGAAACCGCGGTGTTCGAGGAGACTTCCCTCTTCGTCCGCGGCGTCGGCGAGTCATCCGACGTGGTCCGCAAGGAGATGTACTCCTTCAACGACCGGGGCGGTCGCGAGATCACGCTGCGCCCCGAGTTCACCGCCGGCGTCCTGCGGGCGGTTCTCGAGCACAACCTGCACCGGGGCGCGCTGCCCGTCAAGGTCTTCACGTCGGGCCCGGCGTTCCGCTACGAGCGCCCGCAGGCGGGCAGGTACCGGCAGTTCTACCAGTTCGACCTGGAAGCGATCGGCACCGAGGACCCGGCGGTCGACGCCGAGACGATCGCCGTCGCCTGGGACGCCTACGCCGCGCTCGGCCTCAGCAGGCTGACCCTGCTGCTCAACTCCCTGGGCGACAAGCAGTGCCGCCCGGTGTACCGCGAGGCGCTGCAGAAGTTCCTGCGCGCCCTTGACCTGGACGCCGACACCAGGGAGCGGATCGAGATCAACCCGCTCCGGGTCCTGGACGACAAGCGCCCCGAGGTCCGCGAGCAAACGCGGAACGCGCCGGTGATGACCGACTACCTGTGCGCCGACTGCAAGGCCCACCACGACGCGGTACGCGGCCTGCTCGGCGGCCTCGGCATCCCGTTCACCGATGCCCCCCGCCTGGTCCGCGGCCTTGATTACTACACGCGGACCACCTACGAGTTCGACCACGCGCTGCTCGGCGCCCAATCGGGCATCGGCGGCGGCGGCAGGTACGACGGGCTCTCCGAGGAGATCGGCGGCCCGCCGCTGCCCGGCATCGGGTTCGCGGTCGGCCTCGATCGTACAGTTCTAGCGATCGAGGCGGAACGGGCCGGCGCCGACACCGCGGCCGCCGCCGGCTGCCAGGTCTACGGCGTGTCCCTGGGCGATGATGCCCACGCGGACGTGCTCACCCTGATCACCGCGCTGCGCAGGGCCGGGCTCCGCGCCGACATGGCGTTCGGCACGCGTGGCCTGAAGGGCGCGATGAAAGCGGCCGACCGGTCAGGCGCCGACTTCGCGGTCCTCATCGGGGCGGATGAGCGGAGCAACGGGATCGTTCGGCTAAAGGATCTTAAGACTGGTGACCAGCAGGACGTGGCAGCGGCCGCGGTCACCGGCTGGCTGCTTGAGAGGCTGGGGACGAAGTAATGCTGAGGACCGCCTGGCCCGTATGATCGTCGACGACGTCCCTGCCCGCCTCCGGCATGCTCGGCAGGATCTCACGCCGGACGTCTCGATATACTCGCTGTCTGTTACCTTCCCCGTGCCGATGAACTTCTGGCTGTTCACGCTCATCACTGACTTGGTGGATTCATGCATCGTTATCGGACACACACATGTGGCGAGCTCCGGGCCGCCGAGGCCGGTAAGACCGTACGGCTGTCCGGGTGGATCCACAATCGGCGGAACCTGGGAGGGATCCTCTTCATCGACCTGCGCGACCATTATGGGCTGACCCAGCTTGTGGTCAGACCCGGCTCGAACGCCATCGAGAGCCTGTCGGGCCTGCCGAAGGAGACGGTCGTCTGCATCGACGGCACGGTGCTGCTCCGCGATCAGGTCAACATCAACACCGACCTTCCCACTGGTCATATCGAGGTAGAGGTCGACCAGGTCGAGGTACTTGGAACCGCCGCGCCGCTACCGTTCAGCATCTTCCCTGAGGAGCAGGTGGGGGAGGAGAAGCGGCTGATTCACCGGTTCCTTGACCTGCGCCGTCAACGTATGCACCGCAACATCGTTCTGCGATCTGAGGTTGTCGCGAGCATCCGGGCCAAACTGACCGCGCTGGGATTCCACGAGTACCAGACACCCATCCTCACCGCGTCCAGCCCTGAGGGCGCTCGCGACTTCCTGGTGCCGTCGCGGCTTCAGCCCGGCAAGTTCTTCGCCCTCCCGCAGGCTCCACAGCAGTTCAAGCAGTTGCTGATGGTGTCGGGTTTTGACCGCTACTTCCAGATCGCGCCGTGCTTTCGTGACGAGGACAGCCGAGCGGACCGGTCCCCGGGCGAGTTCTACCAACTCGACGTGGAGATGAGCTTCGTCGAGCAGGAAGACGTGTTCTCCGTCGTCGAGCAGGTCCTCACCGAACTGTTCCGAGAATTCGCGCCCGACAGGGAGATCACCTCCCCGTACCCGCGAATCACCTACCGGGACGCGCTACTACGGTATGGGACGGACAAGCCCGACCTGCGGGTCAGCCTCGCACTCACCGACGTCTCTGACATCTTCGCCGCAAGTGAGTTCCGTGCGTTCGCAGGCCAGCACGTTCGGGCGCTCGCGGTGCCTGACTGTGCCGACCGGCCGCGTTCGTTCTTCAGCAAGATGGAGGAGTTCGCGGTCGAACGGGGAGCCAAGGGGCTTGCTTGGGTGCGTCTGGATGGTGACAAGACGTTCACCGGTCCGGTCGCCAAGTTCCTCAGCGACTCCGAAGCCGAGCGGCTCATTGCCGAGACCCAGGCTGAGCCCGGCACCGCGATCTTCTTGAACTCAGGGGACGTCGATGCCGTCGCCAAAGTCATGAGTGAGGTACGGGTCGAGGCAGGCAAACAGACCGGAGACTTCGACCAGGACGCCTTCCGGTTCTGCTGGATCGTTGACTTCCCGATGTACGAACGTGCCGACAACGGAAGCATCGAGTTCAGCCACAACCCGTTCTCCATGCCGCAAGGCGGGATGGAGGCGCTCAACTCCAAGAGCCCGCTAGACATCCTCGCCTGGCAATACGACATCGTCTGCAATGGCATCGAACTGTCCTCCGGCGCGATCCGGAACCACAGCCCCGAGATCATGTACAGGGCATTCGAGATTGCTGGCTACCCCGCCAGCGTGGTCGAGGACAAATTCGGCGGCATGCTGCGCGCTCTCAAGTTCGGCGCGCCCCCGCACGGCGGCATCGCCCCGGGCGTTGACCGGATCGTCATGCTGCTAGCCGACGAGCCGAACATCCGAGAGACCATCGCGTTCCCGCAAAACCAGAACGCTCAAGACCTCATGATGGGCGCGCCGACCGAGGTATCAGCCCAGCAACTGGCCGAACTTCACATCAAACTCGACCTGCCCAAGCCGCAACAGCGAAAGCCCTGACCGACAGACCGACGTCTGGCCTCCCGGCTAGGCGAACGGCCGGGTACAGACGTCAGCTATTACCGGGTGCCGAAGTAGAAGTTGCAGACGATACTCAGCCGCTCGCCCGCGTACAAGTTCCCGACGGCGTGCACTGTTTCCCCGGGGAACGCGATCAGGTCGTCCTCTTGCGGCTCCACGATCCTCTGTGTCGTTCCGCCACCGAGGATGATCGCGCCTCCGTCAGTGTCTTGTATGCGGGCGTAGTAGACGCTGGTCACCAGTGGGTGGATGCCGCAGTGGTTGTCGGTGTGGGGTCGCTGGTGCGGCGGCCGGTCACGGGATCCGGTCATGGTGACCGGAAAGACTTGGGGCGTCAGCAGGCTGGGATCGGGCAGCGAGAACGGCTCTCGAACGTGCTCGTAGCAGATAGACGCCACGATATGGCGCAGCGCCATCATGTCTGCCGCAGCCCGCACTGAGCCTGGCGACTGCGTGTTCTTCGCCGCGGGCGCTGCGCGTGCCTCGCAGGAACTGCTCGGCGCGGCCCGGCTTGAGATCGGCAACCGCTGCGGTCTTATCGACGCCTCGGCCTGGTCGTTCCTGTGGGTGGTGGACGCGCCGATGTTCGAGGAGACCGATTCCGGTGGCTGGACGGCGGTGCACCACCCGTTCACCTCGCCGCTGCCCGACTGGTCCGACAAGTTCGAGGCCGAGCCCGCGGGCGCGCTCGCGGACGCCTACGACATCGTGTGCAACGGCTACGAGATCGGCGGCGGGTCGATCAGAATCCACCGGCATGCGATGCAGCAGGCCGTTTTCGACGTGATCGGGCTGACGCCCGAGGAGGCCAGGTCGCAGTTCGGCTTCCTGCTCGACGCGTTCAAGTACGGCCCGCCGCCGCACGGCGGCATGGCGTTCGGCTGGGACCGCGTGGTCATGCTGCTCGCAGGCGTGGACACGATCCGCGACGTGATCGCCTTCCCGAAGGCCGCCTCTGGCGCCGACCCCCTCACCGGCGCCCCCACGGTCATCACCGCGGCCCAGCGCAAGGAAGCCGGCATAGACGCCACCCCCG
>Ga0209881_1000292_pt1 | contig 13531 bp, 15 predicted proteins | sample PersoiDNA2013193_FD_185804 | JGI IMG/M metagenome (GOLD analysis project Ga0209881, IMG submission 185804) | Permafrost soil microbial communities from the Arctic, to analyse light accelerated degradation of dissolved organic matter (DOM) -... | ecosystem: Environmental > Terrestrial > Soil >... | reverse complement strand
CGGTGTAGGTGCGAGCGGTGGCGCGCTGGTCGAGCAGGTCGTCGCGGTCCTGGCTGGCGGCGGCGGTCTCGCGGCGGGACTGGGTGAGCCCGCGGCGGGCCTCGCGGCCGCGGCGGGCGGTGCGGCGCGCGCCGGCCAGCAGCAGGCTCAGCCCGAGCAGGGCCAGGGCCCCGACCGCGATGCCGTAGAGGAACAGCGTGCCGGTGGAGCCGGTCACGTGGTAGCCGAACACCGCGAAGGGGTGGGTGAGCGCGTGCTCGCTGCCGCTATTGGACAGGACGCCGGCCACGCCGGCGACCACCGCCGCGACCAGGATGACGAGCCCGATAATGATGATCATGACGTACTCCGGGGATCTGGGTTACTGACGGGCGCTGGCAGGCCGTGGCGCCCGCCGCCCGCGCCGGTTCCGGGTGGCCCGGATCCGGCGCGGCTGGGCGGGCCAGCACGTCCGTGCGTTTGCGGGAGCACCTTGCCGGCGGGTGGTCAGCGGTGCGCGAACCGGCGGGAGCGGGTGGTCCGGCGGGAGCCGCCGGACCGGGCGCTGATCAGGTGGAAGATGAGCAGCAGGACGGCTGCGCCGGCGATGGCGGTGAGCCAGGTGGACAGGTTGAAGAACCCGTTGAGGGTGTGGACGTGGAACAGGCGGGTGGCGGCCCAGCCGCCGGCCAGCGCCCCGGCGACGCCGATCAGGCAGGTCACGATGAGGCCCTGTGATCTCCTGCCGGGGATCAGCATATTGGCGAGCAGGCCTGAGCCCAGTCCGAGAACGATCCATGCGATGATGCCCATGACTGACTCCTTAAGTCAGTGACCATGACGTACGCGGTGGTCGGTCATGCTGGGCAGATCGCAGCTGGGAGAAGAGGTTCTCCCGGGAGTTCTCACCGTCCTTTGGCCGCGGCGTCTTGTCGGCACCGGCCCGTGTACGACTAAAAAAGCCCCGGTCCTGCCGCTGCCTCCGCAGATATCACGGGTGCAGCTGCCAAAGTCCGGAGCAACACTTTTATAATACCCTTATTGGCGCGCATAGGACATCCCCACAGTCAGCGGCGGGCCTTTCGGGCTTGCAGGGGCAGGACACGGGCTCAGCCCTCACGGGCTGACGCCGCTCCCTGGATTTCCCAGCGGTTTGCCGGCCGGGTTCGTCTTACCGGTCTGTCATTCTCCGAAACTGCTCGTGTCCTTCGGCACGGCGACCGCCGGAGGTGCGCATCTGAGCTGACCTCCGGCAGTTCGTCGGCAACCACGCCCACCGTCGGCCGCTGACCGGTATCGAAGCGGAAGGAGAACCGGTTGCGGTGGTTAGAGAAGCCACGGTCCGTTCGGATAACTGATTTTTTTATCCGGCCTGCGTGATTATTGTCCGGATTGATCAGAAGGCGCTGGCGCGTCGCAGCGCGGGGGGGCGCCCGTCTGGGTCGTACAGGCACCGGTAAAGCGGCGTTGCCCAGGTTCTGGTCCACCAGGACAGGCTCGGCATCTGATAGGCCCGCAGTCGGCCTGGCGGCCGTTGCCCGGGTCGGCCTTCGGCGTGCCACGCATCGAGTGCGGCGGCGGATCGCGCGAAAGCGGTGAAGGCCGACCGCGGATCGCACAGATCGGCGTCGTCGCCCGCGGGCCGGTCGAGATGCTCGCGGGCAAGGGTCAGGCGCAGGTCCCGCGCGTAGCCGCGGGCGTGCTGCCCGGGTCCCCCTGGCATGCGCGGCTCGCGCGGGTCGGGCGTGGCGTCAAGGACAGCGCAGCTGAGCTCGGAATCATGAGTCCAGGAGCGCCGGTTGAGGTTGCCCGAGCCGACCGACGCCCACACGTCGTCGATGACGAAGGCCTTGGCGTGGACGTATACCGGCGTGCCGTCGTGGTTCTCGATCCCGTAGACGGCTACCCGGTCACCGCCGCTTCGGTGCAGAATCTCGAGCGCCAGGTTGTGCCCGACAATATTGGGCGGCAGCGACAGCCGCCCGTCCTGATCTGGGTAGCGGGGAATGACCGCGATCAGGTGCAGCCCGGGGTTCGCGGTCAGGGCTTCGGCGATCGGGGTCGCCACCTGAGGCGACCAGAGGTACTGGTCCTCGAGATAGATCAGGGATCTGGCCCGGCCGAGCACTTTGAGGTAGCCGCGCGCGATGCTGCGCTCGCCATCGGGGGCGAAGACGTAGCCTCGCCGCCGGTCCGGGTACGTGCGCAGCAGCTGCACGGCATGCGAACCGCGCGGCGCGGGATCGGGGAGCTGCGGCGGCAGCGATCCGGCGTGCGTGTCCTGGCGGCGCGCCAGAGAGCGCAGCCGGCGTACCGGGTTGCGGCTCAGCGGTGCCGGATCCTCCCATCGCTCACGGAAGACGGCCTCCACATCGCCGACCGCCGGACCGCGGATCGCCACCTGTATGTCATGCCACGGCGGCCGGTTCCCGTAGACGGCGGCCATCGGCTGGGCCTGCCGGTCTCCCGCGTGGCCGGCGTCGTCGTGGCGGCCGTGCGACAGGTCGATCCCGCCGACGTATGCCACGTCAAGACCGGGGCGGCCCGGATGGCGCAGCACGACGAACTTCTGATGATGCGAACCGCCGGGCCGCACCCGCATGTCCAGCAGGCACTCCCCGCCCGCCGCCTCGACGGCGTCACCCAGGCGACGGTTCTCCCGCGCGCTGAACTGCAGCCGGTCCAGATGAGACCGCCACACCAGCCCCTTGACCATGACACCGCGCCGCGCCGCCGCGCACAGCACGCGGGAGACCTCGCTGCCGGCCCCGGCGAGCAGCTCATCGCAATCACCGCGCCAGTCAGTGAACAGCAGCGAGTCACCGGCCCGCAGCTCATTCACCCCGGCGAGCAGCTCCGCGAAATAGGCCGCTCCATGCACGAGCGGCCGCACCTGGTTACCGGCCGACCAGGCTGCCCCGCCCGCGTGCCGCGCATCCAGAGTCGTCGCGGGATTGCCCCGCTCCTGCGAGGTGAGCAGCCAGTCTTCAGGGTCATTCGTCATCTGCATGCACGGCCCCTCGTCGTGCCGCCGTCGCGTCACGTGCACTGCCTGCCACCATCGCGTGCTGTGCGTCCATGTGTCCCTAGCCTGGCTGGATCTTGCGCCAGCGCGCCTCGCACAGGGAGTAGATCCCGAAGATCACCAGTCCCAGGGCGACGACGATCTGCACGGTCAGTACACCGATCAGCATGTAGGTAATGCCCCGCGCCACGAACCCCGCGCGGGCCAGCCACAGCAGCCAGCGGCTGGACGCCGCCCGACGCTCCGAAGACGCGATTCGCGCTCTTTACCGACATGACCCACACTCCGGCATCTCTTCGCCACGACAGCCAGGCGAGTGCTCGACGGCCTGCCACTCATTCAAGCCGAGCAAAGAAGCGACGGCGGGCTGGCGGGTGAGGCTGGCCAGTGCGGCGAGGCGTTTCTCTCCGGTGGGCTCGGTGGCGCGGAGGGGGACGAGGGCGATCCTGTCGGCCAGGGCGCTCACCCGCTGGATCGGGCCGGCCTCGCTGGCTGCGCGCCGCCGGAGGAAAGGCGCCTCGGGGCGGGCGGCGCTGATGGAGTTGTTGATGACCCACGCCCAGGGATGGATGCCTGCGCGCTCTAGGTCCTCTTGCAGGCCCTGGGCCTCCAGGACGGGTGTGGTCTCGGCGAGGGTCACGAGGATGACCTTAGTCTGGGCTGGGTCCTGCAGGCGCATGAGGGGGGTCGTGAAGTTCGTCGAGCTTCCCATGCGGCGGGCGACCTCGCGGTGGTAGGAGCCGGTGGCATCCAGCAGCAGCAGCGTGTGCCCGGTGGGCGCGGTGTCGACGACGACGAAGCGGTGCCTGGATTCGCTGAGTACCCTGGAGAACTGCTGGAAGACGGCGATCTCCTCGGTGCAGGGGGACAGCAGGTCCTCGGCCAGGACTGCTCGTCCGGCTTCGTCCAGGTCTTTGCCCTTCGTCGCCATCACATGGCTGCGGTAGGCCTGGACCGCGGTGGCGGGATCGATGCGGGAGACCTGCAGTCCGGCGACGGTGCCGTGCAGTGTCTCGGTGAGGTGCGCTGCCGGGTCGGTGGTGGTCAGGTGCACCTCGCGGCCAGCCTGGGCCAGCGCGACGGCGATGGCCGCGGCGATCGTCGTCTTGCCGACCCCGCCCTTGCCCATGCACATGACCAGTCCGTGATCGGCCGGCAGGATCTCGCAGACCAGCCTGGCCAGGGCCGCGTCGGGGAGATCCGGCGGCGGGGGCGCGCCGGCCCCGGCGGTCGTGGCTGCGGGGCTGAGGAGCGTGCTCAGTGCCTCCGCGCCCATCATGTTCGTCGCCTTGAGGGCCAGGATGTCGCGCGGCAGGCCGGCGATCGCGGGCGGCATGGCGGCGAGTGCGCTGGCTTCCCTGGCCCGCACGGCCCGGGTGAGGTCGTCCTCGCCGGCCGTCTGGGGCAGGACGGCGTTGATGACGACGTACTGGCCGGCGATGCCGATCTGCCCGAGTTCACCGCTGGTGCGCTCGATCTCGGCAAGCGCCGAGGCCTGCGGGCGCCCGACCAGGACCATCCTCGTCTGGGCCGGGTCCTTGAGCGCGGCGACCGCCCGCGCGTACACGGCTTTCTGCTTCTCCAGGCCGGAGAGCGGGCCCAGGCAGGACGCGTCGCCCTTGCCCGCCGCCAGGAAGTCGCTCCATGACCCGGGAAGCTGCAGCAGGCGGATGGTGTGCCCCGTCGGCGCGGTATCGAAGACGACGTGGTCATACGGGGCGATCAGGGTCTCGTCGGCCAGCAGGGCGGTGAACTCATTGAACGAGGCGATCTCGGTCGTGCACGATCCGGACAGCTGCTCGGCGATCATGGCCAGCTCCCTGTCAGGGAGCAGCCCGCGCACCGGGGCGATGATCCGCTCGCGGTAGGCCTCGGCTGCCTGCGCGGGGTTGATCTCCAGCGCGGACAGGCCGGGCGCCTCGTCAACCGCGGTGATGGTGTTACCGATGGTGACGCCGAGTACCTGTCCGACGTTCGACGCCGGGTCGGTGCTGACCAGCAGCACTCGCCTGGCGCGGCCGACCAGGTACAGGGCTGCGGCGCAGGCGACGGACGTCTTGCCGACCCCTCCCTTGCCCGTGAAGAACAGGAACCGCGGCGGGGCTTCCAGGAATTTCATATCGCTTCCTGGCAGCATCCGGCCGGCCCGCAGCTGTCGCCGTTGACGGCGGTCAGCCCCAGCTCGGTCACGCCCGCCGGAGGCACCGCGCCGGCCAGGCCCGCGTAGCGGAGCAGCTGGTCCCTGGCCGGGTACCTGCCGGTGGCTACTGTTACCCCGTCAACCATGGTCAGCGGCAGTCCCTCGGATCCGGCCACCTGCAGGAAGGAGCGCACGCTGTCGTTCCCGGCGAAGGCAGCCGGATCGCTGGCGAGGTTGTGCCGGGAGATGTCCGCGCCCAGGCCCCTGAGGTGATCGAAGTCGGCGGTGAACGTCACCAGGGCCTGGTCGAGGTCGGGGCCGCACACCCCGGTGGTGCAGCACAAGGCCGGCTCGTAGATATTGATCACGGGCATGGCATTCTCCTGTCGTGTCTGTCGTGTTCGTCAGCCGGGTTAGCGTGCCTCATCGCGCGCCCTATCGCCGTCGTTCTCGCACGGCGATCCGCGCCGTCCGGTGGTGACCCGATCGCCGGGCAGCGGCATGCCTGCCGCGGGTACGGCTGACCGGGGCGGCGTTCACCTGGCCGGTCAGCAGCAGGCTGCCGCGGCGGGCTGTGCGGTACCGTCCGCCGCCCCGGCCGTGGCACAGCAGACGGAGCCGGCTGGCTTGTCGAGGACGTCGGCGTCGCCCTTGACGACGTAGACCTCCCAGGGCTCGTCGCCCGGGCCGGTGACCCAGACCTTGTCCTGGACGGCGTAGCAGCAGGCGGTGTCTTCCTCGGTCGCGGTGGCCAGGCCCTCGGCGGCCAGCCGGGCGGTGGCGGCGGTGACCTCCCCGGTGGTCTCGACCTCGACGCCGAGGTGGTCCATGCGGGTGGGCTCGCCGGGGATGCCCTCGAGGAGGACGAGCTTGAGCGGGGGCTCGGCGATCGCGAAGTTGGCGTAGCCGGGGCGGCGCTTGGCGGGCTCGGCGCCGAACAGCCTGGAGTAGAAGGCGATGGAGCCTTCCAGGTCGGCGACGCGGAGTGCGAGCTGGACTCGGGACATGACGTTCCTCCTTCACCTGAAGATCTTGCGCGGGCTTACTGGTCAGCTATCTGCTGCCGGGTTCCGGGGCACTCACAGGATCACGCGTGGTAAGCGGTCGATCTTGGCCGGATGTGGAGGACGGTCACGGTCTTGTCGTCAAATCGATACCGGATTCGGTAGGTACCTCGGCGGCCTGACCACTCCCCCGTATACGGCTCCAGCAGCGGTTTCCCCACGATCTGCGGCTTTGCCCGCAAGTCACCCTGAATCAGTTCCCAAGCCGCCGCGGCGACAGGCTCGGGCAGTTCCTCGGCGAGCTGCCGCCTGGCCGTCCGGGTGAGCACGATCCCGCGGCTCACTAATCGTCTCGTTTCCCGAGCCGTTCCCGCATCAGGCTCGCCATCTCCTCTTCGTCGATCACGTCACCTTCATCAGCCTCGCGCCGAGCACGTTCAAACTCCGCGCGATCCGCAGGATTCTGCAGAATCGCGAGCGTTTCCACCAGAGACTCAAAATCTTCCACCGAGAGGACCACCACGGCGGGCTCGCCGTTACGGGTAACCGTAACCTGCTCATGAGTCGCTACCGCTTCTTCCACCAGGGCGGAGAACCGTGTCTTGGCGGCTGCCAAGCTCATCGTCTTCATGGTCATAATTATAGGCCAGGTCAGAATCCTGGTCTACTACCGCACGGCCAGTTCCTGATGTCCTTCGTCGTCGCGCAGTTCGCCCAGGCGGCCCGCGAGGAACACGACGGCGGCCCGCGCTGCACTTCTGGTTGCTCGGGGTTCGTCGTTGGGTCGGGGCGTGGCTCTCCGAAGTGGAGCCCGCCGATCACCGGCGTGCAGGTGCCGGGTTCCTGCCGGAGAGCGAGGCCGACGGGCATGTCCAGGTAGGTCTCGCAGGCGATGCGCCTGCGGGTGAGGAGCGGTGAACCGCAGGTGGATGCGGTGGCTGCCGGGGTAGTAGGCCTTGTGGTCGTCGGCCTCCGCGCCGGTGACGCGCTGGCCGAGGGCGACGCGTCCCCGTCCGAGCTCGCGGCGATGCTGGCGATGCCGTCCAACCTGCTCGCCCACCACCTGCGGGTGCTTGAGCAGGCCGGGATCGCCGCCCGGCACCGGTCCGAGGGGGACCGGCGCCGCACCTACCTGCGGCTGGTTCCCGGTTCCCTGGACGCACTCGCGCCGCCCGCGGCGCGCCGGGCACGGCGGGTGGTGTTCGTGTGCACCGCCAACTCGGCCCGCTCGCACCTGGCGGCGGCGCTGTGGCGCCAGGCCAGCAGCGTCCCGGCGGTATCGGCCGGCACGCGCCCGGCGGGCGCGATCGACCCCGGCGCGATCGACGTGGCCGGCCGGCACGGCCTGCCGCTGCCGCGGCTGCGGCCCCGCCACATCAGCGACGTCCTGCACGACGGCGACCTCATCGTCACGGTATGCGACCTGGCCCACGAGGAACTCGGCGGGCTTGCAGCGGTCCACTGGTCGGTACCTGACCCGGTGCCCGCCGGCGACCCGGGCAGCTTCGACGCGGCGCTTGGCGAGCTAGGGCGCCGTGTCGGGCTCTTCGCACCGCGCCTGGCCGCCGCCTCCTGACCAAGCCGTCCCCACGGGAGGCCGGGCCGACCCCACGGGTCTGAGTCACCACCGCCCGTTCAGGAGAAAGATTTAGATCTTCTCGGAACGGACGGTGGTTTCTCCGCTCTGCCAGTGGCCGCAGGTACTGCAGTGGCCTTCCGGCTCATGCGGCTGGACTGGACGTTCTGCGGGCCGGCGAGGAAGCCGGCGGTCTACCGGGAATCGCCGCAGGCGTTGTAGTGTCCTGTGCCGTGGCCGATCAGCTGAGGGTTCCCGGCGTCCCGTTTCCGCTCGTGCCGTCGGCGGAGGGTCTCTGGCGGGTCAGCGCGGCGACGCTGCTCGGCGACGTGCCGGAGGGCGACTTCCAGCTCAGTGCCCGGGTCACCGTGGGCTTCGCCTCGACCTTCGACGCCGGGGTGCTCCTGCTCTGGCGCGACGAGCGGCGCTGGGGCAAGCTGTGCTTCGAGTTCTCGCCTGCGGGCGAGCCCATGGTCGTCTCCGTCGTCTGCCGCGGCGTCTGCGACGACGCGAACGCCTTCACAGTGCGCGGCCGGTCGGCGTGGCTGCGGGTCTCGCGCATCGACCGGGTCTACGCCTACCACGCCTCGCTCGACGGCCGGCCCTGGCAGATGATCCGCGTGTTCGCCCTTGGGACCGGAGCGCCGCGTCGTCGAAGCCCTCGGTCATCGGGTGCATGACGGCCCCCCCGATCGCGGCCGTGAGCATCGCCCCCGACAGCCGGGCCTCGGGGCTGTCCTCGCCCAGCAGCATCCTGTAGAGCCGGTTCATCAGCTGCCGGAATGGCTCGTGCCCGGCGAAGAACCGGTTGAGGACCGGGTCGCTGGCCAGCATGCTCTCCAGGTGCCGCCGCTCGATGGCGAGGTCCACGATCCGGGACAGCAGCACCTCGCGCGCCAGTGCGGGGTCGGGCTCGGCCTGCGCGGCGTCCAGCACTGCCTCCACCCTGGCAAGCTCGGCCTCCGCGACCGCGATGACGATCTCTTCCTTGGTCTTGACAGCACCGGGCAGGCCGGCCTCGGCGGCAACCATGCATCGAGGATAGCGGGGTTTGGCGGAATGCTAGTGAACGGCCAGTCCGGTGAAGTAGCTCCCGAGCAAGGCAGCTCCGATCAGCAGCACCCAGAGGTCGGTGACTCGGCATAGCATTGCTGGCGCGTTCCTGACCTGCATGAACTCCCGGAAGATGTAGCGTGCCTTCACCAGTGCGAACAGGATCGCGATCGTGGTGACGACCGAGCTCGCCCGGTATGTCCCGTGGTTATCGACGGACCTGTCCAGGGCCAGGTACGCGAGGGTGATCGCCGACAGGATCAGCCAGACGATCAGCGCGCGTCCCTTCGGCTGAGCGTTCACGGTTACCTCACCACGTAGAGCAGCGAGAAGATGAAGACCCACAGCAGGTCGACGGTGTGCCAGTAGGTGGCGCACGTCTCGACCAGTTCCCGCGATCGGCGCGGCTGTCCCGGGATGACCCTGGCCGGCTTTCCCGTGCCCTCGCCCGGTGGCTGCCCGGCCGCCCCTGACTGCGGGCCGTCGCCGAAGTCCTCGCGCAGGATCATGTTGCGCAGCAGCGTGATGAACGCGCCGGTGTAGATGCCGAGACAGCCACGTTGATCCACCATGAGATCAGGCCGTTCCAGTCGAGCACGCCGCGGTGGAAGATCCATGCGGGCGCGACGACGACCTCCGTCAGCGCGTTGCAGAGGTTCAGGTAACCGAACCACTTCGGCATGACCCGGTTCTTGTCCAGCAGGATCGCGAGCATCCAGACGGTCCGTTCAATAGAAAGATCTTAAAAGCCCTTCTTCCGAACGGACCGTGGCCGCTCCGCACCTCGTCGTCAGCGCGGATTGCCGGGCAGAGTGGGAGTGGACAGCCTACGGGAACGGATTTCGGGCTGCGGCGAAGTATGGGTGACAACTGGCCATCCCGCCGGAAAGGCACCTGTATGACAAGAACAGAGTCATGACCGCCAGCTTGGGCGGCCCGGCGACGGACGCCGAACTCGCCGCCCGGTTCCAGCGTGATCCGGAGATGTTCACCGTCGTCTACGACCGGTACATCCACGATGTCTACCGCTATGTGGGCAGCCGACTGGGCATGCAGGCAGCCGATGACATCGCCGCCGAGACGTTTCTCGTGGCGTTCGGCCAGCGAGACCGGTTCGACCCCGGCCGTGGGAGCCTACGGCCCTGGCTGTTCGGCATCGCGACCAACCTGGTGGCACGGCATCGGCGCAAGGAGGCCCGCCGCTACAGGGCGCTTGCTCGCACCGGGGCCGAGCCGCCGCCGGACGGACACGAGAACCGTGTCATCAGCGCGGTAACCGCCCAGCGCCTGCAGCCGCAGCTCGCACGGGCCCTCACCCGGCTCTCCCCGGGCGAGCGGGATGTCATCCTGCTCGTTGCCCTGAGCGAATTCAGCCACGAGGAAGTGTCCCAAGCACTCGGCATCTCCTACGGCACCGTCTGCTCCCGGCTCAGCCGTGCTCGCAAGAAGCTCCAGACCATGATCGATCAGGAGGAAGTCAATGGATGATGACCTGCGAAACCTCGCAATCTTGCTGGCTACGCCCGAACCATCCGATGCGACGATCGGCCGCGGCCGGCGGCAGCTCGTGGCGGCTATCCACGCCCCGGCACGCCGGCGCCGGGCGGCAGCGCGTGGCCGGGGCAGCCGACGCACGGCCGGCTGGCTGGCCGGGGGTTTCGGCGTGGCCGCGGCAACGGCAGCAGCCGTGGTGCTCTCAATCGGGAGCACGCCCCCCGTTCCCCGCAGCCATCCGCCCGTTACTGGCGGTGCCAGCGCCGCCCGGCTGGAGGGGCAGCGGATCCTGCTGGCCGCGGCCAGCAGCGCCGCGGCGCAGCCGTCCGGCACCTACTGGCACTTCAAGGCCCAGATCACGATGCTGGGTCCCAAGCTACCGGGCAGCACCGAGACCGACGAGACGTGGACCGACCATGACGGGAAGTACTGGGCCGCCCAGCCCGCCTGCGGCACGATACCGGCCGGCGTGGTCGCCTCGGGACCCGGATTGGCCGGGTTCGTCTACGACAGGGCCGGCGATTTGTTGACCTACAAGGTGACCGAACACCTGCCCACCAGCCCCGCGGCTCTGTCGGCATGGTTTGCCAGGTACACCCCGCCTGCCACCGCCACGGACGAATGGCTCGCCGGCTCCCTTATCGCGTTGGAGTGGAACGTCCCCGCGCCACCGCAGGTGCGGGCGACCGCCTTCCTGGCGCTCGCCACACTCCCGAATATCACCAGCCTCGGCCCCGTCCCTGGTGGTCAGGCGCTGCTGATCAAAGACCCCAAGAAGCCGGACGACTGGGAGAAGGTGGTCATCGATCCGGCCACCGCACTGGTCCGCGGTGACACCAACTTCAAGAGCGTCATCACCATCGAGGCAGCCAACTGGACGAACCATCTCCCCCGGATCGTCGCTCTTGGGACTGGCTGCCCTAGCTGAGCACCGCCGACGGCAAGGCCTCAAGGGTGTCCAGGAGAAGCCTCTGACATCAGACCCTGAAGCCGCCCGACAGGGCAACGCTGGCCGGGAGAATGGCTTGCTGATGACCTGCGCCAATGGATCGGACCCGCCTGCCCAGGCGATATCTCGCTCCTCGTAGCCCGACATGAACAGGATCGGCAGGCCCGGGCGCAGGACATGGGCCCAGGCGGCGAACGCCGCACCCGTCATGCCCGGCATGACGACATCCGTCAGGACCATATCGACCGTCAGCTCCGGGTCCTCAAGAAGCCGAACCGCCTCGTCCCCGTGCGCGGCCGTCACGACCTGGTAACCAGCGCTGGTCAGGACCCGGTGGACGACATCCCGGATCGCGGGCTCTTCGTCGGCCACCAGCACAGTGACGGCGGATTCCATCGCCCGGACCTGGTAAATCGCTGGCGAATCGGACCCAACCGCGGCGGGCAGCACGACGGTGATGGTGGTACCCGTGCCCGGTTCGGATCGGAGCCATGCACTTCCGCCGGCCTGCGTGGCGAACCTGCGGACGACCGGCAGCCCGAGTCCCGCCGCCGAGTCTCCGCTTTTCGTGGTGAAGAACGGCTCGAAGGCACGTTCCGCGGTACCCGCGTCCATGCCGGTCCCTGTGTCGGTCACGCGAAACGCGACATAGCGGCCGGGGAGCAGTTCGGTTAGCTCAGCGGTGCCCTTCCAGTCGGCCGGAAGGTTCTCCATGTCGATATTCACGGCGTCGATGGCGATCTGACCGCCCCCCGGCATGGCGTCGCGCGCGTTCAGGGCGATGTTGACAATGACCTGCTTGAGCAGTCCGGGATCGGCTTGCACCGCCCACAGGCCATCGGCCTGCCGGGCAACGATGGGGACGTCCTCGCCAAGCACTTCGCTCAGGAGACCGGTGGCATCACTGATCATCTGGCCGAGGTCCAATCGCCTGCAATCTTTCTGTAGTCACGGTCCGTGCGCCTCGGGTTCCAGGGCGAGAGCGACCGGTGCGGTCACATTGACCACGGAGTCCCTGGGCCGCCCGCTGGCTTACGAACCAGGTCACGCTTCCCCCGCCGCACAGCGCCCTACAGTGCCTCAAGGTGCCACGCACCGGGACAAGAAAAACGGCCCGCCTAGCCGAGAATTCCCCGCTAGCGGGGCGTTTCCGCAGGTGGTGGCAGGTGTTGGTTGACACAGGCGTTGGTGGCAGGCGTTGGGTTCGGACCACCGTCGCGCTGCTGCGCACCGAGGCGGGACGTGCCCCGTTCGACAAGTCTCTCACCGCCCTGATCGGGGAGCTGTCCACCCGCAGCGAGGAGTTCCGCACCCTGTGGGCGGCCCACGACGTGCGCCTGCACCGCAGCGGCCGCAAGCACTTCCACCACCCCGCCGTCGGCGCTCTCGACCTCATGTTTGAGGCCATGGCCCTCGAAGCCGACGAAGGGCTCACCCTCACCGCCTACACCGCACAGCCAGGCACCCCCTCCCACGACGGACCCAAGCTCCTCGCCAGCTGGGCCGCGACCCACCAACGCGAAGACAACGCGGATAGCCGCCGATAAAAGGTCGGCGAGCGGTTGCGGTCGCGGTGGAACCACGCGGGGCGGTTCCGGCCCGGTCGCCGGGTCGTGGGGGTTGGCCTCGGCCCGGGTGAGGATGGCATCCAGGTCGGACTTTGACTAGAGGCCGCCGGCTCGCCTATTCCACACCTCCTGAGCATGAGCCGCAGATACGGACGCCGGCTCGCCCTCGCCGCTCGCGGCACTGCGCCGCGAGCTCATCGCGCGCCAGCCAGGGGATGCCGACGACGCCGCGACGCCAGGCAACCGCGCGGTTTCATGACTAGCCGTTGGCAGGCTTGCGGTCTCACCCGGCAATCTCTCATCGATTTCCCGAACGGTCGCGGCCGGCTCCCCACCGGTCCCGCGATCCCTTGGACGGTCGGGTGACGGGGTAGCGACGCCATCGAATAGATCCTGCAAAAATGGAGTCATGGGTTGGCGACTTTAAGTAACATACGCTAAACTGTTCGCATAGGCAGATCTCATGCGGTGATCACCCGGAAGGAGGGCCGGTCATGGGCGAGCAAGCCGACGGACAGCCCCCGGATGACGCGCGGCTCCCGGACTGGGTGCCCGACCGGGTGCCTGAGGAGTGGGAGATCGAGGGTCCCGTCGTTTCCATCAGCCTCGGTGACGCCGCCGACGTGGACCCGGCTTTGCTGGCCGCGGTCACCGGCCCGGGCGGCCTGGGCGGGAACGCGCTGTGCGCGGCGTACGGTCAGGATCAGGCGGCCGACGTGCTGCGCCCCGGCCCGGTCCTCGCG
>Ga0209881_1000290_pt1 | contig 13574 bp, 13 predicted proteins | sample PersoiDNA2013193_FD_185804 | JGI IMG/M metagenome (GOLD analysis project Ga0209881, IMG submission 185804) | Permafrost soil microbial communities from the Arctic, to analyse light accelerated degradation of dissolved organic matter (DOM) -... | ecosystem: Environmental > Terrestrial > Soil >... | reverse complement strand
GGCGGGGAAAGCCGGGGCTGCCGCTCGCGCTCGGCCTTGGCGCGATGCTGCTCGACGAGGCCGGATTCACCGGCCGGCGGATACTGCAAGCGGTCGGCGAGGCGGAACCGCCCGCGGCGTGCCTGCGGCTCGGCGCGTCGGCCGCGGACCAGGCGGAGGTAACGGCGGCCACGGCCGTGCTCGTCATGGGCGATGGCAGCGCGCGGCGGAGCCAGGCGGCGCCAGGTCACTTCGATGAGCGAGCCGCACCGTTCGATCTCGCCGCGGAGCAGGCGCTCAGGGACGGCGACATGGCCGCGGTCGCGGCCTTCGACGCGGCCCTGGCGCGCGACCTGATGGCGACCGGCCGCGCCGCGTGGCAGGTTCTCGCCGGAGCGCTTGGCGAGCGGCGGCCAGCGGGGGAGATCCTCTATGCCGACGCACCGTTCGGCGTCGGCTATCTTGTCGCGGCACTCGATCCAGGCGAATTTTAGAAGCCTTCTTCTGAACGGACCGTGGCGTCTCCCCAAGACCACCAGCCTGCTAGGGCACACAGGCCACTCAAATCTGGATATGCGTATACTGACTCGGCAGAATGACGTTCTCGCAGTGCGGAGGAAGTTTCTTGCCCTCGATCCTGGATCTGCTGAACCTTGAGTACGTCGAGGAGAACATCTACCGCTGCTGCACGGTCTTCGAGGCGGGGCGCCGGCTCTACGGTGGCCAGGTGGCGGCCCAGGCCCTGTACGCTGCCGGGCGGACGGTACCCGACGGTCGGCTGCCGCACTCGCTGCACGGCTATTTCCTGCGCCAGGGGAGCACACAGCGGCCGACTCTCTTGCAGATCGAGCGGGACCGCGATGGCCAGTCCTTCTCCGCGCGCCGGGTGGTGGCCATCCAGAACGGCGAGGTCATCTTCAACATGGCCGCGTCGTTCGCCGCGCCGGGAGCGGGAGCGGACCTGGAGGCCGAATCGGTCCCCGAGATCCCGGCACCGGACGCGACGCCCCGCTTGACCCATCCCTATCACGAATCGTTCGAGTTCCGGACCGAACAGGACGGGTACCGGATGCCGAGCCGGTTCTGGATCCGGTGCACGGCCGAACTGCCGGACGATCCACTGCTGCACGCCGCCATTCTCGCCTACACCTCCGACATCTCGAACGGCCTCATCCCGATCGAGGGAGACGCCTCGCGCGCCGGCCCGAGCCTGGATCACGCGGTCTGGTTCCACCGCCCGGCGCGGGCGGACGAGTGGACCTGGCAGGACCTGGTCCCGCACACCGCGGCGGCCGGCCGTGGCCTCTACACGGGAACCGTCCACAGCGTGGCCGGATCGCGCATCGCGACCATCGCGCAGGAGGCGCTCTTCAGGGAACTGAGAAAAGAGCAGCGCTGACGGTTGACATCCCAGCAGCGGCGATCGCCTCTCCCGGAGACCGGCAGAGGCACGCCCGCCGGGCTGAACAAATGCCAAAGAATCAAAATCAGTTGGCGTAACGAGCCGTGGCGTCGCGAATCCGGAATATGGCTGTCCGTCCGGAGCCGGCCCGATCCTGCTCCTGTCGCAGAACCGCTCCGCCCAGCGCGACCGCATCATGGCCGAGCACGACTACGCCACCAATGAGAGGGCCGAGCAGTTCACCGAGGCCCTGCTCAGCGAGCTGCTGCGAAACAGCCAGGCAACCCTGGCAATTGCAGGCTTCCACGGCATAGAGATAGAGGCGATCGTAGGAAGACCCGCCCGGCCGTCCGAAGCGACGAAGGGCATCACTGCACCGGGCTGAGGCCGGCGGCGGTGAGCAGGTAGGCGTCCCGGTCGTCGCCGGGGCCGGTGACAATGTCGACGATCGCGGTGCCCACCTGCTCCGGGGTGAGCGTCCGGCCGAAGCCGTTCGAGGAAGGCGGGGATGTCGACGCCCTGCCTGGCGGCGTAGGCGGCGACTCCGGCCGCGCCCAGATCCGTCTCCGGGGTGAGCTGCGGCAGTACGGAGGTGAACTTGATGCCGAGCGCGTTCCGGTCGGACTCCACGGCGGCCAGGCTCGGCCGCGCGCTCAACGAACTCGAAGATCAGCGCCGCTTTCCCAGTGGCCACGGTGAGGGCTGGACGGGATGGTGGGACGCCGTGAACGCGGATCCCGGACTTGCCCCGCTGGCAGCCGAGCGCACGGCACTGAACATCGACCACAGCTCGTCCGGGGCCATGCTGCTGTCGGTGCACGTGGACGCGCTGCGCGCCGCCGGGTTCGCCGAGGTGGGCACGCTCTGGCAACGCGGTGCAAGCCGCCTTCTATGCGCCATCCGCTTAGGCCCACCGGGGCCGTGGAACGGGTTGCTGAAGGAACAGGCGCATATTTACTGAAGGAATAGACGTACCTCATCTGATTGACTGGACGCTCTCGCGCTGGTGGATCGCCCGCCCCGGTCAGGGGCGGCTGCTGATCGCGGGGGTGGCGACTTCCCTGTCGCCCCTGTCCGCTCGCTGTAAGGCGTCAGCGTCATGTCCGTGGTGGGAGGCTGCTGCGCACAGTGCTGAGCTCGCAGAACCCGCTCTTCCGCGAGGCCCGTTCCCTGGCAGCACCCTAACCCCAGACACCCCAAGCACCCCGCATCGCGGCCGAAGACGTCCACTGGCTTGCCCAAGCCCCCGTGTCTGTGGGCTGTCCTGGTGCGTACCCATGATTCCCTCGCGAACGCGTTCGCTCGCCGAGGACAGGCTCTCCTGTACCGCGCGATAAACTTGCGCGTATCTCTCGCCAATTCCTGCCAGCCACGCCATTCGGCTAGTTTCCCTGGTTGGTGAAGGAAGACTCGCTACCCGGTCGGCAAGAGCTGCCACCCTTGCGGATTCCGGTAGTCTCCTACGGAGTTCCTGAGCAGCCGCGGATAGCACCTGGAATACCGTATCCGCCGAACTTGGCAAGTCGGTGTAGTAAACCCTGTTGGGTGCCAAGAAACTAAATTCACTGGGAACGCCTGGTAGCGTTTCCGCTCCTGTCGAAATTTCGAGTCTGTCACGATAGCGGCGCAGGTAGATATCAGGAAACAGGCCGCCCTCGCGGGCCGCTCGGACTGAATGTCGATTCCACCAATCAGACCAACTGGCGAACCATTCGAAGTCGTCGACCGCTGCGCACCGAAGGCGGTAGCAATTTTCCCGCTACCGCCTCGGGAACTGCGCAGAAGGCCTCGAACTGGACTTTTCCTGCCGGACGCGCCGCTTCCGGCGTGGTCCGCGTAACGCGTTCCGTGCGTAGACCAGCCTGCCGTCGACGAACGTGGCCGCCACCAGGTCGGACGCGAGCGAGCGAGCCGCGTCTTCCGGCGGGCACCTGAGCATGACAAGGTCGGCGGGCGAGCCCGGCATTACCCGCCGCGGCGTAGCGGGAGCCGCTGGTTCGCCGAGGAACAGCCCGAGCGCCGCCGCGGGCGCGATCGCCTCGGCCGGCCGGTGGTCCATCGGCCGGCGCGTCGCCGCGCGCATGACCTGCCACGGGTCCGCCCCGCCGAAGGGCGCGTCGCTCCCCGCCGCCACCGCCGTTCCCGCCGTGATCAGCGAACGTAGCCGCCACAGATCGGGCAGGTCCTCAGGCGCGACGTCCGACGCGTACTGCTCGCCTCGCTCGACGACGAAGTGCGGCTGAGTGACGACCGTAAGCCCGCGCAGTTCCGGTATGGTCTCGACCGGTATCACCGCCCCATGCTCGATGCGGTCACCGGGCAGCCGGCCCGCCGCGTTCAGCGCCGCGAGCGTCAGCACGAGCTGCACGCGTGTCACGCAGTGCACCGCCACTGGCCGCCCGGCGGCGTGCGCACGCCGCAGGCTGGCCTCGAGCTCATCCAGCGGGGGCAGCGTGTCGTCGTCGAGCATGATCTTCACTGGCCCCAGGCGGACCCCGCCGCCCGGCGGCGGGACGAGGCCGGCGGGCGCCATGCAGTACACGTGCTGCGTGACCGTCCCGTCGGTCACGGCGGCCGCGAGAGCCGCGAGACCGCCGTCGGTCATGTCGGGGGTGGCGTCGGTGAAGCCGGTTATCCCCCTGGCGGCGGCGTAGGCGCTCACCGCGGTCAGATCAGGCGGCTCGCGGGGGACGCGGGCGGCGAGCCAGCGATCCAGCCGCCACAGCCTGCCGGTCGCCCGGCCGGCACCGTCGCGTTCCACGCCGGCCAGGTCGCACGCGTCGAGGCCCAGCTTGGCCACGGCCGCGGAGTTCACCATCCACAGCGCACCGCTGCGGTGCTGCACGCGGACCGGGCGATGCGCAAGCATCGCGTCAAGCATCACGCGATCAAGGGGCCCCGCGACGGACTCGTGATAGCCCACGCAGCGCAGCCACGCGTCGGCGGGCCGCGACGCGTCGGCCTCCCGCAGCCTGTCCCGCAGCCCGGCCGCGGTCCGCACCGCCGGAGGCCCGGCAGGCACGCTGCCGGCCGCGGCGGCGAGCGCCCGCAGGTGGACGTGATGGTCATGCAGGCCAGGCAGCAGGGCGCTCCCGGCAGCGTCGATGTCCTCTTCGCCCGGTGCTGCCCGCAGGCCATGCGCGCATTCGGCCACGCGCCCGCCGGTGATCCTGATGTCGGTGACCGGCAGGTCCGCCGGCCAGACCCGCGCATTCCTGATGAGCATGGTGGCAGTCAGGCTACAGCGATCTCCGATTGCGGACCGCTCCTGGCGGGCCGTTGCTTTCGTAACCCGTCACGTGAGAATATCATTCTCTATACTGAGAGGAAATATTTCATAGGGGCGGATCGCGCGGCACCTGCTAGACGCCACCACATCACCGAGTGAGGCCATGATCATGACCGATATCGATTCTCGCGACTTTTTCACGGATAACGAACTCCTCGGTGACCCGTACAGCCACCTCGCCGCCATGCGAGGCGAGTGCCCGGTCCGCCGGGAGAAGCACCACGACGTGGTGATGGTCACCGGCTACGAGGAAGCCCTTCGTATCTACAACGATGCGGAGAAGTTCTCCTCGTGCACCTCGGTGACCGGCCCGTTCCCCGGTTTCCCCGTTCCGCTCGAGGGCGATGACGTGTCCGGCCTGATCGCCGCGCACCGCGACGAGCTGCCGATGAGCGACCAGCTGCCGACCATGGACCCGCCCGCGCATACCGCCCACCGCGCGCTGCTGTCGCGGATGATCACGCCGATGCGCCTGAAGGAGAACGAGGAGTTCATGGCGCGGCAGGCCGCGAGCCAGTTCGATGAGGCGCTGGCCGGCGACCGCTGCGAGTTCATCGGCGCGTTCGCGTCGCCGTTCGTGATGCTCGTCATCGCCGACCTGCTCGGCGTGCCCGAGTCCGACCACGACGAGTTCCGGCGGGCGGTGCTCGGCAGGGGAGCGAGCGGCGTGATCGGCAGCAGCAGTGAGCGTGACACGCTGCAGCACTCGCCCCTCGAGTTCCTGTACGGCAAGTTCAGCGAGTACATCGAGGATCGCCGCAGCAGCCCGCGCGCCGACGTGCTCACCGGCCTCGCCGCCGCTGCCTTCCCCGATGGCAGCACCCCGGAAGTGATCGACGTGGTGCGCGTCGCGGCCAACCTGTTCGCCGCCGGGCAGGAGACCACGATCCGCCTGCTCAGCAACGCGGTGAAGCTGATCGCCGAGGACCGCGAGCTGCAGGCTAGGCTGCGCGCCGACCGCGGCCTGCTCCGCAACTTCATCGAGGAGACGCTGCGCTACGAGAGCCCGGTGCGCGGTGACTTCAGGCTCTCCAAGGTCCCGGTTACCGTAGGCGGCGTGGACCTGCCGGCGGGCACCACGGTCATGCTGGTCAACGCGGCCGCCAACCGCGACCCGCGGATGTTCCCCGCACCCGATGATTTCGACGCCGACCGCACGAACTCGCGGTTCCACCTCTCGTTCGGCCGCGGCATCCACATCTGCCCGGGCGCCGCGCTGGCACGCGCCGAAGCCAGGATCAGCCTGCGCCAGCTCCTCGACCGCACCAGCGGCATCTGGATCGACGAGAACAAGCACGGCCCGGCGGGCGACCGGCATTACAAGTACCTGCCGACCTTCATCCTCCGCGGGCTGACCAGGCTGCACATCGAGTTCAGCCTGCGGTGACCGCCGGGTTACCACTCGGCGGTCCCGGCCTCCTGCCCGTCATTCGCCGCGTGCAGCAGGTCCGCCAGGTCGACGGCAGCCCGACCGCCGTCGCCTGGTGACACCTTGAGCAGGGTCGCCACCGGCATCTGGCTCACGAATTCCCAGATGCTGGTCTCCCCAAGGCGTCCGTCCTCCGCGCCCATGGCCTTGCCGAAGAGGTCCGCCGCGATCTGCCGGCCGCGGTGATGGGCGTACCACTCTTCGAGAGTGCTGTCCTCGTTAAGCGGTGACACCGGGACAGCCACGTCCAGGCGGATCCGCTGGGCAAGCGGCAGATCCCTGGAGGAGGAGCCGACGTGGATGCACCTGTCCCTCGGAGCCTGGCCAGTTGATGTAGGCGGGAGTGTCCGCAAGCCGGTGCGGAATGGTCTCCGCCAGCCGGCCGGCGGGTGCCGCGTGCCCGAAGACAAGATCCGCCGCGGCGCTCCCGCCTGCCTGGCCGGACCGTGATCACGAGCCTCGCCGCCGAGCGCCGCGCCGATTTCCCGCAGCAGGTCCACGTCCCAGGTCGAGCCGAGCATGGCGGCGGTCGGGAAGCAGGTGGCCGGCGCGCTGTCGGTGATGTGCGCCATGTCGCCGCCGCGCGCCATGCGCACCCCGTGCGGACCGTCGGTGAGCACCGCCGCGCGCACCACGGCGCCGCGGGGATGTACATGACGTTGCCCCAGCCCTTCTGGTCCGTCACGGGCGCGACGCTGTGGATCATGTCGCAGTGCCACCAGACCGAGTCGCCTGCCCGGACGTCGGGGATGCCGGAGAGCGCCTCGAGCAGCAGCGGGTGCCAGGTGTCGCTGGCAGGGAATGTCTGGTTGACGGTGACGCCGCACATGTCGTCGTCGGCCACGTCGTCGAGCAGGGGTACTGCGGGCTTGCGGTGCGGTGGGCGGCGTCCCATGGGTCGTACTGTTCGACGGTGCCGTCGAACAGGTGCCGGAAGGCGCGCTCTGGTAGGCCTGGGTCATCCACAGGTCCAGGTTGCCCGGGTCGAGGTGGGTGCCGGGCCTCAGGCAGCCGCGCCGGCGCAGCGCGGCGCGATCCTCAGCCGTCACGGTGCCTGCCTCGATGTCGCCGTAGTCGATGACCGGCCAGACCGTGGCACCGCGCGCCTTGTCGGCGGCGATCTCCTCGACGCGGGCCCGCACCCGGGCCTCCATGACGCCGAACACCTCGCGCACCGACCGGCCCGACGCCTCGATCCTGGCGCGCAGCGCGGCCTTGATCTCGCGGATGGCGGCGGGCAGGTCATCCGGGGTGGTCTCCCAGTGCGGCAGTTCAGGCATCGCAGCTCCTTTGGAGAGGACTCCTTACTTTAGATTCGCCGTACAAGTTCCGGTATATTTGGGCAAGACTCCTACCTAGAATGTGGGGGTGACCGAGACCGGTGCTCCGCCAGCTGCCGCCGCCCGGGCCCTGACCGCAGTCAAGCCGTCGCTTGAGCTGCTGCGCGCGCTCAGCGACGAACACGTCCTGCGCGCGCTGATGGCCAGGGACCGGATGACGCGAGCCGAACTGGCCGCCTACACGGGGATCTCGAAGCCGACGGTGGGCGAGAGCGTCCGTCGGCTGGTTACGGCGGGGGTACTCGTCGATACCGGTGAGCGCACGACCGGCCGTGGCGGGGTCGGCTCCTATTACGCTCTCGCCGACGGAGTCGGGTGCGCACTGGCGGTGAGCGTGGCGCCTGCGGGGGTCGTTGCCGAGATCGTTGACGCCAGGGGCAGCGTCCTGGCGCGGGGCGAGGCGGCAGTCGCTCGCCCGGCACGACCGCGGCAGGTGGCAAGCGCGCTGCGGCTGGCCGGCACGGAGGCCGCCAGGCAGGCGCCGTCGCCGGTCCGGCTCGCCATGATCAGCGCGGCCGATCCTGTCGACCGGGCGTCGGGGCGGCTTGTTCACCTGCCAGGCGCGCCGTTCCTGCTCGGCGAGCTCTCACCCGCCGATGCCCTGACCGAGGTGGTGCACGGACCGGTCGTGGTGGACAACGACGTCAACTGGGCCGCGCGCGCCGAACGCGACGCCGCTGGCCAGGCGTGGACGGACGTCTTCTACCTCTGCCTCGGCGAGGGGCTTGGCGGCGCGATCATCAGCGACGGCCAGGTGCGCCGGGGCCGCAGCGGCATCGCCGGCGAGGTCGCGCACGTTATCACCGTCGGCCCGGACGGCACGGCCATGCGCTTCCTCGACGTATTCGGCGCGCTCGGGCTGCGGTACCCGGAATCGACCGCCATCGACGTCGGCGCGCTCAAGGCGGCGATCGGCGACGGTACCGACTGCGGCACAGTGGTCCGAGCGCTGTCCCGGGCCATCGCCGGCGTTCTGTCGAGCGTCACCGCGCTGTGCGACCCGGAGCTCGTGGTGCTCGGCGGCCCATGGGGCGGCCGGCCGGCCGTCGTCGACGCCGTGCGCGCCGCCGCCATCGGGCTCAGGGAGCCGGTCGAGGTGCGGGCTGCCGTGGTGACCGAGCATGCGCCGCTGTCCGGCGCCCGCACAGCGGCGATCCGCGCGCTCGGTGACTCGATCGTCGACTATCGCCGCACGCTCATGCCGGGGGCCCGTCGCCCGTTAGTCAACGGGACCGAGATAGGTCCAGAGTCCGTCCATGCGGACATTGTCGCAGTGCCTCCAGAGACCAGGCTCAGGAAGCCGCGGCGGCGGAAAGCTGCCCGCCGCACGAGCTTCCGGGCGCGCCGACATCGGCTCGCTCTCGGGATAGAGCCGGTGGCCGACCCCGAGGTGCCCGCCGCGAATGAACTCGTGCCAGTACGGGTCGATGTAGCCGAGCAGCGCGTCCATGGAGGGCGGCTCGACGTGGACGTCACAGTCGATCGCGCCGGGCTTGATCGAGCTCACGCTGGCTCCCGGAACGCTTGGCTACGGTACCTGAGGCTTCCACAGATCCCTGCGACCTGCAAATTCTCCGGTCATTTTAAAGATCAAATCCATTCGCCCGACCGTCCCGTGGTCCCCGCCCCAACCAAGCCGACCCCAGTGACCTGTCGTCTGCCTTTGAATCGAATAAATGATCCTGGTAGCACTTATTGAAATACATTGATAGAACGAGCATCCTGAAGGTGACTGAGAGTGAGCGGCATGGCTCGGGCGGCATGGCTCGGGCAGCGCAGTTCAGGCAGCGCAGTTCGGGCAGTCGGCCGACGCCCGAAGCAGCGGCACCCGGAAGGGGGGTGGTTCAGGATGCGCGCGGCAAACGAAATGCCCGATGGTGCGGGTAGCGATGGCATGGGCTTCGGGAGCGTGGCGGAGGCGCTGCGGCTGGGGGAGTCGGTCGCGGGCTACCTGAACTCCCCGGCTGCCGCGGGGGTTGACGGTACCACCACGACATCTGCATCCACCGCCGGGGCTGGGACATCGAGCTCCTCCCCGACGGATCGGTCCGCGCCTACGGCCCGCAGGGCCAGGTCCTCCGCAGCCACGCACCACCCGGCACCCGAGCCGCATAACCAGCCGCGGCAGTTCCACGACGCCCTCCAAGAAGGCTGGGTATTTCTCTGGGCATCTTGACTGACGTGAAGGCTTGTCGGGTGCGGAGAGCAGACCAGGCGGTCCATCGCGGGGATAATCGCCAGTATCGCCCGCGCGGCATCTGCACCCGGTGGACCACGGCTTCGGCGTCACCATGTCTGCAGGAACCGCTGAGCCTCCCGCTGCGGCTGACACATGCCGCAGTGTCATGGAGGCGGCTGGGAAAGCTCGATTTCATCGACCTCAGCTATGATAGGAGCATGCGTGGGATGGGCGGATTCCGGACTTTGTTCGCGCACTTTGCCGAACGGCGGGGAGCTGCGGGGCGTGGTTCGTTTGACTGGACGCCCGAGGCTGAACGTATGCAGTCCGCACTGGAGATGCACGACCTCGGAGTTCAGCTGTACCGGCAGCGGATGCGCCGCGAGCACCCGGAGTCCAGCCGCGCTGAGATTGACGGCCTGGTACGCGGCTGGCTGACCGCGCCCCCGCCGGCTGGTCGGCTGCGCCTGCCGTCAAGAGAACAGGGTCATGGCTACGCCCGTTGAGTCAGCGCTCCGTAGGGCAGTCGCTGACCTGAACACGCTCAAAGCCCAGTGGGCGCTCATCGGAGGGCTTGCCATCTCCGTCCGCTCGGTCCCTAGATTCACCAAGGACCTGGACTTCGCTGTGGCCGTGGCGGGCGACTCCGAGGCCGAAGACGTTGTGCACAGGCTGGGAGGACGCGGGTACCGGCCCGTGGAGCTTCTTGAGCAGGAATATGTGAAACGTATGTCAGGAGTCCGCTTGGAACGCGGCGGCTCCGATGTCGTCGTGGATCTCCTGTTTGCCAGCTCCGGGATCGAGGGTGAAGTCGTCGCAGGCGCAACCAGGCTAGAAGTGCTTCCGCAGCTGACGGCCCCGGTTGCAACCACCGGCCATCTGATCGCTCTGAAGGTGCTCGCGGGGCGTAACCAGGACCTCACCGACCTTGAAGCCCTTATCCCCGGTGCGTCAGCCGCCGACCTTGATGTCGCCCGCAGCGCGGTGAGGCTCATCCAGGCACGAGGGTTCAACCGAGAGCAAGACGTCGTAGCCGACCTCGACAAGCTGATAGCCGACATGCGCCGTTAACGGCGCCTGCCATCCCAAAAGTGAAGTTACGGCTGCGAGCTGCTGATGGCTGCTTGCCGGGTGAGCGCGCATGAAGGTCGTCGTTGGCAAGGTCTCCGACTTCGAGAACGGCGATCGGAAGATCATCGACGTTAACGGCTAGGGCGCTGTGGCTGGTGCTGTGGCTGAGCCTGGCCTATTTCGCGCTGACTCCCGCCAACCGGGCGCCGCAGGCGCTGAACGGCATGATCGCGGGCATGGAAAACGGACAGCCAGGCTGGCTGTCCGCGATCGACCGGGGGGCGGCCTCTCTCGTGAGAGGCCAGGGGCTGGCCGCCTCGATCGTGCTCGCCATCGCGCTCGTGGTGATCGCCGTCGGTGTCTACCTGCCGAAGCCGGCCGCCAGGGCGGCTCTGGTGCTGGCCATCGTGGTGTCTGTCGTGATCTGGGTTGTCGGCGAGGGATTCGGGATGATACTCGCGGGCGGGGCGACGGACCCCAACTCGGGGCTGCTGCTCGTGCTGCTCGCATTGGCCTACTGGCCGGCCAGGACCGCTGCGACCCGAGCGGAGACTGGCCCGGTCACGTCCGCTGCCGCCGAAGGAAACGTGGCCTGATGACCCCCGCCTGGATTCTGGACACACTCGCCGCCGTCATGCTCGTGGTCGCGGCGGTGAGCGCGGCGCGGCTCGCGGCGGCCAGGCACTGCAGCAGGGATCGGGCGTCATCGACACCGACGTCGCGCACCTGCTGATGGCCATCGCCATGGCGGGCATGCTCGCGCCGGGCCTCAGCACCCCCTCCCGAGCACCGCGTGGGAGGTCATCTTCGGGCTGATGACCGCCTGGTTCGCCGTCCGGGTGGTGCTGGACGCCCGGGCGAGCGGGGTCCGTGCCCTGGCCGGCGGCCACTGCGCGCTCCACCTCGTGCACAGCGCCGCCATGCTCTACACACCAGTGGATCAGCGTGCGGTCCAGGGACAGGGAGCTTGCCGCTCGTCTCGCGGCCTTCCCCACGTCCGGCCCGGGGCAGCCGCCGGCTGAGCCGGGCGCCCAGACGGCGGTCGACCTGCCGCTCGCCGCCCTTGAGCCGGACCGGCGGGCCGCGTTCGTGCCGACCCAGCTGCCCGGCTGCTCCTACGCCGAGGCCGCAGCCGTCTGCGACTGCCCGATAGGCACGATTCGCTCCCGCGTCGCGCGCGCACGCGAGGACCTGAACCTGATGATGGCGGACCAGGCCGAGGGCCCGCGCCGCGCAGGCAGCCATGGGCAGTGCTGAGCCATCCACGGCTGAAGGGACCTAGAGCTTGCTGCGGGCGGCTAGCTGGAAGAGCTCGGGCAGCTTGCTGTCGGCCAGGCCCGCGCCGAGCGCGATGCCCGCCCAGGCCAGCAGGGCGCCGTAGACGGCGCCGCCCGCGATGAGGGCGGGGACCCGGACCGCCTCGGCCACCGAGCCGGTGGCCCCGATGGCGATGATGACCGGGATCACGAGGATCGCCGTCGCGATCAGGCCACCGAGCCTGGCGACCACCGCTTGCATGATGAAGCCGTCCGCCTGCCGGGGCAGGGGGTTTCCGGCTCGCCGCTCCATCGGGTACGGCAGCGTGCTGGAGAAGAGGTCGCCGATCCCCAGGCCCGCGCCGGTCGCGGGCAGGCCGAGTGCCATGGCTAGCAGCCCGTTGACCGGGTGCCCGCTGATGATCGCGACGACGAGCGGGACCACGAGGATCACCGGGACGGAGATGGCGGCGACGGCGGCGTTCTGGCCCGCGAACCAGCAGCGCAGCGCGCGGCGGCCCGATAGCCCAAGCGCGTCCAGGTAGAAGGCTGGGCCGGTCATGCCGAACAGGTCACCGCGCAGCAGCCCGGTGAACGCCCCGCCGAAGCCCGCGCTGAGCAGCACGCCGATCTCGGGCTGCGTGCCGCGCAGCGAGCTGATCGACACCACGACCATGATGACGGCGGTGAGGCCCAGGTAGACCATGGAGGTGGGGTCGCGGCGCTGGTAGGCCAGCGACCGCGCGGCGACGGTGCCGGTCAGCCCGCCCCTTCGGCCGAACGGAAGGGCGCCCCCCTTGATGGTCGCGGCCTGCGTCGAGGTGTCGGCCGTCACCAGGGCGTGGCTGAGGGCGCGGGCCCAGAGCCAGCCGAGGACGACGATGATGGCGGCCACCAGGAGCAGGCGGAGCGCCGCGGCCCCGGTGTGCCCGGTCGAGGCGTCCTGGACGGCGTGCGCGGCGAGGCCAGGTGGCAGCCAGCGCAGCCAGCTGTCGACCCCGGCGAAGCTGGCGGCGGTCAGCTCATGATTGCCGACCGCCCTCGGGAGGACCTGGGTGAACACCTCATACAGCGCGAAAAGCGGGATGATCGCAAGCGCGGCCAGGTCCCGGCCCCGGCGCGAGCGCATCAGCCCGGCCAGGGCCGTCGTGACGAGCCTGGCCAGGGTGATGCAGAACAGGACCTGCAGCAGGGCGGCGATGACCGCGATGAGCACCGCGAGCGCCCCGTGCGCCAGCCCGACGGTGATGCCGAGGTCGCCGATCAGGTTGGCAAGCGGCCACGCACCGGTCGCCGAGGCCGCGAGCAGGCCGATGACCAGCGGCCCGGTGCGCAGCGGGTACAGCGCGAGGGTCGCCGGGTCCAGGGTGGAGTCGATGCCGAACGCGATCAGCGGGAGGATCACCCAGCCGAACGCGACCAGCGTGTAGGTGACCGCCGTCAGGTCCACCGCCGCGCCATTGTGCCGCAGCGCGGCGAGACCGGCGAACGTGCCGACGGCGGCGATGAGCGCGACCGTCGAGCTGAGAATGAAGGAGACCCTGGACGCGTTGGTCGCGCGCAGCGCGCCGAGCAGCAGCCGGAGCTTCAGCTGGACGAGGATCCGAGCCACGACAGTCCCTCCCCGCC
>Ga0209881_1000289_pt1 | contig 13687 bp, 14 predicted proteins | sample PersoiDNA2013193_FD_185804 | JGI IMG/M metagenome (GOLD analysis project Ga0209881, IMG submission 185804) | Permafrost soil microbial communities from the Arctic, to analyse light accelerated degradation of dissolved organic matter (DOM) -... | ecosystem: Environmental > Terrestrial > Soil >... | reverse complement strand
CGTGGTCGCCCCGAACTCAGGGCCCGTCCTGTTCATACTCGGCCTGGTGATCATGGCGATGTACTTCCCGCTGTACCTCTGGCGCAAGCGCGCTGATCTGCGGGGCCCCGCCCGGCGTCACCCCGCTCTCGTGCCGGCGGCTGCGTCCGCTGAGGCAGCCGCTCCGGTGCTCGCGGAGGAAGAATCATGATGCTCGGAACGGGCCGTGGCGACTCCGCACGCTCCCTGCTTCCTTGGCGGCGGACGAACGCCCGGGCGGGGCTCCCGTCCGCGGGCGTCCTGCTCGCCTCCACGGGCAAGCCCTTCAGCGACATGGCGATCAGCCGGGCGGCAGAGCTAGCGCATGGTACCGAGGGCACCCGCGTCCGGGTGATCACCATTGCCAGGATCCACGGTTCCTCGTTCGGCCTGCAGCACCCAGGCCTGATGCCGAACAAGAAGGAGAAGGACGCCGCCAAGGCCCAGGTCGCGCAGGCGATCAAGGCCCTGCAGAAGGCCGGGGCGAAGGCCGACGGCGAGGTGGTGATCACCAGGTCCCCCGGCCGCTCCTTCGCCAAGGCGGCCCGCGCCGCGGGCGTGGCCCGGGTGGTCATCGACGACACGGGCAAGGGCCGCCTCGACAAGATCGACGCCTGGTTCGCGGCCCGCTACGTCCGCCTCCGCCTCAAGAACGTCGACCTAGCCGTGGTGTAGGCCTGATCACTCCGGGCGACATCGGGATCCCCGGCCGCGTTACAACACTGATTAGTTCTGCTGCGCGGGCAGCAGGAATCTCTGCCTTCACCGTTTCCTTCTCCCGAGGGATTGTTAGCACGTAAAATCAACATTGACAACGACTTGCGCAACGGCCCCAGCCGTATTGCGTGCTGGCTGCCGCGGCAGCCGGTCCTAATTTTACAGATTTCCCCCCAGGGCGTCCGACCATGCATCCTTGATACTGTGCATCCTTAATTGGGCACAACGCAAATCCTTCACAGGTCTTCTGCCGTGCGGTATTCTGCAATTCCGCTTTTCCAAGCATGCCGTGGGGGCAATGAAGATGCATGGTACTGCAATGACTGCATGTGACGATACCGACGAGTGGATTCGCGGTGTTGCCAAGCCCCGTCTTCGGCCCGTTGCCAGCTTGGATGAGGGAGCCTACGGTCGGCGGTGGATCGGCTCGCCTGCATCATGGCACCGGCTGGCAGATTCCCTGCGGGATCCGGATGTCGAGAATGTGATCAAGGAAACGGCCGCTGCCATTGCCAGGGACGCCGGTCAGCTAGGAATAGACGAGCGTACCTTCCGAACCCAGGTTCGCCTGCATCTGCCCAGTATTGACCGGTCTGAGCTGAGATCCGGCGACCCGGCCCGCGTCTACGAAGCCATCAGGGTGCCGGTGATCGCGCGCTGCAGCGTAATCAAAATGTCGATCGACCAGGCCGAGCAGCTTGCCTATACATCGCTGCTGCTGGGCCAGCGTAAGGTGCGCCGGGATCTGGTAGTGGAACGGGACGGCGCTCCGCCCGTCCCACTGACGTTCGGGCCGGTCCAGCCCACCGTCGGGCAATTCGTGCAGTCACGCCTCCACTATCTCCAGAGTCCCAGATGCGACACGGTCCTCGAGCTCGGAATTAATGTTCCAGAGGCTCCGATGCCGCTGGCCTACGTCGGTTTCTCATCGTGCGATCGACACTATCTCCGGCAGGCGGTCACGGCCGTAGATCCTGAGGTCGACCGGTCGGAGGTGATCGTCTTGGCGCGCATGTACGGACTGCCGAGTGCGCTGCCGAACCTCATGAGCATGCTGATCGCGCAGGCCGCGCGGTTCCTGCGGAGTTCAGGTGTCCGTTATATCGTGACCGCTTTCAATCCGATGCTGGGGTTCCCCGGCACGGTATACCGCGCCACGGGTTTCGTGCCGTTCGCGGTCGCTCCGGTAACGTACAACTACGATGACCGCGGCTTCTATGCGTCGCGCCGTCAATCTGGCGATCGCCTTACCCAGAAACTAGACGCGCCAGAGAATGTCCTGCTGATGCTCGGACTGGACAGGCGCGCCAAGAGACGGCTCACCAGACTGCAAGACGTTTTCGATATCACTTCCCAGGACTATCAGACGATAGATGGGTATTTCACCGGCCAAATTGCCGAGTTCCAGCGGGTCCTCAATCCCCAGCTCCCCGAATATCGGCGGCTGCTAGAAAGCGCCTGGTCAGCAGATACGGCGCATCCAAGTTACGCGAAGGACTTCGCCGAGAATCCAGGTCCCCGCGGACAGTGCGGAGTCGTCTCTGTCTGGCTGGCTCGTGAACTGAGGACCAAGTTTGGCATAGAAGCCACCTATTGCTACGGTCGGCTCGACGTCGACATTCAGGGCGTCCAGCCTGTCGCTCATCATTGCTGGCTAGAGGTCGGTCGGCAGTCGGATCCCGGCAGGCTCGTGGTTGACCTGACCTGCGACCAGGCAACTGGCCTAGGCCGTGAGACGCTGTGTGAAACGCACAGCGAACTGGCCACGCAGGGCTTCCGGTACGACGCCTTGCACCGGCACCGGCTTGACGCGCTCACGCGGGATCGCGTCTGGTTCAGGTTCCTCGAGCTAGACGACTCCGTGGCTGAAGTTCAGCGTGGCGTGCGGCGTCGGCGCCTAACACCGATCGTCTAGCGGATATGTCTGAGCTGGAGTTTTCCGTCTTGCTGCTTTCTTCAAATACTCGGCGAAGATATGCCGAGGATATCCTGACCGCTCTTGCATTGCCGGAAGGCGCGGTCATACAGTTCCGCTATGAGGCGGATTATGTCGCTCCTGCGCTGCAACAAATTGTTGCGAACGACAAGGTCCTCGGAGAGACTGCTGTGCTCGGCTTCATCGCCGACGCGGAATCATCGACCCCGTTTGTGCTGCCCATCAGGCTAGCGACAATAACGCACGCAGAGAATGTCGCGGACATGTTCATCCTGCGGCTTCGAGTCGGCGGCTACCCCGACCCAGGTGATAGTCCGATGAACCTGCCTGAAATCAATACTGAAAGCGCGAAGTTCTACGCGAAGCTTGTCCAGTCGAACGGCGGACGCTATTATCCGGCCACGGTTAAGTTCCCCAACCTTCATCTTAGCTCGGCTGGCAACTCGGCACAAAAGTGGACTGGTATAGTCCGGCGACTTGCTCTGCATTCCACGTTCGCCACGTCGTATTTCGTGCGGATAGATCCGCCGGTTTCCACGTCGCGGCGCAAGGTGTCGTTCGACGAGCTTGGTACCCTGCATCTCAGTGATGGCCAGTCTGTCAAAGTCCCTGTCAGCTTCTATTCGACACAGTATTCAGAGGATACTCGAGTTCTGCTTTCCTGTAGGACTGACGGGACCTTTCTGAAAGTTTCTTCCGACGATACCTACGACGTGGCGCTGCGCTATGATTCGGTGGAGTTCTGGCTGCAGCCGCGAACGGCAGCGTTCGACGCGCTGGCGAGAGCCACGATCAAGCTAACGTGCGATCCGCCCAATGGAGAGGGCGGCGCTCAGTTGCCGCTGACCACGAACGCTTATTTTCCGGTGGTTGTTGTGAGATCCCGTTCCCGGCTCGCGGTCAAGATCGCCGCCAGCGCGATCGGTGCCCTCCTTGTTGCCCTGCCCGCGATTCTCGGCCAAGACTCCTCGCTTCGGCTGAGAGTGCTGATGGCGGTGCTTGGCGCTCTCCTGCTGTCCTATGCCAGCATCGCTATATCGCGCATAGGAGGCGGGTAGCGGCTCATGCCCTTCCCGGCGGCGTCGAGAACAAATGCGACAGTTTGCCGTACATCTGACAGAGCTCTTCGAATACCTCCGACAGCTTCGGGTATTTTGTGGAGACCTTCTCGCGTGCGATTTTTTCGGAAGCCTTGTACGCGCGCCAAGTGGGCCTTGCCGGGTGATGGTCCGCGATAATTACCGACACATGCGGTAGTATTTTGTCGAGCGCGTATACGAACTTACTTTCCTCATCCCCCATGGCCACGTAATCGTCAAGATAATTCAGCAGCCAGGGAAAATCGCTGCCAAAATTCTGATGCAGCTCTGCGCGCGCGGCGCGTTCCCGTTTTGGCTTGGCAGCCCGCGTCGCCGGATCGGAATATACCGGGGTATCTCCGGCGTAAATCTCCGCTAGATCATGAACTAGGGCGTAGGTGCTGATTCGAGTGAGGTCGAGCTTGCGGTCCACCAAGGGTGCGACGCAGAGTGCCGCCACGCCTAGGGAGAATGAGTGCTCTGCGTCGTTCTCGTATCTTTTTTTATCGAATGGAACCGTAGTCGCTCGTTCAATCCGATAGGGGGCAGTCGCCAGGTCGCGCATGAGGCGAATCAACGTCTGTGCATTTAGCCCCGATATGCCGGTGCTGTCGTTGCCAGTCAACTTGCCCCCTTGATGCGGAATTCTTCAGTCGGTTTTGGCGCTAAGCCGGTACAATATCGCTCGGACTCAGGAGCCGTCGTGTACCACGCCCACGGCGGTCACCGACAGGAACCGCGCCGGGAGCTTGATCAGCTCGACCGGGCCGTGTGACGCCTCCCCGTCGAACTGCAGCGCGTCTCCCGGCTCGAGCACGTAGACCGCGCGGCCGTGCCCGTAGGCCAGCACGCCGGACAGCATATAGAGGAACTCGGTGCCCGGGTGCTGGTAGAGCGGGAAGACCTCGGCGTCCTCGGTGAGCGTGACAAGTTGCGGCGTCATCCGGCGGTGCTGGCCGCGCATGGAGCCGAGCTGCTGGTAGTGGTGGCCGGCCGCGACGCCCTCGCGGCGAATCTCCGCGCCGTGCCCGGCCTTGACGAAGACCGCGTCGCGTTCCTCGTCGAAGCCGCGGAAGAACGAGGTGAGCGGTGCGTCAAGCGCCTCGGCCAGCCGTGCCAGGGTGGCAAGGCTGGGCGAGACCTGGGCATTCTCGATCTTGGACAGCATCCCCTTGGAGATGCCGGTCAGTTCCGACAGGGTCCGGATCGCGAGCCCCTTGCGCTGGCGCGTCTCCTTGACGCGGATCGCGATCACCGATGACAGGGTTGCCTCAAGCGGCGCGGGGTGATCGTCGCCGTAGACGCCAGGCTCGAGACCGAAACCGAGCGCCGCAAGCTCGATATCCTTGCCTTCCATCGAGCTTCTCCCGGGGGGTACGGGGGGGTCGTCCCCCCGGGAGATAGCAGTGCTGCTCACATCTGTCATTCTACGGAGGGGGACTGCCATCGCGTTACGACCGGGCACCCCGGTGTTACGACCCCGTGAATCACGGGTCCGCCGTGGCCGCGGGGCTATGTCCAGGGGAACGGCATGGCGGTGATTTCCCCGACCGCGCGGATGACGCCGACCCGGTTGCCGCCGCCGGTGACCGTGGTCGTGGCGAGGTCAGCGGGCGGCTGGGCCCCGAGCTTGGCCAAGATGGCGACCGTGACCGGGGTCCTCGCGCGGGCGTTCCCGTCGTCGATCTTCACCGCGGCCGCGGAACCGTCCGGCAGGGCGAACGCGTCGACGCCCTCCGCCCCGGCCTTGAGCAGCAGCCCGGGGACCTCGGTCATCAGCCGGTTCTCGTCCCTGCTCGTGCCGCTCGTCCACGAGGGGAACTTGCGCATCGCGTCGGCGATCTTATGCTCAGCGGTGCCCGGCTCGGCGAGCACGAGGGCGCGGAATGCCCGCGCCAGGCCGCCGAGGGTCAGCGCGAACAGGGGCGCACCGCAGCCGTCCACGCCGATGGCCGCGACCGGTTCCCTGGCCAGCTCTTCGATGGTCCGCCTGATGTGCACCTGAAGCGGATGATCGGGATCCAGGTACGTCTCGATGGGCCACTCGTTGGCGATGCAGGTGACCAGCATCGCCGCGTGCTTGCCCGAGCAGTTGTAGCGCACCCGCGACTCTGGCCCGAGCGTGTCGGAAGACCCGGATTCCCTGATCAGCCGCCGCGCGGTCGGCTCATCCATGGGCAGCCCAGGCGGGCAGCGCAGGTCCTCTTCCGTGAGCCCCGCGAGATCGAGGATGTCGCGCACGCCACGGACGTGGAAATCCTCGCCCGAGTGGCTCGCGGCGGCGAGCGCGAGCAGTTCGCCGTCGAGCGGCAGCCCGGCCCTGACCATGGCGGCGGCCTGCAGCGGCTTGTTTGACGAGCGCGGGAAGATGGGCGCGTTCGCACTGCCCGCGGTGAACGCGAACGTGCCGTCCGGGGCGAGCGCGACGACGGTGCCACGGTGCCTGGACTCTACGAATCCGGACCTGATCACCTCGGCGAGCACCGGGTTAGCGGCCACGTCGCTCACGGACAGCTGCTCCAAGGGGGTCACGCGGATATTATGGCCGCTCTGTTCTGCCTACCTGCCTATATTGGCCCGATAAGTAGCGGTTAACCAGCGGGGGTCGGGGTTATCTTGGCGCGGGTCAGCCCGGCCAGGTCGCATTGCGGGCGGGCGAGTAGCGAAACCCGGTCCGAGTTGGCGAAGGCCGACGCGCAAAATGCCTTTGCCTTGGCCCCGCAGTAGCTCAGCGTCCCGCCGCCCGTCGTGCTGGCGATGGTGACGCTCACGCACCCGTTCGCCGACGTCCCGTACTTGTCGTGGCTCAGCCCGCTCCATATGGTGACCGCCACGCCGACGGCGACCACCAGCCCGACAACCAGGTACACGATCCGCTTACCGCGCGCGGAAAGCGAGAGCGCGCCCTCGATCTGGTCGCCGCCGAGGCTGGTCTTGCTGTACGACATTGCTGGCCCCATTCCACGATTGCCCCATTGTAGAGCTGTCGCCAGCCACCACCCGTTCTGGTCGGTGTACTTCGGCGTCGCCGACACCGACAAGTCCGTCGAGGCCGCGACCGGCCACGGCGGCCAGGTGATCCGCCCGGCGAGTGACAGCCCCTACGGCCGGATGGCGCTCGTCGCCGACAACCAGGGCTCGGTGTTCAGCCTGATCTCGATCGCCGCGGAAGCGTAACCCCCACCCGGATAACAGCAAGAAGCGTCAGTAGCCGGGGTAACCGCCAGCAGCCGGGGCAACCACCGTCTGGCGGGCCCCGGCTGTCCGGCGTTCCGGCTCGTTACCGCGCGATCGCGATAGAGACGGGCGCGACGCCGACGCCGATCGGCTGGCCGGCCATGCCGGTGGCGATGAAGATCGGCGTCACCGCGTCCCCGCCTTTGCTGACGACGTAAGCGGTCTTCCCGTCCGGCGTGATCGCGACGGCCCAGGGCTTGCTGCCCACCGGGATCGTCTTGACGGCCTTGTTGGCGGCCGTGGAGATGAGCGTCACCGTGTTCGACTGCTGGTTGAGGACGACGACGGTCTTCCCGTTCGGCGTGATCGCCATGGCGAAGGGATAGCGCCCGACCCGTATCGGCGTGCCTGCCGTGTTGGTGGCGGTGGAGATCGGCGTCACGACGCCTGCGTTCTCGCTGGCGACGTAGGCGGTCTTCCCGTTCGGCGTGATCGCGATGAGCGTCTGACTGGTGTATGCCTCGCTAGTCGCGTTCGGGATCTTGATCGGCTTGCCTACCGTGTTGGTCGCGGTCCGGATCGGCACCACCGTGCTAGAGACCCCCTCGAGGACGTAGACGGTCTTGCTGTTCGGCGTGATCGCGAGGGAGACGGGGAACCCGCTGACCGGGATCGGCGGGCCGGCCGTGTTGGTGGCGGTGGAGATCGGCGACACGGTAGACGAGCCGGCGTTGAGCACGTAGACGGTCTTGCCGTTCGGCGTGATCGCCATGTCCCAGGGGAAGTTCCCGAAGGTGACCGTCGGGCCGGCGATGTTGGTGGCGGTGGAGATCGGGGTAAATGTGCCTGGGCCGATGCCGACGACGTAGGCGGTCTTCCCGTTGGGCGTGATCGCGATGAGACCGGGATCGGTCACCTTGATCGGCGTGCCGGGCGTGTTGGTGGCGGTGCTGATCGGCGTCACCGTGCTGTAGCTGCTGGTCGCGTAGACGGTCTTCCCGTTGGGCGTGATCGCGATGGCCCCCCAGGCATTCCCGAGTTGAATCGCCGCACCCGCCGTGTTCGTAGCGGTAAATATCGGCGTCACCGAGCCGCTGCTTACCACGTAGGCGGTCGCCGGGTGCCTCGGGCATGCCGGGGAATCAGCCGCGCCGGCCGTGCCGGCAAGGGCAAGCGGCACGATCGCGGCCCCGGCCGCGGCGGCGCAAAGAGCACGAACGATATGCCTGCGCATGGCAAGCTCCTTTTTCGCCGGCAGCCGAAGCCCCTGCGGCGACTCTGCCATTACTGACTATGCGGCAGCTCGCGGCTACTGAATAGGGCCATCGGCCGACAGAACGCGGGACCTTGCGCCCGCGCCGAGAATGGCTCCGGGTCAGCTGCAGCAGCTATTCGCCGACCGGCGGTGTTCCGTGGGTGTGGAACGACGAGATCGTCTTCAGCCCCCAGGCCTGCCCCTTGGCCCGCTCGGCCTCGGTCCAGGTGATGGTCTTCCAGTCAGGCGCGTAGATGAGCCGCCCGGTCGGGTTGCACAGCTCGATCCTGTTGCCGCCAGGCTCGTACAGGTAGAGGAAGAACGTCTGCTGTATCGCGTGCTTGTGCGGTCCGGTCTCGATGAACACGCCCTCGTCAAGTGCGATGTCCGCCGCGCGCAGGATGTCCTCGCGGGTGTCGGTGCGGAACGCGATGTGGTGCAGCCGCCCGCGCGTCCCCGTCCAGTCGTTGGTGTAGACGACGTCGTAGGACTTCTGCGCGAAGTGCGTCCACACGGCCGAGTAGGTGCCGTCGTCGAGCTGGATCCGCTCGGTGATCCGCGCGCCAAGCTGGTTGACCATGAAGTCGCCGCAGGAGTTGGAGTCCTGCGCCAGGTAGTTGACGTGGTCCAGGTTCCGCACGCAGACGCCGCGCCCCGGGTAGGCCTGCGCCTGGTTCTTCAGCGACGGCGCCAGCTCCGCCGGCCGGGAGTCGGCGTACCACTCGCTCTCGTAGTACAGCTCCATGACGTGCCCGTCCGGGTCATAGCAGGCGTAGGTCGGGCCGATGCCCGGGTCGCCGTCCTTCCAGCCGATGCCGAGCCCGCTGGCCTCAACGACCTTCACCCGGCGCTCAAGTGCCTCCTGCGATTCGGCGCGCATGCCGACCCGGGCGATCCCCGAGGTGTGGTGCCCGGTCAGCTTGAGCGTGTGCCGCTCGTAGTCGTCCCAGGTGCGCAGGTAGGCGGTGTCACCCTCGGTGGAGACCAGCGTGAGGCCGAGCACCTGGGTAAAGAACCGCGCCGACTTCTCGAATTCAGGCGTGAGCAGCTCGAGGTAAGCGAGGTGCGCGACGTCGTGCAGCGGCGGTCGTGACATTTTACTTCTCCAGAATTCTTCTGTCCCTGGGCAAAAAAATCATTGATATATGGAACGGACCGTGGCTCATACGCGCCCGGTCCGCTATCTCGGGAATACGGTGCCGTCGAACAGCTTGCGTGCTGTCCTGACCACGCCGGAGCGGCGCACGGTAGGCGGGGCTGTCGTCGGATCGAGTTCCACCTCGACCTGGAGGGCACCGCTCGGGTGCTCGATAGTGAGCCGTTGGCCGTCCCCCCGGGGGATAACGGCAATGTCGGCGCCGACCGCGCCGGGGATCATGATCGCCGCGGCGACGCTGACCGCGCCGAGCACGCCGATCGACTCGTGCACCCGGACCGGGATGAACGTGCGCGTGCTGATCGTCCCGCCGTGGGCCGGCGGCGCGACAAGCGAGATCTTCGGCACCGTGGTGCCGCTGACGTCACCGAGCCCCATCGCCTTGCCCGCCGCCAGGCGCAGCTCCTGGACCCGCTTGTTCAGCTCCTCGTCCGCCTCAAGCTCGGCGATCGACTCCTGCCCGGTCTTGCCGAAGCTGGCCGCGGCCACCACGACGACAGGCATTCCGTTATTCACGCAGGTCACCGCGATGCCGTCAAAGGTGTCTGCGATGCTGCCTGTGGGGAACACGCCCCCCTCGGGCCCGGCGCCCTCGAAGTTGAGCACGACTGGCGCGGCCGTGCCCGGCACGCCGTCGATCGCGGTGTCACCGTCGTAGCGCGGCCTGCCGCCCCGGTCGGCGGACTGAGTGGGGAAGGTGGCGGTGACGATCCCGTTGGTGTTCACCATCCGGATGCGCACCTTAGTTTCTCTGGTTTCTTCGCCGCCGGTGGCCACCAGACCGCGCTCGATCGCGAACGGCCCGATGCCGGCCAGGATGTTGCCGCAGTTCTGCTTGTCGGTGACGATCGGCTTGTCGACCATGACCTGGAGGAACAGGTAGTCGACGTCGACGCCTGGCACGGTTGACCGCGACACGACCGCGACCTTGGACGTCAGCGGGTGCGCCCCGCCGATCCCGTCGATCTGCCGGGAATCGGGCGATCCCATGATCCGCAGCAGCAGGTCGTCACGCTCGGCCACGTCGGCGGGCAGATCGCCGGCGAGGAAGTACAGGCCCTTTGACGTCCCGCCCCGCATCTGCATGGCCCGGACGCCGTCGTTTCTTTCGCGCATTTTCAGGCGCCTTCCCCCGCGCGCCTGACGTATTCTGCGTAGCTGATGTACTCGACTCCTGCCAGCTTGGGGCGGAGGTTGTACATGTCGAGGCCGAGCACGCCGTCGGCGAGCTGCTTGCGGTTGGCGTCCTCCTTGGCGATGCGGGCGGCCGACGAGGTGACCGCCCGCGGCACGTCGAGCCTCGGCACGACGCACACGCCGTCGTCGTCGGCGACGATCGCGTCGCCCGGGCGGATGGTCTGGCCGCCGAGCGTGACGGGGACGTTGACCGCGCCCGGCGTCTCCTTGACCGTGCCCTGCGCCGAGACGTGCGCGGTCCAGGCGGGGAAGCTCATGTCGCGCAGCTCCTGGGTGTCGCGCAGGCCGGCGCCCATGATCAGGCCGCGGACGCCGCGGCTGACCAGCGAGGTGGCGAGCAGCTCGCCGAACGCTCCGTCGCTCGACGGCGACGTGGTGGTGATGACGATGATGTCGCCTGGCTTCGCCTGCTCGACCGCGGCGTGGATCATCAGGTTGTCGCCCGGCCAGCAGACCACGGTAAGCGCGGTCCCGGCGATCCTGGCGCCCTGCTGGTTCGGCCTGATCGCCGGGCCGAGGTAGCCGATCCTGCCGATCGCCTCGTGCACGGTGGCGACGCCGTAGGTGGCGAGCTTGTCCACCTCGGTCAGGTCGGCGCGCGGCGGGTCTGTGACGATGACGTTGAGCATCTCTGCTGATCCCTCGGTTTCGCTCAGTTACTAGTTATCACGTTCCGTGAAGGCATCTGGTTCAACCGTCTTGCTGCGAGCCGCTGCCGTCGCTCGTACGCAGCGCCGTGATGACGCTGGCCAGGTGGGCGCGGACGGTGCGGTCCGCGTCGGCGGGCCGTCGCTCCGCGACCGCGTTGAGGATGGCCAGGTGCTCGCCGAGCGATACCTCTGGCCGGCCGGGCCGGAGCGCGAGCTGGAACTGGTGGCGGACGAGCTGTCCGTGCAGCCGGTCGAGCAGGCCGATGGCGACGTGCTGTCCGGAGATCGCACAGACCCGGCGGTGCAGTTCCCTGTTGAGCTCGGAGTACTTCAGCGGATTGCCTTCGCTGACCGCGCGCTTCAGGTTCTCGCCAAGCTCGCGTAGCTGGGCGCCCTCGTCCTCGCCGATCCGCTCGGCGGCCTTCGCCGCGCAGAGCGCCTCGAGTGCCATCCGGCACTCGGTGATCGCGATGGCCTCTTCCGTGCTGACGGTCCTGACGCGCGCGCCGCGGTTGGGGATGCGCTCGACGAGCCCTTCCGCCGTGAGGTCGAGCAGTGCGGCGCGCAGGGACTGCCTCGTGACACCGAAGGTACCGGCCAGTTCCTCCTCGACGAGCCGTTGACCTGGGGTGACGTCACCGCTGAGGATGGCGTGCCTGAGGGCGTCGAGGGCGTGGGCCCGTGCGGCCTCCCCAGCCTTCGGTCCGCCTGGCGTGCGTGCTGGCATGATCGAACGCTACGGACCACGGCAGGGATTGTCAACAATCCGTGGGCTGACCATAAACCGAAGGCGCCGGGATTGGGCTTCGTGACAGCATGGCTGGCATGGGATGGCGGACGACCGGCGGTGACCGCGGCGGTGAGCCAGCAGGCACTGCGAGCTGGTGCGGAAGAGGTCTTGCTCTACACTGACCTGGCCAATCCGGTATCCAACTCGATCTACAAGCGCATCGGTTACCGGCCGGTAGAGGACCGGGTCGTGCTCACGTTTTCTGCTGGCTAGGTACCGCTAGGTAGTGTTGCGTTCGCCGGACTGAGCTGCATACTTGAAGGCATCATGTTACTCGCCGGGAAGATTTTCCGTTACGCTCCGCTAACTTACCGCCCCGATCGTCCCTGTGTCCCCGTCCGTTAGGGGGCCAGGTGCCTTATCGAGGAGAGCGCCTTGTGAGCAGGTGCCCTATCGAGCCTGACGGCCAGAGCAGACACCGGAGAGCCGGGCCGGTTGCGGCATAAGCGCACGACGGGAAGCAGGACCCATGGGCTGGTGCACGACCGCTGACCTCGACAGGTTCGCTGCAGCGGCCGGCGGTTATCTGAGGTCGACAGCGGTCGAGAACACGCTTCTGCTGTCGGCCGTGCAGGCTGCCAGATCCGGCTGGGACCCGCGGATCGTCGGCAGGCCCCCGGGAACGGCACGGCATCAAGGGGCGGGCACCGCACCGGACGCGGTCACCGCGCAGCCCGGGGTCGGCCTGCTGTTCGGCTGGTGGGAGCCGCCTGACGGTAGCGGACCGCGCGGCGCGTTCTTCCATGACCCGGCCGCGCCGCTGCTCATCGCCGGGCGCGCACCGGAGATGGCCGCCGCCCTCGCGGGCACGCTGGCGAAGATGGGACGTCCCGTGCGCGGCGTCGACGGGCCGATCGAGGCGGCCGACGCGTTCGCGGCCGCGTGGAGCAACCGGGCCGGCGCATCCATCCGCATCCACAAGCAGTGCCGCGTCTACCGGCTTGGCGCCGAGGGGACGGGAGCCGAGGGGACGGGAGCCGCAGGAGCCGGCGGCGCGTTCCCCGCCGATCACGCGTCCCCGGCGCCCGCCGGCCCGGCGCCCGCCGGCCCGGCGCCCGCCGGCCCGGTGGCCGGCGGCCCGGGGTCCTGGGGGTCGCCGGAGTCGCCAGGCCCCGTCGGCAGGCTCCGCGTCGCGACGGTCGAGGACCGTGCGCTCGTCGTGGACTGGCTCGCGGCCTTCGCGCTTGAGGCGGGGGAGCGGATCGGCTCACCGCAGGAGATGGCCGATGACCTGATCGGCTATGGCGGCGCCGTGCTCTGGGAGAGCCCGCAGCGGACCTCCCGCATCAGGGAGGCGGCGCAGCACCTGGTGGGCTCTCATCACAGGGACGCCGCAAGCAGGGACGCTTCAGGCGGGGACCCGGAGCCCGTCTACCAGCCGGTCGCGATGGCGGCACTGACCCGCCCGGCCGCCGGGACGGTGCGGATCAGCGTCGTTTACACCCTGCCGGAACGCCGCCGCAACGGCTACGCGGCCGCGGTGACGTTCGCGGCGAGCCGAGCCGTTCTCGAGGGCATCGCGCCCCGCGCCGTGCCGGGCACCGCCTCGCACGTCCGCCCGCAGGTCGTGATGATCACCGACACGAGCCGGTCGGATCGCCGGGCGGTGCGGCTCGGCTACCAGCTCATCGGCGAGCGCGCCGTGCTCCGTTTCGGGCCGCCGACCGGTCCGCTGCCCGGCCTGCGGGGCACCGGGCCGATGCCCCGCAGGC
>Ga0209881_1000286_pt1 | contig 13754 bp, 14 predicted proteins | sample PersoiDNA2013193_FD_185804 | JGI IMG/M metagenome (GOLD analysis project Ga0209881, IMG submission 185804) | Permafrost soil microbial communities from the Arctic, to analyse light accelerated degradation of dissolved organic matter (DOM) -... | ecosystem: Environmental > Terrestrial > Soil >... | reverse complement strand
TCACCGCCCTGTCCATCTTCGTGTCGCTGCTGGGCTCAAAAGAGGACACGCATGCCCGCGGAGAGCCTCTGGCATTCGGCCCCGCCATCAGGAACACACTGGCAAACAGGTCGTTCCTGACGTTCGTCATGTTCAACCTGTTCGTGAACTCAGTCATCGTGCTGGTGCCCCAGGTGATACCCTTCTTCGCCAAGTACGTTCTGCGCATTTCGGACTCCCAGAGCAGCCTCATCATGGCCCCCATCTTCATCGTCGCCATTGTCACCCAGATCTTCTGGTCAAAGGTCGTCATCCGCAGGGGCGTTCGCACGACGGCCATCATCGCCTGTGTTCTGTTCGGGCTGTCGCTGCTTCCACTGGGACTGGTCCGCACAATGCCACAGGCCATCACCGGTTTTGCCATCGTAGGCGTCGGCCTGGGAGCCCTTCTTCTAGTAGGTGACATCATGGTCGCCGACATCTGTGACGAGGACTACCTCAAGACACATACACGCAGGGAAGGCATGTACTACGGCGTCAACGCGCTCATCATTCGCATGAGCGTCGCCATCTCCGCCGGCACGATCTCGTTTGTCCAGACGATCACCTGGTACAAGCCAGTACAAGACCCCGCGCTGATGGCGCCGGCCGCTGTCACAGGCTTCAGGTTCCTAGTCAGTGTTGTTCCAGCCGCGCTGATCGGCGTGGGGCTCATCTTTGTCTTCCTCTACCCGTTGTATGGCGAGAGGCTCGCGCGCGTGAAGGAGCAGTGCGCCCTCGCCGCGCGGCTCAATATGGCAGGCGACACGCCCATCCCTCAACAGGAGGTTATCATACTATGAACTGGAATGAGTTCTTACCGATCCCGCCCATCGATTCAGCACAGAAATACGTCGTGTTCCAGCCACACTCCGACGATGCGGTCTGGTTCGCGGGCGGCCTCCTGCTCAAGCTGGCCAAGGCAGGGAAAGACATTACGCTCGTCACGATGACCGACGGCTGCCTGGGCAGCACGGATGTCTCGATGACACCCGAACGCCTGGTCGCAATCCGCAAGGACGAGGATCAGCGTGCCGGCGAGGCCATGGGCGTAGCCAAACACCTGTACCTGCCCTTTCATGATGGTGAGCTACCTCACTGCGGAGAAACGACCAGGGCGATGGTCCGCATCATCCGGCAGGAGAAGCCGGACGCCGTCCTGGCGCCCGACCCGTGGCTGATGTATGAGGCCCATCAGGACCACCTCAACTGCGGCTGGTCGGCAACGGACAGCATGATCTACTGCAACCTTCCCCTGTATCTCCCTGAACTGCCCCCTCACGCCGTCCGGTACATCGTACTCTACCTCACCAGCCGGCCCAACCAGTTTGTCGACATCGATGCTGAGCAGGCCCAACAGCTGGCAGCTCTCAACCTGTTTCAGAGCCAGTTCACGCCCGAAACACTCCAGATGGCGAGCCAGTATCTGACACTGAAGAACGCTGACGTCGGGGCCAGCCACGGGATGAAGATGGCAGAAGCATTCAAGGTCATGACCCCCCTTCACCTCCACACGAGCGTCGACTCGGAGTTCATCTAGCATGGCTGTGACGTACTATCTCGGCGTCGACGGGGGGACCACCAGGACGAAAGCTGTCATCGGTGACGATGCCGGCCATATCGTCGGATCCGGCGAAGGAAGCGCCTCCAACTACCAGGTTGTAGGGCTCGAAGCGGCCATGTCGGGCATCACCGACGCTGTTCAGGGAGCCCTGACGGCTGCGGACCTCTCGATATCTCAGATCGAGTGCGCCGTGTTCGGGCTGTCCGGCATGGATCTACCCATGCACCGCGAGACGCTCGATGCAGCTCTAACCACTACATTCCCCGGGCTCATCTTCGACCTTGTCAATGATACGTGGATCATGCTCAAGGCAGGAAGCGACAAGGGCTGGGGGATCGCCCTGGTGTGCGGCGGCGGCGCCAACGCATGTGCCTGCAGCCGCGACGGGACCTGGGTCACGCTCCGGGGCCTCGGCTACGAGAGCGGCCTGCGAGGCGGCGGACTCGACATGCTGAGAGACATCCTGCACTACGCATTTCTTTCCCACGACGGGACAGGACCAAAGTCCGTCCTGGAGCAGGCGGTGCTGGATGTGACCGGTGTCGCCGACTATGACACCCTGCAGCTCCTGTTCCTCGAGGCCGTACAAGACACGGCAGGACACGGAGAACTGCTGCATCGGGCTCTGACTATCGTACCGCTGGTCTTCGACGGCGCGACGGCCGGCGACGAAGTGTGCAGGCGCATTCTCATGCTTCAGGCGGAGTCTCTGGCGGAGGGAATCACGGGGCTTGTCCGCAAGATGGGCTTCGAGCGTGAGACGGTTGATGTCGTCCTGGGAGGCTCGGTCTTCGGGGGCGGCAATCCTGCCTTCATCGACAGGCTGACACTGCTGATTCATGAAGTCGCCCCACTCGCACGACTGGGACCGCCACTGCTCGACCCGGTCCTCGGCGCGTACGTGATGGCGTTGCAGAAAATGGGCAAGTTTGACGCAGCGAACACCTACGCAGTCCTCGCCGGCCAGGTGGTCTAGCAAAAACAGGCGGGATTGCTACACTACGGATATGCCTCTGTCCTGAGGCTGTGCTGACTCGACCGCGTCAACCCAGGATTGAGGCATTTGTCTGTGTTTGGAAAAGATGGCTGAGGCGGCTGGAGTCGAACCAGCAATTCATGGCTCCAAAGGCCACTGTCCTACCATTAGACGACGCCCCAACGCGCGGCTTTGCTGCAGTATTCTAGTGCTGCCTCCGGGGCTGTCAAGAAGAGTGAGGCGATGAATCGTTGACAATGATGAACCACGATGAAGGTATTTCCTCCCTGAGAGACGGGCAGCCGACGCTCGCACAGTCTGACGCCCTCAAGCTTGTCGCCATCGTCTCGATGACCATCGATCACGTGGGGGCCATCCTGTTGCCGTACGTGGGCTGGCTCCGCATCATCGGGCGTGTGGCTTTTCCCCTCTTCGCCTACCAGCTTGCCGCCGGCTATCTGCACACGCACAACGTCTCACGCTATGCGCTCAGGCTTGCCGTTTGGGGTCTCATCGCACAGCCGGTCTACATGATCGCATTCGGCGTACGCCTTTGGACGCTCAACATCTTTGCCACATTGCTGCTGGGACTGCTGGCTATCTGGGGATGGGACCACCGCCGGTGGTGGGCAGTCGTCCTTGCACTGAGCCTAGCTGCCATACAGCTCTGGCTGCCAGCCGTGGGTCCGGATTATGGCCTCTATGGCGTTCTGTTGTGCCTGGCCAGCTTCGTCCTGTTTCAGCATAGAGAGCAGCTCATCATCGGCCACGGACTCCTGCACGTGTTCGCCGGGATCCTGTTCTGGCCGTCCCAGGTCTACGCGCTGGCCAGCATCCCGTTCATCCTCTGGCCGCCCCGACTGCACCTGGGCCGTCTTTCACAACTGTTCTATGCATATTATCCGACTCACCTCGCTCTCCTCGTCCTCGTCCGCTACCTGCTGATGCGCTGAAGGCATTGTTCGAGCAGTGAGCCGTCCTATACTGATGGTCAGCCCCTGGAGGCAACCGTGAACCGCAAACGCATGCGTACATTCGTCACCATTCTCATCGTGCTCGCCCTCGTCAGTGGAGGCGCAGTCACGCTTATCTCGGCTCTGCGCGGGACGACCGTGGATGAGCCCATCAGCGTGCTGCCTGGCGTGACGCTGACTCCGCAGGACTTGAAGGAGACGGGTCTGGGAACAGCCGTCGACGTCGGATACGCCGGCAAGACCTTCGTGTTCTTCCCAGACGAAACCACGGGCGGCCAAGGCAAGGAACTGGCCGGAACAAAAAGCGGCATCACCATCGATTTCCGCGGCGGCTCCGTCACATTTCTCGGAGGGCAGTTTTCGCAGTACAGCAGTCCCGTGGTCCGTGACCGAGCATACGCCTGGTACCGGGACAAGGTCGCAACCACGGGACTGGTAGACGACAAAGGGACTGCGGTCGTGGGAGATGCCTCGGCACGGTACTCTGACCCCGACGCAGCCGCCCTGCTCGTGCGGAAGAACGAAACGGTATTTACACTCCTGTACACGCTGAGTACCCCTGCCACAAACAGCACACCCCGACCGATCATCGCCCTGGAAGCTCTCGCCCGCCTGCTGGCCTCACGCTTCTAGGCTCCGCCCCGCCGTGGAAGCTGCATTCCTCGCCCGATCATATGGCGAGGCCGGCCGAGGGTATCCCGACCGGCCAGCAAGGAACGACGTGTTCAACGTCTACTGAGGCTGCTTGTCCTCGGGCTTCGTCGACTCGGCAGGCATGATGGTCTCCATCTTCTTCTCCTCGGGAGGTACGACGGGAGCGCTCGTCCATCCCTGAGGTGTCGCACGACGTTCCGCCCATCTCTGTTCGCGCTCGATATGCCGCTGTTCGCGCTCGGCGCGTTTTGAGCTGCGTTCACCGGGGGTGCCGACGAAGAGGACGGTGACGCCCACTGCCAGCAGGATCACTCCTGGAACCCAGGCAGCAATCCGGTTGAGTCCAAACCCCTCGAACCCCAGCCAGCCCTCGAACACGTACCCCAATACCACGAAGGCGACGAGACCGAAGGCAAGACCTCCCGCGCCATCCCTGACGTGCCGCCAGTTGGCGTGCAACGTCCCATGGATGATACCAGCAAGTCCTCCCGCGGCCGGGAACACCAGAGCCCAGGCATATGCCCAGCTTGCCCATGTGCCGGTGACGTCCTGATACCAGAGAAGGGTGCCCACTGCCGCGGCCACCAACCCGAACCCGGACAGACCCTCGCCCGCCCGGTCCGGCAGCACCAGACCCACCACGAACAACGCAAGTCCGGGAATGATGATTTGCAGTGGCCATGTCAGCTGCGTCCAGCGCTTCGGAAACCAGCTCATGTCGATATGAATGTACTGCAGCGCGATGATGACGATACCGGCGACGATCAGCAGGATGCCGAGGTTCGCCATCGAGGAACGGGTCCTGCGAGTGTTCTGTTCAGTCATATCTTCTCCTTAACCTCGCAGCCGATCTTCTGAGAACACTGACCGACTGTCCACCTCGTTTACGTCCATCTCCTTGCGGAGGTTACTGCGAACCCACCACCTCGCACTGCACTCCTGGAATGAATTCCCGTCTCATGACAGTGGTCCTGCCGCGCGCGTCCAGAGTGGCATGGAACCCCAGCCGCTCAAACATCTCATACGTGCCCGTGAACAGGAACGCGTCCGCCTGTGGGCGTCCGTGCGTCGCCGTCGGCACAGCCTCGACGGCACGAGCTCCTTCACGCTCCATCACCCCGATCGCATGTTCCAGCAGGAGCTCCGCCAGCCCCCGGCGCCTCCAGCCACGCTGGATGAAGAAACATCCGACGAACCAGACACCTTCTGCAGGCCTGCCCTTGAACCTTGGTGAGCGTTCCAGTCGTGGCAGAGAAGCACGCGGCTCGAATGAGCACCACCCCACCGGCGTCTCTCCGTCGAAGGCAAGTATCCCGTGCACCTTTCCGGTCTGGACTGCATGGCGCAGTCGCTCATGCGCTACCTCGCCCTTCACGTCGTCCCAGCGTTCCACGCCCGCAAGCCGCCAATACCAGCACCAGCAGCCGCCACATGCTCCATTCTTGCCAAATAGTGTTTCCAATTGCGGCCAGAGCCTCGGCTCCAGTTCGCGGCAGACAATACCGCTAAGCGCGCCTGATGTATTCAAGTGTCACCTCGTGTGCTCCATGAATGTCCTGCACAGTGCCAGAACCCCGCTCGACTGCCAGCCGGCACGTCTCTACTCGACGATTCCCCGGCGGTGCACGCGCTTTCCAGTCTGACTGCGAGCCTCGGGTTCGTCCCGGCTTCCTTCCTGCTGGCACTCACATCCCTGAAACAGGCTCGCGACCTCGCGTGCCTCGACAAGGCCTGACTGGACAGCCATGACCTGGAACATTCCTTCGAGGCCCGTTGTCGCGCGGAAGAACGCGGTTATGCCCGCAGCTCCAAGAGCCTGCACGATGCGCTCGGCCTCAGCTTGCCCTGCAACAACAATGACTTCCGCGTATTCATCCATCATTCCTCCTCGCCGGCATCACAAGGCAAGATGAAAATGCCTGCGGTCCAGCACCCACCCGACCCAACTCAGCGTTCCGACCATCAACAGTGCCTGAAGAACTACCAACCACACGGGAGCCGACTCGTACCAGCCAGGCGCCTGCGGCATGACGAAGACACCCAGAAGAACGCCGTGTATCACATAGAGTAGCAGAGAATTGCGTCCCCACTCGCTGAGGATGGGTATCGAGCGGCCAAGATGTTCGTCGAATACATGGAAACACCAGAACACCAGGTCGCTTGCGCCCAATGCTATCAGAACATAGCTGGCCGAGACACGGTTCTTGCTCACCGGAACTATGAATGCCAGAAAGAGACCAAGGACGAGGACGCCCGCTGACACCGCGGGAAACCAGCGCCTTCCCTTTGGGACATCATGGAACAGGTCTCCCAGCGCAGTCGCCATGACCAGCATAGCACCCCAGGAAAGGGCGCCTTCGAGCCCACCATGCGTGGAACCCAGGACAGTCGACAGCCAGAAACTGTTGAGCTCAAACTGGTAGGCGATCAGCAACAAGAGTCCTGCAAGCCACCGCAGGTGCGCCGGCACCCCTATGAAGCAAAGGGCGACAAGCCCCGCGAAGCCGATAGCCTGCAACAGTCCCCAGTCCGATCGGTCGACGGCAAGTCCCGAGAGATTTCCCAACACCGTGAAAAGGGCCCCAATACCGATGAGAGCAAGGTTCCGGGACAGGAAATGTTCGATCGTCCGGCGCCTGCCGTCTCTGGCCAATCTGGCTCGGAACGACACGCCAAATGTGAGTCCGATGGCTGCAATGAACATCGGAGCGATGATGTCGATAACAGTGAATCCTATGTCGGGGGCGTGCTTCAGCCACGCCGGAACAACGTGGGGGCCGGCCAGATAGTTGGCCAGCACCATGAGCAGGATGGAAAACCCTCTGAACTCGTCTATGGACTCCAGTCGCTGCCTTGCATCGTTCACACGATCCTCCATGATGCTCAACATCATGAACACATCCCTCAGAAACTCAAGAACTCCTCAATGAAGGGTGTGCGTTGAGGAACTGCGCTGAGCGTCGCTAGGGTATCCAGAGATGGCGCTTCATGTCGACGCGCCCCTGCACGTCGAAGGTGACTCCCTCACTCTCCAGCAGTGACCGCTGGACATCAGGCCCACCAAACACCTCCTCGGGGGACAGTTCGCCCGTCGCGTTGACCACGCGGTGGCACGGCAACCCGGATCCGACGGGCACTGCCCGCATCGCCCAGCCCACCGTGCGAGCAGCACCAGGACTCCCCAGCGCCCGCGCGATGGCTCCGTACGTCGTCACCTTGCCTCGTGGTACCTTCGCCGCGACGCTCCAGACGCGGTTAAATAGGGCGCCTGACTCCCTCATGTGATTGCTTCCCGATCGGTGGCGTCTTTCTCCTCCGCACGAGGCAGCAACGACTGCACCCACTCGCGCTGTGACCATAGGGCGCACCCTCCGCTGGTTTCGGTCAGCCTGTCATGGTTGGTGCGGATGGTGGCGAGCAGGGGCGACGCCAGCGCATCACGCAGCGGCACGTCCCGGACATTGGCGTCTGAATATGGGGCGAACGGACATGGCTCCACTCGCCCTGACGGGCTGATGTGGATGAATCCGCGCCCTGCAGCCAGGCATCCTCCGAAAACCTCCTCGTCGCCGGGGAATACGATGAACAAGCCACGCAACCGCTTCTGCAGCGAAGCAACGACCGCCACCAGTCGCGCACGCTGGGCACTGTCCAGAACGAGCGATTCGGTTCCCTCCCGTACCGGAACATATTCGACGAAGAAGAACAATCTGCACCCAAGGTCGATGAGTCCGCCCAGGTACTGCTCATCGAGCACAGCGTCGATGTTCAGACGAGTGACCGTCAGCGACGTCCCAAAGAAGATGCCCGCCCTGCGCATCAGCGCGATGCCCGCCTGCGCCTGCGCGGCGACACCCTGACCCCGACGCGCGTCTGTTGCTGCCGCTTGCCCCTCGAGGCTGATGACGGGGACGAGGTTGCGCTGCTGGCGGATCCGGCGCACCAGCAGATCATCCAGCAGTGTCCCATTGGTGAACACCGGGAACACGACGTCAGGCACCTCGCGCGCAATCGTCAGCAGGTCGTCCACCCGCGTCATCGGCTCACCGCCGGCAAGCAGCATGATCCCGACGCCGAGGTCGTGCCCCTGCCGAACGACCCTTTGCAGCTCCGTGGGCGTCATGTCGGGCTCCTTGTGCCGCTGCTGAGCCTGGGCATAGCAGCCTGCGCACGCAAGGGTGCGGCGGCGTTCTGCCATGCGCTGTGCACGTCGCATCCGCACGAAGAACGCCGCAACGGACGGGTCCTGCAGCATGATGCGCACGGCATCGGAGAACAGTACCTTGATAGTATCGTCAAATAAGTGGACATATTCAGTCGTTTCGCTCATGTCATGCTCCTCGGAATCCGTGGCGTGCACGGGGCTAACCTGCACAGTATAGTCAGGGTGGATGACCGGCCAAGCGTCCTGGACCTCAGTCACCCGGTCCCAGCACCAGGCTGAACGCGTCCGGCGACAGAGTGACGGCCAGCATCGGCTGGACATCCTTGGCAGGAATGTGGACCTCTTGTGGACCAGCGGCATACGGACCAACCTGGTACGGGTCGAATGAGATGGCCAGACCGCCTGGCTCCAGCGACACGCTCTTAAAGTTGTCCGCCACAGGCGCCGTTCCATATTCCACGAAACTGCTCAGCGCTTCGTAGTCTGCCCCATACTGGCTCTGCAGGTCTGTCACCATCTGGAATGTCCCCGTGCGGCGACTCGTGCAGCGGTTGGCCTAACTTGACTATCGCTAACGGAGTAGGACAATATCTCACGAGCAAAGAATGACAGACCCGGAATGCAATAGTAGGCTCGGAAACAGCGGACTACAGGATTATTCCGCACGGGAAACGAAAGGTCGCCGCGGTCGGGGAACCACCGCCACGCACAAAAAGGAGCAACAACGATGAATCGTCCACGAGTACGGGATATCGGCATAGATATCGGGATATTCAAGACTGGGTCGCGCAACGCGATAACCGATGTCGGGGGGGTTAAGGTCGGGCACTGCACATTGATCGAAGGGAGTGGCCCCCTCGTCCCCGGCGTGGGCCCCATCCGCACCGGCGTCACGGTGATTCTGCCGCACGATGGCAATATCTTCCGCGAAAAAGCCCCGGCGGCAAGTTTCGTTCTCAACGGCTTCGGAAAATCGGCTGGCCTACACCAAATCAACGAGCTCGGCACTCTCGAAACGCCCATCGCACTCACCAACACACTCAACGTGCCCCTCGTGGCCGATGCGCTCATCGAGTGGTCCCTCGCCCAAAGCCCCGAGATAGGCATATCCACCGGCACCGTGAACCCCGTCGTGGGCGACATCAATGACGGGTTCCTGAACGACATCCAGGGCCGCCACGTCAAGAAGGAACACGTGTTCGCGGCGTTCGGCGCCGCGGACGGCGGCCCCGTCGGTGAAGGCAACGTGGGTGGCGGCGTGGGCTGTTCCTGCATGGGATTCAAGGGTGGCATCGGCACTTCCTCCCGCGTCCTGCCGGCGCGGCTCGGCGGCTACACGGTCGGCGTCCTCGCCCAGACCAATTTCGGCGGCATGCTCACGGTCAACGGCGCCCCGGTCGGCCGCGAACTGGGCGTGTTCGATTTCGGCGGGGCGACGACCGCGGAACGATCCCAGACCCAAGAAGTTTCCCCCGCCGGAGTCTCCGCGGCGCCATCGCAGCCTGACGCCGCCTCCGCGCGCGACGGGTCCTGCATGGTCGTCATCGCCACCGACGCGCCCCTCGACCAGCGCCTCCTCGCGCGCGTCACCAAGCGCGCGGGCCTCGGAATGGCCCGCAGTGGCTTCTACTCGAGCAACGGGTCGGGCGACTTCTTCATCGCCTTCTCCACGGCATACCGCGTCCCGCACTCTGGCGCGCCCATCGCGACCTACCCTACCGTCAGCAACGACGCGATGTCGGCCATCTTCGCCGCCGTCGTGGAGGCAACCGAAGAGGCCGCGATCAACTCCCTTACCACCGCCGAGACCATGGTCGGCCGTGACGGCAACACGCGCCTCGGCATCGACATCGATGACCTCATCCACATCCTCAAAAAGCACGACAGCCTCGGCTGGGCGCAGAAACTGCCCCCATTCGGCGGCCTTTCGTGACCGAGAGGAATCAGCGATATCTTGGCACCTCAGGTCAGCAAGCCGGATGTCGTTCGCGTAGGCTGGCTCAAGGGGCCACCACTATTGTTAACAGCAGGTGAGCAATGGAGCTTAGAGATTCCTTCACGTATGCGAGGGCTAGGATTGTAACATATGTCAATTGAATCCGCTCAGACGTTGCGTGCCACCGCGACGAGCGCTTTCGCGAGGAGCGTCATCGGATCGATGAAAGGTATTCCGACATATTTCTGCGAGAGCGCGAGGGGCACCTCCGTGCAGCCGGCGACGATAGCCTCGGCCCCTTTGTCCTGAAGGTTGCGGGCCGCTTTGATGAGAAGCCCTCGTGGATACTCGCCTTTTTCTCCCGCCTTTATTCCCCTCTTTCCATAAATCGCTTCCATCACACATGTTTCCTGGCTTTCCTCATTCGGCCAAAGAATCAAAAAACGGTCGAGATGGGTTTCGTAGAGTCGAGCCTTCTTTGAACCGGAAGTCGCCAGGATTCCCAGCGCGTGAATAGAGGGGAAATCACGGGTGAGTGTGCCCACCATCTCCTCGAACGCCGAAAGAAAGCGGATTGCTGTGAGCGGCGTCAGTCGTGGGAGGAATGCGTGGGCAGTCATGCACGGAATACCAGCGATGTCCACCCCGGCGACTTCGAGCCGCTTGGCCGAGGCCAACATTCCGGGGAGCGGATCGGGGCCTCTCCCCAGCAAAAACGTCGTTCTGTCTGGAATAGAAGGGGTACTGTCGACGATCATGTGGAGGTGGTCCTGGTCATTCTTCGCCACGTCGCAGCTCACCAGCGTGGAGAAAAATCCGGCAGTGGCCTCAGGCCCCATGCCGCCCAAGACGCCAATCGTAAGGTTAGTCATTTCTGTGTCCCGCATGAATATATCGTATTGTCACGGCACGTCCGTGTCAACTCACTAAGAATGTACGTGAACCATCAGGTCGTGAACTGACCAGAAATGGAGGCGTAGCTGCCACGTTTCTTGATGACCAGAGGTTGTTTCCTTTTAGTGATTTCATTCAGTTGTTCCTGACCAATACACCCCTCGGATACAACAACATCCTCGGGGGGAGGAAGATCTCGTGGAGGAGCGTTGTCATGTCCAGCTCTGCACGGATGGCGCGGAGACGTTGCTTCGTCTCTGCTGAGACGTCTTTGCGTGCCAGCATCCGTGCACATGGTGTCTGGGCTGTGTCGTATACTTTGGTGATGTGGCTCCCGGTCCCTTCCCCCAGGAGCTTCTGGCTGGGAAGGAACCAGTTCACCTCCAAGTTGGATGAGTCGAGGCACGGTCCTGACACGTTGTATTTTTGCCGCCAGTTGATAACATTAAGAGGTGTTGCACGAGCGACAAATCCTGTTGGGAAAAGGGAGGCTACTGTATGAGGAAAGCGCTGTCACTTGTCTTGATAGCGGTATTCTTTATTCTCATTCTTGGGGGGACTGTCTCATGCACCGGCAGCAAAGGCGGCTTGCAGGAGGTAACGTACAACCTGGGGACTGAGCCGGAAGCGATTGATCCAGCCACTACAACTAGCATTCCAGCAAGCAATGTCGAAATGCAGGTCTTTGACGGGTTGACGCGTCTCGACAGCAAGAATGCGCCGCAGCCGGCGATTGCGGAGAGCTGGACGATCTCCAAGGACCTGAAGACGTATCTGTTTACGCTTCGCGATGCGTCCTGGACGAATGGAACGCCTGTCACAGCGTATGACTTCGAGTATGCCTGGAAGCGGGCGCTCAGCCCGGAGTTGGCTTCTGAATACGCCTACCAGCTCTACTACATCTATGGTGGTCAGGCATTCAACACGTCCATCAAGGTTGGTAGCAAGTACTATGTCCAGGCTGTCGATGCCAAAGGCAATCCCCTTACGAAGAAAGTAGGAGACAAGGACGTCGCCGTGCCGGACATGGCGAAAGAGATCGACCCCAGCAAGAACGTCGGCGTCAAGGCACTGGATGCCAAGACGCTCCAGGTTGATCTTCAGTCACCCACCGTCTACTTTCTCAACTTGACGGCGTTCCCTACGTTGATGCCGGTCTGCAAGGCCGTTGTCAGCACAAATGACAAGTGGGCCGCCGATGTCAAGACATATGTGACCAACGGACCGTTCAAGCTCGTGGAGTGGTCACACAATGAGAAGATGGTCTTTGAGAAGAACCCGACGTACTGGGACAAGGACAAGGTCAAGCTCACCAAAATCACCTACCTAATGGTCGAGGATGCGACGACTGCGCTTTCGATGTATCAGAGCGGTCAGCTGGACGCCGCGGCCTTCGTACCGTTGTCAGAGTTGCCCAAGCTGGTCGCCTCGGGCGATGCACAAATCCTTCCGTACCTTGGGACATACTACTGTATGGTCAATGTCACCAAGAAGCCGTTCAACGACGTCCGCGTTCGCAAGGCCTTGAATTTGGCGATCAACCGCACGGCCATCACTCAGTCCATCACTAAGGGCGGACAGATTCCTGCGCTGGCCTGGGTTCCCTACGGCCTCGCAGACGCCCTTCCTGGCAGCGATTTCCGCAAGGCTTCCCAGGTGAGCTTCTACAAGGACAACGATCTCACGACTGCAAAGGCATTGCTTGCTCAGGCCGGCTATCCCAATGGCAAGGGGTTCCCTGCCTTCACATTCCTCTACAACATCTCCGAAGCAAACAAGACCATCGCCGAGGCGATCCAGGGGATGTGGAAGAAGAACCTTGGTATCACCTGCACCCTCAGGAGCGAGGAGTTAAGCGTCTACAGGGCTGATCGGCATCTCCTCAACTATGATGTGGGGCGTGCGAACTGGGTCGGTGACTACATGGACCCCAACACGTTCCTCGATATGTGGATAACGGGTAGCGGAACTAACAACTGCGGCTGGAGCAACAAGTCTTATGATGCTCTCATCGCAAAGGCCAAGGTGACTGTCGACCCGAAGGCACGCATGGCAACACTGCATGCCGCAGAGAAGATCCTTATGACGGATATGCCCATTCTTCCAATCTACTACTACACGAACCCGGTGCTCCTGAAGAAGACCATCAAGAACTTCTACCAGTCGACGCTGGGAATGGTCGACTGGAAGAACGCTTACATGGGGTAGCTGTCAGAAACCTCTTGACGGCGGTACGCGCGATTTAGACAGGAAAGAAGCGGGGCAGTTCTGCTCTTGAAGCTGAAGAACCGCCCCCTGTTGTATCTTGGGAGGCCCTATACTCAAGTTCATTCTGCGATGGGGGCTCTCGATAATTCTCGGCCGCCAGCAATTTGCGGATATCATGATGTTATTCTTACCAGAAGGAATACGTGCTGAACACAAGACTGGTGGGCTTCCCGGATCAGTCCTCGATGTCGGACTTATGTACCGTGCCAGGGATCCCCTCATCCTGTGCCTTATGGCGACACAACTGGCCAATAACGGTGAAGGAGCAGTTATTCTTGGGAAAGTCGCTGCAATTACCTATACAG
>Ga0209881_1000285_pt1 | contig 13862 bp, 14 predicted proteins | sample PersoiDNA2013193_FD_185804 | JGI IMG/M metagenome (GOLD analysis project Ga0209881, IMG submission 185804) | Permafrost soil microbial communities from the Arctic, to analyse light accelerated degradation of dissolved organic matter (DOM) -... | ecosystem: Environmental > Terrestrial > Soil >... | reverse complement strand
GCCGAGGCGCTCACGCTCGCCGGGCAGGGACTGCGTGACGTCACGCGGATCGCGGCAGGCGACAGCGCGCTGTGGACGCAGATCCTGGCCGCCAACGCGGGGCCGGTCGCCGATGTGGTCGCGGCGGTGGCCGCCGATCTCGCCGCGGTCGCCCGAGACCTGGCGGCCGCAACCGGGGGGGTGAGCGAGCTGCTCGACCAAGGCCGGGCAGGCGTTGCCCGCATCCCTGGCAAGCATGGCGGGCAGCAGCGCAACTTCACCGCCGTCCAGGTCGTCATCGCCGACCGGCCCGGTGAGCTGGCGCGGCTGTTCAACGCGGTCGGCGCCGCGGGGGTGAACATTGAGGACGTCCGCATCGAGCACTCGCCCGGGCTCCCCGTCGGAGTCGCCGAGCTCTCGATCCGGCCCAACGAGGTGGCCGCGCTGCTCGACGCCATGGAAGCCGGCGGCTGGCCCGTCCGCCGTTAATGAGTGGCGCGAACGGCCCGGCGGTGTGCGAAGCTTGACCCATGACTGAGAGCGCGAAAGAGGACGCCGCCGCGACGCAGGCGCCGGTGGCCGAGTCGGTGGCGGCCTCCGGCGATGCGCAGGCCGCCACCGAGGACGACGCCAAGACGGACATCGACGACGTGAAGGCCAGGTTCCGCGAGGCACTCGACCGCAAGCGCCAGGTGCATGCCGAGGGCCAGGGCAAGGGCGGTCACGAGGCCGGCAAGGTCAGCGGCGCGCACGGTCCCGCGGCCAGCCGCCGCTCGTTCCGCCGCAAGAGCGGTTAACCTCCCCCGACCGGGGGAATGCGGCGATCCCGGTACCATTGCCAGGTGGGTAACTCATCGCCGAGCGGGCTTGTCGTAGCCGTCGACGGGCCTTCGGGTTCTGGCAAGTCAAGCGCCTCGCGCGGTGTCGCGCGCGGGCTCGGCTTGCGCTACCTGGACACGGGGGCAATGTACCGGGCCCTGACCTGGTGGCTGATGTCCATCGGCGCGGACACGGCCGACGAGCGGCTGGTCGCGTCGCGGGCGGCCGAGCCCGCCATCGAGGTCTCCACAGATCCCGACGATCCCTGGACCCGGGTTGGCGGCCAGGACGTCTCGCGCGATATCCGGACGCCAGAGGTGTCCGGTCAGGTCAGCGTCGTCGCTCGGGTTCCCGGCGTTCGCGAGCACCTGATCGCCACGCAGCGCGCGATCATCGCGGCCGCGAGCCCGGGCATCGTCGCCGAGGGCCGTGACATCGGCACGGTCGTCGCCCGCGACGCGCAGCTCAAGGTGTTCCTGACCGCGGACCCCCAGGCCCGCGCCAGGCGCCGCGCCGCCGAGCAGGATGCCGCCGTCGATGAGACAGAGCTCGCGCAGGCCAGGCGCGACCGGCTCGACGCCGCACAGTCCGAGATGGCCGGCGACGCGGTGTTCCTTGACGCGACCGACCTGACCCTGGCCGAGGTGATCGAGGCGATCACCAGGCTGGCGGCGGAGCGCGGCGATCTGGCCTGCGCGGGGACTAAAGCAATTAATAACGGGAGCGAGTTAAGTGGAATTTCCGCAGGCTAGCGGCGACGATGATGGCTGGGTAGAGATCGGCGACGAGGAGTTCTCTGACGCCGACGACGCTGACGCCGAGTTTTCCGACGCCGAGTTTTCCGGCGAGTTCGGCGGCGGCACGGCGGGCCAGCCGGTCCTCGCGGTTGTCGGCCGTCCGAACGTCGGCAAGTCGACCCTGGTCAACCGGATCCTCGGCAGCCGCCAGGCGGTCGTGCAGGATGTTCCTGGCGTCACCAGGGACCGGGTCGCCTACGACGCCAACTGGCGCGGCAGGACCTTCACGCTCGTGGACACCGGCGGGTGGGTGGCCCGGGCGCAGGGCCTGGCCGCCCAGGTCGCCGAGCAGGCCACGATCGCCGTCGGACTGGCCGACGCGGTGCTCTTCGTGGTGGACGCCCGGGTCGGTGCCACCGACGAGGACGAGGCGGTCGCGCAGGTGCTGCGCCGCGCGGGCAAGCCGGTCGTCTTGGTGGCCAACAAGGTGGACGACGCCAAGAGCGAGGCCGACGCGATGTCGCTCTGGTCGCTCGGCCTCGGTGAGCCCATCATGGTCTCCGCCATGCACGGCCGCGGCAGCGGCGACCTGCTTGACAAGGCACTTGAGGCACTTCCTGAGGCACCGCGCGAGCGGGCGACCGAGGGAGGCCCGCGCCGGGTGGCCCTGATCGGCAAGCCCAACGTCGGCAAGTCCTCCCTGCTCAACAAGCTCGCCGGCGAGCAGCGCGCGGTCGTGGACTCGGTCGCGGGCACCACCAGGGACCCGGTGGACGAGCTCATCGAGCTTGGCGGCACCACCTGGCGGTTCGTGGACACGGCGGGGATCAGGCGGCGCTACCGCGAGGCCGAGGGCGCGGACTACTACGCCGTGCTGCGCACCCAGGGCGCGCTCGACCGGGCCGAGGTCGCGGTCGTGCTCGTCGAGGCCAACGAGATGCTCACCGAGCAGGACCTGCGCATCCTTTCGATGGTGCTCGAGTCGGGCCGGGCGCTCGTCATCGCCTACAACAAGTGGGACCTCACCGATGAGGAGCGCCGCCACTACCTTGAGCGGGAGATCGAGAAGCAGCTGTACCACGTCCGCTGGGCGCCGCGGGTGAACATCTCCGCGTCCACCGGCAGGCACGTCGAGCGTCTCGTGCCCGCCCTCGAGCAGGCGCTCGAGGGCTGGGAGCAGCGGATCGGCACCGGGCAGCTCAACGCGTTCCTGAGCGCTCTCGTGGCGGCGACCCCGCCACCGCTGCGCGGCGGCAAGCAGCCGCGCATCCTGTTCGCCACCCAGGCGGGCACCAAGCCACCGCACTTCGTGCTGTTCACCACCGGGTTCCTCGAGGAGACCTACCGCCGGTTCATCGAGCGCCGGCTGCGTGAGGAATTCGGCTTCGCGGGCACCCCGATCAGGGTCTCCATGCGCATGCGCGAAAAGCGCGGCAAGGGAGCGGGCCGACCCACCGCCCACCACGGATAGATGGAGAAGCTGCTCGAGGTTGACCGGGCGCGGGTGTGGCATCCGTACGGCCCGATGCCGGGCACGCGCCGGCCGCTCGTCGTCGAATCGGCGAGCGGGGTGCGGCTGCGGCTCGCGGGCGGCAGGGAGCTGATCGACGGAATGTCGTCCTGGTGGGCGGCGATCCACGGCTACCGGCACCCCGCGCTTGACGACGCGGCGCGGGATCAACTGGGGCGGATGAGCCACGTGATGTTCGGCGGGCTGACGCACGAGCCGGCCGTTTCCCTGGCCGACCGGCTCGCCACGCTCGCCCCCGCCGGGCTCGGGCACGTGTTCCTCTGCGACTCTGGCTCCGTCAGCGTCGAGGTCGCGATCAAGATGTGCCTGCAGTACTGGCGGTCGCGCGGCCTCGGCGCCAAGACGAGGCTGCTCACCTGGCGCGGTGGCTACCACGGGGACACGTTCATGGCGATGTCGGTGTGCGACCCCGAGGGCGGGATGCACCGGATGTGGGACGGCGTGCTGCCCGGCCAGGTATTCGCGGGCCTGCCCCCGGCCGGGTTCGATGCCGGGGTCGATGCCGCCTACGCGGACTCACTGCGGCAGCTGATCGAAGTCAATGCCGGTCAGCTCGCGGCGGTGATCGTCGAGCCGGTTGCCCAGGGCGCGGGCGGCATGCGCTTCCACGACCCCGGTTACCTTCGGGTACTGCGGGAGGCGTGCGACACAAACGGCGTGCTGCTCGTCTTCGACGAGATCGCCACGGGGTTCGGCAGGACTGGGACGCTGTTCGCGGCGGAGCACGCCGGGGTCGCACCCGATGTGATGTGCGTCGGCAAGGCGCTGACCGGAGGCTACCTGACGCTTGCCGCGGCGCTGTGCACCGAGGAGGTCGCTTGGGGTATCGGGCGCGGCGAGCTGCCGGTGCTCGCGCACGGGCCCACGTTCATGGGCAACCCGCTCGCCTGCGCGGTAGCGAACGCGTCGCTTGACGTCCTCCTCGGCGGGCCAACGTATCCGCACGGCTGGCGCTCCGCGGTCACGCGGATCGAGGCGGGCCTGCGCGCGGGGCTCGCGCCCGCCGCCGGCCGGCCGGGCGTCACGGACGTCCGGGTGCTCGGCGCGATCGGCGTGGTGCAGCTCGATCACGAGGTAGACGTCGCGGCGGCCACGGAGGCGGCCGTGCGGGCCGGCGTCTGGCTCCGGCCGTTCCGTGACCTGATCTACACGATGCCGCCGTACGTGACCGGTGACGGCGACTTGGCGTCGATCTGCTCGGGCGTGCTCAGCGCGGTAGCGGCGTCGATCGGGTCGGCCGCCGACAGGTGAAACCAGACCGTCGTGCCCGCCTGATCCCGCAGATACCCCCATTGCGCGGCAAGCTGCTTGACGAGGTACAGGCCGTGGCCGTCGGGAGCGAAGATATCTCCCTTGACGATCGGCACGCTGGCCGAGCCGTCGTCAATCACCTCGATCAGCACGCCGCGCGCCACGTCGATGACCACGATCGTGACCGTGCCGCCAGGCGCGCCCGATGCGGTGTGCTGTATCGCGTTCGTGACCAGCTCGGAGGTAAGTAAAGTTGCCGAGTCCGAGTCAACGGCGGCCGCCTTGCCCGTGGCGGTCAGGGTCCGCATGACGAAGGAGCGCGCGCTGGAGACCGCCTGCGCCCTGCCAGGGATCGTGACCGAGCCGAGGATCGCGGACTCCTCTCTCGATCGAGATATCGACCGGCTCTTCGCAGGGGTATCCATCTGCACATGCCTCCCGATGTGGCGCATTCGGAACTTCAGTAACTCGCTTAACTTCCGCGCGCAATTCGCGGCAATTGACACATAAAAGAAAAATAAGGCACATATTCCATAAGTACCATATGTCCGATTGGCATCGTTTGCGTCATGCGTCACGGATGTCGCTCTCGCCGTCGCTGACCTCTGTGATCACTACGATGGTGCATGTGCAAGACCGTTCCACGCATGTGCGTAAAGCAAATTTACCAGATGAAATCGCGTGTGGGATTTCACTTCGCATCATTTCCCTGTATGGTGCTGGTTGTACGGGAACGTCTGGCGTGATCTGGCCCCCGCAGGACGGCGGAGCGCGTAAATTGCGTGGCCAGGAATAACGATGTCTTCGCTGGAGGAGGTGGACCTGCGATGGCGAATGGCCCGACCGTCCGTAGGCGGCGACTTGGCACCGAACTGCGCAAGCTTCGCGAGTCCAACGGATACAAGCTTGAGGAAGTGGCCGCCCGTCTCGGTGTGGCGCCTTCCACCTTGTCGCGCATCGAGACCGGAAAGGCGCCGACAAAGTCGGCGTACCTGAGCCAGATACTCGACATGTACGGTGTCACCGACCCCCAGCAGCGCCAGGTCCTTGTCGACATGGCTCGAGAGGGGCACCGCAAGGGCTGGTGGGCCGCCTATGACGACGTGCTGCCCAGCGGTTTCGACATCTACGTCGGGCTCGAGGCGGAGACGGCGGCTGTCCGCGGCTATGAGGTCTCCGTCGTCCCCGGACTGCTGCAGACACAAGGCTATGCCCGTGCCGTGCTCCGCGAGATATTTCCCAGGCACACAACGGAACAGATCGAGCGCCTGGTCGACCTGCGGATCGAACGGCAGCGGCGGTTCGATGACGATCCGCCGATCGAACTGTGGGCCGTCCTCGACGAGGCGGTGATCAGGAGGCCGGTCGGCGGGAATGCGGTCATGCGCGATCAGCTTGAGCACCTGCTCGCGGCGGCGGGCAGGCCCGGTGTGACCGTGCAGGTCCTGCCGTTCGGCTGCGGCGCGCACGCGGGGCATGGCGGGCCGTTCTCGATCCTGGAGTTTCCGAACAGGTCCGATTCCGAGGTGGCCTATGTCGAATCGGTGGTCGGGATTATCTACCTGGAGAAAGACAAGGACGTGCGGGCACGGGCCGAGGCGTTCGACAGGCTGCGGGCGGCGGCGCTCGCGCCGGGGGCGTCCGCGGATTTGATCGCCCAGGTGGCACGAGAACTTCACCGAATCCCGTGACTGCCGGGGTGGCAGTCACGGACACCAAATAGGGGATGAACTATAAAAGGGAGAAATCGCATGGAAATGGATGTAAATGACCTGCGCTGGTTCAAGAGCAGCGCGAGCGCGGCCGGCAATTGCGTCGAAGTGGCGCACATGCCAGGCGGTGGTGTCGCGCTCCGCGACTCGAAGGACCGGGTCAAGGCGGCGCACGTCTACACCCGCCACGAATGGGAGGCGTTCTTGACCGGCGCCAAGAACGGCGAGTTCGACCTGCCGCTCGACTAAGCGGGTCCTGCCCGCACAGTAGCCCTGCCTAAGGGGGGAGAGAGGGCGGCGGGTCCCCGCGAGGGATGGGGATCCGCCGTTTCCCCACTTTTCAGATCAGGATTACTCGTCTTCTTCGGTCGCTTCGGTCTGGCTGATGATCTCGTCGAGAATTCGCGGGGTCTCGTGCGGCTCGTAGGCCACGATGGACAGCCGCTCCATGGCCAGTAGGTAGCGATCGACGTCGACCTGCTTGTCGAGGTAGAGGGCGCTCGTCAGGTTCTCCACGTAGACGACGTCCGGCAGGTCGCGCTCGATGAACCGCAGGATGCTGAATCCGGCAGGCACCGCATGCCCGCCAGCGCCGTACGGGATGACCTGCAGCGTGAGCATCGGGTTGGCGCACGTCTGCCGCAGGTAGCGGAGCTGCTCAAGCTGGATCGCGCGTCCGGCGACCGGACGGCGCAGCGCCACCTCGTCGAGGATGACCCAGAGCTTGAGCTTGCCGTCACGGAACCGGCGCTGGCGCTCCTTGCGGACGACGACGAGCCGCTCCGCCTGTTCGATCGGGAAGTCGCCGAGCGAGATGACCGCCGTCGCGTAATCCTCGGTCTGCAGCAGGCCGGGGATGAACTGCGCCTCGTAGACGCGGATCGACCGTGCCGCCTCCTCCATGCCGACGTACGCCTGGAACCACTCGGGCAGGATGTCGTTGTACCGGTGCCACCAGCCGGGCTTATTCGACTGCTCCGCGATGGTCAGCAGCTGCTCTCGGTCGCGCGGATCGACGCCGTACAGCGTCAGCAGGTCAAGCACGTCGATTTCGCGGATCGCGTTCCTGCCGAGCTCGATGCGGCTGATCTTGGACTCTGACGCGCGGATCTGGCTAGCAGCCTGCCGGGCGGTGATTCCCTTGGCCTCGCGGAGCCGGCGCAGGTGGGAGCCAAGCAGGATGCGCAGGACGGTAGGCCCGTCGGAAGAATCAGGCACGCCGCGACCCCCTCACTATGCTCTGTCTCGCTATTGTCTGTCTCACTACGCCCTGTCTCACTACGCCCTGCCCCGCGCGGCCCGGGTAAACTCGCGTGGCGCGCAATTGCGTTGACCGGATGTGCTCGTCCTAGGATATCGCAGATGCGATTCCATGTCGGGTATCCGACCATCATATTATTGGCCAATATCGTCTGTCGAAGAGCAGTTCGTTTTTTGACCGTGATGTCGTCACCGGGGTCGGCAGCGGGTTCGTTGTGCATGCACAGGCCCGGCTTTGTGCATGCACAGGCCCGGCGCGCGCTGCCGGTCGCGGGAGGCTCACCGCGGTCGCGGGTGGGGCTGATTTGCCGACCGGTGTAATTGCGCGGCCGATAATCGATCAATTAACCCGCCATGAGCAGCCAGCGCAAACCGCGATACCCCCGCGGAAAGCAATTGCGTCTGGGCATTCGGGTGAATCGACCTTTTGCTCAATAACGGCACCTCCGCCGTCGTCCTGGCTGGCCAGCCACCTCGCTTCCGTATAATGCAGAACCATGCGCTATCGCACCCTAGGTGACTCCGGCCTGCTCGTCTCGGTGGTAGGTCTCGGCTGCAATAACTTCGGCGGCCGCCTTGACGTCGAGCAGACCCGGGCGGTCGTCGACGCGGCCATCGACGAGGGCATCACGCTCCTCGACACCGCCGAGATGTACGGGATCAACGGCGGTTCCGAACTAGCCCTCGGTGAGGTCCTGCGCGGGCGCAGGGACAAGGTCGTGCTCGCCACCAAGTTCGGCCACCAGGCGGTGGACATGGGCTACGGTCCTGCCGCCGGGGCCAAGGGCGGCAGGAACTACATCAAGGTCGCCGTGGAGAAGTCCCTCGCCCGGCTGCGGACCGACTACATCGACCTGTACCAGCTGCATACCCCGGACCCGCTCACCCCCGTCGACGAGACGATCGCCGCCCTCGACGACCTCGTGACCGAGGGCAAGGTCAGGTACATCGGGCACTCGAATCTGTCCGGCTGGCAGATCGCCGACGCCGCGCACATCGCCTTGGCGGCCGGGCGAACCCCGTTCATCTCCGCGCAGAACCACTGGTCACTGCTCGAACGTGACGCCGAGCAGGAGGTGGCCCCCGCCGCGCTGCGGTTCGGCCTCGGCGTGCTGCCGTACTTCCCCCTGGCGAACGGGATGCTGACGGGGAAGGTCCGCCGCGGCCAGGACGTCCAGGCGGGGACCAGGCTCGCCGAGCCGCGCAGGTCCGGCTACGTCACCGACGGGAAGCTCGACAAGGTGGAGGCGCTGATCGCCTGGGGCGGGCAACAGGACGTGTCGATCCTCCAGATCGCCATCGGCGGCCTCGCCGCCCAGCCGGGCTGCACCTCCGTGATCGCGGGCGCGACCTCCCCGGATCAGGTCAAGGCCAACGCCGCGGCAGGGGACTGGATGCCGACCCACGAGCAGCTTGCCGCGATCGACGAGATCGTCCCGCCGCCGGCTGCGCAGAGATAAGCCCATCACGCCCACCGGTCAAATCGTCAGCACTATCGATTTCCGGCCAGGTCCGATAGCAGGTTCTTGCGCCAGTAGAGGACCGTGTACTGGCCGACGTGGTACGTGCGGGCCGGATTGCCGAAGGTGGCGAGCACCGCCCGACGCTGCGTGAAACCCGGATACCCGGCGACGCCTGGGAACAGCACGACGAAGTCCGCGGTCGAGCGTTCCTTGTCGTACCACAAGGCCTTCACCTGATTCGTGGCGGGGACGACTCGACCACCGCTCACCGTCACGGGGCGCACCGCGGCACGGTTGCCGCTGGTCAGCGACACGACGCTCGCCTCCCAGTAGCCGGAGAGCCCGGTACCGAGGTGGTTGCTCTCCAGCCACGACGTGAGCTCGGCGGCCTGCGGCGCGACTGCTTGTGTGGTGAGCTCAAGGCCGAGCCCCGCGAGGTAGCCGACCAGGACAACGCCGAGTGCCGGCAGCGCCATGCGGCGCGCGAGCGGGGTGCCCGGCACGCGTCGTGCCAGCTGACGGCCGGCCAGCGCGGCGGCGAACGGCAGCACAGGGGCGATCTCCCTGGCGGACGAGACCGCGTAGGCGCGCGTGGTGATCACGAACGCGAGCACGTTGACCGCGATGCAGGCGAGCAGTACCTGACTCAGCATGCCCCCGGCTGAGTCACCGGCTGAGTGCCCGGCTTGGTCCCGGTCGCCACGAGGCCGCGAGCCGGCGAACAGCCGCGAGCCGGCGAACAGCTGCCAGGCCGCCAGCGCGATGCCCGCGGCGGCCAGCCAGGCCCCGGCCAGGTGCAGCGCGACGAAGAACGTCGCCTGGCCAGCCGGCAGGCCGAGGAAGTCCGCGCCAGGCAGCAGCAGCAGGCACCGCGCGGCGATCGGCAGGTTGTGCCAGACGATCTCGCCGAGCGGCGCGACCTGAGCGCCAAGCGGGCGGACGGTATAGCCGCCAAGGGCGCGGATGAGCTGCCCCGCCGCCTGCGCCGCGCCCACCGCGACGATGGCGCCGCCGCCGAGGGCGATCTCGTACCATCTCCTGGCGGAGATCCGGGCCAGGAACGGGCCGCCGACCAGGAACGGGCCGCCGACCAGGAACGCGCAGACGACCCGGAACGCGCAGACCAGGACCAGCGGGATCACGCCCGCGACGGCCGTGATCGAGTCCGCGACCAGCGCCACGGCGAGCATTGACGACACGATGACCGGGGTATGCCAGCATGGCCTCGCGCGATCAAGGACCAGCCACGCGGCGAGCAGCGGGACCGACGTGCCGATGTGGTCGGGCGAGGAGAGCAGCACGTTGGTGCCGGAACCGAGCTGCGGCGCGAGCATGATCCCCGCCGTGAGCGCGACCCGGACGACCGCCTCGCGCCCGGTCGCGGTCCCCTTGGCCACCAGCGCGGCGAGCAGGATGACGAGCGTGTAGGTCATCGCGGCCGCGATGTGCACGGTGTCCTCGCCGAGCCCGCGGGCCAGCTCGACGAGCATGTACTGCGGCAGTTCCGTCGTGTAGAAGGAGACGTCCGACGTCGTCCAGCCGCGCAGCAGCGGATTGCCGTGCAGCATGTCCCACGCCTGGAGCGCCTGCGCGGCGCCGTCGGAGTTCACCGCGCGGGTCTCGGCGAGGCGCAGGTAGACCAGGTAGGCGGCCAGCGCGCCGAGCAGCCACGCGCCGACGGCAAGCACCCGCCGCGAGTGGCCGGCCACCGCCTGGGCAGCGGGCGGCCGCGGTCTCGCAGGGCCGATAGTCACGTTCTGTGCATCCCCCGATGCGTTCACGTGTGTATTCCACCACGGGGACGGGCAGGACATGGCGGGTCCGCTGGCAGCCGCGGGCCGTGAGCGGCATCACGGCGGGCCGGCGGCCCCGCGGAAACGGGCGTAAGCAATCATTAACGTCATATATGACCATTTATCGTGCGTTGGTGCTGATCGCAACGGGCGTCGGCGGCGGGCTTGCCGCCTCGGTCGCCAGCATCGCGAGCGTGGTCTCCTACCCCGCGCTGCTCGCGCTCGGCCTGCCGCCGCTCGCCGCCAACGTGACCAACACGATGGCCCTCGTCTTCACCGTCCCGGGCTCGATGCTCGGCTCCAGGCAGGAGCTGGCGGGGCAGCGGGCCCGCATAGCGCGGTTTGGCGCCGTCATGGCGGCGGGCGGCGCGGCGGGCGCGGCCGTCCTGCTGCTCGCGCCGCCCGGTGCGTTCGCGCTCGTGGTGCCCGTGCTGATCGCCGCCTCCTCGATCCTGCTCCTCCTGCAGCCGAGGCTGCGCAGCCTCGCCCCGGCCCCCGGCACGGAGCGATCGCGGTGGCGGCTCGGCGCCATGTTCGGCGTGGCGGTGTATATCGGATACTTCGGCGCGGCGGGTGGCGTGCTGATGCTCGCGCTGCTCGCGGCGACGATCAGCGAGTCGCTGATCCGGGTCAACGCGATCAAGAACGTGGTGGCGGGCGCGGCGAACCTGGTGGCGGCGACGATCTTCGCCTGGTTCGCCCCGGTGGACTGGGCGTTCGTGCCGCTGCTCGCGCTGGGATTCGGTGTCGGCGGCTATGCCGGGCAGCGCCTGGTCCGCCATCTTCCCGTCGCCGCGCTGCGGGTCTTCGTCTCCGTGGTGGGCGTGGCCCTCGCGGTCAAGCTCGGCCTGACCGCCTACCGCTGAGCCCGCCTGGTCCAGAACGAATGGGCCATCAGCATTCTTCCGCGCGGACAAAAGCCGCGAATTGGGTCATTTTCTCGTCGGTGACTAGATGTAATCAACGGGAGAGGCGAATGTTGCGTAAGTGAATTGCAACCGATGCGGCCTCTGTCCTTTTTACGAAAATTGCACGCGCAAACTATTGCGCATGAGTTACTCTCTCTCTACCGGTCAGCGACTTCAGCCGCCGGCAGCACTTCTCGGGGGTCGGCGCACTCCTGCCGCATGCGGGGCGGAAGCCACGATCGGCGCGGGCCGCGCAGGCAGTCAGTACCATCCGCACGTGACTTTCCTGTCACGTCGGTCCGTCGCGGTATCGGCGGGAGCGAACTGCACATGGTTATCATCGTCGTCATCGGCATCGTCGCCGCATTTGGCTATTACGTGTCGCTCAAGTCCCATCCGTTCACAAAGTGCAGGGTCTGCAACGGCACCGCCAGGCACTTCGGCACCACCTACACCTACTCGCACCGCCGTTGCCGCAAGTGCGGGGGAACCGGCCGCCAGGACAGGCTTGGCGCCCGCTTGTTCACCAAGAACTGACAGACCCGGTCCTCGGCACGGATCGGTAACTCCTGCGCGGCGACGGTGCCCCACGCCGAGCCGGCCAGCCCGGCATGCAGGCCGAAGACGAGGGCGTCGAGCGGATTCCTGCCGAGATGGCCGACGATCACGGCCATCAGCATAGGCGGGTACCGTTAGGTACTCGTGACCCGGATACAGGCAGTGCCGCAAGCGCCGGCCCGCGTGCGGCTTGCGCGGACACTGCTCGTCGTCGGCGTGGTCGCCCTCGGCTTTAACCTGCGCACGGCGATCACCAGCCTCCCGCCGGTCTTCCCCGAACTCCAGTCCAGCCTTCGCCTGTCCACCACGACCATCTCGGTCCTCGCGGCCACCCCGGTCCTCTGCTTCGCCGCCGTCTCAGGGTTCGCTGCCGCGCTCGCCAGGCGGTTCGGCGAGGAACGGGTGCTGCTCGCCGCCGCCGTCGCCTTGACGGCGGGGCTCGCGCTGCGCGCCGCGGCCCCCGGCGCGGCGCTCTTTCCCGGCACGATTCTCGCCGGCGCCGCGATCGCGGTCATGAACGTGCTGCTGTCCAGCCTGATCAAACGGCGCTGGCCGGAGCGGGCCGGCTTCCTGATCGGGCTCTACATCACCGCGCTCTCGGTCGGTGCCATCGCAGGCTCCGTGGCGAGCGTGCCGCTCTGGCAGGCAGGAGGCGGCTCGCTCGCGCTCACCCTCGGCTGGCTCGCCGGCCCCGCGGCGCTCGCCGCGCTGCTGTGGTTGCCGCAGCTGCGACCAGGAAAACGACCACAGCCAGTCGTCGGAACGGTCCCGGCAGACTCCGGTCCCCCCGTGGCCGTGTACCGGCATGCGCTTGCCTGGTACGTGACGCTCTTCATGGGCTTGCAGTCGCTGCTTTACTACGCGGCGCTGTCCTGGCTGCCGACGATCCTGCGTTCCCGCGGTGAAAGCGCCGGCGGCGCCGGTGACCTGCTCGCGGTCATGGGGATCGGCAACCTGGCGGTCTCGCTCATCGTTCCCGTGGCCGCCCAGCGGATGCGCTCGCAACACGCGCTCGTGGTGCCCACCGTGGCCGCGCTCGGGGCGGGCCTGGCAGGCCTCGTATACGCGCCCCTCGGCTCGGCGGTTGCCTGGGCGCTGATCCTCGGGGCCGGCGCGAACTCGGCCCTGGGCCTCGCGATCTTCTTTACCGCGGCCAGGACGGCGAACCCGGCGGCGGCGGCTTCCCTGTCCGCATTCGCCCAGGCGGTCGGCTACCTGCTGGCGAGCGCGGGACCGCTCGAGGTCGGGCTGCTGCATTCGGCCACGGGAAACTGGACCGTGCCGGTGGCCGTGCTGTTCGTGCTCACCGGCTTCCTGCTCGTCGCGGGGCTGCTCGCCGCCAGGCCCCTGGTCCTGCCGTCTGGCACACTGGCCGAGGGGGAAACATGACCAGGGCACCTGTCGGATTCGACCTGGACCTGACGCTGATCGACTCACGGCGAGCGATACTCAGGTCGTTCGCCGGGGTGGCGGCGCAGACCGGGGTGAGGATCGACGAGGCCGCCGTGACCAGCCGCCTGGGTATCAAGCTGGAGGATGAACTGGCGTACTGGTTCCCCGCCCGCGACATCGAGGCGGCCATGGGAATCTACCGGTCGCACTACCGCGGGCTGGCCGGCCCCCTGACGAGCCCGCTGCCCGGCGCCCGCGAGGCCCTGGCGGCGGTCCGCGCGGCCGGCGCGCTCGCCGTGGTGATCACCGCCAAGCTCGAGGCCACGGCACTGCTGAGCCTGGACGGGGTCGGTCTGGCGGCCGACGAGGTGTTCGGCGACGTGTACGGCCCGGAGAAGGCGGCGGTGCTCGCACGGCTCGGCGCGGCCGTCTACGTCGGCGACGCCCCCGCGGAGACCG
>Ga0209881_1000281_pt1 | contig 14048 bp, 10 predicted proteins | sample PersoiDNA2013193_FD_185804 | JGI IMG/M metagenome (GOLD analysis project Ga0209881, IMG submission 185804) | Permafrost soil microbial communities from the Arctic, to analyse light accelerated degradation of dissolved organic matter (DOM) -... | ecosystem: Environmental > Terrestrial > Soil >... | reverse complement strand
TATGTGACCCGGGCCCGCTCCCACGAACCACACCTTGGCCCGGGTCACATCGGTGCTGGTCACATCGGTGCTGGTCACATCGGTGCTGGTCACATCGGTGCTGGTCACAGCTTGCCTCCACGGGTCGTGCGCTTGCCTGGCACCACGAGCACGGACAGGTACGGTGCGGGCCCGGTCACTTCGGCCGCCGGACGGATGTCCTCATCAGGCAGCCCGAGGCAGGCGCCGTGGACCGCCTCGTCAAGGCGCCCCGCCTCACGCACCGCCGTCAGCACCTCGGGCAGGTGCCTGCCGCTCTTGTAGCCGACCACGGTGTCGTGACCGGCAAGCGCCGCGCGGAAGGCATCGAGCCCGGCCGTGAGCGGCAGGAGCGTCAGCGTCTCCGTGCCCTCGCAGAGCACGGTGCCGCTGCGTGCCGCGAGGTCCTGCATGGCGGTGATGCCTGGCACGGTGGTCACCGTCAGCCCGTCGACGAGCTCGCGCACGGTCGCGGCGAGGTAGGTAAAGGTGGAGTAGACGTTCGGGTCGCCGATGGTGGCGAACGCGACGACCGCGGCGCCCGCCGCGAACGCCGCGGCAGCCGCCGCGGCGGCGGCGTCCCACGCGGCCTCCCTGCGGCCGCGGTCGGTCCGCTCGTTGAGCGCGAACACCACCCGCCTGATGCGGTCGTGGCTGACACTGGCCAGGACCGTCGCCTCCGCGCGGCCCCGCTCGGCCAGGTCGAGGACGGGGACGAGGACCAGGTCGGCGTCTTGCAGAACCCGGACCGCCTTGACCGTGATCAGTTCCGGATCCCCTGGTCCGACGCCGACGCCCACCAGCGTCTGTGTTTTCCCTGGCTCGCTCACGCCGCGGCCTCCGCGGCGGTTTTCGCGGCGCGGATGGCCGCGTCCACGACGCGGGCGGCGATGCCCGGCTGGCCTGCCCAGTGCAGGTGCAGGTAGGAAGCGTGCACGGCGGAGCGGACGAAGCCCTCGTCCCGGCCGGATCGGGTCCACGCGGGCGGGGCGGAAGCGCCGGGAGAGACGGCAGTGCGGTGGAACTCGTGACCGCGCACCGTGAGCCCGGCGGGCGCGAGCGCGGAGTCGCACGCCGCGACGGCGTCCCGGTAGCCGAGGATGAGCCTGCCGGTCATCCGCGCGGTGACCGGCAGCACGCCGCACATCGGTACACCGTCAAGCTCGCGAGCGAGGTAAAGCAGGCCCGCGCATTCAGCGAGTACCGGCGCTCCGGACGCCGCGAGCCTGGCCACCTCGGCGCGCAGGCACTCGTTGGCCGACAGGTCGGCGGCGTACTCCTCGGGGAAGCCGCCGCCGATCACCAGCGCGGCGGTGCCCGGCGGCAGCGACTCATCGCGCAGCGGGTCAACGGCGACTACGTCCGCGCCCGCCGCGGTCAGCAGTTCGGCTGTCTCGGCGTAGCCGAAGGTGAACGCCGCACCGCCGGCTACCGCCACCACCGGCCGGTGCCCCGGGTGCGGGACCAGCGCCTCGGCCGGTTCCCACGCGGGCGCGGTGAGCGGCCCGGCGGTGCGGGCGAGCGCGACCACCGCGTCCAGGTCGACCGCCTGGCCGATCAGCGCGGCCAGACGGCGGACGGCGGCGGACGCGGCGGCCTGCCGCTCGGCGACGGGCACCAGGCCGAGGTGGCGGGACGGTGCCGCGATGGCCTCGTCACGGCGCAGGACGCCGAGCACGGGGATGCCGGTCTCCGCGAGCGCGGCGCGCAGGATTTCCTCGTGCCTGGCGCTGCCGACCCGGTTGAGTACCACCCCGCCGATGCGGATCGACGGATCGTAGGCCGCGAAGCCGGTGACGAGCGCGGCCACCGAGCGGCCCTGCGCCGCGGCGTCCACGACAAGCAGCACGGGCGCGCCGAGCAGGGCGGCGACGTGGGCGGTCGAGCCCTCGCCGGTCGCGCCCCTGCCGTCGTACAGGCCCATGACGCCCTCGATCACCGCGATGTCCGCACCCGCCGCGCCGTGCCGCAGCAGCGGCGCCATCAGGTCCGCACCGCAGAGCACCGGGTCCAGGTTGCGGCCGGGCCTGCCGGTAGCGAGCGCGTGATAGCCGGGGTCGATGTAGTCGGGCCCCGCCTTGTGCCCGGACACCGTCATGCCGCGCTGGCGCAGCGCCGCCATCAGCCCGGTGGCGATCGTGGTCTTGCCGTGCCCGGACGCGGGCGCGGCCACCACCAGGCGTGGCAGGCTCACCATTCGATGCCCCCCTGGCCCTTCTGCCCGGCGTCCATCGGGTGCTTGACCTTGGTCATGTGCACCACCAGGTCGGCGGCCTCGACAAGCGGGGGGGCGGCGTCCCGCCCGGTGATGACCACGTGCTGCGTGCCTGGCCGGCCGGCAAGCGTGGCGACCACGTCGTCGATGTCGACCCACCCCCACTTGAGCGGGTAGGTGAACTCGTCGAGCACGTAGAAACGGTACGCCTGCGCGGCGAGATCCCTCTTGACCTGTTCCCAGCCTTCCCTGGCATCGGCGGCGTGGTCGGCCTCGGTGCCGCCTTTCCTGATCCACGACCAGCCCTCGCCCATCTTGTTCCAGGTGACGGGCGCGCCCTCGCCGGTCTGCGCGTGCAGGAGGTCCAGGGCGCGGAACGCGGATTCCTCGCCGGTCTTCCACTTGGCGCTCTTGACGAACTGGTAGACCGCGATGGGCCAGCCCTGGTTCCAGGCCCGCAGCGCGAGCCCGAACGCGGCGGTGGACTTGCCCTTCATCTCGCCGGTGTGCACCACGAGCAGCGGTCGCTGGCGGCGCTGCCTGGTGGTGAGCCCGTCGTCCGGCACCGTGACCGGTTTTCCCTGTGGCATCAGGCTGCCTTCCTGATCATGCGGACGGAGTCTGCTAGGGGGCCCGCCGCGAGCTCGCCTGGTTCGAGTACGGCACCGCGGAGGGTGGCCGCGAGCGCGGCGGCGAGCCCGATCCGGACGAGACCGGTTTCGCAGTCCACGACCACGCTCGCCACGCGGTCGGCGGCGAGCAGGGTCGCCGCCCGGTGCGCGGAGGCGAGAGGTTCCTGACCGCCGGTGGCCCGGCCGTCGGTGACGAGCACGAGCAGTGGCCTGCGGCGCGGGTCGCGCAGCCGCTCGGTGCGCAGCACCTCGCGCGCCCGCAGCAGCCCGGCGGCGAGCGGGGTGCGGCCGCCGGTGGGCAGCGCCGCGAGCCTGGCGGCCGCTGCCTCGACCGAGGAGGTGGGCGGCAGCAGGAGCTGCGCGCCGCTGCCGCGGAACGTCACCATGCCGACCTTGTCCCTGCGCTGGTAGGCGTCGATCAGCAGGGACAGGATCGCGCCCTTGACCGCGCCCATCCGCGACCGCGCCGCCATCGAGCCGCTCGCGTCGACCACGAACAGGACCAGGTTGCTCTCCCTGCCCTCAAGGCGCGCCTCGCGCAGGTCGCCGCGGCGCACCACGAGCGGCGCCGAAGGCGTCGTCCGCCCCCTGGCGAGCTGGTGGGGGGCCGCGGCGGCGATCGTGGCGGCCAGGTGGAGACGGGTGAGCCTGCCCTGCGGTGGCCGCGCGCCGGTGACCCGGCCGTCGCCTGACCGGGATCTGGACCGGCGGCCCGGGGCGCCGAGGCCGGCTCCCGGCAGGTCAAGCCGCTTCACCCGGAACACAGAACCGGGTGGAGCGGCGGGCAGTTCCCTGCCTCCATTGCCGTCCCCGTCCCCGTTCCCGTTCCCGTTCCCGTTCCCGGCGCCGTCCCCGTGATTTTTGGGGTCTCTGTGATCGGCACTGGCGTCACGGCCGGCTTGCTGTTGGGAGTCGGCGGAACCGTTGGCAGTCGGCTCAGGTCCGTTCGGACTCATGGATTTGGGGTTGGTACCGCTCGTGCCGCCGCCGCCCGGATCGTCGTCGTCTGGACCGTCATCGTCTGGACCGTCATCGTCCATGGCCTCTTCGAGCGCCCGGTCGAGCTCATCGTCGGGGACGCCTGGCGCGTCGAACGGCTGGCGCCTGCGCCGGTGCGGCAGGGCCAGCCTGGCGGCCACCCGGATGTCCTCGGCGGTGACCTCTGGCCGTTCCTCCCAGGCGGCGTGCGCCATCGCCGCGCGGGCGGTGACCAGGTCGGCGCGCAGGCCGTCCACGCCGAACGCCGCGCACACCGAGGCCACCTGCCGCAGTGCCGCGTCGGGCAGCACGACGCCGGGCAGCCGGGCTCGCGCGGCGGCGATCCGCCGCGCGAGGCCGGCCTCCTCGTCCGACCAGGCGGCGCGGAAGGCGGCCGGGTTGTCGTCGTAGGCGAGGCGGCGCCTGACGACCTCGGCCCTCGTTCCCGGCTGTCGCGGTGCCGCCGCCTCCACGGTGAGGCCGAACCGGTCGAGCAGCTGCGGCCGAAGCTCGCCCTCTTCCGGGTTCATGGTGCCGACGAGCAGGAACCTGGCCGCATGCCTGACCGACACGCCTTCCCGCTCGACGTAGCAGGTGCCGAGCGCCGCGGCGTCGAGCAGCAGGTCGACCAGGTGGTCGTGGAGCAGGTTGACCTCATCGACGTAGAGCACGCCGCGGTGCGCGGCGGCGAGCAGTCCCGGCTCGTAGGCCTTGACGCCCTCGGTGAGCGCCCGCTCGATGTCGAGCGCCCCGACGAGCCGGTCCTCGGTCGCGCCGACCGGCAGCTCGACCAGCCGTGACGGCCTGGTGAGCTCCGGCGCCCGCGTCCCGTGCGGGCCGTCGGGGCACTCGGGGTCGGGCGCGGCGGGATCGCAGTTAAAGCGGCACCCGGTCACCGCACGGACCTGCGGCAGCACCGCGGCGAGCGCGCGGACCATGGTGGACTTGGCGGTGCCCTTCTCGCCCTGGACGAGCACCCCGCCGATCGCCGGTGACACCGCGTTGAGCACCAGCGCCAGCCGCAGGTCATCCATGCCCACCACGGCGCTGAACGGAAATCCGCTCCCGGTCACGAGGGCTCCTCACCTTCAAGTTGGCCTTCAAGCTCCAGGTAGACGGCCTGCAGCCGTTCGATGACGTCCGGCGGCGGCGCCGCCCACATCCCGCGGCTCGCCGCCTCGAGCAGGCGGCCGGCGATGTCGCGAAGCGCCCACGGGTTGGACGTCCGCATGAAGTCGCTGACCTGCTCGCCGAACACGTAGGACTCGGCGAGCTGCCGGTACATCCAGTCCTCCACCACCCCGGCGGTGGCGTCGTAGCCGAACAGGTAGTCCACGGTCGCGGACAGCTCGAAGGCGCCCTTGTAGCCGTGCCTGCTCATCGCGGCCAGCCACCGCGGGTTCACCACCCGGGAGCGGAACACCCGCCTGGCCTCCTCGGCCAGGGTGCGGGTGCTCACCCTGGCGGGTACCGCGCTGTCGCCGATGTAGGCGGCGGGCGCCTCGCCGGTGAGATGGCGGACCATCGCCACCATCCCGCCGTGGAACTGGAAGTAGTCGTCGGAGTCGGCGATGTCGTGCTCGCGGGTATCGGCGTTCTTCGCCGCGACCGCGATCCGGCGGAAGCTGGTCTCCATGTCGTTACGCGCCTCCCTGCCGTCGAGGCCGCGCCCGTAGGCGTAGCCGCCCCAGACCGCGTACACCTCGGCCAGGTCGGCGTCGCTGCGCCAGTTGCCCGCGTCGATCAGCGGCAGCAGCCCGGCGCCGTACGCGCCTGGCTTGGAGCCGAAGATCCTGGTGGTGGCGCGGCGCCTGTCGCCGTGCTGTTCGGCGTCCTCGTCGGCGTGTTTCTTGATGTAGTTGAACTCGGGCGGCTCGTCGAGGTCGGCGACCGCACTGAACGCATCGTCGAGCAGGGCGATGACGTGCGGGAACGCGTCACGGAAGAAGCCGGAGATGCGGACGGTGACGTCGATCCTCGGCCTGCCGAGCTCGGCCCGCGGTGTTATCGCGAATCCGGTGACCCGGCGGGAGGCCTCGTCCCAGACCGGGCGGCAGCCGATGAGCGCGAGCACCTCCGCGATGTCGTCGCCCTGGGTGCGCATCGCCGAGGTGCCCCACACGGTGAGGCCCACCGAGCGCGGGTAGCTTCCGGTGTCGGCCAGGTGCCTGGCGATCAGGGACTCCGCGAGGGCGCTGCCGGTCTGCCAGGCGTTGCGCGACGGGATGGCCTTGGGGTCGACCGAGTAGAAGTTGCGGCCGGTCGGCAGCGTGTTCACCAGCCCGCGGGTGGGCGAGCCCGACGGCCCGGCCGGCACGTACCCGCCGTCAAGCGCGTGCAGCGCGTTGGTGATCTCGTCGGTGGTGCGGGCGAGCCGGGGCGCGACCTCGGCCGCGGCGAACCGCAGGACCGCGACGACGTCGGGCGGCAGGGCGCCGGGACCGCGGCCGAGCACGTCGGCCGCCACGTCGGCCGCTTTCGCCTGATCCCAGCCCGCGGCGGCGAGCGCGTCGACCAGCCGGGCGGCGGTTGCCTCGAGGAGGTCAACGGCGTCGGCGGCGGTCCGGGCGGGCGGCGGCGGTGACGCTGACCCGACCGCGCCGACGGCGGCGGCGACAAGCGCCTGCGGCACGGCGGCGGCCCCGCCAGGCTCGGCGAGCAGTGCGTCCTCGTCAAGGCCGAAGTGGGCGGCGAGCGCGGCCCGCAGCCCGGGCAGCGCCGTCCGGCCGCCCCAGACCTGCGCGGCGCGCAGCACCGCGAGCACGGTGGCGGCGAGCTGCTCGCCCTCCGGCGCGCTGCCGAGCACGTGCAGCCCGTCCCTGATCAGCGCGTCCTTGACCTCGCACAGGTAGCCGTCCACATGCAGCACGAAGTCGTCGAAGGCGCCTGCCTCCGGCTGCGCGTCGACGCTCAGGTCGTGGTGCAGTTCGGCGGCCCGCACCAGATCCCAGATCTGCGCCCGGACCACGGGCAGCTTCTCCGGGTCGAGGGCGCTGACCGTGGCGTACTCGTCAAGCAGCTGCTCGAGTTTGGCCAGGTCGCCGTAGCTGTCGGCGCGAGCCATCGGCGGAATGAGGTGGTCGATGATGGTCGCGTGGGCGCGGCGCTTGGCCTGGGTGCCCTCGCCCGGGTCGTTCACGATGAACGGGTAGATGAGCGGCAGGTCGCCGAGCACGGCGTCGGGCGCGCAGCCGGCGGACAGGCCGAGTCCCTTGCCTGGCAGCCATTCAAGCGTGCCGTGCTTGCCGAGGTGGATGATGGCGTGCGCGCCGAAGGTCCGCTGTGCCCACCGGTAGGCCGCCAGGTAGTGGTGCGAGGGCTGCAGCACGGGATCGTGGTAGATGGCGACCGGGTTCTCGCCGAAGCCGCGCGGCGGCTGGATCATCAGCGTCACGTTGCCGAACCGCAGCCCGGCGACGACGATGGAGCCGCCGTCGGTGTACAGGGCGCCCGGCGGTTCGCCCCATGCCTCCCGGATGCCGGCGGCGAGGTCGGGCGGCAGTTCGGCGAACCACTCGCGGTACTCCCGCGCGGGCACCCGGATCGGCGCCGCGGCCAGTTGCGCCTCGGTGAGCCACTCGCTGTCGTAGCCGCCGGCCGCGATGAGGTCGCTGATGAGGGTGTCGCCGTCGGCGGGGAACCCTTCGCCTGTGTCGTAGCCCGCCTCGCGCAGCGCCGCCATCAGGGCCACCGCGGACGCCGGGGTATCGAGCCCGACGGCGTTGCCGATCCGCGCGTGCTTCGTCGGGTAGGACGACAGCATGATCACCACCCGCCGGCTGGCGGGCGGCGTATGCCGCAGCCGGGCGTGCGCCATCGCGATGCCGGCCACCCGGGCGGCGCGTTCGGGATCGGCGACGTACTCGGGCAGGCCGTCGGCGCCTGACTCCTTGAACGAGAACGGCACGGTGATCAGGCGCCCGTCGAACTCGGGCACCGCCACCTGCATGGCCGCGTCCATGGGGGTGAGCGCCGCGCTCGACCCCTGCCAGGCGGCGCGGGATGAGGTCAGGCAGAGCGCCTGGAGCACCGGCACGTCGAGCGCGGCGAGCGCCCCCGCGTCCCAGGATTCCTCGTCACCGCCCGCGCTCGCGTCGGCCGCCACCGTGCCGCCGGCCGCGAGCACCGTCACGATCAGCGCGTCCACCGGCCCGAGCGCGTCGTAGAAGGCCTGGTCGGCGGACCTCAGCGAACCGCAGAACACCGGCCGCGCGTTGCCGCCGCAGGCCTGGACCGCGTCGGCGAGCACCTCCACGAACGCCGTGTTACCGCTCACGGCATGCGCGCGGTAGAAGACGATACCGACGGTGGGGCGGCCGGGCAGTTCGGTCCGCTGCCCGAGCACGCCGCTTGCGGGGAGCGCGACCGGCGGCTCGAACCCTTCGCCGGTGAGCGCAATCGTGTCGAGGAGGAACCTGGCCAGCTCGGCGAGGTTGCCAGGGCCGCCCTCCCGCAGGTAGGCGAGGGCCTGCGCCGCCACCCCCGCGGGGACCGTGGACAGCGACATCAACTCCGCGTCCGGGACGGGCTCGCCGCTGAGCACCACCGTGGGCAGTCCGCTCGCCAGCACCTCGGCCAGCCCCTCGGCCCAGCTGCGCCTGCCGCCGAGCAGCCGCACGACCACGCAGCGCGCGCCATCGAGCAGGCCGGGCAGGTCCGCGGCGGCGATCCGCGCGGGGTTGGCGAGCCGCCAGGGGCCGCCGCTCGCGCGCGCCGTCAGCAGGTCGGTGTCCGCGGCGGACAGCAGCAGGACCGGACGGGTGTCGTTCATGGCGCTCCAGGTGGAATGAACGGAAGCGCGGCGGGCGCGCCGCCTTCGATGAGCCGCGACAGCGCGCCGGTGTCGAGGTGATCCGCGATCAGGTCACCGAGCGCGTCAAGCTGGCGTTCGCGTTCCAGGTGGAAGGACACGCCGGACGGGACATAGCGGCGCCCCGCCGCCGCCGCGGCGTCAGCGAGGAACGCCTGGCGGAAGCCGTCGCTTTCAAGCACCCCGTGCCAGGCGGTGCCGTACACCGCCGCGGAGCGGCAGCCGCCTGGAAAGGGCTCGCCGCCGTTGGCCTCGAGCACGCCGTGCTGTATCTGATAGCCGGTCACCCGCTCGCCGAACGACTCGCCCCGGCATCGCCGCAGCACCTTGGCGGTCTGGAAACGGACGGTGGCGGGCAGCAGGCCGAGCCCGCAGACGGTCCCCGCACGGCTCTCCACCTCGTCGTGGATCTGGCCGGCCAGCATCTGGTAGCCGGCGCAGATGCCGAGCAGCGGCCGTCCCGCCCGGGCATGGGCGGTGATCGCGCCGGCCAGGCCGCTCTCGTGCAGCCAGCCGAGGTCGGCCACGGTGGACCGGCTGCCAGGCACGATCACCAGGTCAGCGGCGGCGATCTCGCTTGGCGTGGTGGCGTAGCTGACCGCGACCGACGGCTCGGCGGCGAGGGGGTCGATGTCGGTGAAGTTGCTGATGCGCGGCAGCCTGACCACCGCCACCCGCAGCACGTCACCGCCTGCCGCGCCTGCCGCGGGGCCCGGATGGCTGCCGAGGCCGAGCGAGTCTTCTGTGTCGAGCCAGATCCCGCCGATCATCGGCAGCACCCCGAGCACCGGCCGGCCGGTGAGCTTGGTCAGCATGGACAGGCCGGGTGCGAGCAGCCTGCTGTCGCCGCGGAACTTGTTCACCACGAACCCGGCGATCAGGGCCTGATCGCCGGCGCTCAGCAAGGCCAGGGTGCCGAACATCGCGGCGAACACCCCGCCCCTGTCGATGTCACCCGCCACGATGACCGGCAGCCCCGCGGCGCGGGCAAGACCCATGTTGGCGAGGTCCCCGGCCCGCAGGTTGATCTCCGCGGGGCTGCCCGCGCCCTCGCAGACCACCACGTCGAAGCGGTCGCGCAGCCCGGCCAGGCAGTCGCGGATGACCGGCCGCAGCCTGGGCTTGAGGTCGGCGTAGGACAGGGCATCCGCCTCGGCGACCGGTTCGCCGAGCAGCATCACCTGGCTACTGCCGCGTGCTCCCGGCTTGAGCAGCACCGGGTTCATGACGCCCTCAGGCTCGATACACGCCGCCATGGCCTGCATCGCCTGCGCCCTGCCGATCTCACAGCCATCCGCGGTGACATACGAGTTCAGCGACATGTTCTGGGCCTTGAACGGCGCCACCGTGCGACCCTGCCGCACCAGCCACCGGCAGATTCCCGCGGTGATCACGCTCTTGCCCGCGTCCGAGGTGGTCCCTGCCACCAGGATCGCGTTCACCGGCGACCGCCCGCCCGAGCCGCGAACAGGGCCGCGAGCACGGCCGCGAGCACGGCGGACATGACGCCGATCAGGCGGGAAAGCAGCACCGCGCGGCGGATGTCACGCGGGCCAGGCGGCGGGCCGTCGCCGAGCGTGCCCCGGACCTCCGTCCGGCCACCGTAGACGTTGGCCCCGCCGAGCCTGACCCCGAGCACGCCGGCGAACGCCGCTTCGCAGCGGCCCGCGTTGGGGCTCGGGTGCTTGCCGCCGTCACGGCGCAGTACCCGCAGCCCGCGTCTGGCGCTGCCGCCCGCGGCCGGCGCCGCCGCGATCGCGAGCAGCGCGGTCAGCCGGGCCGGGCCGAACGCGGCCAGGTCGTCGAGGCGGGCCGCCGCCCAGCCGAACCGCTCATAGCGAGGGCTGTGGTGGCCGATCATCGCGTCGAGCGTGTTGACCGCCCGGTGGCCGAGCAGGCCAGGCAGACCGCAGGCCGCGCCCCAGGCGAGCGGCGCCACCACCGCGTCGCAGGTGTTCTCCGCGACCGACTCCACGACCGCCCGCGCGATGCCCTCGGCGTCGAGGCCGTCGAGATCCCGTCCGCACAGGGCGGGCAGCCGCAGCCGCGCCTCCGCGAGGTCGCCCGCCTCGAGCAGCCGCGCGATCGCGGCCGCCTCGGCGCCAAGCGAGGCGCCGCCGAGCACCGTCCACGTCGCGGCCGCGGTTACCGCCACCGTCAGCGCCGTGCCGACGCCGCCGGGGCGCGGCAGCCGCTGAAGATAAGCGCCGGCGGCCAGCACAGGCCCCACGGTCGCCGCGACGAACAGGACGCCGCGCGGCCGGCTGTCCGCCCAGAACCGCGCTTCCGTGCGGGACGCGGCGCTGCCGAACAGCGCCACGGGATGCCCCCGAGCGGGGTCGCCGAGCATGGCATCGAGAGCCGTGCCGAGCAGCATCCCGAGCGCGAGCCCGGGGCGGGGTATCAAGAGGGACTAGCGCAATAGCGTGACATTCGGACGGCCCAGAAAGGGCACGTCAATCCTCGCTGCGGCATCATATGCTCGCACCTCCTCCGGGGTGACCACGCCCCGGCGCTGAAGGAAGGGCGGCAGGAGTTTCCTGGCTCCCGGATCGGCGCTCCCCTCGGCCTTCCCGCCGCATCGCGACGGTGGCTCAGTCTCCCGCGGCTCCGCGAGATTACTGGCGAGGTTTGCTCCCCGGTGACAGTGGCGGGACCACGCCGGATTCACACCGGCTTCCTCCGCAACCGCCCCTTACACGACTGAGTAGAACACGGCACCGCGAGAGGCGTCAACGGCCGGGCCGCACGTCGCTCTTCTCGCCCAGAAGCCAGGGCAGGAAGACCTTTCCGTCCTTCTCCGGCGCGAACGGCCCGCTCAGGCCGGGTATTTGGTGGGCTGGAAGGCGAGCAGCACCCAGCCGTCGTCCTCGCGCACCCAGACCGAGAGCGACGCGCTGTTCAGCACCCGGAGCTTGCCGTCGATCTCCACCTCACCGCGCATGTCGCCGATGACGAGGACGCAGTCCCCGTGCACGACGATGCTGGTTTCCGGATGGCTGAGCGGGCCGTACGTGAAGTAGCCGCTCGTCAGCCTGTCCAGGTAGCTCTGCTTGCTGTCGGAGGTCGCGTCGGAATGCGTGTAGAGGAGATCAGCGGAGAATAGCTCGCCAAGCGTGTCGACGTCACCGTCGGTCATCGCCTGGTAACGCCTCTGCTCAAGCGCTCTGATCTGCTCCGCGACGTCCTGGTTCGCTGTCATGACGGCTATCTTTCCCCGCGCGCCCGCTGCGGCAATCGCCGGGGCATGGGTACCCGACTCCGGGCGCGCGCTGGCTCGGCGCGACAGCCTCTCGCGGGCGTGATCACGTAAACGTGGTGTCGTCAGGGCGACACCACGTTTACGTCAAGAGCAAAGCCGCCACGATCACGTCGACCGGGCCGCGGGCGGGTGCTAGCGGTAGCGGAAGCCGTCAAGGAAGCGGCGGAACACGCCGCCCTCCCGTGGCAGCGGCGGGGCGGTGGGCGGCGCGGCGGCGCGCTGGAGTGCGATGGGCTGGTCGTAATCGGTCCGCGCGATGGCGTCGACGACCTGCGGCTCGGTGAAGTCCTCCGACCCATCGATCTTCGGCACGTAGCCGACGAGCATCCCGTCCCGCATTACCTGGGCCTCAAGGCCCGCCGTTCCGTCGGTGTCCCACTCGGCCTCGCGGCCGCCGCGCAGCGAGATCCGCACACCGTACTGATCCACGCTGGCCTTGGCCAGGTGGGCATCGATACCGCGGTCGCGCAGCGCGTCGACGACGCGCCTGGCCCGAAACTCGTCCATCAGCAAAATGTAGCCTCGGCGGCGAGGTGCACAGACCACCGTTGCGGTTGAGTGCTTTTTGGCGCTCATGCCGCTGCCGTCCCTTGCGGGGCGGCGGTCCCGGTCTTGTCCCGTTTCCGGGTGCCGGGTTCCAGGTTCACCGCGGCGTGCCCAGCGGGGCTGGGTCTTACTGCCGCTCCCCTGGCGTTTCGGCTCTCCGCCCCGCTGGCGGCGAGCTTGAGCAGGTTCCGTGCCGCGTTCACGTCCCGGTCCAGGACCAGGCCGCATTGCCCGCACCGGCAGGTCCGCTCGGACAGGGCCAGCTTGGCTTTCACATGGCCGCAGCCCGAGCATTTCTTCGACGAGGGATACCACCGGTCCGCCACGATCAGCGTCCCGCCGTTCCAGCCGGTCTTGTAGCCGAGCATCCGCCGGGGGCCGCCGAACCCCTGATCGGAGATCGCGCGGGCGAGCCGCCGGTTCCTCGTCATCCCGGCCACGTTCAGGTCCTGGCCACGACCGTCTCATACCGGGCCGCGAGCATGGAGGTGGCCTTGTGCAGCGCGTCGCCGCGGACGCTGGCGATCCGGGCATGCAGGCGGGCCAGCCGGGCCGCCCCCGCGTGCGACCGCAGCGCCCGTTCCTGCGCCGGGGACGGGTCAAGGGCGAACCGGTACGCCTGCGTCACCTGCACTGCCCGCCTCCCCCGGCCCGACCCGATGCAAACATGCTATCGGTACGTTGTGACAATCGAGCGGAACAGTCAAACTCCTACCCGCATGCGTGTGCGTCCCGCTGCCGTGCAGCGCTCGACCGCTGACGCCCGCCAAAGAGCAACCCAGCAGTTGACAACCCTGCTGGCGACTGAGCGGGCCGAACCAAGGAGGATAATCCGTCAGGTGACAGACGAGCAGGTCCCGGGGCCTGGCCACGCGGTGCATGACCCGAAGATGGTCGCCCGGTGGTCGCACCGGCACCGGGACGTGTCCGGCGGCTGGCTGCGGCCCACGGTGTTCGGGGCGGTGGACGGGCTGGTCACCAACGCCTCGCTGATCGCCGGGGTTGGCGGGGGCGGGGTCACGGCGCATACGGTGGTGCTGACCGGCGTGGCGGCGCTTGTCGCCGGCGCGTTCTCGATGGGCACGGGGGAGTACGTGTCGGTGACCAACCAGAATGAGCTGGTGCACGCCGAGGTCGCCCTCGAGCGCCTGATGCTCGCGAAGTTCCCGGCGATCGAGCAGGCCGAGCTGGCCGGCTACTTCCGCGGCTACGGTGCCGACACCGACACAGCGGACCGGATGGCGGCGGCGGTGTCCAGGGACCCGGATACCGCGCTGCGGGTGCATACCAGGGAGGAGCTTGGCGTCGACTCGCAGGAGCTGCCGTCGGCGGTGCGGGCCGGGCTTGTGTCGCTGCTCGCGTTCTCCGTCGGCGGGCTTGTACCGCTGCTGCCGTACCTGGCGGGCCTGCCGTACCTGGCCTGGTCCCTGGGAATCACCGCGGTGGCGCTGACGGCCGGCGGTATGACCGTGGGCAGGCTGACCGGCCGGCCGCTGCTGCATTCGGGCCTGCGCCAGCTCGTCCTCGGCGGGATCGCCGTCGCGGTGACGTTCACCGTCGGCAGCCTGATCGCCATCGCCTTCTGGC
>Ga0209881_1000280_pt1 | contig 14138 bp, 12 predicted proteins | sample PersoiDNA2013193_FD_185804 | JGI IMG/M metagenome (GOLD analysis project Ga0209881, IMG submission 185804) | Permafrost soil microbial communities from the Arctic, to analyse light accelerated degradation of dissolved organic matter (DOM) -... | ecosystem: Environmental > Terrestrial > Soil >... | reverse complement strand
CAGCGCCCTGCTGGGCGACGAGCAGGCGGGCGCCGCCGCGATGGCCGCCGCTGAGCTGCTCTGGGCGGGCCACGGCCCGGCCGGCGAGTGGCCGGACGGCCGTTCGGCAGCGGCCGGGGCCGGGGCCGGCGGCGGCGGCGGCGGCGGCGGCGAGAACCCGTGGTCGCGCGGAGCGCGGCTCGGGCCTGCCGACCCGGCCATCGCGCGGGCGAGCCGCGACTGCTTCGCGGCGGCGCGGTCCGCACTTGACCGGATGGCGGTCCCGGCCGAGATCACCTCGGCCGTCGACGCCTTCATCGAGCGATACGTCAGCAAGGACCGCTGCCCGGCGGACGACCTACTGGAGGAAGCCACGTGACCGAGAACAATGCACGCGCACTACGAGAGCGGGCCGCCGCGGAACTGCTCGCGGCCCGGGAGCGCACCACCCTGCTGACCAGCGCGGTCGATGAGGCGGACCTGGTGAAACAGCATTCTCCGCTTATGTCGCCGCTGGTCTGGGACCTGGCGCACATCGCCAACCAGGAGGAGCTCTGGCTGCTGCGCGAGGTCGGCGGCGAGACGCCGATTCACCCGGAGATCGACCCGCTCTACGACGCGTTCGAGCACCCGCGCGCCACCCGCCCGACGCTGCCGCTGCTCCCCGCCCGCGACGCGCGCCGCTATGGCCGTGACGTCCGCGGGCGTGTCCTTGACCTGCTTGACCAGACACGGTTCGGTGAGGAGCCTGCCACCTTCGGCGAGTCGCTCCACGTCAATGCCTTCGCCTTTGGCATGGTCGCGCAGCATGAGGCGCAGCACGACGAGACGATGCTCGCCACGCACCAGCTCCGGGTCGGGCCGCCGGTGCTCGCGGCTCCCCCGCCGCCGCCCGCGCCGGCCGACGCGGCGGCGCTGCCTGCCGAGGTCCATGTGCCAGGCGGTCCCTTCACCATGGGCACCTCAACGGAACCATGGGCGCTCGACAACGAGCGGCCAGCGCACGAGGTCCACGTGCCCTCGTTCTACCTGGACACGACCCCGGTCACGAACGCGGCGTATGCCGAGTTCATCGCGGATGGCGGCTATGACGACCAGCGGCTGTGGACCAGCGACGGCTGGGCCCACCGGCAGCGCGCGGGGCTGACCGCACCGCTGTTCTGGCGCTGGAACGGTGCATGGGTCCGGGCATCGTTCGGAGCAGCCAAGCCGATCATCGGTAACGAGCCCGTGCTGCACGTGTGCTGGTACGAGGCGGACGCCTACGCGCGATGGGCCGGGCGGCGGCTGCCCACCGAGGCGGAGTGGGAGAAGGCCGCCCGCTGGGATCCCGCCAGCGGCCGGTCCCGCAGGTACCCGTGGGGCGATGAGGAGCCGACCCAGGCGCGCGCGAACCTCGGCCAGCGGCATCTGCGGCCCGCGCCGGCCGGCGCCTATCCGGAGGGCGCCGCCCCGTCGGGGGCCAGGCAGCTCATCGGCGACGTGTGGGAGTGGACGAGCTCGGACTTCCTGCCGTACCCGGGGTTCGTGCCGTGGCCGTATAAGGAGTACTCGGAGGTGTTCTTCGGTCCTGAGTACAAGGTGCTGCGCGGCGGCGCGTTCGGGGTCTCGCCCGTCGCCTCCCGCGGCACGTTCAGGAACTGGGACTACCCGATCAGGCGGCAGATCTTCGCCGGCTTCCGCACCGCGCGGTCGGGTGCGGCCGAGGCTGCCTGATGTGCAGGCACCTGGCTTATCTCGGTCCGCCGGTTTCGCTGCGGTCGGTGCTCATCGACCCGCCGTCCGGGCTGTACCGGCAGTCCTGGGCACCCCGGATGCAAGCCCACGGGACGGTGAACGCCGACGGGTTCGGCGTCGGCTGGTACGCCGACGGCGACCCGGTGCCGGCCAGGTACCGCCGCGGCGCGCCGATCTGGGGCGATACGTCGCTGCCTGATCTGGCGCGGGTCACCAGGTCGGCCGCGGTGCTCGCGGCGGTGCGCTCGGCCACTCCCGGCACCGCAGGCGGTGCGGAGGCGGCGGCGCCGTTCGGAGCGGGCCCCTGGCTTTTCAGCCACAACGGGGTGCTCGAAGGATGGCGGGAGCTGGCGGAGCACGGGACCGTTCCGAGATGCGGATCTTCGATTCTCTCTCTCGAAGCTCTCGTGGATTCCGCGTACCTGTGGGTGCTCGTGCTCGCGCGCCTGAGGGCAGGCGATCGGCTGAGTGCCGCGCTCGCCTCGACGATCGAGGCGGTCGAGGCGGCCGGCGGGTCGGGCCGGTTCAACTTCCTGCTCACCGACGGACGGTCGATCGCGGCCACCGCCTGCGGCGACACGCTCTGGTACCGGCGGCGCGACGGCGGGGTCATCGTCGCCTCCGAGCCGTGCGACGACGAACCAGGCTGGACGCGGGTGGCCGACCGCCATGTGCTGACCGCCACGCCGACGCATGTCGATGTCCAGCCGATCACCGCGCCCCCGCCCGCCTTGATAGACACAGACGTCCGCATCGAAGGGACCATCACGCGATGACCACCATTGAACACCGGCTCGCGCCTGACTATCGTGCCAGGACGCTGCGCGCCGACGCGCTGGCCGGGCTCACCGCGACGCCGAAGTCGCTGCCGCCCAAGTGGTTCTACGACGCCGAGGGCAGTGCGCTCTTCGAGAAGATCACCGAGCTGCCCGAGTACTACCCCACCAGGGCCGAGCGGTCGATTCTCCAGGCGGTGGCGCCGGAGATCGCGGCACTGTCGGAAGCGGCCGTGCTCGTAGAGCTCGGTTCCGGGTCCTCAGAGAAGACGCGGGTGCTTCTTGACGTGCTGCGCGACGCGGGCACGCTGCGCGCGTACGTGCCGGTGGACGTGAGCGAGTCCGCGCTGATGCTCGCGGGTGACGCGCTGTCACTCGAGTACCCGGGCCTGGCGGTGCACGCGGTCCTGTCGGATTTCGAGGAGCAGCTTGGCCTGCCGTCGGGTGCGGACGCCGAGGACGGACCCCGGCTGGTGGCGTTCCTCGGGTCGACGATCGGCAACATGGTGCCGGCCGAGCGCGCGGCGTTCCTGCGCCGGGTGCGGTCGCGGCTGCGCCCAGGCGACTCGTTCCTGCTCGGCACCGACCTGGTCAAGGACCCGGCGGTCCTGGTGGCGGCCTATGACGACGCCGCCGGGGTGACCGCGGCGTTCAACAAGAACGTGCTCGCCGTGCTCAACGCCGAACTCGGCGCGGACTTCGACCTGGACTCGTTCGAGCACGTCGCGCGCTGGGACGCGGCGAACGAGTGGATCGAGATGCGGCTGCGGTCGACGTCCGGGCAGCAGGCGCTGGTGCGGGACCTTGACCTGACGGTCCGGTTCGCCGCCGGCGAGGAGATGCGCACCGAGGTATCGGCGAAGTTCCGCAGGGCCGCAGTGGCGGCCGAACTCGCGGCAGCCGGCCTTGCCATGCGGTCATGGTGGACGGATCCGGGCGGCCAGTTCGGGTTGTCGCTGTCCTTCCTCGACTGAGAGCACTGGTCCGCCCGGGTTAATCGCGGGCGCAAATGCGAAGCCTGGAGGACAGACTCGGATGCTCCCGGTCTCCTTGATCTTCACCAGTGGCGTTGCCAGCGGTGTCAACAGCTACGCGGCAGTGCTCGTACTCGGCCTGCTTGGCAGGTTCGGGCACATCGCCGCGATACCGGCGGTGCTGGAGCGCCCGCCGGTTCTGGCGGCTGCGGGTGTGCTGTATATCGGCCAGTTCGTGGCAGGCAAGATCCCGCTGCTTGACTCGGTGTGGGACTTGGCTCACACGGCCCTGCGGCCGGTAGTCGGCGGGGCGATCGGCGTCGTCATGGCCCAGCAGGCGCACGCTGGCCCGGCCGCGGCAATCGCGGCGGCCGCGCTCGGCGGCGGTTCGGCGCTTGCCTCCCATGTCGTCAAGACCGGCACCCGGGTCGGGGTTAACGCTAGCCCAGAACCGTTCAGCAACATCGCCGCCAGCCTGCTCGAGGACCTGGGCGTGGCCGGCCTTGTGTCGCTCGCCGTGTTCCACCCGGTCGCCGCGGCAATTGTCACAGCCGTGGTCCTGGCTGCCGGCATCGCTCTGTTCGCGCTGCTGGCCTCGCGGATCCGCCGCGGCTGGCGGCGCCGCCGCGATGCCCGGCTGCTGCGACGCTCGTCCGGCGGTCCTAAGCCCAGAAATGGCGGGCAGGATCCACGACCTGCAGAGCAGCCTCCGCCGGCAAGTCCGTGATCCTGCACTGGAACGGCACCGCCTGGACCTGGCCCCCCGGGTTCTGCGCCGCACCGTCCGGCCCGGGTTCTTTCCCGCCCGGCACCAGCTCCCCCCTGCCGGCCAGCACCTATGTCGTTCCCTCAGCCAGCGGGACATAAGACGCAAATCTGCCGATCGCGCACCTGCGGCCTTGTGTCACCCGCCGAGATCTCTCGGTGACACGAAGGTCCGCAGATCCAGCCAATCGGTACTTGCCAGCAAGCAGTCCGAAGGGGTGGAACGTCACCCAGCCCAAGCCTGGCTGGCGCCAATGGCAGACCCCGTCCGGCCGCGTCTACGCCCAAGGGCCCAAGCGATACCCGGTTTGACCGGCTTCCCGTGCGGGCTACCTGACCGTGGCGGGCTGGTCGCCGAGCGGTTCCGTCTCCTGAGCGGGCTCGCGGGCGAGCCTGCTCGGCCACCAGACCCACCGGCCAAGGTCGAGGTTGAGCGCGGTGACGAGCACCGAGCGGACAACCAGCGTATCGAGCAGCACGCCGAAGGCGACGGCGAAACCGAGCTCGGTCAAGAACGTGACCGGCAGGGTGCCGAGCACGGCGAACGTCCCGGCGAGCACCGCGCCCGCCGAGGTAATCACGCCGCCGGTGGCCGCCAGGCCCGTCAGCGCGCCCGTCTTCGGACCCGTGCGATGGGCTTCCTCTCGTACCCGGGTCATCAGGAAGATGTTGTAGTCGATGCCGAGCGCGACCAGGAACACGAACACGAACAGCGGGAATGAGGTGTCCGCGCCGCCGAAGTTGAACACGTTGGTGAAGAACAGCGCGCTCACCCCGAGGGCAGCCGCGAACGACAGCACCACGGTCAGGATCAGCATGATCGGCGCGATCAGCGCGCGCAGGAGCAGGGCGAGGATGACGAACACGACGGCCAAGATGATCGGGATGATCAGGTTCCTGTCGTGCGCGGCGGCTCGCTGCACATCCAGGTTGACCGCGGTATTACCGCCGACAAGCGCGTCGGCGCCGGAAACGGCGTGCACGGCGGTGCGCACGCGGTCAATCGTGTCGTACGCGGCCTGGCTGTCCGGGGCCGACGTCAGCGTGCCTTCCAGGTAGGCATGCCCGTACTGGATCACTGGCTGCGTGACGGCGGTGATGCCGGGGACCGTACGGAGCACCGAGGCCAGCTGCCCGGCCGCGGCCGGGTTGCCGAACACCTCGACAGGCTGGCCCGCCCCGCCGGGGAAGTGCTGATCGAGCACCGTCTGCCCGGCCACCGAGTCCGGGTGGCCGCGGAACGACTCCGCGTTCGTCAGCCCGTTCGCCTTCAGCCCGGCGATACCGATGGCCATGGCGCCGAGCACAAGCGCGGTGACGATCCAAACGGCCCGCGGGCGTACCGCGATCCGACGGCCGACGCGTGCCCAGATGCCCCTGGTGGCCGGCTCCGCCGAGCCGTAACTGGGGCGGGCGGGCCAGAACACCCAGCGGCCGGTGATCACCAGCAGGGCAGGCAGCAGTGTCATCATCGCGAGCAGCGCGACCGCGACGCCGATCGCGAGGACGGGCCCGAGGCCCTTGGTCGAGTTCAGCGAGGCGAGCGCCAGGGTCAGCAGGCTCAAGATCACGGTGCCCCCGCTCGCGATGATCGCCGGGCCGGCCCGGTGCAGCGCCACGAGCATCGCCGCGTGACGGTCCTCGTGCCGCCGCAGTTCCTCCCGGTACCTGGCGGTCAGCAGCAGCGCGTAGTCGGTCCCCGCGCCGAACACCAGCACGTCAAGTATGCCCGCGCTCTGCGCGTTCACGGTCAGTCCCGCGTGCTCTGCCAGCAGGTAGATCACCGCCTCAGCGCTGGTCAGGGCCACGCCGGCGGAGATCACCGGCAACAGCCAGAGCACCGGACTGCGGTAGGTGATCAGCAGCAAGATAATGACGACCGCGAGCGCGGAGAACAAGAGCGTCCCGTCGATGCCCTTGAACGCCTTGCCCGAGTCGGCCGCGGTGCCAAGCGGGCCCGCGATATGGACCGTGAGGCCGCCCGGACCTGACTGGGCGATGGCCCGCAGCGAGTCGACGGCGGGGCCGGCCGCGTTCCACCCCTTACTGCCCAGGTTGACGGCCACGATCGTCTCGACCGCCTTGCCGTCCTGCGCGACGAACGGGCCCGATACCTGTCCGCGGACGACGCCGGCCACGCCGGTGAAGCGTGCGGCGTCCGCCGTGGCCTTCGACTTGTCGGCGGCGGTCAGCCCGCTTGACCGGTCATAGACCACGACGGCCGGGTACACGTTGGGCGACACGACATGCGAGCGCAGGTTCAGCACCTGCGTGGACTCCGCCTTTGGCGGCAGCCACGCCTGGGCGTCGTTCTTCTCCGCGCCGGTGAGCTTCCCGGAAAGCGGTCCCGCGACCGCCACAAGGACCAGCCAGAAAACCAGCACAAGCCACTTGGTCCTGCGCCCGGCAGGAATGCCGGTGATCACGCTTGCCTTAGCCACGACTAATCTCCCCGTCCGCGTTGCCTGACATGTAGACGGTCCCGCGACTTCCAGTTCATCGGATATCGCGGCGCGGACGCAAATGAATTTCTCATATCCGGTCAGCGCCGGCGACAGGTTTCCGCATGGAGCATCTCTAACCAATTGTCATCGACTAGTGTCAGAGAGTGTCCGCCCCGATCGCATCCGCCCGGCGTCGCGTCATTCGGGTACTGGCGGTGGCGATCACCCTATGCGGGGCGGCCGGGGGGCTGTTCGCCTGCTACCTCCGGCTCTCGGCGACGTTCCCTGTCGGATCGGACGGGGCGTCAAACGCGCTCGAGGCCTGGGCGCTGCTGCACGGCAACTGGCTGCTGCGCGGCTGGACGCTCACCGATGTGTCGTTCTACACCACCGAACTGCCCGAGTACGCGGCCGTCGAGCTGGCGCGCGGGCTCAACCCCGGCGTGGTCCGCGTGTCGGCGGCCGTCACCTATACGCTGCTCATCATTGTCGCGGCGGTCCTCGCCCGGGGGCGCGCCCGCGGCAGGGAAGGCTGGACCCGCGCGCTGATAGCGGCGGGCATCATGATCGCGCCGCAACTCGGCAACGGCGTCCACGTGCTGCTCTCCCAGCCCGATCATGTCGGTACCCAGGTGCCGGTCCTCGGCGTCTTCCTGCTGCTCGACCGCGCGCCGCGCCGCTGGTACACCGTGGCCGCGGCCTGGGCGCTGCTGACCGCCGCCATCGTCGCGGACAAGATCGCCATCGTGGACGCGGTGGTGCCGCTTGCCTTCGTCGGCGTGCTGCACGCGACGTGGGCGATCACCCCGGGGGCCGGACGGCGCGCGGGACGTGCCGCGCACGGGATCGGGCTCACGGCCGGCCGTCTCCGCTCGCAGTGGTTCGAACTGTCGCTCGCCGCCGCCGCCGCGGCCGCGGCCGGGACGGCAGCGCTGCTCATCGCCGGAGTCAGCCGGCTCGGCGGGTTCGCGATGCTGCCCGTGCAGACCGGAATGATCGCACCAGGCCGCCTGCCCGCCAACCTGGCGCTCGCCCTGCACGGAACGCTGACCCTTTTCGGGGCCGACGTCACGGTCGCCCCGGCCATGGCCTGGCTGCACGCGCCCTGTGTCGCGCTCGCCGTCGCCGCCTTCGCCTCCGTGGTCTGGCGCGTGCCCCGCCGGCACGATCTCGTCGGCGACGTGCTCGCCGTCGCGATCGTCGTCAACCTGGCCGGATTCGTCGCCAGCATCATTCCGGCCACGGCGTTCGACACCAGGGAAATGGCGGCGCTGCTGCCGTTCGGCGCGGTCCTCGCCGGCCGGATCTTCGGCCCGCGGCTCGCCGCGTCACCGGTCGCTGTCGGCGCGCTCGCCCTGGCCGGCGCCTGCCAGTTCGCCGCGCTCGGCTACGAGGTGGCGAGGCCGCCCGCCGCCGATCCCGAGCTTGCCCTGGCCGGCTGGCTCGCGGCTCACCATCTCACCAGCGGGCTCGGCACGTTCAACGAGGACAACGTCACCACCCTGGACAGCGGCGGCACCGTCCGCCTCGCGACGGTCTCCTGGCGTCCCGCGTCATCCCCCGCGCTGTGCCCGCAGTCCGCCCAAGTGCCGGCCTCGCTCGTCCCGCGCCCGTGCCATGACACCGCGGGCGGCGCGGTGCCGAGGCTCTATCAGTCGTCGGCGTCCTGGTACGACCCGGCCGCGGCGCAGGCGAACTTCGTGGTGACGGGCACCACCGATGGCCCGGCCGACGTCATACCGCGCGCCGAGATCCTCGGCCTGGCCGGGCCACCCGCCCGGACCTACCGGTTCCAGGCATTCACGATCATGGTGTGGAACGAGAACCTGCTGCCGCTGCTCGGTGCCCCGCCGGCGGTGACCCCCGGCGACATCGGCCACCCGTGAGCCGGCGGCCATCTCGACCGGGGCCAGCGCCTCTTTTGGGCCGATATTGATCTGCCCGACGTGCATGGCCGCAATGATCGCCGCGTGCGGGGCTTCGATTTCCCGGCATTAAGGAACACAATGAAGGTCTTTACCGAGAAACCAGTCCGGGTGATCCCCGCGCTGGGGACCACCCACTGATTTCCCGCCGGAGGCCCCGTTGACCATCGAGAGCAACGACGCCACTGCCACCCCCGCACGCCCCCGGGCCTCCGCGGTACCGCGAGCAGACACCGTGGGCAGCCTGCTGCGCGACGACGCGGTGGTCCGCGCCGCGCGCCGGTCGAGTCCCGCGGACAGCGCGCTGCTCAGCGATGCCGTACGGGACGCGATCAGGCTGCAGGAGGAGGTCGGGCTTGACGTCATCACCGACGGCGAGGTCCGCCGCGTCTCCTGGGCCCAGACGCCGCGGTTCATCAACGCGTTCTCTCCGGCGACCGACCGCGCGGCGCTTAACTGGCGCGGCGCCGGCCAGGGCCGATTCGGCGCTCCTGACACGGGCGGACGTTCCGCCGGGTATCCCGCGGTGGTCCGCCGCGTGGCGACCGCGCCGCGGACCGGCGACATGACCGCCGAGTACGAGTTCCTCGCCCGCTACGCGCGGACAAGGACCAAGTTCACCATGCCGGCGCCGAGCTATCACCGTCGCTACTGGTCGCCCGGGCAGTCGGCCGTCGCCTACGAATCGTGCGAGGAATTCCTCACCGAGATCCGCGACTACCTGCGCGACGCCGTCGACAAGCTGGTCGCACTCGGCTGTGACTACATCCAGCTTGACGCGCCGAACTACGGGTCGCTCTGCGACCCGGACAACCGGGCCGCCATGGTCGCGGCGGGCCGCGACCCGGAAGCGGAACTGGCCTTCGATGTCGCGCTCGACAACTCGCTGTTCGACGGCCTGACCGGGGTGACCACGGCGCTGCACGTCTGCCGCGGCAACGGCCCGGCCGGGGCGTGGCACTCGGCGGGCGGCTATGGCGCCATCTCCTCCGGCATGTTCCCGAAGCTCGCGGTCGACAGGCTGCTCCTTGAATACGACTCGGAGCGGGCCGGCGGGTTCGAGCCGCTCGCCGATGTCCGCGACGGCACTGTCGTCGTGCTCGGACTGCTTAGCACCAAGTCCGCCAAGGTCGAGCACGACGCCGACCTGCTCGCCAGGATCGGCGAGGCGGCTGGCTACAAGCCCCTGGACGAACTCGCTCTCTCCGCCCAGTGCGGCTTCGCGTCGGTCCCGATCGCCAACCCGGCCACACCAGCGGTCCAGCGCGCCAAGCTCGAGCTTGTCGTCAAGCTGGCCCGCCAGGTGTGGCCCGCGTAGCAGGCTTCCGATCACGTCGGCCAGCATAAGGTAACGCAACTGGCGCGGGCGGCTACCAGGTGGCCTGGTGGAAGGACCAGGCGTCGGAGATGATGTCGTGCAGGCTCGGGCGGGCGGGGCGCCAGCCCAGATCACGGCGGGCCTTTTCGCTCGAGGCGACGGTGGCGGCCGCGTCGCCTGGGCGGCGGGGGGCTACCTTCACCGGGACGGGGCGGCCGGTGACCTCGCGGACCGCCTCGACGACCTGCTTGTTGGTGTAGCCGTCCCCGTTGCCCAGGTTGTAGATCTCGTGCCTGCCTGGCTGGAGCGACTCGAGGGCGAGCAGGTGCGCGGTGGCCAGGTCGGCGACGTGGATGTAGTCGCGGACGCAGGTGCCGTCCGGGGTGGGGTAGTCGTCGCCGTACAGCATCAGCTCATCGCGCTGGCCGGCCGCCACCTGGAGCACGATCGGGATGAGGTGGGACTCCGGCGTGTGCCGCTCGCCCAGCTTGCCGACCGCGCCCGACGCGTTGAAGTAGCGCAGCGACGCGGCGCCGAGGCTGAACGCGCCGCACTCCCCGGCGAGCATCAGGTCGACCGCGTACTTCGTGGCGGCGTAGGGGTTGTTCGGCCTGACCGCGGCGTTCTCGTCGAGTTTGCCGCCGGTCGGCTCGTACATCGACCCGGTCGACGAGAAGATCATCCGGGGCGTGCCGGCCACCCGGATCGCGTTCAGCAGGGCCATCGAGCCTGCGACGTTGACGTCCCAGTAGAGGTCGGGGCGGGCCACCGACTCGGCGACCTCGATCTTTCCGGCGAAGTGCAGAACCCCGTCAAACCCCGAGTCTCGTGTCAGCACCCGGGCGACCTGGTGCACGGGAAGCTGGTGGAACTCCAGGCCGGCCGGAATGCTGTCCGCGAACCCCGTCGACAGGTCGTCGAGCACCACGACGTGGTGGCCCGCCTCGACGAGAGCGTGCGTCACCACGGCGCCGATATACCCGGCCCCGCCTGTCACCAGTACTTTCACGCGTGCTCCTCCTCGGGCCGCCGATGCCCGCCAGGGGTCTGATGCCCGCTAGGGTCTAGCGTGCCAGACGATAGCGCGCGACCTCACCCAAACGGTCTGAGGGATCTCTTCTCGGTTACCACTAGTTCCCGCGAAACACATGCGTAACCACGACGGACGCCGCATCGGGGCCTGTCACGGCGCCGCCTGGTCATATACGATCCTTACGATGGCAGCGGATAAGGCGGCGCATCCCCTGGCGGGAACCGTGCCCTCGAAAATCATCGCCGTGCACCTGAGCTATCGGAGCCGGGCGATGGAACGAGGGCGGCTGCCGCTGTGGCCATCCTATTTTCTCAAGCCCCCGTCCACGCTGGCCGGCGACCGCGACGTGGTGCGCCGCCCGCCCTGGTGCGAGCTGCTCGCCTTCGAGGGCGAGGTCGCGCTCGTCATCGGCACCCGGGCGAGCAGGGTCACCGCGGCGGACGCGTGGGGCCACGTGCGGTGGGTCACCGCGGCCAACGACTTTGGCGTCTACGACCTGCGGTACGCCGACAACGGGTCCAACGTGCGGTCCAAGGGCATCGACGGGTTCACCCCCATCGGCCCGGGACTGCTCGACGCGCGGACCGTCGATCCCGAGGCGATCCAGCTGCGGACCTGGGTCAACGGTGAGCTGGCCCAGGACGCGATCAGCGGCGACGATCTGCTCTTCTCTTTCGCCGACATCGTCGCCGACATCTCCCGGCTGACCACGCTCGAGCCTGGTGACGTGATCCTCACGGGCACCCCGACGGGCGCCACCGTCGTCAGGCCCGGCGACCTGGTCGAGGTCGAGGTCAGCGCGCCCGCGTGGAATCTCGGCAGGGGCGGGCCAGGCGAACCGCAGACAACGGGACGCCTGCACAGCCCGATCGACGAGGCCGACTACGACCTGTCGCCGCCGGGCGCGATGCCAAGCACCGACGACGTACAGCGGGAGGCCGCCTACGGCGCCCGCGGCGCACCTGGGCCGTCGGACTACTACGGCGCGACGCACCCCGCCGTGCTCGGCCGCCGGCACGTGCCGTGGGAGGTCAACGCGACCATCGCCTGTGCCGGCGTCACGGTGACGCCTGGCGACATCATCGTCGGCGACGGGGACGGCGTCCTCGTGGTGCCCGCGCACCTGGCCATGGAGGTGGCCAGGGATGCCGCGGAACAGGAGCGGCAGGAGGAGTTCGCCGCCGAGATGGTCGCCAAGGGCGAGTCCGTCGACGGCCTCTACCCACTCGGCAAGCGCTGGCAGCTCGCCTACGAGTCCTGGCAGGCGGCACGGGACCGGCCGGGCGAGGAGACGGGGGCCATGCCGTGAGGTTCCGCGCGGAGTAGCGGGCTATAGGGGATGAAGATGGAGAAGCCGTCACTGCCAGAGAAGATCGAGCACTTCATCGGCGGGCGCCACGTGCCGAGCGTGAGCGGCGGCACATTCGACGTCGCCGACCCGGTGTCGAACCAGGTATACGCGCAGGCCTGCGCCGGCGGCACCGATGACGTCAGCAAGGCGGTCGAGGCGGCGGCCTGGGCATTCGAGCGAAGCTCGCGCCCGCGCTCGCCTCCGGGTGCGCGGTGGTGCTCAAGCCGGCCGAATGGACGCCGCTGTCCGCCTCGCTGCTGCCGGAGATCATGACCGAGGCCGGCCTGCCAGACGGCGTGCTCAACATCGTGCACGGCATCGGCGAGCAGGCGGGCGTGGCCCTCGGCGACACCCACGTGCCGCGGTTCGGGGCGTGAGCGCTTCATGAAGACCCCAGAGAGCCCGCTGCCGCCCGTGCCCGACATCATCAGGTCGGCGTACGCCACCCTGGTCGTCACCGACCTCGCGGAGGCCAGGCGCTTCTGGGTTGACCTGCTCGGCTTCGTCGTGACCGACGAGGACGGGTCGGCGCTGTACCTGCGCGGGTATGACGAGCTGACGCACCATAACCTCATCCTGCGGGCCGGTCCCGAGGCGGCGGCGGGGGCGCTCGGCTTCCGGGTAAGAGCGGCGGCCGACCTCGCGAAGGCGGAGGCCTATTACGAAGCGCTTGGCTGCCGCACCGAGCGGATGAAAGCGGGCACCGTCCGTGGCGTCGGCGAGGTCGTCCGGGTCGAGGATCCCCTGGGCTTCCTGATCGACTTCTTCGCGCGGTCCGACCACCCGGAGCGGCTGCAGCAGCGCTACGACCTGCGGCGCGGCGCGGAGGTCGCGCGGCTCGACCACTTCAACATCTGCGTGCCCGACGTGCCGCGCGCCCACGAGCCGCACTCGGTCCTGCGGATGTGCGACATCCTCGGGTCGCTGTCGCTCGAGTCGCACATCGAACGCGGCCCGGGGCGGCACGGGGTGTCCAACGCGTTCTACGTCTACCTGCGCGACCCCGACGGGCACCGGCTCGAGATTTACACCTCCGACTACTACACCGGCGACCCGGACCATCCGGTGCTCCGCTGGTCGGTGCTCGACCCGCGGCGGCGCGACTTCTGGGGGAACGCGGTCATCCCGTCGTGGTACTCCGACGCGTCACCCGTCCTCGACCTGGACGGCAAGGTCCGCCCCGTCGTCGAACTCGCGCAGACCGCAGAGGTAACTGTGGGCGCCGACGGCTTCACCGCTCCTCTCAGGTAACGGTCACCGCCTTGTCGCAAAGTCGAGCCTAACTACGGTGCGGGGCGGGCAACGATTCAGTGGCCTCCCGGGAAAAGAATGACCCCGGAGCACACATCCTGACCTGGGCAAACCTGGGGGGTTAGGACGGTGGCATGACAGCGTCGCGTTGACACCTTATGCTCATCAGCGATGGCATAATGCGGTCCGTCATGGAACGTGGAAAATAAACGACGCTGATCCCATATCGGAGGTAGCCGGTGATAGCCGGGGAGCCCAGGACGTCGTTCCGGCCACGGTCCGCGTATCTGGGATACCTGGTTGTCGGCAGCGGCGACGATGCGGTGCTCATTGAGCCTGCGGTCGCGGGCGAGCTGCGCATGGTCGCGGCGCGGGCGGGCAAGCGCCCGGCCGCCGGGCTGCTTTACGGGCATGCCTGGCACGACGACGAGGGCGGATACACGCTGGTCAACGGCTTCGTGCCCGCCGAGTCCGGCGGTGTGATCGCGGTCGGGGCCGACCCGGTGACGGTCCGCGCCCGGCTGCGCGAGGAGGCCGCCCGCAGCTACCCGGGCGCCGCGGAAGTGGGCTGGTGGCGCACGGGTA
>Ga0209881_1000277_pt1 | contig 14171 bp, 10 predicted proteins | sample PersoiDNA2013193_FD_185804 | JGI IMG/M metagenome (GOLD analysis project Ga0209881, IMG submission 185804) | Permafrost soil microbial communities from the Arctic, to analyse light accelerated degradation of dissolved organic matter (DOM) -... | ecosystem: Environmental > Terrestrial > Soil >... | reverse complement strand
CCCCTGGCCCCCGTACCCCCCGCTGTCGGCCGGGGACGTGGGTTTCTGTTTCTAGGTAGACGACAAATTAGAACACATAAGGCTTTTGGTCATGATCTTGCCTGGCGGGTCATCAGTCATGACCATGCCGCGCGGGTCATCGGTCATGATCCTCCCTCGCAGAAGGGAGCTGAAACCAATAGAAGCCATGACCCGGCAGAGTCAGCAGGTAAGGAAGCTCGCCGATGCGCGGGAACGTAACGCCTCCCATGCACTCAACCGGGGTGATACCCATGAACCTGCGCAGGTCAAGCTCGACCGGCTGCGGGAACCGCGACAGGTTGTTAACGCAGAGGATCCGGTCTGTCGCATCGAGCTCCATCGCGGTGCCGAGTTCGCCGTCAATCCGCTGCGCGAACGGCGTTCCCGACGCGTCGTGCTCGCGCACGAACGCGAGCACGCTCGGGTTGGACGACGTGAGTTCCTCGTAAGCGCCGAGGCCGAAGACCGGATGCCGCTTCCTGATCTCGATCATCCGCCTGGTCCAGTGCAGCAGCGACTGCGGGGTGCGTTGCTGCGCCTCGACGTTGAGCGACTGGTAGCCGTAGATCGGGTCCATCACCGGCGGCAGGTAGAGCCGCTGCGGGTCGCTGCTCGAGAACCCGCCGTTCCGGTCCGGCGTCCACTGCATGGGGGTGCGGACGCCGTCCCGGTCGCCGAGCCAGATGTTGTCGCCCATGCCGATCTCGTCGCCGTAGTACATGACGGGCGAGCCTGGCAGGCTGAGCAGCAGGGCCGTGAACAGCTCGAGCTGGTTGCGGTCGTTGTCAAGGAGCGGGGCGAGGCGGCGCCGGATGCCGATGTTGGCCTTCATCCGGGGGTCCTTGGCGTACTCCTTGTACATGTAGTCACGCTCTTCGTCCGTGACCATCTCGAGCGTCAGCTCGTCGTGGTTGCGCAGGAAGATGCCCCACTGGCAGCCGGCCGGGATCTTGGGCGTCTGGGCCAGGATCTCGGAGATCGGGTAGCGCTGCTCGCGGCGGACGGCCATGAAGATGCGCGGCATCAGCGGGAAGTGGAACGCCATGTGGCACTCGTTGCCGCCGGTCTCCGGGTCGCCGAAGTACTCCACGACGTCGGCCGGCCACTGGTTGGCCTCGGCGAGCAGCACCCGGTCCGGATAGGCGGCGTCGATCTCGGAGCGGATCCGCTTCAGGTACTCGTGCGTCTCCTTGAGGTTCTCGCAGTTGGTGCCCTCCCGCTCATACAGGTAGGGCACCGCGTCAAGGCGGAAGCCGTCGATGCCGAGCTCGAGCCAGAACTTGAGCACCTCGATCATCGCGTCCTGGACCTTGGGGTTCTCGAAGTTCAGGTCCGGCTGGTGCGAGAAGAAGCGGTGCCAGAAGTACTGGCCGCGCACCGGGTCGAACGTCCAGTTCGAGGTCTCGGTGTCCACGAAGATGATCCGCGCGTCCGCGTACCTGTCGGGATTCTCCGACCAGACGTAGAAGTCACCGTAGGGGCCGTCCGGGTCTGACCGGCTCGCCTGGAACCAGGGGTGCTGATCGCTCGTGTGGTTCATGACCAGGTCGGCGATGATCCGGATGCCGCGCTTGTGCGACTCCTCGACCAGTTCGACGAAGTCGGCGATCTTGCCGTACTCGGGGAGGATCCGCATGTAGTCCGCGATGTCGTAACCGCCGTCACGGAGCGGGGACTCGAAGATCGGCAGCAGCCAGATGCAGTCGATGCCCAGCCACTGAAGGTAGTCCAGCCTCGCGGTGATCCCCTTGATGTCCCCGGTGCCGTCCCCGCTGGCGTCCTGGAAGCCGCGGACGAGGACCTCATAGAAGACAGCGCGGCGGTACCACTCGGGGTCACGCGGGCTATCGAGGGCGAAGTCCGGCACCCGCTCGCCAGGTGGCGCGGCGAACGGGGGCGTGTTGAATGGCTCCGGTGCTGCTGCCTGCAGATCAGTGCCCGGCTCTAGCTCTGACACGGCGTGAGTCTCCTGGATGTGCGAAACCGCCGCATGCCAGGCTAATCGCTCAACGCTCAGGCCTGATCACGCGTCACGGTGAAGATGTGTGCGGGCCGCACGGCTGGGTCGAGGCGCACGTAGTTGGCTTGGCCCCACGTGAAGATCTCGCCGTTGAGTTCATCGGTAGCGGTGAACCCCTCGTGCCAGTCCATTCCAAGCGCGGGCATATCAAGCCACACCGTGGCTTCCCTGGCCTGGTGCGGGTCAAGATTCACTACAACGAGGACGGTGTCTGCGGCGGTCCCGTCCATCTTCCCCGCCCGCGGCGTTGCCAGCACGGAGGATCTCTCCGAGATCGTACCCCCGCCGCGGATGTGCTTGGAGAAGCAGATCAGCTCTGGCTGATCCACGTTATGGAAGCGTAGATTACGCAGCCAGCGCAGCGCTAGATGACTCTTCCGAATTCGATTCAGATCTGAGATGAACGGCGCGATGCCGAGGCCGTCCCGCGCCGCGGTGTCCCAGTCACGCGGCCTGTACTGGTACTTCTCCGAGTCCAGGTACTCCTCGCTGCCCGGGCGAAGCGGGGTGCTCTCGCAGAGCTCATATCCCGAGTAGATGCCCCAGGTGGGGCTGAGCATGGACGCGAGCACCGCGCGGATCTTGAACGCGGTCGGGCCGCCATGCTGCAGGTACTCGTGCAGGATGTCGGGTGTGTTGGCGAAGAAGTTCGGCCGCATGTACGGCGCGGCGGGTCCCGACAGCTCCTGCAGGTACTCGGTTAGCTCGTCCTTGGTGTTGCGCCAGGTGAAGTACGTGTACGACTGGTGGAAGCCGACCTTGGCCAGCGTGGCCATGATCGCGGGCCGGGTGAACGCCTCCGCGAGGAACAGCACGTCGGGGTCGGTGGCGCGGATGTCGGCGAGCAGTCGCTCCCAGAACCTGAACGGCTTGGTGTGCGGATTGTCGACACGGAAGATCCGCACCCCATGGGTCATCCAGAGCCGGACGATCCGCCGCACCTCGATGAAGATCCCCTCGGGATCGTTGTCGAAGTTGAAATTGTAGATGTCCTGGTACTTCTTGGGCGGGTTCTCCGCGTACGCGATCGAGCCGTCGGCCCGCGTGGTGAACCACTCCGGGTGTTCCTTGACCCAGGGGTGGTCGGGCGAGGCGTTCAGCGCCAGGTCGATCGCCACTTCAAGGCCAAGATCGGCTGCCTTTCCGACGAACGCGTCAAAGTCCGCGAACGTGCCAAGGTCAGGATGGATGGCGTCATGCCCGCCCTCGGCGGAGCCGATCGCCCATGGCGAGCCCGGGTCCGCCGGCTTGGCGTCAAGCGTGTTGTTCCGCCCCTTGCGGAACGTGGTGCCGATCGGATGCAGGGGGGGCAGGTACACAACGTCGAAGCCCATCTCGGCGATCGCCTCGAGTCGGCGGGCGGCGGTGCGCAGCGTTCCCGATACCGGCTCCCTGCGGCCCATCGGGTCGAACTGCACGCCCTCAGAGCGCGGGAAGAACTCGTACCAGGATCCGTAGAGTGCGCGCAGCCGCTCCACGAGCACCGGCATCCGCGGCGACCTGGTCACGAGGTCGCGGAGCGGGTACGCCTCGACGATGGCGGCGATCGGCGGCGCCTGTGCCGCGGCAAGCCGGTCCCAGGGCGGCAGGCCGCGGTCGCGCAGCTTCTTCGCGACCGCGTTGAGCGCGGTCCGCGCGGCCGCCGGGCGCGCGGCGCCTGGTGGCTGCCTGATCGACCGGGCCGCGCGCTCGAAGAGCTGCGCCCCCTCGGTCAGCATGAGCTCGACGTCCTGGCCAAGGGGGATCTTGATGCCAGCGTCGCGTGCCCACTGGGCGATCGGATCCGCCCACGACTCGACGTGGAAGTACCAGGTGCCCTCGCTCGTGACGGTCACCTCGGCGCCGTACCTGTCCGTCCCCGGCGCGAGCGCGCGCATCCGGATGAGCGGGCCTGGCCGGCCGCTCGGATCTCGCAGCACCACGCCGGCCCCGAGCATGCCATGGCCCTCTCGGATGACGGCGGCGCTGACCTGGAATGTCTCACCGTTTACCGCTTTGGCGGGGCGACGCCCGCACTCCACAGTGGGCTCGATGTCGAGGATGGGGATACGTCCGATCACAGGGTGACCGTATCCAGTCGTGAATCGCGGGGGAACGCCGACCCGGTCGTAATTGGGAACCAATAAGATGACTGACCGTGAGAGCGATTCGACGTTTCACCGTCCGCGTAACGCTTCCGCAGCCGCTCGCGCCGCTGCATGACCTTATGCTCAACCTGCGCTGGTCCTGGCACCCGCCCACGGTTGAGCTTTTCGAATCGATTGACCCGGTCGGCTGGGCCGCCGCCGGCGGCGATCCGGTGACCATGCTCGGCTCGATGCGGCCAGGCAAGCTCGCCGAGCTCGCCGCGGATCAGGGGTTCCTTAACCGCCTTGACGCGGCCGTCGACGACCTGCGCGGCTACACGGGCGAGCCCCGCTGGTACCAGCGGGGAGGGGCAGGAGCACAGGGAGACACCGACTCACTCCCGAAGGCGATCGCCTACTTCTCGCCCGAGTACGGCATCACCGCCGTGCTGCCGCAGTACTCGGGTGGTCTCGGCATCCTGGCCGGCGACCACCTCAAGTCGGCGAGCGACCTCGGCGTGCCGATCATCGGGGTGGGCCTGCTCTACCGGCACGGATACTTCACCCAGTCCCTGTCCGCTGATGGCTGGCAGGGCGAGCGGTACCCGGCCGACGACCCGAACGGCCTCCCGGTCACTCTGCTGCGCGGCGTCGGCGCCGACGGTGCGCCGGGAGCCGGTGACCCGGTGCACGTCACGGTGACGCTGGCCGACGACAGGCTGCTCAACGCTCAGGTGTGGCTGGCCCAGGTGGGCCGGGTGCCGCTGCTGCTGCTCGATTCCTACGTCGAGGAGAACGAGCCGGCGCTGCACGAGGTGACCGACCGGCTCTACGGCGGTGGCAGCGAGCACCGGCTCCGCCAGGAGCTGCTGCTCGGCATCGGCGGTGTCCGCGCGGTCCGCGCCTTCTGCGCGATCACCGGCCACCCGGAGCCCGAGGTGTTCCACACCAACGAAGGGCACGCGGGATTCCTCGGCATCGAGCGGATCAGGGAGTACGTGGCGGACGGGCTCTCCTTCGACGAGGCGCTCGAGATGTCGAGGGCAGGCACCGTCTTCACCACCCACACGCCGGTGCCGGCCGGCATCGACAGGTTCCCGCGCGAGCTGATCGGGCGGCACTTCGCACCAGAGGCGGCGGCGGGCACGCTGCCCGTTGACCGGGTGCTCGCGCTCGGCGCGGAGACCTATCCGGGCGGCGACCCGCACATGTTCAACATGGCCGTGATGGGCATGCGCCTCGCGCAGCGGGTCAACGGCGTGTCCGTGCTGCACGGCCAGGTCAGCCGGGAGATGTTCGCGGGGCTCTGGCCGGGATTCGATACCGCTGAGGTGCCGATCGGGTCGATCACCAACGGCGTGCACGCGCCCACCTGGGTCGCGCGCGAGGTCTCCGATCTCGGTGACTCCGCCGCCGAGGCGTCGGCCGACGCGGGACAGCTCTGGCAGATCAGGCACCAGCTTCGCGCCAGGCTCGTCGGCGAGACCAGGCGGCGGCTGCGCGAGTCCTCGCGGCAGCGCGGGGCGTCAGGCGCCGAGCTGACCTGGATCGATGACGTGCTCGACGAGAACGTGCTGACAATCGGGTTCGCCCGCCGTGTGCCCTCGTATAAGCGGCTGACGCTGATGCTCAACGATCCGCAGCGGCTCGCCGGGCTGCTACTCGACCAGGACAGGCCGATCCAGATCGTCATCGCGGGCAAGGCGCACCCCGCCGACGAGGGCGGCAAGCGGCTTATCCAGCAGATGGTCAGGTTCACCGACAGCGAGCTTGTGCGGCGCAGGATCGTCTTCCTGCCCGACTACGACATGGCGCTCGCCCGCTTCCTAGTGCAGGGCTGCGACGTCTGGCTGAACAACCCGCTGCGCCCGCTTGAGGCCTGCGGCACCTCGGGGATGAAGGTAGCGCTCAACGGCGGCCTGAACCTGTCGGTGCGCGACGGATGGTGGGACGAGTGGTACGACGGCGGCAACGGCTGGGAGATCCCGACGGCGGACGGCGTCGCCGATGCCGAGCGCCGCGACGAGCTTGAGGCGTCGGCGCTTTACGAGCTGCTCGCCAAGTCGGTCGCGCCGCTGTTCTACGACGCGGGCACCGATGCCGTGCCGCACGGCTGGGTCGAGATGGTCAGGCACGGGCTGCGCAGCCTCGGCCCGCTGGTGCAGGCGGACCGCATGGTCGCCGACTACGTGACGAACCTGTACGCTCCGGCGGCGCGCTCCTCGCGGTCGCTGGCAGCGAACGGGAACGCGCCGGCCCGCGAGCTCGCCGCATGGAAGGCGCGCGTCCGCGGGGCGTGGCAGTCGGTGCGGATCGAGCACGTGGAGGCGGACGGCACGGAGCCGTCCCTCGGCGCGGTGCTCGACGTGCGGGTGAACGCCTCGCTCGGCGATCTGACGGCGTCCGATGTCTGCGTCGAGGTGGTCTACGGGCGCCTGGGGGAGGACGACGAGATCGCGGAGCCGTCCTGCGTGAACCTCGTCCCCGACGAGTCCGCACCAGGACCGCTCGCGCGGTTCTCCGGCTCCGTCGAGCTAGGCCACCCGGGACCGTTCGGCTACACGGTCCGGGTAGCCCCCGCCCACCCGCTGCTCAGCAACGTCGCCGAGCTGGGTCTTGTCACCTACCCGGAGGGCCCGGCAGGCATGTCCACCGGCGACCTCCGCTAAATCTCCGGCGCCGTCCCGCAGCAACCGACTGCAAGATCGAAATGGTGCCGAAGGTTTGGCCGGCGGGAGCCGGCCAAACCTTCAGCTGTAGCTTAGGGATGTCCCGGGTTCACGGGCAGTCTCGGCGTAGAGGTGGGCGGCTTGAGCGAGTTTGTGCGTGTTGAGGTAACCGACGAGATCGCGACCATCCGGCTGGACCGGCCGAAGATGAACGCGCTGAACGCGCAGGTCCAGGCGGAGATCGCGGACGCCGCAGCCGAGGTGAGCGCCGATGCGGCGGTCCGCGCGGTCATCCTCTACGGCGGCGAGCGCGTCTTCGCGGCCGGTGCCGACATCAAGGAGATGGCGGTCCTCGGCTACCCGGAGATGGCCGCGCGCTCGGCCATTCTCCAGGCGTCGTTCAGCGCGGTCGCCGGCATCCCGAAGCCGGTGGTGGCGGCCATCACCGGCTACGCGCTCGGCGGCGGCCTTGAGCTCGCCCTCTGCGCGGACTTCCGGGTGCTCGGCGAGAGCGCCAAGGTCGGGCAGCCGGAGATCCTGCTCGGCATCATCCCAGGTGCGGGCGGTACCCAGCGGCTGCCGCGGTTGATCGGCCCGGCGAAGGCCAAGGACCTCATTTTCACCGGCAGGCAGATGGATGCCGCCGAGGCGCTCGCCGTCGGGCTCGCCGACAAGGTAGTGCCCGACGCCGAGGTGTACGAGGCGGCGCGGGACATGGTGGCCAGGTACGCGGCAGGCCCCGCGCTCGCGCTCCGCGCGGCCAAGCAGGCGGTGGACAGCGGCCTCGAGGTCGACCTGGCGACCGGGCTCGAGATCGAGCGGCTCCACTTCGCCGCACTGTTCGCCACCGAGGACCAGCAGGCGGGCATGCGCAGCTTCATGGAGAGCGGTCCGGGAAAGGCGATCTTCGAGGGACGCTGATATCTCCCGAGCGGGATAGCCGCCGAGGAGTAGCCCGCCCTGCCAGCCCTGCCCGTTCAGGGCGTTCAAGGCTGGTCAGTGCCGCAGGAGGCGCCGGGCGCAGGTGCGCATGGTGCCCCGGCGCGCTCCCCCACTCCGGCGCCCAGGCGGCGGCGGGGAAGGGAAGGGGGAAAATCTGACATACTCAAGATGTGACTGAGCCTGACGACGCGCTGTCGCTTGAAATGGTCGCGGCGGCGCTGCGGCTGGATAGCGGCGATGCCGCGATCTACGCCAGCGTCCTTACCAAGTCGCTGAGCGAGGCGCTGCCGCCCGGGTACGTGACGGTGGAGCGGGAGCGGTCCGTGTCCGACCGGATGCGCGGCCGCCCGGGCGAGGTGTCCAAGGTGGCGGTCAAGCTCGGGGACCAGGTCATGACGCTCGCGGTGAAGAACGGCCTGCCCGTCGCGGAGATCTGCCGTGAGGTGCGCGGCGTGGTGCTTTCGCGGCAGGTCGTGCCGTTGCAGCAGTGGGCAGGCGCGCTGGCAAGTGCGCTGGTCAGCCACGCGGCGGAGAACGCCCAGGCCGCCGCGGCCCTGCGCCGTCTCGTCATCGGCTCCTAGTAAGGCAGCACGGCGGCCGCCGATCCCGCTGTAGCCTGAAGTGACTGGTGGGACACAAGGGACCTGGTGACGCCGATCGAAGCAAATAGGAATCACCGCAGGTCAATAGGCAAATGGCGGCCGTCGTGCGGGCGCCAGCCCCGCATTGTTGCGGGGTCCGTAATCAAGTTTTTATCGAAATCCAGGCTCCAGGCCATACTCTGAGAGCAAGATGCCTGCACTGGAATCGCTTCCGCGCAAGATCGGCCCCTACCGCGTGATCGAGAAGATCGGCGAGGGCGGCATGGGCGTGGTCTACCTTGCCAGGGACACCGGGAACCGCCAGGTTGCCGTCAAGGTCCTCGGGCCCGCGGTGGCCGGAGACCCTGACGCCAGGCGGCGCCTGGCCCGCGAGGTCGAGACCATGAGCCGGATCAGGAGCCGGTACGTGGCGCAGATCCTCGGCGCCGACGTCGACTGCGCCTCGCCTTACATCGTGACGCGGTACGTTCGCGGCAGGACGCTGGACGCGGCGATCCGCGAGAGCGGTCCCCTGCAGGGTCAGGCGCTTGCCGAGCTGTCCCTCGGACTCGCTGAGGCGCTTGCCGCCATCCACGCGGCCGGCGTGGTCCATCGGGACCTCAAGCCGGCGAACGTCATGCTGGAGGACGGGCAGCCGGTGGTCATCGACTTCGGCATCGCGCATGTCCCCGACTCGACCAGGCTGACTCGGACTGGCCTGGTCATGGGCACGCCAGGCTATGTCGCACCCGAGGTCATCGAGGGCCAGCCGTCGAGCGGGGCGACCGACGTGCATTCCTGGGGAACCACGGTGGCCTTCGCCGCGACCGGCCGCCAGCCGTTCGGCACGGGCGACTTCCAGACGATCTTCTTCCGTGTGCTGCAGGGCGATGCGGCGCTCGGCGGGGTTCCGCCGAAGCTGCTGCCGCTCGTCCGGCTGGCACTCGGGACGGACCCTCGGTCCAGGCCGACCGCGCGGTGGCTGGCCAGCCAGTGCGTCACGCCGCAGGCGAGCATGGCGTCACAGGGGAGCGCCGCGTCGCGGGTGAGCGCCTCGGGTACCAGGGTGGACGGCACCCGGGTAGATGGCACGAGGGTGGGCGGCGCCAGGGCCTATGGCGCCAGCGCCTTCGGTGCCGGAGCTGGTGCCTACGGAGCCGGTGCCTACGGAGCCGGTGCCGGTACCAGGGCCTACGGTGCCGATGCCTACGGTGCCAGCGCTTTCGGCGCGGGAGCCGGAGCCGTTGGCGAGCGTCCTCCCGTGGCCCCGCCTGCCGGCTGGCGCGGGCAGCAGGACCTGTCGGAGTACCTGTCGCCCAGGCAGGCCGCGGCGGACATGGCCGACCTGCTTCCCGCCGTCGAATACGCCAGGCGCCAGTCCGCCGCCGCGCAATCGCCTGCCGCGGACCGCACAGCGCAATCGGGCCAGGAACCGCCGGCCGCCGGGCACGGCGTGGTGGCGCTCGCGGTGGTGATCGGCGCCATCGCGCTCAGCGTCCTGCTCCCGGTCGCCGGGCTGGTCCTCTCGCTCTCGGTCATCACCTTGCTGCGCGCGGCCGACATGGCGCAGTCCTCCCTCACCCGCCGGCGCAGCAGGCGCGGCGCGGCGCCGGGCGACATCCTTGTCGTGATCGTGTCCGCTCCGTGGACCGTCGCAGGCGCGCTGCTGAAGACGGCGCTGCTCGCACCGCTCGCGCTGATCGTATCGGTGCCCGCCGCGATCGCGTCGGTCATCCTCGTCCCGGCGCGAACGCTGCCCGTGGCGCTCAGCTGGGCGGCCGGCGCAGCCGTCGCGTGGTACTGCGTGGGCACCGGCTCGCAAGCGCCGCGACGGCAGCTCCGGCGGATATCCGCCGCGGTGATCCCCACCAGGGCCGCCATGGTCGTCGCCTGCATCTCGGCCATGGCCCTCGCCCTCGCCGTGGTGTCCATGGCGATCTCCCAGCCGCCGCTGATCTGGCCGGCCACAAGCTCGACGGTCCCGCACATGCTGCCGTCGCTCAACATGCTGCCGTCACTGGGCAGCGTGCTGCACTCCGTCCAGGGGTGGCTGCTCGGACACACCGTGGGCATGCTGCACCTGCCCTGAGCCGTGCTCGGCCAGCGGCCTGACCAGGCCGAGCGCGATGACCTGGTTCGCTAGCCTGGCGCGCCTGTTCGTCCCCTCTGGCACGCGGAACTTCACGTAGAGCCTGACCAGGTGCTGCTTGATCGCGGCCTCCGACACCACAAGATCGCCCGCGATCTCCCTCGCGGTGGCGGGCGTGATGAACGCGTCATCCGACAGCGCCGGCCGGCAAAGCGCGATCAGCACGTCGAGTTCACGGCGTGTCAGTTCCGGAGCGTCGGAGCGCCGCATCTCGGCTTCGGCGGCCAGTTCTTCCCGCGGGATTCCCATGATCACGCACCGGGCCGAGCCGAAGGTCAGCACGTCGCCATCGTCTAGCACACGACGGGCAACCGGTCGTCCGTTTACCCGCGTGCCATTACGTGATAATCCGAGGTCGGCCAGGTAAAAGTACGGGCCGCGGCGCACGATTTCGGCGTGCAGCCTGGATACGCTCTGGTCATCAAGGCGCACATCGACCCCGAGACCACGCCCGATGGTAGTGATCTCGTTACGTAGGGGAATTGATACCCCGGTGTCCTCAATGCGAATGTAGGGCGTGTCCACGCCAGATCCTCCCGCTTATCCAAGAAGTGACGCTTATCTCACTGTATCGTTAGTGTCCCCCGTGCATTCGCGCCGTGGAAGGCTTGCGGCAGAAGTCGTACGGTGTTCTAGGACACGGGCGGGATCATTAGCCCGGGTTTTGCTTCGCGCTGTGCGTGTGCGACGCGTGGTGCGGCGCCGCGCGGACGGCGCTCGCAGGTTCGGCGGTGTCGCCAGTAAACTGCCTACTGAGCAGCCAGAAGGTCGGCCGTCCGCACGCGGCCTGCCAGGGAGACGATCATGACACCCGAGACCAAGCAGGCGCCGACCGGCTACTTCCGGCGGCCGCGGATGTCTCCTGGTCAGGCGATCCCGGCTGGTCAGGCGATCCCGGGCGCACCGCAGGACATGCGATCCCCGGTGCGGGACGCAGGCGCCCCGGTCCGTTCCGGCGAATCGATTCGTTCTGCCGAGCCGGTAAGTGAAGCGGCGCGGACCGGACAGCGGAATGCGGCCGCCCCGCCAGAGCCCTCCTTCCCGCAGCCAACGGCAGCGGCGCAGCGGGCCAAGGAGCGTGCCAAGGAAGACGGGAGTATCGTCGGCGTTATCCCCTACCTGGCCGTCCTTGTCTGTACGATCGCCGGCGTCTATGTCGCCTGGCACCAGGGCTCGGCTGGCGGGGGTAAGGGGGGTCTCGTCGGCGGTATCGCGCTGCTCGTCGCCGCCGTTGCCCGGCTGGTGCTGCCCGCCAGGCTCGTCGGCCTGCTCGGCACAAGGAACCGGGTGATCGACGTGCTCACGCTCGCGATCTTCGGCGGTGGCCTGCTTATCGCGGGCCTTGTACTGCCGCGATAGGTCCGAGGCCGCTTAGTTAAGCGGGTTGGCGTGTTTGTCGGGGCCTGACGGTGAGGCGCCGGTTTTCCTTCGGCGGCCGCAGTAGGTATCTTGATATCGAGAATAATTCTCCAGAGCAGGAGCTGGCAACGATGGCCGCGATCATCTACACCCAAACCGACGAGGCGCCGCGGCTGGCGACGTACTCCTTCCTCCCCATCGTCTCCGCGTTTGCCGAGAAGGCCGGCGTCGAGATCGAGACCCGTGACATCTCGCTGGCGGGGCGCATCCTGGCTCAGTTCGGCCTGGCCGACGACGCGCTGACCGAGCTCGGCGAGCTGACCAGCCGGCCAGAGGCCAACATCGTCAAGCTGCCCAACATCTCCGCCTCGGTCCCGCAGCTCAAGGCCGCGATCAAGGAGCTGCAGGACAAGGGGTACGCCGTGCCGGACTACCCGGAGGCGTCGGCGACGCCGCGGGAGACCGAGATCCGGGCGAAGTACTTCAAGGCCGTAGGCTCGGTGGTCAACCCGGTGCTGCGCGAGGGCAACTCCGACCGGCGCGCCCCGCTCCCGGTGAAGGCCTACGCGCGCAAGCACCCGCACGTCAACAAGCCCTTCGGCGCGGGCTCGAAGACCGGGGTGGCCACGATGGGCGATCATGACTTCAAGGCCAACGAGAAGTCGGTCACGCTGCCTGCCGACGACATCCTCACGATCGTACTTGAGACCACCGCGGGCGAGCAGAAGGTGCTGCTCGAGTCGCTCCCTGTGCTGGCAGGCGAGGTCGTCGATGCCACGATCCTGCAGGCCGCCAACCTCCGGGCGTTCCTGATCAACGCGCTGGCGAAGGCCAAGGCCGAGGACGTCCTCTTCTCGGTGCACCTCAAGGCGACCATGATGAAGGTCTCCGACCCGATCATCTTCGGCCACGTGGTGAAGGCGTATTTCACGGACGTCTTCCAGAAGTACGGCGACGACCTCGCGGCGGCCGGCCTGTCGGCCAATGATGGCCTCGGCGCGATCCTGGCCGGGCTGCCGACGATGGCGAACGGCGCGGAGATCAAGGCGGCCTTCGAGGCCGCGATGGCGTCGGGCCCGCGGCTGTCCTACGTCAACTCCGACAAGGGGATCACCAACCTGCACGTGCCGAGTGACGTCATCGTGGACGCCTCCATGCCGGCCCTGATCCGCAACGGCGGCAAGCTGTGGGGGGCCGACGGCGCCGCGGACGACACCCTCGCGGTCATCCCCGATTCCTCCTACGCCGGGGTCTACGCGACCGCCATCGAGGACGTGAAGAAGAACGGCCCGCTCGACCCGGCGGTGATCGGAAGCGTCCCGAACGTCGGCCTCATGGCGCAGGCCGCGGAGGAGTACGGCTCGCACGACAAGACCTTCGAGATCCCCGCCGACGGCACCGTCACCGTCGTCAACCAGGCCGGCGAGGTCCTGCTCGCCCACGACGTCGAAGCCGGCGATATCTGGCGCGCCTGCCAGACCAAGGACGTCCCGGTTCGCGACTGGGTGAAGCTCGCCGTCACGCGGGCCCGCGCCGCGCAGACCCCGGCGATCTTCTGGCTCGACGAGGCCCGCCCGCACGACGCCGAGCTGATCAAGAAGATCAACGCCTACCTGCCCGAGCACGACACGGCCGGCCTGGAGATAGAGATTCTCACGCCCGAGCTGGCCACGGCGTACTCGCTTGAGCGCATGCGCCGGGGACTCGACACGATCTCCGTGACCGGCAACGTGCTGCGCGACTACAACACCGACCTGTTCCCGATCCTTGAGGTCGGCACGTCGGCGAAGATGCTCTCCGTCGTGCCGCTGATCGCCGGCGGCGGCCTCTTCGAGACCGGTGCCGGCGGCTCCGCCCCGAAGCACGTCCAGCAGCTCGTCAATGAGAACTACCTGCGCTGGGATTCGCTTGGCGAGTTCTTCGCACTGGTGCCCTCCTTCGAGCGGTACGCCGACTTCGCCGGGGTGCCGGCCGCGAAGGTGCTCGCCGACACGCTCGACCGGGCGACCGGTATCTTTCTCGACGAAGACCGCAGCCCGGGCCGCAGGCTCGGCACGATCGACAACCGCGGCTCGCACTTCTACCTGGCGCTGTACTGGGCCAGGGAGCTGGCCAGGCAGACCGACGACGCCGAGATCGCCGCGGCGTTCAAGGGGCTGGCCGAGACGCTGGCCGCGCAAGAAGCCATCATCGTCGGGGAGCTCCTCGCGGTCCAGGGCAAGCCCGCCGACATCGGTGGCTACTATCTGCCCGACGCCGAGAAGGCCGCTGCCGTGATGCGTCCCTCGAAGACCTTCAACGACAGCCTAGCGGCCCTCTAGCCACGGGGGGGCGAGCCCCCCCGACACCCCCCAATGGGGGAGT
>Ga0209881_1000276_pt1 | contig 14173 bp, 16 predicted proteins | sample PersoiDNA2013193_FD_185804 | JGI IMG/M metagenome (GOLD analysis project Ga0209881, IMG submission 185804) | Permafrost soil microbial communities from the Arctic, to analyse light accelerated degradation of dissolved organic matter (DOM) -... | ecosystem: Environmental > Terrestrial > Soil >... | reverse complement strand
CTCCCGTGCCCGCGCGATCAGCGACGCGACCGTCAGCGCCGTCGACGTGTCCAGCCCGGACAGCCAGCCGACGATCCGAAGGTCCCAGGAACCCATCTCGACGCCGTCAAGGACGCCCGCCAGGATCGCGGACCGCTCCTCCTGCGGCGCAAACCCGCCCGGATCCGACTCCAGCGGCCCCGCCGGCACCGCGGCGCTCACCGGCCGCGCTCCAGCCGCCGGTAACCCAGCGTAGCCTCGAAGCAGAAGTTGCCTTTTGCGTTGGGGGCGTGATTTCCCCGCTGCTTGCCAACATCTACCTGCACGTCCTGGACCGCGAGCTCGCCGCGCGCGGCGTCGGCGAGCTGGTGCGCTACGCCGATGACGGCGTGGTGCTGTGCCGCAGCGCGGCGCAGGCCCGGGCGGCCCTGGAAGCGGTGCGGGACATCCTCGCGTCGCTGGGGCTGCGGCTGCACCCGGACAAGACGAAAGTAGTCGACCTCAGGGAAGGCCGGGAAGGGCTGGACTTCCTCGGGTGCCATTTCCGCGCCCGCATGTCGGGTCGCCTGCGGGAGCAGAAGCGGGTCATCCGCTATTACCTGCACCGCTGGCCCTCGCAGCGGGCGATGAAGCGGCTCCGGGAGAAAGTACACGCCCGCACCGGCAGGAACCGCGTGGGAGAGGACATCCGCGTAGTGATCGCGGCCCTGAACCCGCTGCTGCGCGGTTCTCCGGGGGAACTACTTCCGCACCGGGAACGCCGCCACGAAGTTCCGCCAGGCCGACGACTACGTGGTATGGCGGCTCCGGACCCTGATGGTGAGGAAACGGGGCCGGAACCTGCGAGCCGGGCAGGCTGACGCGTGGACGGAAGACTGGTTCAACGGGCACGGGCTCTACAGGCTCCGCGGCACTATCCGCTATCCGAGGGCAGCGTAACCATGTCAAGAAGATCATCGGTAAGCCGTATGCGGGAAAACCGCACGTACGGATTGAAAGGGGGATGGGGAAACGGGCCTGCTCAGGCACCGCGCCCCTGACTACCAATGGCACGCGACGCCCTCGGCGTCGACGAGCGCCCTAGCGGCGATGCACCGCGGTGACGGCCCATTCCGTTTCGCTCTTGCTGGTGGATGAGGCCGGCTCCATGCAGCCAGGCACGGGAATGGTGCGGCCCGGGCGGACCTCGCCGGCCCAGGTGACGGTCTGCCCGCCCTCCTGCCAGGCCAACTGCGCATGCGTGCCATCGAACGAACCAGTGCGCTGCGTCTCAAGCAGGCTCCAGCCGACCCGGCGCAGGACCTCGACCTCGAGGGCCTGGACCTGGGGACTGTCCAGGCCTGCGGGAGCACGAGAAAGGTGGGCGCGAACCGGTGGCCGCCCAGGTGGCTGGTGCGCCAGAAGTTCTCCCCGGCGCGCAGGCCGGCCGCGGCGAGTTTGACGGCGAGGCTGGCTCCTCGCCGCCCGCAGCACGAGTCCCGCGTGCCGTGGGTGCACACGAGCACGTCAACGGCGGGGGACTCAAGCCCAGACGGCGATTCGCTCGCGGCGGCCGCGATCAGCGCGGCGACCGTATCGGTCAGCGATTCGCCGACCGCGGCTTCGAACCGGCGGTAGCCGGAGAAGCCCGTCTGACCCGGCCGCCTGGCGTGCAGGACTACCCGCCGCTCGCGGGGGCCGGCCGCGGGATCGGCGGGCACCACGGCCTGCAGCCGGTAACGCAAGGGGCCGATGAGCGAGCCGAGCGCGGCGCCCTCGGCGGTCTCGCCCGCGTCGCGCGCCCAGTCGCTGCACCGGATCGTGGCCTCGGGGTCCAGCCCTGACGAGGCCTGAGTCGATGTCGTCATTCCGCTAGACCACCGGGTCCGCGGCGCCGACGAGGTTTTTCACGGCGGGACGCACCCGTGGGCTGGTCCGCCAGTCCGTAATCCCGGCGGGCGAAGGCCACGGCGGAATCCTGCAGCTCATCAGCGGGGAAGATCTTGGAGACCATGCCGATGCCGCAGGCCTCCTGGGCGTCCATGGAGTCGCCGGTCAGCAGCAGCTCCTTCGCCTTGCGCGGGCCGAACTCCCAGGGATGGGCGAAGTACTCCATCCCGCAAAAGAAGTGATGCCACTCCTGCAGCATGATCCGCACGATCGCCGGCTCATCGAGGGGCTCACATGTGAGGTACTTGTACTCGGGACCGGTCATCGGCGCCTTTCTTCTCGATCTCACTGCGCTGGCGTGCCCGCCCGGGCGGGACGCTACCAGGAATCCGTCGCACAGTATTTACACTAGGTTGAATTTACAGTAGCTTCAAGCCCAGCGGCAGAAGGGACGGGCGGATGAAGGTTCCCCTTACGGTCGGCGACTTCCTCGAGCGCGCCGAGACGGTGTACCCCGACAGCCTGGCGGTCGTCGACGAGCCAGGCACGCCGGGCTCTCTCGGACGGATCACGTACCGGGAGCTGGCGGCGCGGGCCCGCGGAATGACGCTGGCGCTTGACCGGATGCGGGTACCGACCGGCGCGCGCGTGGCGATCGTGTCACCCAACAGCAGCCGGTTCATGATCAGCTTCTACGGCGTCAGCGGATACGGGCGCGTCCTCGTCCCCGTCAACTACCGGCTGCGCGCCGACGAGATCTCCTACATCGTCGAGCACTCGGGCGCGACCGTCCTGCTCGTGGACCCCGAGCTCGACGAGGCGCTGTCCGCGGTGACCGCCAAGGAGCGCGTCGTGCTTGACGGCGCCGACGACGCGGAACTGTTCCGGCAGGCCCCGGCGGGCGCGATGCCCGCGCCGTGGGAGCCGGACGAGGACGCCATCGCCACGATCAACTACACCTCGGGTACCACCGCGCGTCCCAAGGGCGTGCAGCTCACGCACCGCAGCTGCTGGCTGAACGCGGTGTCGTTCGGCTGGCACACCACCGTCACCGACCGGGACGTGCTGCTGCACACCCTCCCGATGTTCCACGTCAACGGCTGGGGAATGCCGTACGCGGTCACCGGGATGGGCGGCACGCACGTGGTCATCAGGAAGATCGACGGCGAGGACATCCTGCGGCGCGTTGAGAGCGAAGGGGTGACGCTCATGTGCGGCGCCCCGGCCGTCGTCGCGGCGATCCTCGACGCCGCCACCGCACGGACTTCGGCGGGAATCCAGGTCCCAGGCCGGGACCGGGTCCGGATGGTCGTGGCGGGCGCGCCGCCGCCGAGCGCGATCATCGCCCGCGTGGAGGAGCAGCTCGGCTGGGAGTTCATCCAGATCTACGGCCTCACCGAGACGTCACCGCTGCTGACGGTGAACCGGGCCCGCGGCGACTGGGACGGCAAGCCGGCCGACGAACGGGCACGGCTGCTGTCGCAGGCCGGCACTCCCGCGGTGGGCGTGCGGCTGAGAACCGACGCCGAGGGCGAGGTGCTCGCCCGCTCGAATCATGTCTTCGGCGGCTACTGGCAGCAGCCGCGGGAGACGGCGGCCGCGCTCAGCGACGGCTGGTTTCACACCGGTGACGGCGGGCGCTTCGACGGCCCGATGCTCATCATCACCGATCGCAAGAAGGACGTGATCATCACAGGCGGCGAGAACGTTTCCTCGATCGAGGTCGAGGAGTGCCTCTACCAGCACCCGGCCGTGGCCGAGGCGGCCGTGATCGGCATCCCCGACGACAAGTGGGGGGAGACCGTCAAGGCGCTTGTCGTGCTGCGGCCTTGCATGTCGGCCGAGCCCGCGGAGCTGATCGAGTTCTGCCGGGCCCGGATGACGCACTACAAGTGCCCGACCTCCGTCGAGGTGCGGCCGGCGCTCGAGCGGACGGCGACAGGCAAGCTGCAGAAATTCAAGCTCAGGGCGCCCTACTGGCAGAACAGGGATCGCGGGGTCAGCTGAGTGAATGGCGAAACTGGCGGCACGCCGAGGCGGGAGCCGATGTCGCGGCGTGGGAAGGAATCTTGCACGCCGCGGTGGCCGGCTACCGGCCGCGGCTCGCCGCCGAGAACGTCGCCTGCCTGCCTGCCTGCCCGACCGCCTGCCGCGCCTCACCAGGCTGACCTGATCACGTAAGGCGCGGCTCGGGTCGCGTGGTGCTAGGAGTTCCGTGCGAGTACCGCGAGTACCTGCTCGGCGACGGGGGCAGCGCTCGCCGGGTTCTGGCCCGTCACCAGGCGCTCGTCGACCGACACCTGGGCCTGGAAGTTCGCCGCTCCGACGTTCCTGGCGCCGCGCTGCTCCAGGGTGGTCTGGAGCAGGAAGGGCACCACCTCGGTGAGTCCGACGGCGGCCTCCTCCTCGTTCGTGAACACCGAGATCTGCTTGCCGTCGACGAGGTAGCTCCCGTCCGACAAGGTGATGTTCACCAGGGCCGCCGGGCCGTGGCAGACGGCCGCCACGACGCCGTTCGCCTCGTAGATATCCCTGGCGAGGCCGGCGAGGTCGGCGTTGTCAGGGAAGTCCCACATCGTGCCGTGGCCGCCTGCGTAGAGGATCGCCGCGTAGTCCTCCGCGTCCACCTCGTCAGGGCGCCGCGTGGCCGTGAGCTGCCGTGCCATCTCCTCGTCGTCGAGGAAGGCGCGCTGGATCGGGTCCTCCAGGTCGACGCCGTCCTGCGGCGGCTCGCCGCCCAGCGGGCTCACCAGGTCGACCTGGTAACCGGCCTGGCTGAACACGTGCCAGGGATGAGCCACCTCGGGTACGTAGAAGCCCGTCTTGCCGGCTCCGCCGAGGTCGGCGTGACTGGTCACGACGATGAGAATCTTCTTGTCTCGCTTAGTAGCCATACGATTACAATGTCAGTTCCCGGCGCTGGTCACCAAGCGTATTCGTTAAATTTCGGCCGTGGATCAGTCCTGCAGGCTGATCGCCATCTTGGGGCAGGCGTGGACCGCGTTGGCGACCTTGTCGCGCAGTGACTCGTCCGGAGTCTCCTGCAGGATCAGGAGCGTGTCGTCATCCTGCAGCTCGAAGACCTCGGGGGCGGCCGCCATGCACAGGGCGTTGCTCTCACACAGGTCCCAGTCAACGACGACTCGCACGTCCGATCACCTTTCGCGGGAGCCAGGTGGAGCCCTGGCTATATTTAGGCGTAGTATAACTGTGCTGGCGCCGGAGCGCCAACCTTACACCAGCGCCGGTCCGTTGGGATCCCCGGTGCTCGCGCCCCTGCAGTGGCGGACTTACACGTGAGGATTGGTCGTGGCAACGCAGGCGACGGACAGCAGCGGCACTCTCGACACAGCGAATGTATCGGTTCAGCCGCGGCGGCGGGCCGGCCTGACGCAGGAGCGCTCACGGGACACCAGGCGCCGGCTAGTGCGCACCGCGATGCGCCTGTGGACCGAGCGGGGATTCGAGACCGGGATCGAGGACACCACGGTCGATGAGATCGTCGCGGCCGCCGGGGTCACCAAGGGAACCTTCTACTTCCATTTCGCGCACAAGGAAGAGATCCTCCTTGAGCTCGGCTACCAGACGGCTTCGCTGCTTTACGAAGAGGCGGCGCGCTGCATCAAGGCCAAGCGCAGCATCGACGAATCGCTGCGGAAGGTGACGAATACGCTCGCGACCAGCGTCAAGGCCACGCCGCCCGCCGCCGTCGGCCGTGCCATGTCCGAGTTCCTGCGGCCCAGGCGGCCGGGGGACGAGCCGCTGGCCCGCTTCCCGTCATTCGCGCAGGCCCTGGAGATGCTGTTCGTCCGCGCCAGCGAGGAGGGCGAGGTGACCGATCAGGTCGATCCGATGGAGATGGCCCAGATCATCGAGGCGCTATACACCGACTCCCTGATGGAATGGTCCCAGGGGCGGCTGAAGCGGCTCAATCCGGCCCTCCAGCGGCGCACCGCGATCGTGCTCGCCGGGCTGCGGCCCGGTGCCGCTGCCCTGTAGGCCCCGTCAGATCTGTATCTGCACGACCTCGTCCTGCACGCGGGTGGGGAGACCATCAGGTCCTGATTGAACCCATCGCCATTGGATGGCCGCACGCAGGCCCTGGAACGCACGTCGTAGCGGCCGGCGTGCTGCGGGCAGGTGATGTAGGCGCCGTCTTGCCCGGACCGATCCAGTCGGCGGGAAGCGAAACTGAAGGTCGTCAAGCCCGGCAGGAAAGACACGTTCACCGCGAAGGCGCTCGTGATGAGGCGGGCTATCGGGAACTGCGATGTTTACCTCGACCTGCATTGCTAGCAGCCGAGATGGCCGACCGCTGCGGTGACGGCGCTGGTGGTCGCCGCCCGGAAGCTGGCATCGCGGTCACGCCGGCTAACTGCTGCCGGCGGCCAGCTCGGTGCCGAGCGGGGTGCGCTGGTACAGGACGGCGTGCCGGTGGCGCCGGCGGATGACCAGGCCTGCGTCATGCAGCGCGGCCAGGTGCTCGGAGACGGTGCTCGGGGCGAAGCCGTGACGGCTGGCCAGGGTGTGGGTCGAGGCGGGCTCCGCCAGCGATTCAAGCAGCGCGGCCCTGGTCCGGCCGAGGAGCCTGGCGAGCGCGCCCGAACGCGGGGTACGGGCGGGCTGCCACAGCTCTGCGTACCCGCGCCAGCTGGTCGTCGATGGTGGCGTCCGGGCCGTCGGGTACGGGGCTGAGGAAGTCGGGTGTCCACCCGTGGCGCGGCGACAGCAGCAGCAGCGGTGCCAGGTCAAGCCGGTCCAGATCCGGCCGGACCGCGTCCAGCCACGGCAGGTGGTATTGGGGCGCTGGGGTTCGACGAGCACCCGCAACGCGGACATGACTTCCCACAGCGGCGACACGGTAAAACGTGTGCGCGCCAGATCGTCCTGGCCGAAAGCGATGACCTGTGCCATTCCGACTTCCCATCGGCATGAGATTCGGCGGACGCCGAATGCCTCGTATCGAGGCTAGCCGCCGAGCACAGTCGGTGCCATGCCGCACTCCCCAGGACCAGAAGCGGGCGCCCCCCTGCGCCCCCCGCGCCGGCCGGCGGGCGGCCCACCTACCGTCAGGTGCTCGGCCCCGGCGAGTTCCGGGTGGTCTTCGCCGCCGACATCGTGTCGATGCTCGGCACCGTGGTGGCGGCGGTCGCGCTGACCGTGCTCGTCTACCAGCGGACCGGCTCCCCGGCGCTTGCCGCCTCGGTGATGGCGCTGGCGTTCATGCCCTACCTGCTCGGCGGCCTGCTGCTCGGGGCGGCGGCGGACCGGCTGCCGCGCGAGGAGCAGCTGGCCTGGCGGCTCGCGGCGGCCGGTCAGGGCCGCGACTGAGCAGCCGGAAACCTGGGGGATCTTCTGACGCCGCAGGTGACGCCGCACCGCTTGGATCAGCCGATGGCGAGGACGACCTTCCCGATGGCTTTTCCGTCGGCGACGTGCCGCAGCGCCGCCGCCGCCTCTGCGAGCTTGAACGTCGCCCCCACCCGGGGGAGCGCTTGCCCGGTCGCGAGCAGGTCAAGCAGCGCCGCCTCGTTGCGGGCGAGCTCCCGCGGCGCGTGGGCGGCGAAGTCGCGGAACTGGAAGCCCAGGATCTGGCAGCCCTTGAGCAGCACCAGGTTAAGCGGGATCCGCGGGACCGTGCCCGACGCGTAGCCGACGGTCACGAACCGGCCGCCCCAGCGCAGCGCGCGCAACGCCGGCTCGGCCAGGTCGCCGCCCACCGGGTCGACCACCACGTCCACCCCGTCAGGGAAGGCCGCGCGCAACTCCTGCCTCAGGTCAACCCTGGTGTGGTTGATGAGGCTCGCGGCGCCGCACGACGCCGCCGCCGCGAGCTTCGCGTCCGTGGAGGCCACGGCCGTGACGGTCGCGCCGAGCAGCGCGCCGAGCTGCACGGCGGCCAGCCCGACCCCGCCGCCCGCGCCGAGCACGACGAGCCGCTCTCCCCGCCGCAGGCGAGCGACCGACCGGAGCACGTGGTAGGCGGTCCGGTGCGCGACCCCGAAGGCGGCGGCCGAGGCGTCCGTCACCCCGCCGGGGATGATGGTCACCGAGGTGGCGGGCACCACGATCTCCTCGGCGAACGCGCCGGCGATCGCCGTCCCCATCACCCGGTCACCGACAGCCAGCCCGGAAACGCCCACGCCCACCTCGGCGACCACGCCGGCGAACTCGCTGCCAGGCACGAAGGGCACCGGAACGGTGACCTGGTAGGCGTTGGCCATCAGCAGCACGTCGGGGAAGTTGACCGCCGCGGCCCCCACCCGCACCCGCACCTGCCCTGCGGATACCGGGGGCGAGGGGACCGAGGAAACCCGGATCGTCTCAGGCGGCCCGTAGGCGTGGCAGACGGCGGCGCGCATCAGCCCCGATACCCCGTGCTCGACGCGAGCTCGGCGGCGGACCGCATCAGGTCGACCACGATGGGCCCGAACGCCTCGAGCTTGGGATTGCGGTCGGCGCGCTGATAGCTCTGCTCGAGGACCACGGCGAGCTTCCACCGGGCGAGCACGCAGTAGTAGTCGATGTCCTCGACCTGCCGCCCGGAGACCGCGGCATAGTGCGCCAGCATCTCGCTGCGCGACGGCATGCCCGTCAGGTCGACGTAGCCGCCGACGCTTCCTGCCCCGCCGCTCGTATCCTCGGGCCAGGACTGCATGACCCAGCCCAGGTCAAGCTTCGGGTCGCCGACGGTCCCCATCTCCCAGTCCACGATCGCGGCCAGCCGGGCGGGCGCCCCGTCGCGGAACATCACGTTGGCGAACTGGTAGTCGCCGTGCATGATGCCCGGGATGAAATCGAGCGGCTTATGCGCGCGCAGCCACGCGGCCGCCTCGTCGAAACCGGGGATTTCCCTGCCCTTGATCCGGTCGAGGAACGCGGTCCACCGGTCGACCTGGCGCTCGTGGAACCCGTCCGGGCGCCCGAGATCGCCGAGCCCGCGCGCCCGCCAGTCCACCGACGACAGCAGGGCGATGCCCTCGACCAGTTGCAGGGCGAGCCCGCGCCGGGCGGAAAGGTCGGTGTCGAACGGGGCAGGCCACCTGCGGCGCGTCGACATCGGCGACCAGCCGTCGACGAAGCCCATGAGATAGAAGGTGCGGCCGAGCACGGAGGGGTCCGTGCAGACGGCGATCGCCGCGGTATGCGGGACCTCGGTGCCGTCGAGCGCCTCGATGATGCGCCACTCGCGGACGATGCCATTGTCCCGGTCCGCGGGCGCGGTGGGCGGCGGGATCCGCAGCACGCAGTGCAGGTCGCCTCGGCGGATCTCGTAGATCTCGTTCTGGCTGCCACCCGAGATGAAGCGGTGCTCGAGCGGCGCCCCTGTGCCGAGGCCGCGCGAGTCCATCCAGGCGACGAGCCCCGTCACGTCGGCGATGACCGGCAATTGCGCAGCAGTAGTCACAGGTTTCCTACCTCGTGTTCCAGATATGCGGCGAACTTGGCCTTGGCGGCCGCGAGCTTCCTGGGCAGGTGCTCGCTCGGCCACACGTCGTCGCTTGGCTGATAGTCGCGGAGCACCTGGCGGGCCACGGTCATCTTGTGCACCTCGGTGGGACCGTCGGCGAGGCCCATCACGAACGCACCGTTGATCATCTTGCTGAAGGGCATCTCGTTGCTCGCCCCGAGCGCCCCGTGCACCTGCAGCGCGCGCGAGGCGATGTCGTGCAGCACGCTTGGCATGACCACCTTGATCGCCGCGATGTCCTTGCGGACTCGCCGGTAGTCGTTGTACTTGTCGATCTCCCACGCGGTGTAGAGCACGAACAGCCGGAACTGGGTGAGCTGCGCGTAGGAGTCGGCGATGTAGCCCTGTACGAACTGCTTGTCCGACAGCATGCCGCCCTGCGTGTAGCGGGAAAGCGCCCGCTCGCACATCATGTCGAGTGCCTTCTTCGACTGGCCGATCGTCCGCATCGCGTGGTGGATCCGGCCGCCGCCGAGCCTGGTCTGCGCGATGGCGAAGGCCTGGTTCTCGGCCCCGAGCAGCGCGTCGGCGGGCAGCCGGACGCCGTTGTAGTGGATGAGCGCGTGCGACCCCTCGCCGAGCGGCTCGGTGCCCAGGCCCACCTCGCGCACGATCTCGATGCCCTGGGTGCCCGCGGGCACGAGGAACATCGACATCCCCTTATAGGGGCTCACGTCCGGGTCCGTCACCGCCATCACGATGAAGAACGATGCGGTCTTCGCGTTGGAGGAGAAGAACTTCCAGCCCTCCAGGACCCACTCGTCGCCATCCCTGACGGCCCGCGTCTTGAACTGGGTCGGGTCGGCACCGCCCTCGGGCTCGGTCATCGAGTAGCAGGAGAACACCTCGCCATCGAGCAGCGGGCGCAGGTACCGCTCCTTCTGCTCGGGTGTGCCGTAGTGGGCGATGATCTCGGCGTTGCCGGTGTCGGGCGCCTGACAGCCGAAGATCACCGGCGCCCAGCTTGACCGGCCGAGGATCTCGTTGAGCAGGGAGAGCTTGAGCTGGCCGTATCCCTGGCCGCCGAGTTCCGGTCCCAGGTGCGTCGCCCACAGCCCCTGCGCGCGCACGGCCTGCTTCAGCGGGTCGATGACCTTGCGCAGCGTGTCATCGGGCGGGGTGAACACCAGGTCGGGCCAGAGCAGGTCGAGCGGTTCCACCTCCTCGCGCACGAACGCGTCGGCCCAGTCCAGCCTCGCCTGGAACTCGGGCTCGGTCTCGAAATCCCACGCCATCGCGCCTCCTCTAGCCAGCAACGTCTAGAGCAGAATATAATTCGCTCAATGGAAAACGCAATTCTGAACGAAGAGAATGATGTTCCGGCGCGCATCGCGCGGCGGACGCTCGCCAAGCGGGGCGCGGACTACGCGAGCGAGGTCCGGCGCCTGCTCGACGCCGCGCTTGAGCTGATGCGCCAGGCCGGCACGACCTCACGGCCCCGGGTCGCCGACATCGTGGCCGCCGCCGGCCTGTCGAACGAGGCCTTCTACCGGCACTTCCGGTCAAAGGAGGCCCTGGTAGCCGCGCTTCTCGAGGACGGCACGGAACGGCTGGCGCGATACGTCGCCCACCAGATGGACAAGGAGCCGACACCAGAGGGCAAGGTCCGCCGCTGGGTCGAGGGCGTCCTGTCCCAGGCCAGGGAGGAAACCGCGGCGACGACGCTCGCGGTGCTCTGGAACGGCGGCAGCCTCGGCGAGAGCTTCGCGTTCAGCCGTCACGCGGCGAGCGTCCCGCTTGGCGCGCTGCTCCATGAGCCGCTCGCCCGGCTGGGCAGCGCCGATCCGGCGATGGATGCCTCGCTCGCCGCGCACGCCACGGTCGGCAAGATGTCCGAGCACCTGTGGCAGCGCACCACGCCAAGCGCGGCCGAGGCGGATCAGATCACCGCGTTCTGCCTCAGGGCGGCCGCTCCCCGCGCTAGCTGACAGCTGACTCAGATAACCAGCGAGTCGTGCCCCGCCCCCAGTAGCGCTCGCGCAGCAGCCGCTTGTACAGCTTTCCCACGGGCGAGCGGGGGAGTTCGTCGGCGAAGTCCACGGTGCGCGGGCATTTGTAGGTGGCAAGCTCGCGGCGGCAGAAGGCGAGCAGTTCGGCTTCGAGCGCAGGCCCGGCCGAGGCCGGGTCGACCGGCACGACGACCGCCTTGACCGCCTCGCCCATCTCGGCGTCCGGCACGCCGATCACCGCGACGTCCGCCACCCGGGGGTGGCCAGCCAGCACGTTCTCCGCCTCCTGCGGGTAGATGTTCACCCCGCCCGAGATGATCATGTTCGCCTCGCGGTCGGTGAGGTGCAGGTACCCGTCGGAGTCCAGGTAGCCGATGTCGCCGAGCGTCCGCCAGCCCTGATCGTTGGTGATGGAGTAGGTCTTTCCCGGGTCGTTGTGGTAGGCGAACTGGCGTCCGCCTGCGAAGTACACGAGTCCCGCCTGGCCTGGCGGCAGTTCATTGCCGTCCGCGCCGACGATGTGGCATTCGGTCGCAGGCCTGCCGACGGAACCCGGGTGGGCGAGCCACTCGGCCGGGGAGATGTACGTGCTGCCGATGTCCTCGGTTCCCGAGTAGTACTCGTGAAGGATCGGCCCCCACCAGTCGATCATCTGGCGCTTGACGCTGACCGGGCAGGGGGCGGCGCTGTGCATGACCACCCGCAGGCTGGAAAGGTCGTAACGCTCGCGGTCTTCCCTCGGCAGCCGGAGCATGCGGGTGAACATCGTCGGCACGAACTGCGCCTGCGTCACCCGGTAGCGCTCGATGAGCTCAAGGCAGCGCCGCGGGTCGAAGCGCTCCATCACCACGACCGTCGCGCCGAAGCGCTGCAGGGACATGGACCAGACGAGCGGCGCCGAGTGGTAAAGCGGCGCGGGGCACAGGTACACGGTGTCGCCGTACGCGGTGTCGTCGCCGGCCATCGCGGCGATGCCCCTCGCGACGATCGCCGGGGCCGATGCCGGGTCGCCGAACGCGGCACCGGGAAGCTGCTTGCGCACGCCCTTCGGGCGCCCCGTCGTGCCGGACGAGTACAGCATCTCCCGGCCCTCGCGCTCGTCGGCGACCGGTCCTGGCGGCGCGGCGGCGAGCAGGTCGTCGTAGCGATCGAAGTCGGGAAGGTCACCGACGGCGGACACCAGCGTCGGGATGACAGACAGGTCAAGCCGCTCGATCATGTCCGCCATCGCCGCCGACGAGATCAGCGCCGCCGCGCCGCAGTCGTCGAGGATGTACTGCGCCTCGGCCGGGCGCAGGTGGCAGTTGATCGCGGTGTAGCGGAGCCCGGAGCGCTGCGCCGCCCAGGCGATCTCGAAGAACGGGCGGTTGTTCTCCATCAAGATGGCGATCGTGTCGCCCTCGACCAGGCCGCGGGAGCGCTCGTCACGTGCGGCCCTCCTTAGGCGTTGCTTCCCTTGACTGCAACGATAGTTTGATTCGCTGATTATGGAAAGATCATTCTCAAATCTAAGATCCACGTTACCGAACGGGCCGGGCCGACTCCCGGACCCCATACCGCCGTCCGGTCCCTTGTCTCGCCGTGGAGAGAATCGTATTCTCTTCTACGTGACCAAGGATTCTCGCTGATGGCGCGTGACGCGGCAGTGGTCGAGGCGGTCAGGACTGCCATCGGCAAACGAGGCGGCACGCTGTCGCAGGCGCACGCCGTCGACCTGTCGGCCGATGTGCTCACCGCGCTCGCGGCGCGCACCGGTATCGACCCCGCGATCGTCGACGACGTGATCTGGGGCTGCGTGGGCCAGGTCGGCGACCAGGCGGGCAATATCGGGCGGTACGCCGCGGCACCAGCCCGGAGACGCTCGCGCGGCTTAAGCCGTCGTTCCGCGAGGACGGCGTGATCCACGCGGGCAACTCGTCGCAGATCTTCGACGGCGCGGCGGCGCTCCTGGTGACCACACAGGAGCGGGCGGCCGCGCTCGGCCGCACGCCGATCGTCAGGTACCACACCGCCGCGGTCGTCGGCGCCGACGCCGACCGGCGTTTCGATGGCACTGCGGACCGGCGGGCGGGGCTGACCCTGCTCGTGGTCGAGGACGGCGTGCCGGGCTTCGCCAAGGGCCGCACGCTGGACAAGATCGGGCTCAAGGTGCAGGACACGGCCGAGCTATCGTTCACCGACGTCCTGGTGCCCGCGGCCCTCGTGGGGCGCGGCGCGCGCGTCGTGCTGCTCGACCTGCCAAGCCCGGAAGGGGACAAGGCCGCCGCGTCGCTCGGTGACGCCGCCCGCTTCGTGCCCGCGGATGTCACGGACACGGCCGCCGTCGAGGCCGCGCTCGACGCGGCGCAGGAGAACGGCCCGCTCGGCGCGGTGGTGCACTGCGCTGGCCGTGGCGGCGACCGGTTCCGCATCCTGGACAAAGAGCGCACTCCCGGTTCGCTCGACGCCTTCGAGGAGGTCGTCCGGATCAACCTGACCGGCACCTACAACGTGCTGCGCCTCGCGGCGGCCCGGATGAGCGGGAACGAGCCCGTCGACGGCGAGCGCGGCGCGATCGCGCTCACCGCGTCGGTCGCCGCGTTCGAGGGCCAGATCGGCCAGACGTCCTACGCCGCGGCCAAGGCCGGCGTGCGCGGCATCACGCTCGTGGCCGCGCGTGACCTGGCGAGCTGGCAGATCCGGGTGAACACGATCGCCCCCGGCATCTTCGACACCCCGATGCTGGCCAGGCTGCGCGACGACATCCGCGAGGGCCTGGCGGCCTCCGTCCCCTACCCCAAGCGCCTCGGCACCCCCGCCGACTACGCGCAGCTAGCCGCGACCCTCATCGAAAACCCCTACCTCAACGGTGAAGTCATCCGCCTAGACGGCGCCATCCGCATGGCCCCCCGCTAGCACCCGGCGC
>Ga0209881_1000271_pt1 | contig 14374 bp, 11 predicted proteins | sample PersoiDNA2013193_FD_185804 | JGI IMG/M metagenome (GOLD analysis project Ga0209881, IMG submission 185804) | Permafrost soil microbial communities from the Arctic, to analyse light accelerated degradation of dissolved organic matter (DOM) -... | ecosystem: Environmental > Terrestrial > Soil >... | reverse complement strand
GAACTGATTCAAACGCTGGAACGCCTGTTCGCGTGCCCCGTTCATCGTGTCGAAAAGCTCTCGCGCGGTGTGAACTTGCTCGCTGCTGCCGCACTTCGGGCAGACGGCCGCCCCCATCTGGTAATCCACGATCCCATCATGCCCTCACGTTGCCCTTTTCTGAAGGATTACTTCACGGACGTTGCGGACAACCCGTACGCGTGCTGTCCGCTTTCGCCCGCACGACGCCGGCTCCGACGCTGCCTCCAGGGTTATTCCATGAAGTTCTCGATCTGGCCCGGCAACAATCGTGCTCCGGTCGACCTCCTGGCGGAGGCGTGCACCGCTGGCGGCGGTCACCACGCGGATCCGGATCGGCACCCTGGTCTCGCCCACATCGGTTCATCACCCGGCGCTGCTCGCGAAGCGCGCCTCCACCGTCGACCGGCTCTCCGGTGCGGGCCGCCGCGCGGCCCTGGTCGAGGCGTGTGACGCGGTCGGCCGCGACCCCGCGACGATGTGGACTTCGGTCAACGCCCTCGTCGACCTCGACGGAAGCGCGCCCCCGCCCGGCCGTGCCGCCATCTTCGGCTCGGCTCAGCAACGGCCGGGACCGAGGTCGTGATGACGCGGACGGCCGCTGGCAGCAGTGCAGCCAGATAAGCTACCGCTTCGCCCAGGGAACCGACGAAGGTCTTGCGTCCCTGCACACCGGGCCTTCTGCCTCTGCCGGGTCGCATGGCAGGCGCGTTGATTCGATAGCAGGCCATGCGTGAGGTATTCCACGGCAGGCCATGGGTGAAAGGGATAAACATGAGGTACGCCGCTCCAGGGCAGCCGGGCAGCATCGTGTCGGTCCAGCAGCGCTATGAGAACTTCATCGGCGGTAAGTGGCTGGCGCCTGCCCAGGGGAAGTACAGGACCGACCTGGCCCCGGCCACGGCCGCACCCATCACCGAGGTCGCGCAGTCCACCCCGGAGGATGTCGAACTAGCCCTGGACGCCGCCCATGCCGCGAAGGACGGCTGGGCGGAGAAGTCGCCCACGGAACGCGCCGCGGTCCTCAACGCGATCGCGGACGCGATCGAGGCGAACAAGGAGATGCTCGCGGTCGCGGAGAGCTGGGAGAACGGCAAGCCAGTGCGCGAGACCCTGGGCGCCGACATCCCGCTGGTCATCGACCACTTCCGCTACTTCGCCGCGGCCGCACGCGCGGAGGAAGGCCGTTCGACGGAGATCGACAAGGACACGATCGCGTACCACTTCCGCGAGCCGCTCGGGGTCGTCGGCCAGATCATCCCGTTCAACTTCCCGCTCCTGATGGCCGCGTGGAAGCTCGCACCGGCGCTCGCTGCCGGTAACTGCTCGGTCCTCAAGCCCGCGTCGCCGACGCCCTGGTCGATCCTCAAGCTCATCGAGGTCATCGAGGACATCCTGCCCCCGGGACTTGTCAACGTCGTGACCGGCCCGGGCGCCGAGATCGGCAAGGCCCTGGCGGCTAACCCGCGGATCGCGAAGATCTCCTTCACCGGGGAGACCGTCACCGGCCGGCTGATCATGCAGTACGCCGCGGAGAACCTCATCCCGTCCACCGTCGAGCTTGGCGGCAAGTCGCCGAACATCTTCTTCAGCGACGTCATGGCAAGCGATGACGAGTTCCTCGACAAGGCGGTCGAGGGCCTGGTGCTGTACGCCTTCAACAAGGGCGAGGTCTGCACCTGCCCGTCCCGCGCGCTTATCCAGGCCAGCATCTACCCCGAGTTCATGGCCCGCTGCCTGGACCGGATCAAGGCCATCAGGCAGGGCAACCCGCTGGACACCGAAACCCAGATGGGCCCGCAGGTGTCGATGCAGCAGCTGGAGAAGATCGCGTCCTACGTCGACATCGGCAAGAACGAGGGCGCCGAACTGCTGGCCGGCGGGCAGCGCGCCCAGATCGGCGGCGAGTTCTCCGAGGGTTACTACTTCCAGCCGACCGTGCTCAAGGGCGACAACAAGATGCGCGTGTTCCAGGAGGAGATCTTCGGCCCGGTGCTCGCGGTCACCACGTTCACCGACGAGGCCGACGCGCTGGCGATCGCGAACGACACCCTGTACGGCCTGGGGGCAGGCGTGTGGACCCGCGACGGCAACCGCGCCTACAAGATGGGCCGCGCCATCAAGGCAGGCCGGGTCTGGACGAACTGCTATCACCAGTACCCAGCGGGCGCGGCCTTCGGCGGCTACAAGATCTCCGGCATCGGCCGGGAGAACCACCGCATGATGCTCGACCATTACAGCCAGACCAAGAACCTGCTGGTCAGCTACAGCACCAAGCCTCTCGGGCTGTTCTGAGGGGTACACAGTTCCGGTCCTGGGCGAGTACCGTCCTGCCCGCTGCGACGAGCACGGAGCCGAACGGGAAGTCGCCCAGGCCGGGGCCCGACATTCGGTACGTTCACGCCAATCCGCACCGCGCAAGACCACAGTCCCGGGATCGCGGGACAAAGGTCCATGTCATTCGCGCAGGCTGCCGCCCAGTGTGAGGCAAGGGGCTCACCCGAGCGCGGCTTACCTCAGCGGAGCATCACGATGGCAACGACGAACCAGCCTGTTCCAGGGACCACTCTCTTCGATGGCGAACAGGCCCAGAAGGGCTATGCGCTGAACAAGATGTGCATGTCCTTCAACGATGCGGCGAACCGGATCGAGTTCCTCCGCGACGAAACCGCGTACTGCGCACGCTACGGCCTTAACGCACAGCAGCGCGAGGCGATCAGGGACCGCAACGTGCTTGAGCTGCTCGCCGCCGGCGGCAACATCTACTACCTGGCGAAGTTCGCCGGGATCTTCGGCCTCGACGTCCAGGACATCGGCGCACAGCAGACCGGGGTCAGCAAGGAAGAGTTCAAGGCCCGGCTGCTTGCCGAAGCGGAAGGGCGGTAGAGATGGCCACCATCATCGGCTGCGTCACCACGTCGCACGTCCCCGCGATCGGCCGGGCGATCGAGAAGGGACTGCAGGAAGAGCCCTACTGGAAGCCGTTCTTTGACGGGTTCAAGCCGGTGCACCGCTGGCTTGCCGAAGCGCGGCCCGACGTGGCGGTCATCTTCTACAACGACCACGGGCTTAACTTCTTCCTCGACAAACTGCCGACGTTCGCGATCGGCGCGGCACCGGAATACCGCAGCGCCGACGAGGGCTGGAACATCCCCACCGTGGCGCCCTTTACCGGGAATCCCGATCTGTCCTGGCACATCATCAGCTCGGCGGTCGCCGAAGACTTCGACATCACCTCCTGCCAGGAGATGGTCGTCGATCACGCGGTGTGCAACCCGATGGCACTGCTGTGGCCGGGCGGCAAGCCGTGGCCCGTGCAGATCGTGCCGGTGGAGATCAACACCGTCCAGTTCCCCCTGCCGTCGGCCGCGCGCTGTTACCACCTCGGCGAGGCGGTCGGCAGGGCCATCGCCTCCTACCCGGAAGACCTGCGCGTTCTCGTCATGGGCACCGGCGGCCTCTCCCACCAGCTGGACGGCGAGCGGGCCGGGTTCATCAACAAGGAGTTCGACCATGAGTTCATGGCGAGCCTGATCGCCGATCCCGAGTGGGCCACCAAGTACTCGACGGTCGAGCTGGTGGAGAAGACCGGCAGCCAGGGAATCGAGCTGATGATCTGGCTGGCCGCGCGGGCGGCTCTCGGCGGCCCCGCGCGCGAAATCGCGGCCACCTATCACGTGCCGATCTCCAACACCGCGGCCGGCATGATGCTGCTCGAGCCGTCGGGGGCGACCGGCCGATGACCGTCACCTTCGAGCCCGATGCGAACTGGCTCGTCCACAGGGCCAGGCCACGCAAGCCGAACTGCGTGCTGCCGCCTGGCGGGGTCGACGCGCACTGCCACGTCTTCGGCCCTGGCAATGTCTTCCCCTACGCGCCGGAACGGAAGTACACGCCCTGCGACGCGCCGAAGGATGAGCTGTTCGCACTGCGCGACTTCCTCGGCTTCGAGCGCAGCGTCATCGTCGCGGCCACCTGTCACGGCGCGGACAACCGCGCCCTGGTCGACGCGCTGCGAGCGGCCGGCGACCTGGCCCGCGGCGTGGCGACGATCAAGTCCACCGTCACCAGGTCAGAGCTGGCCGACTTGCACGCGGCCGGTGTCAGGGGCGTTCGCTTCAATTTCGTCAGGCGGCTCGCCGATCCCGAGCCTGACAAGTACTACCGGGGCCTTGTCGACCTGATAGCCGAGTACGGCTGGCACGTCGTGGTGTACTTCGAGCCCGCGGACCTGGCCGAGCGCTGGGACCTGTTCACCCAGCTGCCCACCGTCGTCGTCGTCGACCACATGGGCAGGCCCGACGTGCGGCGGCCGGTTAACGGCCAGGACTTCGCGCTCTTCCAGCGTCTCATGCGCGAGCACGGGAACGTGTGGGCCAAGCTGAGCGGCGCGGAGCGCTTGTCCGTCTCCGGGCCGCCCGGCTACGACGATTTCGTCCCGTTCGCCCGGCACATCGCCCGGACGTTCCCCGACCGGGTGATCTGGGGCACCGACTGGCCGCACCCGAACATGAAGACCCACATGCCCGACGAGGGCGACCTGGTCGATCTCCTTCCGCGGATCGCCCCCACCATCGACCTGCGGCGCCAGTTGCTTGTGGACAATCCAATGCGCCTGTACTGGGAGGCCTAGCCATGCGGATCGCGCTCGCCGGAACCGGCGCATTCGGCATCAAGCATCTTGACGGCCTGGCGAACATCGCTGGCGTGACCGTCACGGCGCTGGTCAGCCGCAGGCTGGGGCAGGCCGAGGAGATCGCGCGGAAGTACGGCGTGCGTCACGCCACGACCGACCTCGACGAGGTCCTCGCCCGTGACGACGTGGACGCCGTCATCTTGTGCACGCCGACCCAGCTTCACGCCCGGCAGGCCATCGCCGCGATGCGCGCGGGCAAGCATGTGCAGGTGGAGATCCCCGTCGCCGACAGCTGGGCGGACGTGCAAGAGGTCACGCGCGTGCAGCAGGAGTCCGGCCTGGTCTGCATGGCCGGGCACACCCGCAGGTTCAACCCCTCGCACCAGTGGGTGCACCGCCGCATCCTCGCAGGCGAGCTGTCCATCCAGCAGATGGACGTGCAGACCTACTTCTTCCGCCGGACGAACATGAACGCGGCCGGGCAGCCACGTAGCTGGACCGATCACCTGCTCTGGCACCATGCCGCGCACACCGTCGACCTGTTCCAGTACCAGACAGGCGAGCAGACGCAGATCGCCAACGTCGTACAGGGCCCCTTGCACCCCGAGCTTGGCATCGCGATGGACATGTCCATCCAGCTCAGAACGCCGTCCGGCCAGATCTGCACGCTCTCCCTCAGCTTCAACAACGACGGGCCGCTCGGCAGCTTCTTCCGCTACATCTGCGACAACGGCACCTACCTCGCCCGCTACGACGACCTGGTGACCGGCCGCGAGGAGCCGATCGACCTATCGATGGTCGGCGTCTGCGCCAACGGCATCGAGTCGCAGGACCGGGAGTTCATCGCGGCGATCAACGAGGGCCGGGAGCCGGACTCCGGCATCGCCGGCGTCCTCGGCGCCTACCGGGTGCTCGGCGAACTGGCGACTCAGCTGGCGAACCAGAACGCTGGCTGAGCACTACCCCTCGAAGCTGACCGCCGCCTTCACCACCGCCGCGAAGGTTCCCGTCAGGTAGTTGGAGTAGGACGGAGTACCACTGGACGGGCCGCCCTGCTCAAAGCCGCCGGTATCGCCGATGAGCACGCCGAGGTTGGTCTTGGTGCTGAAGTTCTTCAGCCACGGGCCACCGCTTGACCCGTCGGTGAAGCCCGGGGTAGCGGCCCGCCTGAAGGGCTCGCCCGACTCGGTGACGGTAGCCGTGTTAGCGGTGGTCACCAGGGTGCCAGCGCTGGTGGCGGGAATTCCGGCGATGGTGACGCCGGCGATGCTCTTGGGCTGGTTAACGCTCCAGCCGTCGGCTCCCGTGATGTCTGCGACGCCCTTGCCGTTCTTCGGGTTGAGAACGATGACCGCGTAGTCGTACAGCGGGTTAGTTTTGCAATTCACCAGCGGAATGCTGCAGGTCAGCCAGCCGCTGTTGAGGAATACCTTCTTCACCGTCCAGGTACCGAACGGATTCTTGCCGTTGTGCCACATCGGTGAGAAGACCAGGTTGGTACTTGTGTAGGCGACCTGGCCGATCGTTCCCTCGATGCAGTGCGCCGCCGTCACGATCAGATCCTCGTTGTTCGTCGCCGCGGTTCCGTCGATCACCGTCGCGGTGCAGTTGAGGCTCACCACGCCGTCGACGTGGAAGGTGAGCTTGCCGACCGTCGGGATCTCGCGGGTCGCGGTACCCGAGGATGCCGCTGCCCGCGGCGCCCCGGCCTGCGGTGCCCTGGCGCTCGCCGCCGTGATCAGGCCCGCCTCCGGCACGCACTGCCTGGCCGGGACGGGCCGCGCGCCAGGTGCGCCGCCGTAGGTCAGGGTCTGCACCTTCACGCACCCCGCGACCCGCACGGCCAGGGCCGTCCTCCCGATCGCCGCCGAGCAGCCCGCCGCCGGGACAACTGCCAGGACGACCGCCAGAACAGCGCCTGGTATCGCCAGGGAAATGCGGCCAATCCGTAGTGCCGTCATGGCGCTCTCCGTTCTGGGCCGAGGACAATGGGTGAATCTTCTGGTGGTAATTGTCAAAATTATCACCATGGTGACCCGTCAGCCCTCTTGTAGGAAAAGACCAGGCGCTGCCCTCCATCGGCATCTCCCGGAATCCCGCCGCGACCTGCGAACACGCCAACCCCGACAGCTCGCCCTGCGTGGTGGGCGCCTGACAGAGTCAGCCACCGTCCGTTCCGAAAAAGATCTTAAAAATTTTGCCGAACGGACGGTGGCCGGCTCTCATCGCTCGGCCGACTGTCACATTCCGCCGGCCCGTTCCGTCGGTGACACTCAGCACTATCGATTTACGGGCAGGACATAGCCAAGCTGCGCGCTGATCTCACCCGCGCACGTGCCTAGGCGCGCCGCGAGCGCCGGGAACGAACCCTCGGTCAGCCGGTAGGACGGTCCCGAGATGCTGATCGCGGCGAGCACGGTGCCATCGTGCCCCCGGATCGGGGCGGCCACCGCGTTCAGCCCGATCTCCAGCTCTTCCCTGGTGCATGCCCAGCCCTGTCCGCGTACCTGGTCGAGCTCGGCACGCAAGGCCGCGCCGCTGGTGATGGTGTGCGGGGTGAACCTGTCAGGTGTCCCGTCAAGGATGCCAAGGAGCTGCGCGTCGGCGGCCCAGGCGAGCAGCACCTTGCCGCTCGAGGTGGCGTGCAGCGGCGTGCGCTTGCCGATCCAGTTCTGCGCCGTCACCGTGGCGGTGCCCTGCTCCTGCGCGATGTTCACGGCGGCGTCCGCGTCGAGCACCGCGATGTTGACCGTCTCGTTGAACTCCGCCGCGAGCCGCCGGCAGAACAGCCGGCTCTCCTCGGCCAGGTTCATCCTGGCGGTCGTGGCGCCGGCCAGCCGAACGATGCCGAACCCGAGCCGGTACTTGCCCCGTTCGCTTAGCTGTTCCACCAGCCGGTGCTGCTCGAGCATGCTGACCAGGCGAAAAGCCGTCGACTTATGGACGCCGATGGTGGCGGCGATGTCCGTGACGCCGAGTTCACCATGTCGGGCGAGGATATCCAGGATGGTCAGCGCACGGTCCACGGACTGCGCCTGGCTTGCCGCGCCGTGCCCTTCGACGAGTCCGTCCGCATCCTGCGTTTCCAGCCGGCCGGGCACCTGATTGTTCCCCATTCCGCAACTCTATTCACGTTGTGCGCACTGAACGGCGGCCGACCTGAACCGCGCAGGTTCAGGTCGGCCGCGTCGCCGATCCCGCGAGTGCTACTCGGCCGGCGGGCTCACCGCCGGGGAAGAAGCGGCGGCAGCGGCCGCGAAGGCGGTAGCGGGAGCCCGGTGCCGTTGGGTGAACGCGTAGTAGATCAGGCCGACTCCGACGATCACTCCGGTGAACACGAAGGCGCCGTACTGGAAGTACCAGTGGTCGGTGCCGTATACCGCGCCCCGTGGCCAGGCCAGGTTAATGGTCATCAGGATGCCGTAGAGCACCGCGAACGCGTTCACTGGCAGCCCCCAGCGGCCCATCGAGAAGTACTCGCCGTGCTCCGGGTGCGGCCAGTGACCGCGCAGCCGCCGGATGAGCATCGGCCCGGTGACCAGCAGGTACGGGATGTAGAACAAGATGATGGCCACCGACGTGATGATGGTGAACACCCGCTGGTTGCCGATGTTGGCGAGCAGCAGCGCGATGGCCAGCACGCCGGTGAGCAGCGCGGGCACGATCGGGGTTCCCGATTTACCCGAGACGCGCGCGATGGCGCCGCCGAACGGCAGCCGCCCGTCACGGGCCATCGAGAACAGCATCCGGATGCAGGCCGTCTGCACGGCAAGGCAGCAGACGGTGATCGCGATGCCCGAGCAGGCCAGGAAGACGTCGCCGAGCCCCGGCCCGAGCGTGCTCTTGACCAGGTAGGGGAGTCCCACGCTTGACAGCTGGCTGGCGTTGATGTTCCCGACGGCCATCATGCCGACGAGCATGAGCAGGGCGCCGATGACGAAAACGGCGGCGACCGCGCGGATGATCGCCCGTGGCGCGTACTTGCGGGGGTTGTTCGTCTCCTCGGCGAGCGAGCCCGCGGTATCGAAGCCGTAGAAGACATAGGCGCTCATCAGCGCCGCGGCGAAGAACGCGCCGAAGTAGCCCAAGGTGTGACCGGCGCCGGTCCCGGCGGTCTGCAGCACCACCCCGGGCCCGCGCTTGATGTGGAACGCCAGCAGCAGGATGAGCGCGGTGGAGGCGACGATCTCGGTGATGACGCCGATGTTGTTGAGCATGGCCATCAGCCGGACGCCGACGCAGTTCACGATCGTGGTGAACACCACGAGACCGACCCCGAGGATGACCGCGTTCTTCGCGCCTCCTGGCGTGTAGTACAGGCCGGCGTCGGCGGGGGTCCCGGCGATCTCGAAGGCGGTCGAGATCTGCGGCAGGATCACCTGGTAGGCGACCGCCACCGCGGCGATGGTGACGATCGCGCCGATGACCATGATCCATCCGGCCAGCCACGAGGTGAGCGACTGGGCGATCTGCTTGGACCACTGGTAGACGGACCCGGCGAGCGGGTACTGCCCGGACATCTCGGCGAAGCAGAACGCGACGGCGAACTGGCCGGCGAACACCATCGGCCAGGTCCAGAAGAAGGCAGGCCCGCCGAGCCCGAAGCCGAACGCGAATAGCTCGAACACGCCGGTGAGGATCGACAGGTAACTGAATCCCGCGGCGAAGCTCGAGAAGCTGCCCAGGCTCCGGTGCAGCTCTTGCTTGTAACCGAAGCGGGCCAGATCGTGGACATCAGTGAGGTTCGCGGTCAAGGCCGCCCCGGGCGGCGAGTCGGCGATTTCGGACACAGGGCGGCTCCTAGTTTCGTAATAAGAAACTTATTGCTATATGTGCAACAGAGTGATCACCCGAGGCGTGATCGTCAAGGAGCCGGCGGAAGTTTTACACACTGGATACGCGCGGTCGCTCATGCGTTCCCCGAGGTAGCGCGATGCCGGTAGAAGTCCGCGTGCTGCGGCGGCAGCGGGGTATTGCCGAGGATCAGGTCGGCGGACTTCTCCGCGAGCATCATGACCGGCGCGTAGATGTTTCCGTTGGTGACGTAGGGCATGGCGGAGGCGTCCACCACTCGCAGCCCGTCGAGACCGTGCACCCGCATGCTGGCCGGGTCAAGGACGGACAGCTCGTCGGTGCCCATCCGGCAGGTACAGGAGGGATGCAGGGCCGTTTCTCCGTCCCGCCGAACCCAGTCGAGTATCTGCTCATCGGTTTCTACTCCCGGGCCGGGAGACAGCTCGCCGCCGTTGTACTCGTCAAGCGCGGACTGGCTGAGGATGCGCCTGGCGACCCGAATCGCCTCCACCCACTCCTTACGGTCCTGCTCCGTGGACAGGTAGTTGAACCGCAGCGCGGGATGCACCCGCGGGTCGGTTGAGGTGATCTTCACCGAGCCGCGAGCGTCGGAGTACATGGGCCCGATGTGCACCTGGTACCCGTGGCCGCCCGCGGGCGCCGAGCCGTCGTAGCGGATGGCGATCGGGAGGAAATGGAACATCAGGTTCGGGTAGGCGACCTCCTCGTTGCTGCGCGCGAACCCGCCGCCCTCGAAGTGGTTGGTCGCCCCGGGGCCCGAGCGCAGGAACAGCCATTGGGCCCCGATCAGCGGGCGCCGCCATAGCGTGAGCGCCGGCGCCATCGACACCGGCTGCTTGCACGCGTACTGGACGTAGACCTCCAGGTGATCCTGGAGGTGCTCGCCGACACCCGGCAGGTCCGCGACGGTCTCGATGCCGAGCGCGGCAAGTTCCGTCGCGTTGCCCACGCCAGAGAGCTGGAGCAGTTGCGGCGAGTTGATGGCGCCACCGCACAGCACGATCTCGCCGCCGTGCTCCCGATGCGGTGTCCCTCGGCGGTCCGTGTACTCCACGCCGACGGCACGCGTGCCCTCAAACAGGATCCTGGTCGCGAGGGTCCTGGTGCGCACGGTGAGGTTAGGTCGAGCGAGAACCGGGTGCAGGTACGCGCGAGCCGCGCTCAGCCGGCGGCCGCGGCGGATGTTGCGGTCGAACGGCGCGAAGCCCTCCTGCCGGTAACCGTTAACGTCGTCGGTGAGGTGGTAACCGGCCTGCTTCGCGGCCGCGAAGAAGGCGCCGAACAGCGGGTTCGTCGCCGGTCCCCGCTCCAATTCCAGCGGCCCGTCACTGCCGCGCAGCTCACTGCCTGGATCGGCCAGGCAGTTCTCCATCTTCTTGAAGTAGGGCAGGCAGTGCGCGTAGTCCCACTCTTTCATCCCCGGGTCCGCTGCCCAGCGCTCGTAGTCCAGCGGGTTGCCGCGCTGGAAGATCATCCCGTTGATGCTGCTCGACCCGCCGAGTAGCTTGCCGCGCGCATGGTAGATGCGCCGGCCGTTCATGAACGGCTCGGGTTCGGTTTCGTATTTCCAGTCGTAGAACCGGCTGCCGATCGGGAACGTCAGCGCGGCGGGCATGTGAGTGAACACGTCCCAGCGGTAGTCGGGCCTGCCCGCTTCAAGCACGAGCACCTGATTCGCCGGGTCGGCGCTTAGCCGGCTGGCGAGCGCGCAGCCCGCCGACCCGCCTCCCACGATGATGAAGTCGTACCGCGTCATGACTGTCACTCCCGTTCGCGCTGGCCGGTGTCCTCGCCGAGCCGTGCCCGCACCCAGTCGTGGAACTCGCTGATGTGGTGCTCGCTGGGCACGAGTACGCCGCCCTCGGCGTAGCCACGCGAGGCCATCGCCGGCTGGCACTGCTCGCACACCGCGAAATCCTGCTGGTTAACCCGGTGGAAGAGTTCCACCGAACTGGACAGGTCGGCGCCGGAAGCGACCACGTCCGGCGAGTACAGCCAGTCGCACTCGACGATCGTGTGATCCGCGGCCAGCGGGAACATGCGGTGCACGATCACGTGGTCCGCGACCAGGTTGACGAACACCTGTGGCGGGATGGTCATCGCGAAGTAGCGGCGATCCTCGGCGTCGCCGAGGCCCGGCAGGCGGCCATGCCCGGGGCTGCCGTCGACGGTGAAGCCTTCCGCTCGCGGCGCGTACTCGGCGCCGTGCCCGACAAAGGACTGGGCAGCGTACCCTCGGCGGAACTCAGGAAGGATGGCCACTAGCTCCGGGTGGATCGAGCCGCAGTGGTAGCACTCCATGAAGTTCTCAACGAGCAGCTTCCAGTTGGCCCGCACCTCGTAGCTGATCCGCCGGCCGAGCGCGAGGTCGCCGACGTTGTATTTGTCGATCGCCGCCGGGTTGCCGAGACGCCTGGTAACCGCCCCGATGACGGTCTCCTCGAACGACGGGGGGTCGTCCGCGAGGCACACCCACAGGTAGCCGAGCCACTCCCTGGCGGTCACCGGCACGAGCCCGAAACGCTCGCGGTCCGTCTCCGGCAGCCTGCCCAGGTTGGGAGCCGCTGTCAGGGTGCCGTCAAGGCCGTAGCTCCAGGAGTGGTAAGCGCAGCGCAGGTAGTTTTTCACCGCACCGGATTCGGCCGGGCAGAGCCGCGCGCCGCGGTGCCGGCACACGTTGAGAAACGCCCGCACCTGATTGTCACGCCCCCGGACGCACAGGATGCTTTCCTGCCCGACCTGGCAGGTGCGGAATGCCCCTGGCCCCGCTAGGTCGCCGATCCTGACGGCGCAGAACCACAGTGACGAGAAGATCCGTTCCTGCTCAAGAGCGAAGATCGCCGGATCGGTGTAATACGAACCGCCGAGCGTCGGCAGAAAGGTCGCTTGCCCGTCAGCGTCAGCAGGAAGATCGGGGGAAAGAGACGTGGTCTCGGACAAGTGCTGGCACCTCGCTCTGGGTCGTGGTGGGTGCGCTGCGGATGAGACGAGCGGGCTGGCGGCACTGCCAGGAGAACAGTCGTTTCTTATGGCACAACAGGTATCGCTATACGAAACTGTCTGTCAGCTGCCCGCTCTTGTCAAGGGAGCTGCCGTCAAGCGAGCTGCGCCTGCTTACAGGTAAATGACGGCCCGCCGCAGCCAGGGTTCCGGAGCGATGATCATGCAAGCATGCGGGCATGGCCCATGGACCCGTGACGGTACCGTGCCCGGAATGCGGAGCTAGCAGCGAGGTATCTGACCCAGGGCTGAGCCGATGGGGGTGCGCCAGCTGCGGGTGGGCTTACTTCGTCCGGCGGTGCTCGGCGTGCGGCCAGGCCGGCTACGTAGGAGCGCTGCAAGGCTGGCACCAGGAGTGGACCTGCGTCTGGTGCGCCGCCTCTAACTCCGGTTTCAGCCAGAACCGTGATCCGGCGGCCGCGACCATCGCCGAGCTTGCGGCGGACGTCGCGCGCCAGCAGCTATCGCACGGGCCGGTGAAGCCCGCGAAGCCCGCTCCCCCGCTCTCGGCCGCGGAGCCCGCGTATGCGCGAGCCGAGCCAGCGGACAGCCCGACGATCCCGATCCCGATCCTGCTCCCGGCAGAAACCGTGATGACCGATGGCCGGCCCCCTGGGACGGCCCGGCAGCGGCGCCCGCTGGGGATTCTCGCGCCCGCTCTCGCCGCGGTTGCCGTCATCATCGTCGCGGCCGTACTGGTGATCGCCGCGCGTCCCGTCCCTGCCGGGCTGGAACGAGCGAGCGCGGCGAGCGTGCCCGATATGGCCGGCGGAACGCGCGCGGTGTCTGTCACCGCCGGGCATGCGACCACGGTCGACTTCCAGGGAGTTCCCGGGCGGCTGACCATCGTCGCCGCGGATGCCAGCCAGGTCAGGCTGACCGGCCAGCTGCACTGGACCGGCCGCCCTCCGGTCATGGTGACCAGGCTCGACCGCAGCTCCCATGTGCTCGTGCTCTTCTACCGGTGCGCGGCCGCCAGCCAGTGCACAGAGAACTACCTGCTGACCGTGCCACCGGACACCGCCATCGCCCTGCGCCAGCCGCCGGGCCAGGTCACGCTGGCCGGCCTGGCCGGCCCCCTGCGCATCACGGCTAACGGCGTCAATGTCAGCGCGACCGGCCTTCGGTCATCCACGCTGCTCGCCACGATCACGGCGGGCCACCTGAGCGCGACCTTCGCGGCGCCACCCTCGCGGGTCACCGTCATTCTCGTGTCGGCGCAGGCGACGCTCGGGCTGCCGCGCGGTGCGACGTACCGGATCAGCCAGCAGGTCACCTCGGGTTACGTCCGGGCCGACATCCCGCAAGACAGCACCGCGGCCCGCACCGTGACCGTCCGCGTCAGGTCAGGCGAACTGACCTTGCTGCCGTCCTGAACGTCAGGCACGATCATGGGACCTCTGGCCCCGCACCGCGCTGGTCTTTAGGCCCTGTCCGCCGGTGCGGGCATAGGCGACGCTCAGCGCATGGACTATGCGCAGCGCCCGATGCTCGTCTTCTGGGAGACCACCCGCGCCTGCCTGCTTGCCTGCCGGCACTGCCGGGCGTCCGCGACGACCAAGGCCCCGGCAAGCGAGCTGACGACGGCGGAGGGCTGCCGGCTGATCGATCAGGTCGTCGGGTTCGGGCGGCCCTACCCGATCCTCGTGCTCACTGGGGGCGACTGCCTGCTGCGCCCCGACATTTTCCGCTTGACCGAGTACGCCGCATCGCTCGGCGTACCTGTCTGCCTGTCGCCATCGGTCACGCCGCTGCTCGACGCGGAGATGATCGGCCGGATCGCCGCCTCGGGAGTTAAGGCCGTGTCGGTGAGCCTGGACGGCGCGATCGCGGCGACGCACGACGGGGTGCGCGGCATCCCCGGTCACTTCACCGCGACCATCGCCGCGATCGCGCCGTCCAGGC
>Ga0209881_1000269_pt1 | contig 14459 bp, 16 predicted proteins | sample PersoiDNA2013193_FD_185804 | JGI IMG/M metagenome (GOLD analysis project Ga0209881, IMG submission 185804) | Permafrost soil microbial communities from the Arctic, to analyse light accelerated degradation of dissolved organic matter (DOM) -... | ecosystem: Environmental > Terrestrial > Soil >... | reverse complement strand
CTCTGAACCTATTGTTCTCACAAGCACATGATCACGAGGCGGCTGCCCCATGTCCGGCAAACCCGACAGACCGCCCAAGCGACCACTTAACCGCAGGTCACAGGTCGAAATGCGGCTGCCGTACTAGGACGCCACCTGAGAGCCCGCGTCTCAGGCAGCCCGACCGCGCGGCCCTAGCGAACGTGCGCACAACCCGACTTGCAACGGTCATTGTCGACGTAGGCGATCCGGGAATCCGGCGCCACCCACTGGGCGATCTCGTGGGTATTGTCCTGGGTGGGGAGCCCGGTACCGATGTCGAGGTACTGGCGGATCCCGGCGTCCCCGGCCAGGTAGCGGACAACCCTGGCGATGAAATAGCGCGACGCGCGGGCCCCGTCGAAAATGCCCGGGTAGAACTGCGCGAACCGGTCGCCTGCCTCCTTGTCGACCGGGTAATAATCCTTGCCGCCCAGCCAGTAATTCCATATCCGGGCGGAAACCGGCACCGTGGTATCGATCTTCACCGGCGGCTGGGCGGGGAGATCGGAATCCATGGCCTTGTCCCTTCATAAGGACGGTCAGAGCGAACGGTCAGAGCTCATTGCGAATCTGATTGAGGATCATGGCGGTGGCGATCGGCGGATCCGCCTCGGTGGCGAGCTGGTTGAGCAGGTTCCAGTAGCTGGCCAGGTCGGACGGACCTGACGGGTAGCTGGCACTGGTGAGCTGCTCCAGGTAAACCACATCCGGAAGCTGCTCTCCGGCGAATCGCAGCAGAGCGACGGGACGGCCGGCGCCGGCGTGGCCGCCCGCGCGGAACGGCAGCATCTGAATGTTGACGTGGCGCAGCTTGCTTATCTCGAGCAGGTGCCCGATCTGCGCGCGCATAACGGCGGCACCGCCGACCGGGCGGCGCAGCGCCGCCTCGCCGATCACGGCCCACAGGTGCGGCGGTTCGGCGCGCTGCAGGATCTGCTGGCGGCGCATCCGCACCGCGATCTGCCGTTCGGCTCGCTCTCTGGCCGGGGCGCCGGCCGGCCCGCGGACCGAGCCGCGTGGCAGGCTGAGCAGTGCCCTGGCGTACTCGGGCGTCTGCAGCAGGCCGGGAATGGCCTGCGGTTCGTAACTGCGGATGAGCGTGGCGGCCTGCTCAAGCCCGAGGAAGGGCTTCATCCAGGCGGGCACCGCGTCGCCGTAGCGCTGCCACCAGCCTGCGACATTGCCGTGACGGGACAGCGCGAGGAGGCTTTCGCGTTCCAGTTCGTCGTCGGCGCCATACAGCGCGAGCAGGTCGGTCAGGTCCCGCACCTTGATCCCGCTGCGGCCACGCTCCAGGCGAGCGATCTTCGACGCCGATGACCGGATCGCCGCGCCGGCTTCCTCGCGTGACATCTCCGCGTCCGCGCGCAGGCGGCGCAACCGCGTCCCCAGCCGTATCCGCGCGGCCGTCGGTCCCCCGTCCGCCTCGCCGGACAGCGTCTCCTGCCGCTCATTTTGCCCCGTGTGCGCCACGGTCATCAGCGCTCCTCGCACAACCAGATTCAATATAGTTTCCTGCCCAGCCTCCCCGTTCCGCTGGGCGCATGCCGCCAAATCATCTCATTTCATATGCCAACAAGGAAGCCATGCGCATGCAAATGCGAGAAACAGCGACCAGCCGCTCGCGGGCACGGCACCGTGACACCGAGTGCCATTAACGCGGGGGCGCATGCGATACCGCCAGAAGGTCATAAATTGTGCAATAGACCGCCGTAAGAGGATTGAGGAGATTCCCGCGTGACCGAGGACGTCCCGAGTCCGAAGATCAACACCGCCGTATCGCATTCCGCCCGGATCTGGAACTACTGGCTGGGCGGGAAGGACAACTACCCCGTTGACCGCGAGGCCGGCGACAAATACCGCGAGACTTACCCGCAGATCGTCGACACCGCCAGGGCTGGCCGGTACTTCATCGCCCGCGCCGTCCGCTACCTGGCGGGCGAGGCGGGGATCCGCCAGTTCCTCGACGTGGGCACCGGCCTGCCGACCGTGGACAACACCCATGAGGTCGCCCAGCGAGTCGCGCCCGAGTGCCGGATCGTCTATGTCGACAATGACCCTCTCGTGCTCGCGCACGCACGCGCGCTGCTCACCAGCTCACCCGAGGGCGAGTGCGATTACAACGACGCCGACATGCGCGATCCGGTGGGCATCCACACCGCCGCCGCCCGGACGCTGGACCTCACGCGGCCGGTGGCGCTGCTGCTGATCGGGGTCATGGGGCACGTCAGCGACGACGACGAGGCGCGCCGCATTGTCGGCGGCCTGCTTGACGGGCTGCCCGCGGGCAGCTACCTGGTCCTCGCGGACAGCACCAGCTCAGGACGCGCGCACCGGGAGGCAGGCGAGCGGTACGCGCAGACGGGAGCGGTGGCGTACCACCTGCGCAGCCCCGGGCAGATCGAGGACTTCTTCTCCGGGCTCACCCTCGTCGACCCGGGCGTGGTTCCCGCGGCGCAGTGGCGCCCCGACCCGAGCCCTTTCGCGCCGGTCCACGTCGACACCCTCGGCGGAATCGGACGGAAGCCCCTTGCCGCCCTCGAAGGGCCTTAGTACCATGACATTGGTACTAAGTACCGATTGGAGTGGTCCTGTGAGCGAAGCGGCCCGCAGTGAGTCCGGCCTGCCGGTCAGGCCTGTCTATGACACCGCCGCACTGGAGGGGTTCGACCCGGCGACCGCCCTTGGCGTCCCCGGCGAGTACCCCTTCACCCGCGGCGTGTACCCGTCCATGTACACGGGGCGTCCGTGGACGATGCGCCAGTACGCGGGGTTCGGGACCGCGAAAGAGTCGAACGAGCGGTATCACGACCTTGTCGGCGCCGGCACCGGCGGGCTTAGCGTGGCGTTCGACCTGCCGACCCAGATGGGCTACGACTCCGACGACGCGCTCGCGCACGGCGAAGTCGGCAAGGTCGGCGTGGCGATCGACTCGGTCGAGGACATGCGCATCCTGTTCCAGGGCCTGCCGCTCGACAAGATCTCGACGTCGATGACGATCAACGCGCCCGCCTCGACGCTGCTGCTGATGTACCAGCTCGTCGCGGCGGGCCAGGGCATCACCGGCGGCCAGTTGACCGGGACGATCCAGAACGACGTGCTGAAGGAGTACATCGCCCGCGGCACCTACATCTACCCGCCCAAGCAGTCCCTCCGGCTGACCAGCGACATCTTCGCCTACTGCCAGCGAGAGATCCCGCGCTGGAACACCATCTCGATCTCGGGATATCACATGGCGGAGGCGGGTGCCACGCCCGTGCAGGAGATCGCTTTCACCCTCGCCAACGCGAAGGAGTATGTGCGCGCCGCGCTCGCCTCCGGCCTCGACATCGATGACTTCGCGCCGCGGCTGTCGTTCTTCTTCGTCGCCAGGACCACGCTGCTTGAGGAGATCGCCAAGTTCCGCGCCGCCCGCCGGATCTGGGCCGCGATCATGCGCGACGAATTCGGGGCGAAGAACCCCAAGTCGCAGATGCTGCGGTTCCACACCCAGACCGCCGGAGTGCAGCTCACCGCGCAGCAGCCGGAGGTCAACCTGGTCCGGGTGGCCCTGCAGGGGCTTGCCGCGGTGCTCGGCGGAACCCAGTCGCTGCACACCAACTCCTACGACGAGGCCATCGCGCTGCCGACGGAGAAGGCGGCCAGGCTCGCGCTGCGGACCCAGCAGATCATCGCGTACGAGACCGACGTCACCGAGACCGTCGACCCGTTCGCCGGGTCGTATGCCATCGAGTCGATGACCGGCGACATCGAGGTCGCGGCGCTTGCCCTGATCCAGGCGGTCGAGGATCGCGGCGGCGCCGTCGCCGCCATCGAGCAGGGCTTTCAGAAGGCTGAGATCGAGGCCGCCGCCTACCGCGTCGCGAAGGAGACCGACAGCGGCGAGCGGATCGTGGTCGGCGTCAACAAGTTCACCGTGGACGACGATGAGCCCTACAAGCCGCTGCGCGTCAACCCGCAGATCGAGGCCGACCAGTGCGAGCGACTCGCCGCCCTGCGCGGGCAGCGCGACGGCCGTGCCGTCACCGGCGCCCTCGACACCATCCGCAGGACCGCTGTGACCACCGACAACGTCCTGCCGTCGATCCGTGACGCGCTCGCGCTCAACGCCACTGGCGGCGAGATAGCGAACGCCCTGCGCGACGTCTGGGGCACCTACCAGCCTAACGACGCCTTCTGAAGCGAGGTTCGCCATGCCCGCCGCGACCACGCAGGTCCGCAAGGGCCTGGCCGGCGTCTACGCCGGCCCCACGGCCATCTCCATGATCAATCCCGAAGCCGGCGTGCTGACCTACCGTGGCTACCCCGTCCAGGAGCTTGCCCTCAGGTGCAGCTTCGAGGAGGTCGCCTACCTGCTCTGGCACGGCGAGCTGCCCACCCCGGACCAGCTCGCCGCCCAGAACCGGGCCGAGCGCGCCCAGCGCGCCCTCGACCCGGTCATCGCCGCCACCCTCATTGGCCTGCCGCTGACCGCCCACCCGATGGACACCCTGCGCACCGCGGTCAGCCTGCTCGGCGCGAACGACCCGGTGGAGGAGGACGGCTCCCCCGCGGCCATCCAGGCCAAGTCGCTGCGGCTGTTCGCCGTGCTGCCCGCGATCGTCGCCCTCGACCAGCGCCGCCGCCACGGGCTCGGCGCGATGCCGTCACGCGACGACCTGGGTTTCGCGGCGAACTTCCTGTTCATGACGTTCGGCAAGGTGCCGCCGCCGCGGATTGTCGCCGCGTTCGAAACCTCGCTGATCCTGTACGCCGAGCACGGCTTCGCCGCGTCGACCTTCACCGCCCGCGTGGTCGCCGCCACCCTCTCCGACCTGTACAGCTCGGTCACCGCCGCGATCGGCGCGCTCAAGGGACCGCTGCACGGGGGCGCGAGCGGGGCGGTGATGGACATGCTCGACCAGATCGCCATCCCCGACAATGCCGGGCCGTGGCTCGACGAGGCGCTCGCGGACAAGCGGACGATCATCGGCTTCGGCCACCGCGTCTACAAGAACGGCGACCCGCGCGTCGCCGCCATGCGCGGCGCGCTCGAGGAGATCGCCGCGGCCCGCGGCGAGCACGGCCTCCTCGACGTCTACGAGACGCTCGCCAGGGCCGTGCACGACGCCAAGGGCCTGCGCCCCAACCTCGATTACCCCGTCGGGCCCGCCTACCACCTCATCGGCTTCGACACCCCGACGTTCACCCCGGTCCTCGCCGCGGCCAGGATCCCCGGCTGGACCGCGCATATCGCCGAGCAGTTCGCGGCCAACACCCTGATCCGCCCGCTGGCGGCCTACGATGGCCCGGCCGAGCGCCACCTGCCGTAGCAGGCGGCGCTAGCCCTGCGGCGCAGGGGCGTAGCCGGCCGGCCGGCTGGTGAAGGTGCCCCGGCCCTGCGTCCGGCTGCGCAGCCGGGTCGCGTAGCCGAACAGTTCAGTCAACGGCACGGTGGCGGTGACAACGGCGGTCCCGGCCCGCACCGCCGAGTCCGCGACGTGCCCGCGCCGGGCCGCGAGGTCGCCGAGCACCCCGCCCACGGCGGCGTCAGGGACGGTCACGGTGACCTCGACGACCGGCTCAAGTAGCTGCATCACGCTCGCGCGCAATGCCTCCCGCAGCCCGAGCCTGCCCGCCGTCCGGAACGCCAGCTCCGATGAATCCTTCGGGTGAGTGGCCCCGTCGGTCAGGGTGACCCGCAGCCCGGTCACCGGGTGGCCGCCGAGCGGCCCATCGGCCAGGGCATCCCGGCAGCCGGCCTCCACCGCCCGGATGTACTCGCGCGGCACGCGGCCGCCGACCACAGCCGACCGGAACACGAAGCCTTCCTCGTCCTCCGCGTCCACTGGCTCGACGTCGAGGATGACATGGGCGAACTGGCCGGCCCCGCCGTCCTGCTTGACGTGCCGGTACACCAGCCCGGACACCCCGCGGACGAGGGTCTCCCGGTAGGCCACCTCCGGCCGCCCGACGATGACCTCAAGACCGCAGGCCCGGCGGATCTTCTCCACCGCCACCTCCAGGTGCAGCTCCCCTAGCCCGGAGAGCACTGTCTGGCCGGTCTCTGGATCGCTCCGCACGACCAGCGACGGATCCTCCTCCATCAGGTGCGCCAACGCCGACGCCAACCGTCCGGTGTCGGCCGCCCGGCGGGCCTCTACGGCCACCGAGACGACCGGATCCGCCACCACCGGCGGCTCGAGGACCAGCGGGTCCCCTGGCTCGCAGAGGGTGGTGCCGACCCGCGCTGCCTTCGGCCCGGCGACCGCGACGATGTCGCCGGCGACCGCGACGTCGACTTCGGTGTGCCGGTCGGCCTGGATCCGCAGGAGCCGGGCGATCCGTTCGGTGCGGTGGGCACCGGAGTCCCACACGGCCGCTCCTTTCCGCAGCGTTCCCGAGTAAATCCGCAGGTAGGTCAGCCTGCCCGTGGCGGTGGTGACTACCTTGAACACCAGCGCGGCGAACGGCGCCGCCGGGTCGGCGGGCCGTTCCCGCACCACACCGTTCTGAGTGCCGCGCACCGGCGGCACATCAAGGGGCGACGGCAGGTAGGCCACGACGGCGTCAAGCAGCGGCTCGATCCCGCGGTTGCGGTAGGCCGAGCCGCACAGCACTACGAGGCCCTCGCCGCTGCGGGTGAGGTCGCGGAGCGCGGCGGACAGCGTCAGCGCGGACACGGTCCCCCGCGCGCAGAACTCCTCAAGCGCCGCCGGATGCAGCCCGGCAACCGCTTCCTCAAGCAGTCGGCGGCGCCGGTGAATCCGTCCTCCCGCCCGATCGGCAGCTGCACCACGAGCGGTACCTGATGCAGCCGCCGCCGGATCGAGTCGACGGCAGCATCGAGGTCGGCGCCCGCCCGGTCCAGCTTGTTGACGAACGCGATGCGCGGCACCCTGTGCCGGTCGGCCTGCCGCCACACCGTTTCGCTCTGCGGCTCGACACCCGCCACGGCGTCGAACACCGCGATCGCGCCGTCGAGGACCCGCAGTGAACGCTCAACCTCGTCGGAGAAGTCGACGTGCCCCGGCGTGTCGATGAGGTTGACCCGGTGGCCGTCCCAGCAGCAGCTCACGGCCGCGGCGAAGATGGTGATACCGCGGTCACGCTCCTGGGAATCGAAGTCGGTAACGGTCGTGCCGGCATGGACTTCGCCGCGCTTGTAGGTGACTCCGGTGACATACAGGATCCGTTCGGTGATGGTGGTCTTGCCGGCGTCGACATGGGCGAGGATGCCCAGGTTGCGGACGCCGCTCAGCGGGTTGGCGGAAACGCGGTGCGGGTTGGTGCGCACGGCACGGGACCTTTCGCAGCGATCAGGACCAGGACGGCGCGATTCCCGCGGCGAACTACTTCCGGATTCCCGTGGGGTTCGTCACGAACGCCGGCGACGGCCGCGCAGCCGGCGCCGGGCATCCGGAGACACCAGAATCACCTCGTACCGCGACTGGGGGACGGCGGCAACGGCGCGGTGACGCACGGCCGGCTCCCCTCGCTCGTCGCGGCGAACGGCAGCGCGTGATTAATCATCAGGGTAGCGAACCCGGCCCCGGCGGGAAAACCGGTTTTCCCGCCCTAACTGGGTCACTGCGTGCGCAGCGGCGGCGATGCGTACAGGCTGCCTATGTCCAGCTGCTGTGCGCCGCTGAGTACCGAGTCCTGCTGTGCCTGCGCTTTGCCCGCGGTCTGCTTCGCCAGTTCAGAAGCCAGTCCGCCTAGCTGCTGCACGCCGGTGGCATCGATGAGGACGCGGCTCGTGGAAAATATCGCGATGCCTTCCACCCGTCGTTCTTTCTGCCCGTCCGGGGAAAGAGCGGCGCCGATCTTCGCTGCCTCAAATGGGTCTGCCGGATGCGCGGTAAGTTTGTCGCGCTCTTCGATAACCCATTCGTGAAATTTCATGACCGCCCCCTGCAAGGGCAGGTTTCGTACATCTTCAGCCGTCAGCCCGGAACCCCCTCCCTCGCCGAAACAGCGAGCGTAGGCCACCAGGGCGGACGACCACAGCGCCTGCGGCACGACCCCGTCCCTGTCCTCCTCGGGCCTGGCCAGCTCCGCGAGCAGCCGCATACAGCAATCCATGACGAATTGAAGATCCTGAATGACTGATGCCTGGTCTGCGAGAACCCGCGCCGACGGCGAATCAAGAGCAACAGTCAGTCCAGGTACCTCTAGCGGCGCAGTCCCCGTTTCGCCCACAGCTCCTCATTCCCGCTCCCAGCCCATGACTTCGCGGTTCGATCCTGGCACGGCGGCAACCCCGCTCTCGTCTCACATCGCGACACGCCTGCCCTGCCCGATCACGAACGGCTTCGGTGCGGCGATGTAGCGGCCCTCGGCGAGGGCGCTCGGGAGGAAGTCGCGATAGATGGCCGTGCTGACCTCGTTCGCCTTCAGCGTCGTTCCGAAGATGTACCTCGTGCCGCGCAGGCAGCGGTCGCCGTCTTCACCGCCGCCTACGACGACTGGGCCGACGACACCGCCGCGGACTTCGCCGCCTTGATGCAGCGATCACTGTCCGACCTGCGCCGCGCGATCGATTCCGCGCCGGCGGCGACGAGCTAGGCGGCGCTCTCCTGCTCGCCAGCGTCTGAAGCGGCTTCCGCGGCGACCGGCTTCGGCGCGGGCCGCCGCCAGTACATCGCGAGCTGGGCGGCGGCGGCCGTCACGCCGATACCCGCGGCGAGTGCCGCGCGCTGCCCATGAGTGAGCTTCTCATCCAGGCTGAGGAGACGGTCGACGCTGAATCTGCCAGGGCCGATCGCGGCGAGCGCGACCGACGCGGCACTGAGGTTCAGCACGTACTCGTAGCCCTCGCCGGTGATGAAGAAGCCGTTCGGCGCGTGGACGGAGCGAGCCGCGACCGCCATCGTGCCCACCACCGCGGCCGCCGCGAGCGGTGTCGCCGCTCCGGCGATCAGCGCAGTGCCTGCCCCGATCTCGACGGCGGCGCTCGCGGCCGCCTGAAGCTTCGGCTCCCTGAACCCGATCGAGCCGAACCAGCGCGCCGTTCCTTCAAGCGTCCGCCCGTGCTTGACGCCGTGGGCGATCATAGTGCCGCCGATCGCCGCGCGCAGCACCAGGCTGGCCACATCCTTACCGCTCACTGCCGGTTCCTCCTCTGTGAATGCATTTCCTTATCGCACCAACACGTAAGAGGCAGTCTGCCAGAGACCCTCGCGATCGAACTCGCCAAGGCGGTCAGGGTTTGGTTGCCTCGCTGACCACCCGGAGGGCGTTGAGGGTGCGGGGGTAGCCGATGAACGGCAGCAGCGCGGTGATCACGCTGAGCAGGGCCGCCCGGTCGTTGCCCACATGGAGGTTGGCGGCTACGTGCCGTTGCGGTTGAGCGCTGGATAGCGTTGCGCAGCGAATACAGCGACCATGAGAGCGGGGGCGTCAGGTCATCCCCGGTGAGGCCGTAGGACTTCTCCGCTTCCCGCTGCCCGAGGTTGGCCTTCACCCGGGCCAGCCCTCAGTTGCCCGCGCCGCCCGCGCCGCCCCGGCGTGGGACCGCAGGGCGCGTTCCTGCGCCGGGGCGGGGTCCAGGGCGAACACCGGTACGCCAGCAGCGTCATGCCGGGCCGTCCTGCCCGGGCGCGGCGGCCTTCCGGCCGACGGCGGCCGGCGGCGGCCGGGGAGCCCGGCCGGTCCGCGAACGCGGCCCCCGTCCGCAGCGCCTCCGCCGTACTGCCGGAACCGGCACTGCCGAAAGGCGTCCCGCCGGTCACGCCGTCTGCCGTGCGCATCCCGGACCTCCCCCTTCTGGTGCCGCTGGCCCGACGCGAGCCCATCCCATCCAGGCTACCAGTTCTATTTACTGATTACAATATGTGCTACCAGGATCGTTTATTCGACTAGTAGCGGGTCGCCGAGGGCACTACCACTCAGCCCAAGAACGCAGCCGCCCGGCCAAGCGGCCGGCAGCGGGCCGGCATCCTGAGGACGGCAGGCACGACCCGGCCGGCGGCCAGGCCTTCCGCCGCCGCCGATCCGCGCTACCCGGCGCCCCCGTCTTCCCGGCCCGCAGAGGACATGCGGGCAGGCACGGCGGCAACGCCCGCACGGACCGCTGTGGCCGGGTCCCCGGCCACGACCAGCCGGCCGACCTGACAAACGGCTGCCGACAGTGCCCAGGCATCGTGCCACCGACCAGCCGCCGCATGCCAGATGCCCCGCGACGCCGCCCCCTCCTTCAGGTCCACGCCACCACTCCAGCGCACTAACGAGCGCTCACGCTTACTCAACCGACAACAGCAAGCACCCCTCCATCGCCGGGCGTAGGCTGGTCAGCGGCGGCGCAGGCGCTTGTCGGCAAGCGCTGGCGGCTCGTCCGCGTAGTTGTCAGCCGCACTGAGGTCGGTGCCTGGCGGCACGATCTCATCGATACGGTCGAGCAGGTCGTCGCTTAGCGCGAGGTCGCCATCGAACAGCAGGGTGTCGAGTTGCTCGCGGGTCCGCGGTCCGATGAGGACCGACGTTACTCCCGGGTGCGAGAGCACAAAGCCGATGGCCAGCCGCGGCAGCGGCATGCCGGCGTCGGCGGCCTTGCTGCTGTCGTCCGCGCGCGACGTCGCGCAGGTAGGACATCTCGTCGGGTACGAAAGCCCGTCGCAGTTCAGCCGGGAGTACAGCCGCCTGTTCGGTGCCCCGCCCCGGCGGGACCGGGACACCGGGCGCCTGCCGAACCTCCGTAGCGCCTCCTCATAGGTGGGCCGGTACCCGCCCTTTGCGGATGGCGAGCGCAGCAGCGGATCCGCGGCATTGACTGGTCGCTAAAGTGATGAGAAGGCCCGCCCGGGTTCGTCTCGTCGCTGCGGGCCAGAGAGGAGCACGCAGCATGGCCATCGTGGGGTACCTGAAGTCCGAGCACCGCATGGGGAACGGGCATGCCAACGCGCTCGCCGGCTGGACGCTCGCGGGAAACGTCGCCCGTCCCTGAACCCATGACTAACGATGAGAAGATCCCGCAGGTGCTGGTCGTTGACGACGAGCCGAACATTCGTGAACTCGTCCGGGTCGCCCTCACGTTCCATGGCTGCGCGGTTACCACCGGCGCGACCGGTGACGACGCGCTCCGGCTGTCCGCGACCGACCAGCCGGACTTGATCGTGCTCGACGTGATGCTGCCCGACATCGACGGCTTCGAGGTGTGCCGCCGGCTCCGCGCGAGCGGAAACGAAGTGCCCGTCATCTTCCTCACGGCCAGGGACACCACGTCGGACACCGTCACGGGGCTTGCCCTCGGCGGCGACGACTACATCACCAAGCCCTTCTCGGTCGAAGCGCTGGTAGCGCGAGTCCGGGCGGTGCTGCGGCGCGCGCGAAGGCAACCGGGCAACGACGGGGCCGACGCGAGCGGCGGCTCCATCCTGCGCGTCGGCGACCTGGAACTCGACGAGGACCACTGGACGGTGCGCCGGGCGGGCACCCAGGTCGATCTGTCGCCGACCGAATTCCGGCTGCTCGCCTACCTGATGCGGAACCAGGGCCTGATGCTTACCCGCAAGCAGCTGCTCGAGAACGTCTGGGGCTGGGAGTACGTCGGGCAGTCCCAGGTCCTCGAAACCTACGTGAGCTACCTGCGGCACAAGCTCGAACCGCTGGGCCCGCCGCTGATCCACACCCAGCGCGGCGTGGGCTACAGCCTGCGCCCCCGGTGACCAACACGACCAGTGCGACCGGCACCGGCACCGTCACGACGGTTAGGCGCCACCGATCGCTGTCCCTGCGCGCCCGCCTGCTCGTCGGGCTGATCGCGCTGACCGGCACCTTCCTCGTGGTGATGGGCGTGGTGAGCAGCCTTGTCCTTGGCAGGCTTGAGCGGAACCAGTTCAACGCGGAGCTCCGGCTGGCCGCCAGAGCGCCGATGTCCCAGATAGTCAATGCGACGGACGGCCTGGCCGCCGCCTACCTCTCGCCGCGCAGCGGCGCTTACGGCGAGCTCACGCCGAGCTCGACGGCCGCCGCCGAGCTGCGCGACATGCTCGCCACCCTGAGCGGGAAGCCAGCCATCCAGGTAGAGGCCTACCTGCGCTCCCTGGCCGCCCGCGACCAGCCGTTCACCCTCAAGCTGAGCGGCATGCCGGCGCTGCGCGTGGTCTGGCGCCCGATCGCCGCCACCGCGCGGACCACCGGCAGCGCTCTCCCTGTTGGCCTGAACGTCATACTTGTCGGCCGCCCGTTGAGCGACAACTCAAGCCAGGTGCGCGGCCTCGTGCTCGCGGAGCTCATCACCGGCGGTGTCCTGCTCGCGCTGCTCGCGGGGTGCGGCAGCTGGCTGATCGGCCGCGGCCTCGCCCCGCTTGACAGGATGGCGAGCACCGCGCACCTGATCACGAGCAGCGGCGACCTGACCGCCCGGATGTCCGATTCCGATGACCGGCAGGAGACCGGCAGGCTCGCCGGGGCGATCAACACGATGCTGGACAGGATCCAGCACGCGTTCGGCGCTCGCCTGCAGTCCGAGCAGAAAGTGCGGCAGTTCGCCGCCGACGCCAGCCATGAGCTCCGGACGCCGCTCACCACCATCCGGGGGTACGCGGAGCTCTACCGGCAGGGCGCGCTCGGCCCCGACGAGCTGCCGAACGCCATGCGCCGCATCGAGCAGGAAGCCGACCGGATGAGCATGCTGGTCGCAGAACTGCTCGAGCTAGCACGGCTGGACCGTGAGTCCTCACTCGACCTGACAGAAACCGACCTCGCCGACCTCGCCAGGGACGCCGTCGCTGACGCGCGGGCGGTCGAGCCTGAACGCCCGGTCTTCGCTGACGTCCCGCCGACCCTGGTGGTCACCGCCGACGAGCCGCGCATCCGGCAGGTGCTCGCGAACCTGCTCGGCAACGTCCGCGCCCACACGCCACAGGGAATCGCCGCCACCGTCCGGCTCTACCAGGCTGGCGACGGCGCCGTGCTTGAGGTCTCCGACGACGGCCCCGGCATGTCAGTGCGGGACGCGGCGCTCGCGTTCGACCGATTCCACCGCGGCGCCCGCGGCAACGGCGGGCCGAGCGGAAGCGGTCTCGGCCTGTCCATCGTCGCGGCGATCGCCGCCGCGCACGGCGGCCAGGCCACGCTGCGGTCCGCGCCCGGTGCCGGCACGACCGTCCGCATCTGGATTCCCGTCAAATCTGAGTGAAGTCCTCGGCGTGGGCTCAGCCAGATTCCAAGGGTTCTCCCATCTGGCGCTACCGGACGTCCCAGGCAGGGCGGGAATGCTGGGGGCATGACGAACATATACCGGGGCCTAGGGCCGGACGAGATGCCCACCGCGCCGTACAAGGTGACCGGGGCGGGCAGCAGCGGTCCCGGCGGTGGCTGGCGGCACAGCCGGCGGGTAGCCGTGCTGGTCCTTACGACCGTCGTGGCCGGCGGCGGGGCGTTCGCGGTGGCCGAGGCGGCCGCCAGTTCCCCGGCCGCGCCGACGGTGGCCATCCAGACGGCCGCGCAGACGGCCGCATCCACGCAGGCGGCGGTGCTCAACAACGTGCTCAGGGGGCACGCCGGGCTGGCCAGGCTCCGTCGGCTCGGGGGCATGTACGGCCAGTTCACCTTCGAGGCAAGCAAGGAAGACCGCACGGTCGCGTTCGAGCGCGGCACTGTCACGGCGGTGACAGGCAGCGACGTGGTGGTCCGCGCTAATGACGGAACGACCTGGACCTGGGCACTCACCGGCTCTTCTGTGGTCCGCGAGGACGGGAAGCACACGAAGGCGAGTGCCCTCGCGACGGGCGAACCGGTATTCGCCGGGGGGACGGTGACCGGGGGCACGCGGAGCGCCCGGCTGATCGTGATCAGGAAAGCCGCCGCGAAGGGCACGGCGTAGCGGGTGCCCCGCGCGTTCCTGGCCCCCTCGGTCGCGTGCGGATGGTATCGGCCTATGATCGCGGAGCATGAGAAGCGAGATCATCCGGGTGCGCACTGGTGGGCGGGAAGCCGTGCTCGATATCACCAGGGAATGCGCCGACTTCGCCGGTGACGCCTCCGGCGGCGGTGATGGTCTGCTGCACGTGTTCGTGCCGCATGCGACCGCTGGTGTCGCGCTGATCGAACTCGGCGCGGGCAGCGACGATGACCTGCTCGCCGCGCTGCGCGACCTGCTCCCGGCGGACGGCCGGTGGCGGCACGCCCACGGCTCGGCGGGGCACGGCCGGTCGCACGTGCTCCCGGCGTTCATCGCGCCGTACGCGAGCGTGCCCGTCCTGGGCGGCCGGCTCGCGCTCGGCACCTGGCAGTCGATCGCGCTCGTGGACGTGAACGTGGACAATCCGGACAGGCAGGTCCGCCTGTCATTCCTCGGCTAGCACCAGCGCCCGCCCCTGAGGCACCTGGTTACTTGCTGCAACTGTGCTGCACCTGTGCGGGGAACCGGGCGGCCACCGGCGGCGGACAGGCTCAGTGTCATGACGATCACCGACATCCACGCCGCCGCCGCCACCGCCGCAACGACCGCTACC
>Ga0209881_1000267_pt1 | contig 14512 bp, 14 predicted proteins | sample PersoiDNA2013193_FD_185804 | JGI IMG/M metagenome (GOLD analysis project Ga0209881, IMG submission 185804) | Permafrost soil microbial communities from the Arctic, to analyse light accelerated degradation of dissolved organic matter (DOM) -... | ecosystem: Environmental > Terrestrial > Soil >... | reverse complement strand
GGGAGGGGAAGGCGGGCTCCCTGGGCCAAGCGGCGGGCATCGCCGGCAGACAAGTCCAGGCGAGGGAAAGCCGCCGCGGCGGCATGGGCCAGTGGCGTTACCCACGAGCCGGGCACGGTGACCGGCGCGGATGCGTTGTTTGCGGCGACTGTGGTGGTTGCGGCGACTGTGGTGGTTGCGGCGGTTGTGGTTGCGGCGGTGGCGGCCTGGAGTGCCGCGATAGCGGATCGGGGGTGGGGAGACGGCACGGCCCGTTCCTCGGAAGGATCTTTATTCTCTAGTTCTTCCAGCGTGCGGGCCTGGTCGAGCTGGTACGGGCCGACAGCGGTGCGCCTGAGGGCGGTCAGGTGGCCGCCGACGCCGAGCGCGGTGCCGAGATCGCGGGCGAGGGCCCGGATGTAGGTGCCGCTTGAGCAGCGGATCACGGCGTCGATGTCGAGGAAATCACCGGCCGGGCGGACGGACGTGACGGTGAAGGAGCAGACGGTCACCGGCCGGGCGGCAAGCTCGGGGGCGGCACCCGCGCGGGTCAGCTTGTACGCGCGCTCGCCGTTCACCTTGATCGCGCTGACACCCGGCGGGACCTGCATGATCGCCCCCGTGAGCCTGGCGATCTCGGCGTCCACGGCGACACGCGTGATCGCGGCGGCTGGGGCGCCCCCTGCTAGCTCCCCTTCGGCATCGTCGGTAGTGGTCGACTGGCCGAGGCGGATCGTCGCGGCGTACTCCTTCTCGGTCAGCATCAGGTAGCCGAGCAGCCGGGTCGCCTTCTCCACGCCGATGACGAGCACGCCGGTCGCCATCGGGTCGAGCGTCCCCGCATGGCCGACCCGGCGCGTGCCGGCCAGCCGGCGGATCCGCGCGACCACGTCGTGGGAGGTCATGCCGCCCGCCTTGTCAACGATCACCAGGCCGGATTCCCAGCGTGGCCGCTTGACGGCCGCGCCGCCCGAGCGACCGCGCTCACCGGAATCCGCCGTGGCGGGCACCCGCTCGCCGGACATCGGAGTCAGTCGTCCTCGTCGTCTGTGTCTTCGTCGTCCCAGTCTTCCGCGGGCTTCTTGTACGGATCTGGGTCGCCGGCCCACTGGGCGCCCTCGCGGGAGCGGGCGAGTTCCTCGTCGGCCTGGCGTGCGGCGGCAACAAGGTCGTCGATCCTGCGGACGCTCTCGGGCAGCGCGTCGGTGATGAACTCCAGCGTCGGGGTGAACTTCAGCCCGGTCAGCCGGCCAACCTCGGAGCGGATGACGCCGGTCGCGCTGCGCAGCGCGGCGGCGGTCTCCTCTCGCTCCTGCGGTGAGCCGAGCACCGTGTAGAAGACCTTCGCCTCCCGTAGGTCGGGCGTCAGCCGCGCCTCGGTCACGGTGACGAAGCCGAGCCTCGGGTCCTTGATCCGGCGCTCGAGCATCTCGGCGACGATCTTAGAGATCCGTTCGGCGAGACGGTTCGCGCGAGCAGTGTCCACCATGGTGGGTTACTCCTCTTCGGTGTAAAGCCGCTGCCTGGCAGACAGCAGCTCGATCTCCGGGTGTCCCGCTAGCAGGCGCTCGCATTCGTCGAGGACCTGCGTCGCGTTCCCTGCGGTCGAGGACACCACCGCTACCCCGATCTCGGCACGCCGATGCAGGTCAAGATGGCCCGTCTCGGCGACCGCGACCCCTGGGTAGCGGCGGCGCAACTCGGCGACAAGCGGCCTGACGACCGCCCGCTTCTGCTTGAGAGAGCGGACGTCGCCAAGCAGGACGTCAAGCGTCAGTGCGGCTACGTACATTTTTCAGGTCACGTTCGCGTGGCTTCTCGCGCATCTCGAACGTCTCGATGACGTCCTCGACCCTGATGTCGTTGTAGCCGACGCCGATACCGCACTCGTAGCCCTCACGGACCTCGGTCGCGTCGTCCTTGAACCGGCGCAGCGACTCGACCGTCAGGTTGTCGGAGATCACCACGCTGTCCCTGATCAGCCGCGCCTTGCCGTTGCGGGTGATGGTGCCGGAGCGGACGATGCAGCCGGCGACGGTGCCGACCTTCGGCACCTTGAAGAGCTCGCGGACCTCGGCGGTGCCGAGCTGGATCTCCTCGAACTCGGGCTTGAGCATGCCCTTGAGCGCGGCCTCAATCTCCTCGATCGCTTGGTAGATGATCGAGTAGTAGCGGATATCCACGCCCTCGCGCTGTGCGAGCTCGCCTGCCCGCCCTGCCGGGCGGACGTTGAATCCGATGATCACCGCTTCGGACGCGATGGCCAGGTTCACGTCGTCCTGCGTGATCGCGCCAACGCCACGGCCGATGACCCGCAGGTTGACCTCTTCGCCGACGTCGAGCTTGAGCAGCGCGTCCTCCAGGGCCTCGACCGAGCCGGACACGTCACCCTTGATGATCAGCAGCAGCTCTTCGCGCTCGCCGGCCTTGAGAGCCGACTCCAGGTCCTCGAGCGTGACACGGCGACGACGCTGCGCGAACTGAGCGGTCCGCTCGCGGGCCTCGCGGCGCTCGGCGATCTGCCTGGCCATCCGGTCGTCGGAGACGACGAGGAAGTTGTCGCCCGCCCGTGGGACCGCGGTGAGACCGAGGACCTGCACGGGCCGGGACGGCGGCGCCTCAGCGAGCTGCTTGCCGTCCTCGTCGAGCATGGCGCGGACGCGGCCGTAGGCCTCGCCTGCCACGATCGAGTCGCCGACGTGCAGCGTGCCGCGCTGTACGAGCACGGTCGCCACCGGGCCGCGGCCCTTGTCGAGCTGGGCCTCGATCGCGACGCCCTGCGCGTCCTGCTTGGGGTTGGCACGCAGGTCGAGCGCGGCGTCGGCGGTGAGGATGATCGCCTCAAGGAGGCTCTCGATGCCGATCCCCTTCGTCGCGGACACGTCCACGAACTGGGTGTCGCCACCGAACTCCTCGGCGACAAGGCCGTACTCGGTGAGCTGCGCACGGACCCTGTTCGGGTCGGCGCCCTCCTTGTCGACCTTGTTGACCGCAACGACGATCGGCACGCCGGCCGCCTGCGCGTGGTTCAGCGCCTCGGTGGTCTGCGGCTTCACGCCGTCATCGGCCGCGACGACCAGGACCGCGAGGTCGGTGGTCCGCGCGCCACGGGCACGCATGGCGGTAAACGCCTCGTGACCGGGGGTGTCGATAAAGGTGATCTTCCGTTCCCGGCCGTCGATCTCGGTGGCCACCTGATAGGCGCCGATGTGCTGCGTGATGCCGCCGGCCTCGCGCGCCACCACATTGGTGTGCCTGATCGCGTCGAGCAGCTTGGTCTTGCCATGGTCGACGTGACCCATGATGGTGACCACGGGCGGGCGTGCCACCAGGTCGGTCTCGTCGCCCTCGTCGTCGCCGAACTCGATGCTGAACGTCTCGAGCAGCTCGCGGTCCTCCTCCTCGGGGGAGACGACCTGAACGTTGTAGTTCAGCTCGGCACCGAGAAGCTGGAGCGTCTCGTCGTTCACCGACTGGGTCGCGGTGACCATCTCGCCCAGGTGGAAGAGCACCTGGACGAGCGATGCCGGGTTCGCGCCGATCTTGTCCGCGAAGTCGGACAGGGACGCGCCCCTGCTGAGGCGGATCACCTCGCCGCGGCCACGCGGTACCGACACGCCGCCAATCGACGGCGCCTGCATGTTGTCGAACTCTTGCCGCCGCTGCTTCTTCGACTTACGGCCACGGCTTGGCTTGCCGCCCGGACGTCCGAACGCACCTGCGGTACCGCCGCCTGGCCTGCCCCTGCCGCCACCGCCGCCTGGGCGGGGAGCGCCGCCCGGGCCGCCGCCGGCACCGGGGCCGCCGCCTGGACGCGCTCCGCCGCCGGGACCGCCGCCTGGGCGAGCGCCAGCGCCAGCGCCAGCGCCAGCCGGACGGCCTGGACCGCCACCGGGACGCGGGCCGCTGAAGCCTCCGCCTGGACGGGGACCACCACCACCACCGCCGCCCGGACCGCGGCCGCCTGGGCCGCCGCCGGGACGCGGGCCACCGCCCGCGCCGCCGGGACCGCCCGCACCCACCGGGCGGGACGGCATGCTCATCGGGCTGGGACGCGGGCCACCGGGACGCGGGCCACCGGGACGGGGACCACCAGGACGGGGACCGCCATCGCCGTGCGTGGGCGCACCCGCGCCTGGACCGGCACCCGCGGGACGGGAACCACCGGGACGCGGGGCACCGGTACGGGGACCGCCAGGACCGGACGCGCCGGGCATGCCGCCCGGGCGCGGGCCGCGATCCCCGCCCCGGTCCCCGACCCGGTCGCCACGCTCGAACCGGTCATTGCGCTCGGGACGATCGGTGCGCTCGGGACGGTCGGCGCCAGCGGGACGGTCGGGACCCGCCGGCCGCTCGACGCGATCGCGAGTGGCGCCCATACCGGTCGCCGTCGAGCTGAACGGATTGTTGCCTGGCCTCGGACCGGGGCGGGGGCCACGCTGCCCGGGGCTGGCCGGCCTCGGCGCACCGGGGCGCGGCGCACCAGCCGGCGCGGCGGGCGAACCGCCGCCCTGCGGCGGCTGCGGAGCCGCTGGCGCGGTTCCCTGCGTGCCGTCCTGCGGAGCGCCTGGGCGCTGCTGCCCGCCGGGGCGGGGCGCCGTCGGGCTAAACCCTGCCGGGCCTCGACCAGGCGCAGCGGGGATACCACCCTGGCCACCTTGACCGTCCTGACCGGCAGCGGCCGGACGCGGCCCGGGCGCGGGACGCGCGGGCGACTGGCCGACAGGCGCGGGAGCGGACGGCGCGGCGGGCGCTGGCGCCACCGGTGCGGACGCTGCCGCGGCAGCGGGCGCTCCGGCTCCTGGCACTGGCGGAACCGGACGCGGCACTGGCCGCGGCACCGGCCTGACAGCAGAGCCAGGAACACCCACGGCGGGGACTCCCGCACCGGGCAGACCAGCACCAGGCAGACCAGCACCAGGCAGCGGCGTCGACGGCGCGGTGGGCACCGCGGGACCGGCAGCAGGTGCCGGAACCGAGCCGCCGCCAGTCACCGGACTGCCGTTTTCCTGCCCACGGGGCTGGATACGGTCGCCGCGGCGGACATCACCCTGGCTCCCCTGGTCACGGCCACCTTGCTCACGGCCGGCAGGCGCGGGACCTGGCCGGGGCGCGGACGAACGATCGCCGCCACCGCCCGGCTTCGCCGAACCACCGCTGAACGTGTTCTTGAGCCTGCGGACTACGGGCGCCTCGATCGTCGAGGACGCGGAACGCACGAACTCGCCCATTTTCTCAAGCTCGGCCATGACGGCCTTGCTCTCTACCCCGAACTCTTTTGCGAGTTCGTAAACCCTGACCTTCGCCACTATGCTCCTCTGCCCGGCCCTTCCCAGGGGCCATTAACCGGATCATCAGCCGATCCGGCGCATAGCGTGCGTGCTCCGGGTCGGCGTCAGTTCATGCCGTTCATCGCCTTGTGCTCATCGAGCGCTCATCAGCTTCTCGACCTGCTTTCCGTACAGGTTTCCGTTGTGTCCAGCGTGCTTCCCGTCGACCTTGACCGTTCCGCGTCCTCGCCGTCAGTTATGTTATGCCCGGCGATCCACCCGGGGAAAGGTACGAAGCAAGCGATGCGGTGCTTGGCGAACCCTGAGCGCGCAACGCGCGAGGGAACACCCGGCGCCGCTGCGCCAGTTCGAAGCACGCCAGGCTGGGATGCAGGTATGCGCCCCGGCCCGACTGCCGCGCCTGAGGGTCGGGCACGATACCGTCCCCGGCCACCACTAGACGAAGCAGGCTGGACTTCGCCGCGCGTGCCTTGCAGCCAACACAGGTGCGTACCGGATGATTCCCCGGCCCAGGCAGCTTAGCTCTCGCGGTCATAGCCAGCTTAGTCTACTCCGTTTTCACCGCTCGCCCCCGGCTGTCCTTTCCCCACTCGCTCGCGTCCCCCCCGGCGACCCCGGATGCGAGCGGGGAAACACGGTCAGGAAACTCCGTCGGCGCCCTCTGAGGCCGGGATACGCTGCGAAGACGCCGTGCGCGCGGGCGGGACCACGGCGGCGGTTTCCTGCTCGGCGGGCGCCTCGGACGGTACGGGCGCCGCGTCTGACCGGATGTCGATCCGCCAGCCGGTGAGCCGGGCCGCTAGCCGGGCGTTCTGGCCTTCCTTGCCGATGGCAAGCGAGAGCTGGTAGTCGGGGACGGTCACGCGCGCTTCCATCGCATCGCGGTCCATGACCTCGACCCGGGTGACGCGTGCGGGCGACAGCGCGTTCGCGACGAACTCCGCCGGGTCGTCCGAGTAGTCAACGATGTCGATCTTCTCACCGTGCAGCTCGGCCATCACGTTCCGCACCCGGCTGCCGACCGGCCCGATACAGGCGCCCTTGGCGTTGACGCCCTGCTGGTGGGACTGCACCGCGATCTTGGTCCGGTGCCCGGCCTCGCGAGCGATCTTGACGATCTCCACCGCGCCGCTGGCGATCTCAGGCACCTCAAGCGCGAACAGCTTCCTGACCAGGTCCGGATGGGTGCGCGATAGCGTCACCGACGGACCGCGGTGGCCCTTGCGCACCCGCCACACGTAGCAGCGGATCCGCTCGCCGTGCACGTACCGCTCACCGGGGACCTGCTCGGCCGGCGGCAGCACCGCCTCGATCCTGCCGAGGTCAACGAGGACCGTGCGCGGGTCCTTGCCCTGCTGGATCACGCCAGCCACGATGTCGCCCTCATGACCGACGTACTCGCCGAAGGTCGCCTCGTCCTCGACGTCGCGCAGCCGCTGCAGGATCACCTGCCTGGCGGTAGTCGCGGCGATCCTGCCGAACCCCGCGGGGGTGTCGTCGTACTCAGGACCCGGGTTCCCCTCTGAACCGTCCTCGCGGGCCCAGACCGTAACGTGCCCGGTCTTCCTGTCCACCTCGACGCGGGCCGCCACATTCGCGCCGTCGCTCTTGTGGTACGCCATCAGCAGCGCTTCCTCGATCGCCTTGATGGCTTTTTCTGACGAGATATCCTTCTCGCTCTCGAGACTGCGCAGCACGCTCAGGTCAATGTCCATCGCCGCCAGCTCCAAGGTCGGTGTCGTTATCAAGCACCGCGTCGTCAAGCTCAGAATCGGAAAAGTCTTCGAGGTCGCCGTCGGGCACCCGCCCGAACTCAACCTGGATGGCACCGGCGCCTAGGGCGCCGTAGCCGAATTGCCGCTCGTTCCCCGCCACGTTCATGGTGACGCCACCGGAGTCCGCCGCGACCACCCGGCCTTCCACGGACCCCTCCCCCGTCACCTTTACCCGGACGAGGCGGCCGGCCGCGCGCCGCCAGTGACTCGGCGCCGTTAGCGGGCGGTCCACTCCTGGCGAGGAAACCTCAAGGGTATACGGGACATCGCCGAGCGCGTTCGCCGCGTCAAGAACAGCGGAAACCTCGCGGCTGACATCGGCGGCGTCGTCAAGGCTCACGCCGTGGTCGCTCTCCACCACCACCCGAAGCAGGCGCCGACGTCCCGCGACGGTGACCCTGACCGACTCAAGGTCCATCCCCACAGCGACGACCGCGGGCTCGATCAGGTCAGCGAGCCGCTTGTTTGACGCCGCCGCCTTTTCATCGGACGAGGTCCGGGGGGCACGGCGGGTCGCCCCCCCGGTAGATGCGTCGTCCACCGGGCCGACGATGGAACGGTGGCTACCGGGCATCTCGACCTCCTCGTCAGCGAGCCTGCTGCCACAAGACTCATATTTTCCCAGGTCCAGCCTATAGGCCGCGTGCGCGAAGCGCCGCTTCTGACGCGACGCGGACGCGAGCTCTGCCGCGCCCGCCCGGACCGCACCAGCGTCTGCGTGCCTCAACAGCCGCTAATGCGTGGCATGCTTAGAGCCTATGCTGTCAAGGCGCCAGTTGCTTGCCGCGTCACCCATGATGCTGCCCCTATTTCTCGCGCTGAGCGCCTGCAAGGGCCCCGCCGTGCTGAGCGGGCCGCCGCCCGTGGCCGATCAGACGACGATGCTGCTGCACGCCGTGACCGCGGAGCAGAACCTGATCTGGATATACAAGAAGGCGGCCGCCGCTTATTCCGGCCTCGCGCCGTCGATCGCCCCGCTGCTCGCCGAGCACGAGGCGCACCTAGCCCAGCTCCGCGGCCGGGTCATCGAGCCGGCCGGGAAGCGGGTGCCTGACGCGGTGACGGCGCGGCCCCGGCCCGGCGCCACCAAGGCCGCCGCGCTCGCCCAGCTCCGCGCGGCCGAGCACGCCGCGATCGCGACGCTGATGAGCAGGCTCGACGGCGCGTCCCCGTCGCTCGCGCAGCTCTACGCGTCGATCGCCGCCTCAGAGGCGACCCACGTGACCGCCCTCACCAGCCTGATCGGCTCCTGATGGCGGCGACGAGCGCGCAGATCGCCGCCATGCAGGCGGCCCTCGAAGCCGAGCACGCGGCGGTCTACGGCTACGGTGTCACCGGCGCCATGCTGACCGGCGCCGCCAAGTCCCTGGCCTACGCTGACTGGCGCGCCCACCAGATCGCGCGGGATACGCTCGCGGCCATGCTCGTCAAGCTCGGCGCGGCCCCGGTGGTGGCGAGCCCCGCGTACACGTTGCCGTTCGCGGTCACCAACGCGGCCTCGGCCAGGCGGCTCGCCGCCGCGCTTGAGGACGGTGTTACCCGCGCCTACCTCGGACTCGTCGCCGTTAATAACAGGTCACTTCGGATCTTCGGCGCGCTGGCGATGCAGCCGCCCGCCACCAGGGCAGCCGTCTGGCGCGGCTCCACCGTCGCCTTCCCCGGCATGCCAGGCCAGCAGGCCTAGGCCTGCTGGCCTGGCATTAGGCCGTAGCCAGTCCACCGTGATCCACGGGAAAGAAGTGGCTCATTCCGGGCAGAATCCCTGGTCGCGGTAAAGATCTTGGTAGAAAAGCGTGCGCAGAGAACGCTTATCTACCACCAGGAAAAAAGTCTCCACGATCTCTTGATGAGCCGAGGTATCAGATGTCGCTCGGCGTCACTTGAGAGAGCCGGGGCATCGTGGGCATCGGGTGGCGCGGCAGTTGTTGGGCGGCAGCGGTGGGCGCGGGGCGGCGGCTAAGGTCGGGCTCGGGCCCGCGGACCTTGAGATGCTCGACACGCTGATCGCCGCTAGCGTCGCGACCAGCCGCGTGGCGGGTATCCGCTGGGCCCTGGCCCTCATCCGTGACCGGCCGGCCTACGCGAGGCTAGGCGAGCGGGCCCGCGAACTTGAGGACCTGAGAACCCGGTTCTGAAGTCTTACGGGTGCGCGAGGACGCGGGCGATGGCCGTCGCGGCCGCGTCCAGGTCGTCGGCGACGGAGATGCGCTCCGCCCATGACCACCAGAACCACCAGATGCCGTCCTTGCCGTGGTCGGCGTAGACGTTCTCTTCGAGCGCCCGCGCGGCGGGGTTCGTGACGTACACGCTCGGCACCCGCCCGGGGGGAGCCATCAACCAGGCCTCAAACCCCCTGTTGGTAAGCTCCTCGGCCAGTTTGTCGAGGTAGACAGTCGCCGCCGCGCTGTTCGCCTTGGGTTCCACAGAACACCACCGTCGTCACTGATCGTAGTTTTCCCGAGACTAAGCGTGCCGCATCGTCTAGGATGCTGGTACACGCTGGCTGCGCGACGCGCATGGCGTAGGCGCCGGGATAGGCCTCAGTAAGTGGGCCTGCTTCATGGTACGTAACGCCAGGGCCGCCGGCAGGGGCTCCGCGTGAAAAACGCTAAGACGCGAAACCGCCCGGGTGAGTGCCACATAGAGTCGCCGCAGGCCATAGGCCTCGCCGGTCGCGATCGCGGCTGGCTCAACGAGCACAACATGGTCGAACTCAAGACCCTTCGCCAGCGTGACGGGCACAACCGTCAGCCTGCTCTGCGCCGAGGCGTGCGAGCCGCTCTCCGCGGCTGCCGCGAAATCATCGCCGAGCAGCCCGAACGTAATCCCCGCCGCGGATAGCGCCGCCCGCACCTCGCCGACCCAGGCGTCCGCGCAGATCACCGCCACCGAGCCCGGTCCGGCGAGCGCCGTGGCGCAGGCGGCCGCCACCCGCCCGCCAAGCTCCGCGCTGCCCACCCGGACGACGGCGAGCGCGTCGGGGTCGCCGCGCAGCGACAGGGCGGAAGCGAGCCCCGGCGCGATCAAGGGCAGCAGCCGCGAGGCGTAGTCGAGGATTTCCCGCGGCACCCGGTAACCGATGTCGAGTTCGTGCACGGCGGCGTCCGGCTTGCCGAGGTGCCCGAGCATCTCGGGCCATGAGGTCGCCGCCCACGGGGTCGTGCCCTGCGCGATGTCGCCGAGCACCGTCGCCGCCCCGGTCGCGCACCGCCGCCCGATGGCCCTGACCTCCATCGGTGACAGATCCTGGGCCTCGTCGACCACCACGTGGGCGAGCGACGGCGTGCGCTCGATGAGATCCGCCGCCTCGTCGATCAGCACCTGGTCGGCGCGGGTCCAGGGGGCGGAGCCGAGGCCGCGCGGTGGCTTCGGCCAGACGATGGCGTCCAGTTCGGCGGGTGAGAGCAGGCCGCGTCCGTTCAGATGAAGGAGCTCTTGATCCGAAAGCAGTGTGCAGACCAGCCGCTTCGCATCAACCTTCGGCCATACCTGCGCCACGCATTTGCGGACCGGCGCGGAGCGCCGCACGGAGTCGTGCGTGCGGTCGTCGCACGTCTCCCCCGCGGCCTCAATCTGGGTGAGTATCACATGCGCGATTCGGTGCTCGAGCAGTTCACGACCGGTCCCGTAGCGGACGCCCCTGGTGCGGAGCTCGTCGGCGAGCGCCTCGATCTGGCTGGCGGGCACCCGCAGCCTGCGCGTGCCGCGCGACAGGACGACCGGCTCAGACGGCGGCCCGATGGAGGCCCACAGCGCCCGGTGCAGCACCTGCGCCATCCGCGCGTCGCCCTTGACCGTGGCCGCCTCGTCGGTGTCTTCCGCTCGCACCGGTACCGAGGCGACAAGCTCGGTCACCGTGGTCTGCATGACGTCAAGTTCCCCGAGCGCGGGCAGCACGTTCCTGATGTAGGAGAGAAAGGCGAGGTTCGGCCCGACGACGATCACGCCGCGCCTGGTCACCTGCTCCTTGTGCGCGTACAGCAGGTACGCGACCCGGTGCAGGCCCACCGCGGTCTTCCCGGTGCCAGGCGCGCCCTGCACGCACACGGTGGTGGCCGCGTCCGCCCGCACGATGTCATCCTGCTCGGGCTGGATGGTGGCGACAATGTCCCGCATCGGTCCCGAGCGCGGCCGCTCGATTTCATTGATCAGCAGCTTGCTTGGTTCTTTAAATTCTGATGCTTCGGAACGGACCTGGGTGACTGCGGCCGCTCCCCTGCTCGTGAACCGTTCGTCTTCGTACGCGGTGAGCGCTCCCCCGGCGAACCCGAACCTTCGCCGCAGGCTCAGCCCCATCGGTTCCGCTGGGCTCGCCCGGTAAAAGGGCCTCGAGACGGGCGCGCGCCAGTCGAGCACCACCGGGGTGCCGTCCTCGTCGTGCACGTGGCGCCTGCCGATGTGGAAGTCGGCGCTCGTGACATCCTCGCCGCCGCCGGCGAGCTCCGCGTAGTCAAGGCGGCCGAAGAACAGCGGCGCGTCGGGCAGGTCCTTCAGCGCCTCGGCACGGCGGTAGAGGTCCGCCTTGAGGTACTCGAGCGAGACACGGTCGCCTGCCATGGGGTTCTTGGCTAGCTCAAGCACGTTCTCGCGCATCAGGTGGAGGAACTCCCGCGAGTGGGCGAGGTGAGCGCGCTCGGCGTGGATGACGCTGTCCGCGGCGTCGGCGGGCATGGCTGACCCCCTTGCGATCTGCGGATGGGTTTCTTGGCGCGAACTTTTAAGCGCGAAGCTCAAGACCCTAGCACCGGGCGGACGCCTGGTCATCTTCTTTTCCTCGCGCCTTTCCCCGCGGCGGCTGAGCTGATCAGATGGACGCATGGGAACGCTGATCAGGCACACGGGGACGTGGACTCTCGAGGACCTGATGGACTCGCCGTGGCGCTACCTTCCCGTCGAGATTCCCCTTGGGACGGCGGCGCTCCAGGTCACGCTGTCGTACGCGCGCGATGGCGGGGCGGTGCTCGACCTCGGGTGCCTGGGGCCAGCGGGGTTCCGCGGCTGGTCGGGAGGCGCGCGGTCGTCGTTCTTCATCTCTGCCGCCGAAGCCACGCCCGGCTACCTGAACGGCGAGATCACCCCCGGTCTCTGGCAGGTGATCATCGGGCTGCATCGAGTGCCCGCCGAGGGCGTGCGGTTCGAGGTGACGGCGGAACTGACCACGGGCCATGCGCCGACGGTTTCCGCCATGCGTTCGGCGGTTCCTGTCCGCGCGGACCGGCCGGCGCGGCGCGCGCTGCCCGCCGCACCGGGGCGGACGTGGCTGGCCGGCGACCTGCACGCGCACACCGTGCATTCCGACGGTGCCATGAGCGTGCCTGAACTCGCCTCGCTCGCGGTCGAGCGCGGCCTGGACTTCGTGGCCGTCACCGACCACAACACGGTCAGCCATCACGCGTCGCTGCCGGGCGTGTCCGCCAGGTACGGGGTCACGCTCGTGCCCGGGCAGGAGGTCACCACGGCCCGGGGCCACGCGGGGGTGCTCGGCGACACCGGCTGGATCGACTTCAGGGAGCCGGCCGACTCGTGGCTTTCCGCCGCGGAACTCGGCGGCGGCCTCATGTCGATCAACCACCCGTTCGCCGGCGATGTCAGCTGGCTGCATTCGATGGCGCGCCGCCCGCCGCTGCTCGAGGTGTGGCACTGGAGCTGGCTTGACCCGAGCTGGACCACGCCACTGTCGTGGTGGCAGGCCTGGGACCCGGCCGCGATCCCGGTCGGCGGCAGCGACTGGCACAGGGAAGGGTCAGACGCGCCGCTGGGAACGCCGACCACCTGGGTGGAGAGCGACGACCATGGGGTTGACGCGATCCTTGACGGACTGCGGGCGGGACGGGTGGCGATCACCGCCTCGCGCGCGGGCCCGGTGCTGCTGCGCCACGATGGCGGCCTGCTGGCCATCGGCGCGGACGGCCTGCTGGTCGCCGACCATGAAGGCCCCTACCGCCGGGTCCGCGGGGATCGTGAGCGCTTCGCCGACCGGCCCGGCTACCACCGCCTGCTGACCCCGGCCGGCGCAACTGTCGCGCTGACCGCATAGTCCCGCGCATCTATAGTCCCCGCGCATCTTGAGCGCGGGCTCGGGTGGTTCAGGAGACGGCTAGGTAGCGGACCCTGGCGTGCAGGAGGGCGCGGTGCGCGCTCAGGTCGTCTGCCTCGTCGGACTTGGTCGGGCACTCGCCGGCGGCCAGCGCGTTTCCCAGCCGCTCGCCCGCGTCCGCCGGCTCGATCGGCTCGAACACGATGAGCGGGTCGTTCTCGGCTGCTAGCCAGGTCTTGTGGAACAGGCCGTCCGCGTCGTCGACCCACGCGTCCTTGATCCTGCCTCCCCTGCCGTGATCGATCAGCACGGACAGCGCGTGCTCGGCCTCGCCGTAGCCGAAGCTGGCCGTGACCGACTCCTGGCGGCCGCCGATATCGCTGTAATGCCAGCACTTCCCTACCGTTGGCATGCCGATGGCCGCCGCCCACTCGGGGTCGGCCACGCCGTCGGCTGTCATCCGATCCGCTGCCTCGGCAGCGGCTGACCGCAAGGCAGGCGACCCGATCGCGCCGAGGATCCGCAGCAGCCCGAGGGCCTGTTGCGTCGCGGTTTTCTCCGCGGCGGGCACGAGGGAGGAGACAAGCTCGGTCATGATGTCGGTGCCGTCGGTCGCGTTGCGAGTGAGCGCGCCGATCATGTCGGAACCCCACAGCTCCGCGTCAACCGGCCTGCTGATGACGGCGAGCACCTCGCCCGCCTCGCGCAATACGACATCGGATGCCTGCGCCGTCGGCAGTGGTGCGAACAGCGCGGCGATGTCGGGATCTTCCTGGGCCATGCGGGGTATTCTCGCACGCCACACGAGAATTCGCCGCGCTACTCGCGCTGATCCATCTCGCGGGCGAAGCAGTCCGCCAGATGATCATTGACAAGGCCGCATGCCTGCATGGTGCTGTAAACGGTGACCGGTCCGGTGAAGACGAAGCCGCGACCGCGCAGCCGCTTGGCCAGTTCCTTGGACGCGGGGGTCTGCGACTTCAGGTCGGCGAGCGTCGTGGGTGCCGGCCCAGGTTCCGCGTCCGCGTAGCCCCAGACCAGATCGCTCAGGCCTTCGGGGACCTCAAGGGCGGCGCGCGCATTGGTGATCACGGCGTTGATCTTGGCCCGGTTGCGCACGATGCCCGCGTCGGTGAGCAGCCGGGCCACGTCGTCAGCACCGAACGCCGCGACAGCCGTGAGCTCGAACCCGGCGAACGCCTTCCTGAAGTTCTCCCGCTTGCGCAAGATCGTCAGCCATGACAGGCCCGACTGGAAGGCCTCAAGCGACAGTCGTTCGAAGATCTCCCGGTCACCGCGGACCGCACGGCCCCATTCTTCATCGTGGTAGAGCACGTAATCCGGTGTGCTCAGCCCCCAGGGGCAGCGCAGCCTGCCGTCGGGGCCGGCCACCGGTCCCCGCGACGGCTCCGGGGGTGCGGTGTCGTCCC
>Ga0209881_1000260_pt1 | contig 14652 bp, 17 predicted proteins | sample PersoiDNA2013193_FD_185804 | JGI IMG/M metagenome (GOLD analysis project Ga0209881, IMG submission 185804) | Permafrost soil microbial communities from the Arctic, to analyse light accelerated degradation of dissolved organic matter (DOM) -... | ecosystem: Environmental > Terrestrial > Soil >... | reverse complement strand
TTTGGGGTCTAGCCTTTGGGGTCTAGCCTTTGGGGTCAGCTGGTAAAGGAACCAGGGGTGGTACATCGTCCGGCTCAGTGAAGCGATGTATTGCAAGAGGACAATAGGACAACCGCGTATTCTGCGTCAGTCCACTCTGGTGACGTTCCAGTGATCGTTGACCCACAAGCCGAGGACTGTGCATTCGGGATACCAGGATTTCACAAGTTCTCTTGCTGCGAGGATGTCGTTCACCTGGAACTCTTTTCCGTTCGGGTTGCCAGCGCAGTCGTAGTGCCCGACAATCGCAATGACGTTCGAACCGTGGTTCTTCACCGATATTTCGATCCTGCTTTTGATCGAGTCGATGGCGCCTTGGTCGCTGTTAGCTGAGAGAACCCTGTTTGGACCGGCCTCGGTAATCAGGTCCACGAATTGTGCTGCGTACTCTTTTTTCATCCATGCGATGACGGGTTCCTGAACTCTCCCGTCCATACAGTTGATCGCCGTTACGAATTTACCCGTATGCATTTCACATCACTCCTGTCCAGCACGGGCTCTTACTCGCTGGCTGGCGTCTTGGCCGGTTCTGTGTCCCCTTTGAATTTCCTGCTCTGCTGGATGAGGTTCTTGACCCAGTCGGACAGCTTGGCATAGACCGCGTCTTCGCCGCCCTTGATATCGTACAGGACCACAGGGTTGACAGCGTCGGGGACGACCATGCCCTCGGGGGCGCTCATCACGCCCGCTATGTATGCGTATGCCTTCTCGGCGTTCTCGCCGTGGAGGATCGAAAGCAGACAGGCGGCGCCCAGCATGGAACCAAGGGCGAACCCATCGCGTTTTTCGTCGGCGGTGACAGGACGGCCAAGCCACGATTCCAGGTCCTTCCTCAGGCTGGCCTTGTCGTTGAGGCTGAGGGTGTACGTCTTGGAGATGACGGAGGGACGTCCATCATCCGTCAGGTCCGCGGGCAGTTCGAACTGAATCATGATCTTGTTCGCCCACCTCCCAAACTTCTCAGAGTACTGCGTCCCCAGATCGATGACGCCGTAACAGCGTGCGACATGCGTCCCGGCGGGGATGACGCCCTTCTCTCCAACCTCGTTCTTCGCGATCAGTCCCATGGTGCTCTCCTTTGCCGCCCTGCGGCTTGTCGGCCGAATCCGTGCTTGCAAAGTCAAGTATAGGTGGCGCCGCCCATACGACAATCCTGCCAATGTACCACTCAGGCCACAATTACCAGCTGACCCCAAAGGAACTAGCGCGGCAAGGTGAAGATGGACGTGCCCCGGACTTGGACCAGCACACGGGTGGTCGTGCCGGTGGCGTTGATCATCACGACGACCGTGTTCTTACCAAAGAGGGCATTGCTGGACGTCTCGGTGGCGTCGGTGCCAGAGAGGGGAAACTCGGGGAGATTCCAGTGCTCCGTTGCACCACTGGCGAACGCTGACCTGTAGAAGGCGACGACCTCCTGGAACGGAAGGTCGGACTGGATGCGGACCTCGACGACGCGCACCAGGTCGTCACTCCGCGCCGTCTTGCAGGACGTGATGATGCCGGGGACGATTGGAACGTCGCTGGGAAAGCCAACGGGAAGGGAGGTCCCGAAGTCGAACTCACGGAACACGAACCTCGTGACCAGCGTGAGTATGATCACCCCACACAGGATGATCAGCAACCAGCGCCTTGCCATCGTCAGCCAACCTCCCCGGAAGGATCTCATCTCGTAGTACGTCGACCGGACCCGGTTCTGTTATGCCTGCAGGTGCAGTGTCTCCACCACATGCCAGAAGCGCTGGAGGTCGTCAGGGGTGATGTCACCCGTATGCGCAACAACCAGCCCTGTGGGGACCATGCCCACGTCGACGCCTCGGCGCTCCAGCGCTGCACGCAGGTCCTGGCCGTCCACCCCTGCCGGAGGCCTGAGAGCCGTCAGTGTCGCGGCCTCGTGCCCGGGTGGCTCCACGACACGGAACCCATGGGCCGCAGCCTCCTCACGGAAGCCCCGGGCAACCTCGTCGCACCGCGCAAACCGCGCCGGCAGTCCCTCCGCATGGATACGGCCCAGGGCAGCGCGAAGTGCAAAGACGAGACTCGGTGGCACCTCGGCGCCGGTCGGTGAGGACCACCGGGACAGTTCGATGTAGAGTGGCGCGGCTGCGTCATGCCGCACCTTGCGCTCACGCAGGCGGCTGCTCACCGCTGCCAGCACGAGTCCCGAGCACCCGCCCAGCGTCGAGGCGCTGTCCGTGAACACGATGTCAGCATGCCAGTCGTCCATGCGCTGGGCCATGCAGCCAGTCGCCCATGTCCCGTCCACGACCAGCAGCGTCTGCGGCGCCACCTCGCGGATGACCGCGGCATACTCGTCCATCGGGGCGATGATGCCGCTGTCGGCGTCCACGTGGGACACGACGATAGTGGACGGGCGTATGTCGGCCAGGCGCACGCGCAGGAGCTGCAGGTCAACGCTGCCGCCTTCCTGCGCCTGCATGACGTCGGTGACGCGGCCACGGCGCGACACCACGTGGGCGATGCGGTCACATTGCGGGCCGTGTCCCAGGACAAGGACGACGGCACCCGGAGGTGACGCTGCAACGACCGCTACCTCCATGCCCAGGGATGCTGCTCCGGGAACGACAACGATGCCAGCCTGTTCGGTCCCGAACAGAGGCATCAGCCCATCGCGACACTCGGCATCGGCACGCTCTACCTCGCTCCAGCTCTCGAACGACGTAGCGGATGCCCGCAGGACGCCTTCGGCAGTGCGTGCCCGTCCGGGAACCAGCAGGAGGGGCCTGCCCGCCAGAGGCAGCTCGTCCCGCACGATGGAAGGTACCCGTCCCTGCTCTTCTGTCATGATTGTCCTCCCTGTCTCAGTGTGCTATCTCGCATGCCGCATTTCGTGCGGCCACGTCCGCCACGATCCATCCAATGAGTATCATACTCGTGAACTCCACGGCGGCAACATTTGGGACATGCGGGATGACTTCTTGCGCATGGTCGGCGCGGCTCTATAATAATTTTGGAAGGACGATATTCGAAAGAGAGGCTCTACGGTATCGAGAATAGGGGGATTTCATGCAGACGCTGGTCGTGTACTACAGTAGAAGTGATTCGACGAGGACCGTGGCGAAGGCACTGGCGCACGGCGTGGGGGGAACCCTGCGCGAGCTCGTGGACGCCAATGATCGGAAAAACCTGTTTGCGGCCGCCATGGCTGCATTGTTTGGCAGATCCGCCCGACTGGTCGATCCCAACTTCGACGTTTCGGCCTGGGATACCGTCGTCGTCATGACGCCCATCTGGGTCGGCAAGCCCACCCCGGCGGCCAACACGTTCCTGCGGACGGTCAACCTGACCGGCAAGCAGGTCCTGATCGTGGCATTCGGCGAGAGTGGCGCGAACCTGGCAACCTCCAGCAAACTGGAGCAGATGGCTCGGGCGCGAGGCGGCCAGGTCCTCGGTGTCCACCACATCCACGGTCTCAACTCCTCGGGCAAGGCCAGCCCTTCAGCCACAGCGGAGGAACTGCAGAACGAGGGTCAGCGTCTTGCAGACGTGCTGCGCGAGCCCCACAATGAGGAGAGTTGACCATGCGTCGACACGCTCGGCTGCTGCGGATACTGCTGGTTCTCGTCGCCGTGGTGGTGGCGTTGTCCATCGTCTCACAGGCTGTCTATGGTCCCTGGCTGCGACGGACAGCTGACGCCCTGGTCCTTTCATCACCCATCCTGTCGTACCGGTATCCCGGTGTCTATGAGGGCAGCGCGCGCGTCGGACACGTCGCTGCAAAGGTCCGCGTGACACTGGGTTCGCAGGGTATCACGGCCGTCAAGTTCCTCCTGCGGCCGCTGGGCAACATGGATCTGCTCATCGCCGAGGTCGTGCGGACGCACGGCATCCCTGTGGACGTCGTCACGGGCGCGACCATCAGTCAGAAGGTGACACTCAAGGCCATCGATGATGCTCTGATGCAACAACATCCCTAGAGGAAGTAGTAGCCTGAAGACACTCATCGTGTTCTACAGCAGGGAAGGTTCCACTGCCCTCATCGCCCAGGGACTGGCACAGGCAACCGAAGGCACCTTGCGGAGGCTGGTGGACAGCCGCAGGATGGAGAACGGCGGCATGTTCCGTGCCCTGCTCGCTACCCTACTTGGTCTGGGGACGACACTGGTGGACCCCGACTACACTGTCGAACCGTATGAGGCGGTCGTGGTGATGACGCCGGTCTGGATCGGTAACCCGGCTCCCGCTGTGACGACGTTCATCAGCAATGCGGTCCTGGGGGGCAAGAAAATATTCATCGTCGCCGTCGGCGGGACCGCAGCCAACCCGGGGGCCATCGCCAAGCTGGAGAAGCGGCTGAGGGCACGCGGAGCCTCCGTCGTCGGACATGGCGAAGCACTGGGGTATATCCCGGACCCCAGGGCCGTGCGTCCATCGGACGAGGAACTGGTGACGGAGGGCGTCCTGCTGGCAGAGACTGTCCGGCAAGCATTCGAGCCACAGCCCTGGTCGCCGGTCGGGCTTTGTGGCACTCCAGAATAACAGGAAGGCCGGCAGCTACACGCTGCCGGCCTCGCCATTGATGGCTCGCTCTCGCTAGTGACCCAGCATGCTGATCATAATACCTGCCGCGACGGCAGTACCAATAACGCCGGCGACGTTGGGACCCATTGCATGCATGAGGAGGAAGTTGGCGGGGTTGTCCTGCTGCCCGACCTTCTGGCTGACGCGCGCGGCCATGGGGACGGCCGACACGCCGGCTGAACCGATGAGCGGGTTGATCTTGTGTCCCGACAGCACCCACATGAGGTCGCCCAGGAGCATCCCACCCGCGGTGCTGAACCCGAAGGCGACAACACCTAGCCCGATGATGTAGAGCGTCTTCAGGTTAAGGAAGGTCTCGGCGTTCATGGACGCACCCACAGCGACCGAGAGAAAGATCGTGGAGATGTTGATGAGCTCGTTGGCGGCCGTGTTGCTGAGCCGCTCGACCACACCACTCTCCCGCAGCAGGTTGCCCAGCATGAGCATGCCCACGAGCGGACCGACCGGTGGCAGGAGGATGCTGATGACGAAGGTGGTAACGATGGGAAACAGGATACGCTCGAGCTTGCCGACCGGGCGCAACTGCTCCATGACCGTGCTGCGCATCTCATGTGTCGACAACAGTCGCATGATGGGCGGCTGGATCAGCGGCACGAGGGACATGTACGTGTAGGCGGCGACCGCGATGGGACCCAGCAGTTCCGGGGCAAGCTTCGTGGCGGTATAGATAGCCGTCGGCCCGTCGGCTCCTCCGATGATGCCGATGGCGCCAGCCTGACCGATGGTAAAGTTCAGCATCTTGGCGATGACCATGGCAACAAAGACACCAAACTGGGCAGCCGCACCCAGCAGCAGCGACACGGGGTTGGCCAGCAGCGGCCCGAAGTCCGTCATGGCGCCGATGCCGAGGAAGATGAGTGGAGGCAGGATCTCCGACTTGACCATAAAATAGAAGAAGTCGAGCAGGGCTGTCGGCTTGACGGTGCCGGTCAGGTCACGGACATACTCGGGGTTGATACTGAAGAAGGCGCCCTTGGCCGCCGGGATATTGGCGAGAAAGCAGCCAAACGCAATCGGCAGCAGCAAGATCGGCTCGAAATCCTTGGCGATCGCCAGATACATCAGTACACAGGCCACGACCAGCATGATGGCGTTGCCCAACGTGAAGTTGTAGATGCCAGAGAAGCTCTTGAAGCCCTTGATTGCATCCAGAATAATGCTCATGGCTCTACTCCATCCTCAGGAGGGGCTCGCCCGTCTTGACGGACTGGCTGACCTCGACATGGACCTCGTCGACGACGCAGTCACGCGGGGCGAGGATCTCGTTTTCCATCTTCATGGCTTCAATGATAAGCAGTGTGTCACCGCGCTTGAACGCCTTGCCGGGCGCAGCGAACACCTTGAGAACCTTGCCGGGCAACGGGGACTTCATGAGGTTCGATGTGGCGACCGGGCTATGAGAAGGAGCAGGACGAGGTGCGGCCGGTGGAGAAGGAAGCACGGCGCTGGGAGAAAGAGGGGCAACCACAGGGCGCTGTGCAACGGGCGCGGGAGGTGCCACGACCTGACTCACAGACTGCACCACAGGTTGTGTACCAGTTGCCTGCTCGACCCCTACCTCGAATGCCTTCCCATTCACCGTGATTCTGAAAACGCGCGATTGCGCAGTCGCCGTCCTGAGGGCTCCCACGTCCTGGCCAATACTGATGGCACCATCCGCCCCCACATGACCGACGTCAACCATGGTCGGCATCGCGGCCAGCTGTTCGGGACGCTCAACCATCGGCGGCTCCCAGGCAGGTTCATCCCCCGCCGCGGCGTCGAATTGGCCGTCTCCATAGTCCTCAGCGGTGGCTTCATCTCGGGACCCACGGCTGAAGAACTTCAACCCGTAGCAGACCAGCATCAGAAACGCCAGGACCGCAAACACCACCAGCATGTCTACGAGGGACAACCACAGACTCGAAGCAACAGTATCCGGCATCGCCATCATCTCCTTATCACTTATTTCCTGCTTCCTGATGGAAAGGGTCCGGCTTCACTCGATGCGCGGGTAAACAGCTCAACAATGACCCCAACTACTCCCAGTTTATTATAGTACATTCTGAAATGAATCAACGGGAAGGTCTGTGTTTTGACCAATGCACCTCCGCCTCAGAAGAGGGCCCGAGCCCACATGGCGCCGTCCGCATAAATTCGGGAAACGGCCGAATACCACCGCAGGGTTGGGCTGGTCAGGAAAGTCAGCACGTTCTGGACAAGTTGAGAGACATCTCCGACCTCCAGTCCCAAGCACGATGCCTGGAGCTGGGCGGCGTTGACATGCCAACGTGCGCTCCATGAATAATATAGATTGCGTTTGAACAGACCATGTGGACGCATGATCTGTTCAAACGTCCGTACTTTCCTGACACTGAATGTGTTCACTTTTTCTTCACTATCTCATGACGTGCCTCTTGACATTCATCTGTGACTTAATATTATTTAGGTACAAGTGAACAACATTCTACCAGGAGGCACGAGATGACCGACATGACGACGAGACTCATGGACATGGTGTATAGTGGCAGGCTGGACAAGACAACAGCGGCGCTGCTGTTCAACGTCGTCTGGACGGTCAGCGGCAAGCGCAAGTACATCATCAAGGACTGACCACACATCCGAGACCGGGAGGACGACATGTCGCAAGAACAAGAGAAGATCGAACGCATGGTCCAGCAAGGCAAGCTTTCACGTGCCGAGGCAGATGAACTGCTCGCGACCCTCGAGCCGCAGGAATCCGGGCCGTCCCACCCACCGATCCAGGGAACGCAGCCTCGCGCACGCCGGACGTTCCGGATCCACGTCGACGAAGCCGGCGGAGAACATGTCGACCTGGGGTTTCCCATGGCGCTTGTGGGCGTTGGTCTGAACATCCTTGCCCGCAGAGGCAAGGCGACGATCGATCTCGACGGCAAGGAGGTCCCCATCGACATCGAGGAGATCAGGCGCCTGATCGCGGACCCTGCCTTCGTCGGTGAACTGATGACCGTTCACACGGGCGACGGCAACAATGTTGTCCTCAGTGTCGAGTGAGGCTGCCATGAAACGTCTGCCGACAACGTGCCCGTCCTGCGGGTCACAGCTGGAGATTGCCGAGCTGCACTGCCCCGCCTGTGGCACGACTGTGCGAGGAGCGTACCCGCTCGACCGGTTCGCAGCCCTGTCCACCGAGGACGAGCAGTTCCTGCTGACCTTCCTGGCGGCCCGTGGAAATCTGAAAGAAGTCCAGGACCGCTTGGATCTGTCCTACCCGACCGTGCGCGGTCGTCTGGACAGGGTGCTGGCGGCGCTGGGACTGGCTGGCGATGACAAGTCCACCGAGAAGGCCGCACACAAACCAGACATCATGGAACTGCTGGACAAGCTGGAAGCTGGCGACCTGAGCGTCGATGCGGTCCTGAAAACCATCAAGGGAGGAAGCGATGAGCCGGGCGACGGAACGACTGAGTGAGCTGAACAACAAGGGACTCATCACACAAGAGCAGTACGACGAACTGCTGGCTGCTCTCGGCACTGTCGAGAACGAGCTGCTGCAGGTCCCACAAGCGCCTCGTCTGCCAGTTGAACCTGAGGTGCCGACGGCTCCCATACGGCCAGTGACTCCAATGTCTGCGCCGCAGGCAGTGGGTCACAGTCTGACCGTACGCCTGATCTCTGAGGACCTGCATGTACGCGGCGTCCAAGGGCTCCCAGCTGTCCGGGTCGTCCGGGGTCAGTCCAGCATCCGTACCAGTCAGAACGGTGACGTTGTCGAGGTCGAATCGAGGCTGACGGCAGGCGAATTCCATGGCTTCTCGTTCAGTCTCGGGTTTGGCAGCGACGGGCAGCCGGTGGAACTCGAGGTGCCTGCTGACATGCCGTGCGAGCTCAAGACCGTCTCGGGTGACATCACCGTCAGCAACCTCAAGGGCGAAGTCGTCGTGCGCTGCGTGTCCGGCGATATCGACGCCGGCACGCTGACACATCTCATTTCCGCACAGTCGACGTCGGGCGACGTCACACTGGACGAGTGCCTCGTGGATGGCGACATCGTGAGCAAGTCGGGCGACGTCGACATCCGGAACTCGACGGTCCGTGGCATGGTCAAGTCGTATTCAGGTGATGTCTCCGTCCTCAACACCGTCCTGAACGACGCCGACGTCCTCAGCTTCAGCGGAGACGTGAGCCTGGAAGGTGTGGTCGTCCAGAGCGGCGCCCGCCTGAAGACGACGAGCGGAGACGTGCGCGCAGAACTTGACCAGCACGATGTCATGGTCGACGTCGAGACACGGTCGGGCGAGGCAAGCGTCAGAGGGCCAGGCGTCGATGTCGAGGTCCAGCGGCAGCGTATTCCGGTGGGGCTGGCGACCGTCGAACTCTCGGTCCGCACGGGCAGCGGCGATATCGAGGTCAGACTGACATAGTTCTCCTTCCGAAAAGGCATCACGCACCCCCGGTCATCGCAGCCGGGGGTGCGCAGTTTTGAAGAAGGTGTAACAGTCTTGGGACAGAAGCTCCCCTCGTCTTGAACAGAAAGGCTCGGGCGGTCCCGAAGTGTAACATTCTCATGAGTTGGCATGGTGCAACGTCATCACCTTCATCCATGATGTTCTCAGGTATACTGTCATTACCCTGAACGATGGAGGAACCAATGTTGGCCGATGGCAACTATCTAAGTGTATGTGCGTATGATTGTCCCGACTCGTGCGGCATGGCCGCAACCTGCAGTGAGGGGCGACTCGTCGAGCTGGAAGGACGGAAGGACAACCCATACACACGTGGCTTCATCTGTCACAAAGGGCGCCGCTGGGTCCGTGATCTGCGTGGCCAGGACCGTCTGACGTCGCCTCTGGTACGGCGGAACGGCAAGTTCGTTGCTATCGGCTGGAACGAGGCCCTGGACATGACGGCACAGGCGATCCGGTCAGCCACTCTGCGTCACGGTCACCAGTCCTTCCTCTTCTACGAGGGTTCCGGTAACCTGCTCATGGGCAACAAGGTCCAGCGCCTGCTTCCCCTGATGCTGGGCGGAGGCACAATGGCTACCGGGTCGCTGTGCGGCTCCGAGGGCAAGGTCGGCCTGGCTCGCAGCTATGGCACGGTCGGCCGCGACCAGCCGCTCGCAGCGCTGGAGAGTAAGTCCATCCTGCTGTGGGGTCGCAACCCGGCCGAGAACAGCGTGCACTTCCTCGCCATTCTGCATGACGCCCGCCGAGCGGGTGCCCGCCTGGGGACCATCGACGTCCGCGCCACGCCCACGACGGCCATCAGTGACTCCGCGTGGGTCGTGCGTCCAGGATCGGACCTGACGCTCGCCCTGTACCTGTGCCACGAAGCCATCCTCCTCCATGGTGAACCGCAGGCGGAACATGAGGGATACGACCCGTTCAAACAGGCGTGTCTGCTTGTGTCCGCCGAGGACGCACAGTTGGCCACCGGTCTCTCCGCCGCCGCCCTGCATGTGCTCGTTGGCTTCGTGATGGACCAGCCGCCCCTCAGCATCTGGACCGGCTACGGCCTGCAAAGGACGCGCTGGGGCGCCGACCTGGTCCACGCCATCGACACGCTTGGCTTCCTGCTGGGCAACCACAGCATCCCCGGCGGCGGCGTCTGGTTCGACCAGGGCGATGACAATTTGCTGCCGGACGACTTCGCGACCGTGCCTGGCACTCAGACCCGTTTCGTGCCGCGTCCCAGCCTGGGAGTGTCTCTGCTGGAAGCCGACCCACCCATCGAGGCGGCGATATTCGTGAGGGGCAACCCTGCGTCGCAGTGCCCGGACGCCGGCAAGGTGCTGAGCTTCCTGGAACAGTGTCCTTTCTCGGTCTGCCTGGACTGGCACATGAGCGTGACCGCACGTGCCTGCACGCTTGTCCTGCCGACGACCGTGTTCCTGGAACGCGGCGGCGACTACGTCATGAGCTACTTCCATGACTTGCTGCAAAAGACGAACAAGGCAGCGGAGCCGCCCGAGGGCGTCCGCGACGAGCTGGATATTGTCCGGGACGTCGCCTTGCGGCTTGGGCTGCCGGACCGGTTCACTACCGAGAGAGCGCGGCTGGCCGAAATCGAGAACGACCACCGGCTGACACCCGCTGGTCCCGGCATGTGGCGCCTCAAGGATGCACCGCGCATCAGTGGTACGTTTCACTTCCCCTCCGTCGTGCCCGAGGTCCCTGCCGAACCGGGCATGCTGCGCCTCATCACCGTGCACGTGCGCGACTATATCAACGGCATCGACCCAAACCAGGCACGGGCACGCACCCTGCCTCCCGTGGCATCGGTGTCGACACAGCTTGCGCACGAACGGTGCCTGACCGAGGGCCAGAAGGTGACCTTGCGCAATGCGCTGGGTTCGCTGGATGTGCGCATCCACTTGGACAAGAGCATTGCCGCTCAGACCGTCGTGCTGCCGCAAGGGGTGGAGGGCGTCAACCTGCTCATCGCTCCTGGACTCACGCCGGATGGCAACTCCTGCATCAACGACAGCTGGGTCCTGCTCGAGCCTGCGCAACAATGAAACGGCACGACAAGCCACAGCAGAATCCTGTAACCACCGCGCCGGCCACAGAGGGCGCCGTTCCCCACAAGGAACGGGCCGACCCTTCCCTGGAGGTCATCTCCTACGCCGTCGCTGCCCTGGCGAACGCCTACGGCGAAGCACGAGACAAGGCGAAGCTGTTGCCACGGCTGATAGCCGCCTCCGTCCGTGTCGCCGCCCTGGCAGACCGGGACGAAGCCGAAGAACAACTCACGCGCCTTGCACGGATGCAGAAGGAAGCCGCACGCCTTGCGGTCGAGCACCTGGAGCGCAAGAAGCAGCTCTCGTCCGCAGCCGTGGCCCTGGCCCAGTCCACCGACTGGAAGGACGCACGGTCGACACTGGACCGGCTGATGCACGAGTGGCGCCTGACAGGCTGGTCGGACGACGCAGCGACGGCTCCCTTCCGCAAGGCGTTCAACGACGCCGTGGCGACGTTCACACGAAGGCAGGAACAGTGGTTCGATGAACAGCGCATGCGCGGTGCCCCTATCCACGAGTATCGCGAGTACCTGTGCACGCGCGCCGAGCAGCTGCTGGACGAGATAGACGACACGATGTGGGCAGCTTCGAGCGAGCGCCTGAAGCAGCTGGCCCAACTGTGGAAGAAGACGGCGCGGCACGAGGAAGACACGGCGCTGTTGGCACGTTTTGCCGCCGCCGAGCGCGCCTTCGAAGCACATCGAGACGCATGGTACGACGCCAACCACGCGCGCAAGGAAAAGCTGCTGCACCGCATCGAGACCCTGGCGGATACCGCGAGCGGACTCGCATGGGAAGCAGCGCGGCGCGAAGTGGCAGACATCGAGGGGCACGACTGGCACGAAGCAGGGCAGTTGCCCCACGACCAGCATGAGATCATGGAACGTGAACTCCGGCGCGTCCTCGCCGCCTTCCATGTCCGTCAGGGCGAAGCGGAACACGAGGCCCTGAAGCAGAAGGAGAAGATCATCGCCCGCATCCTGGCGCTGAGCCGGCGTCCCCTGGACAACTGGAAGGCGACGCGTGCCGTCCTGCTGGAACTGCAACAGACGTATACGGATGTGGGTCCGGTCGCCGCGGCCAGCGAAGCCGACCTGCTGCAAGCATACCGCGCCGCCTGCCAGGCTGTGGTCAGCAAGCTGGGAACGCTCCGGGGCAACAGTACCGAGAAGCGCGGCGACGTCATCCGGCTCATCCGCGAGCTGACCGACAAGGCCGGCAAGGGTGTCTCATGGCGCGACGCCCGCGACAAGGTCCTGATTCTTCAGAAGCAGTACATGGGAGCCGGTCCCGTCGCGCACGCCGAGGGCGAAGCCCTGTGGCAGGAGTATCGGGCCGCCTGTGACCGCTTTTTCGAGCTCTACCGCTCGTGGACCGGCGACAACGTCGAGGTCAAGGAACAGCTGTGCGCCGAGGCGGAAGCACTGCTGGACGAACATGACCCATTCGAGGCCAAGGAGAAGGCCAAGAAGCTCCAGCAGCGGTGGAAGTTCTCGGGACCTGTCCCACCGGAAGAGAACGAGGCTTTGTGGTCACGCTTCAGCGAAGCCGTTGACAAGGTCTTCGAGCGGGCCCGCGCCGAGTGGGAGAACATCCACGGCACCTGACCACAATTGTGAATCCCATGGTGCCTGACACCAAGGGATTCACAATTGGTGAAGATCTGGTTCGTTACAGGCCGTACGCAGCGCGTGCCAGCAGAAACAGCGTCTTGGTGTAACTGGACATGCGGCCCAGCGGAGTACTGATCTCCTGGTCATACGTTGCCTGCACGGTGCCAGGATCAGCGACATGCACCGTACTTGCGTCGAACAGCCAGCTGTCCTTGCCATTGACACTGTCCCCGAAGAATGTGGTCTCCAGTGGCCACAGCTCGCGGACCACGGGCCTGCCCAGATAGGCGGCGTGGCGGCACAGCCAGCTTGGCGAGGTCGCTGTCGCAATGTCCAGCGGAAGGGCATTCTGCAACGCGGTCACAAATACCGGACTGCTGCGCGCAACCATCGCACCCTGATACTCCTCCAGGTTGTAATGATGGTTGGTCGCTGATCCCATGAGTGTGCCGAAGTTGCCAATGCCCTTGAAGATGAGGCCAACGGGCGCAGGAACACCGTGGTAGGGCTCAGTGGTGTCCTGCACGTAGTGCATCGCCCGCGCAAGGTAGCGGAAGGTCCAGTACAGGTCGCCCTTCTCCCTTGCCTTGCCTGCCAGGTCAAAGAAGTACTGCGCACGCGACGGCGCGACACCGAAGCGCAGCCAGCCGAGGCCATAATACTGGTGGCGCCAGCCCTGCGAGTCTCCCGTCAAGACTTGGAACGGGCTGAGCTGGAGGTCCTGATCCATCTTCCAGTCCGGCTCGTCTGCATAGTTGGTCAGGATAGCGGCGGCGCTGGTCACCGTGCCCGGCTTTCCCTCGATGTACTGCACGACAAAGTTGGGCCCGACCTCGGCCGTATCCATGTCCTCGTAGGTCCACGGCGTAATGGTAATCGTGTCATAGGCCTTCAGCCACTCCTGATCACTGATGATAAGCTTCGTACAGGCACCGTGACTGTTCCAGGCGTCCACCGGACTGACCAGGCAGAACAGCGCAAAGGCGACGACAAGTGCGGCACACAGCAGTTTCCGATTCCTCTTCATGGCTCCCCCTTTGTCGAGTGTTCCCATCACTCGTGTATACATGTAAACCTGCTACGGCCGTGCGTTCGACGTCACGACGGCAACGATGCAGTCGATCCCGGCCACCATCGTCTCCAGCGCCATGGAGGGCGTCCCCGGTTTGCCCACCACCTGCTCGGGCAGGAACGGCACGTGGACAAACCCGGCCTGCGTATCCAGATTGCGTGTGACAATGTGGTGCAAGACGCCATAGAACAGGTGGTTGCAGACAAACAAACCCACCGTGTTGCTGACGGCAGCCGGGAGCCCGGCACTGCGAAGCCCGGCAACGATCTGCTTGATGGGCAGCGTAGCCAGGTAGGCGGTCGGGCCCTGTGAAACGATGGGCGCGTCCTCATGAAGGACCCCGGCATTGTCGGGAGCCTGCGCATCGTCGCAGTTGACCGCGACGCGTTCGATACTCAGCTCGGCTCGCCCTCCCGCCTGACCGACCATGAGGACGGTGGACGGGCGAAACCGGTCGATCGCCTCTGTCACCGTCCTGATACTGTCTGCGTAGGTTGTCGGCACCAGCAGACGTTCGATGCGGACATCACCCACATCGCCGTTCAGCCGGCTGACGGCTTCCCATGACGCGTTGAGGGCTTCGCCACCAAAGGGTTCGAATCCGGTCACGAGTATCGTCATCATGTTTTCCTCCCCAAGATGGAGACAGTATACCCGGACGCGACCTCCGACCAAACGTCCTTGACATGGGGCTGGGCTTCAGTACCATGGCATGAGGCTGGCAAACGAGACAGCCGAATCTGGAGGAAACGATGACGATGTATCGGCCTACTGTAGCAGAGATCGATCTGACAGCAATCCGGGACAACCTGCGGGCCATCCGAGCGTGCATTCCACTCAAGGCACAGGTCATCGGTATCGTGAAGGCTGACGCATATGGA
>Ga0209881_1000259_pt1 | contig 14652 bp, 16 predicted proteins | sample PersoiDNA2013193_FD_185804 | JGI IMG/M metagenome (GOLD analysis project Ga0209881, IMG submission 185804) | Permafrost soil microbial communities from the Arctic, to analyse light accelerated degradation of dissolved organic matter (DOM) -... | ecosystem: Environmental > Terrestrial > Soil >... | reverse complement strand
GTTCCGTCGCGTGGGAGACTATTAGCTGCTGCTGACATTCCGGCCCTTCCGACGGGGTGTGAAACGAGATTTGCTTAAGTCGCGGATGTTCCTCGAGAGGGCTCTGCGGAACCGGGTGAAGGGTAGATAACCAGGGCCACAACGCCGGGCTAGTTTCCGTCTGTGAGCGCATCACGACTGCGCTCGACTAGCTAGGCGGATTAGGTCAGCCAAAGTCGCAGGTGCACTACAGTTCCGTAATCACGGATGGTGCCCAAATAGTCACATTGAGTAATTAGCGTTCATGTCATCCGCGGATCGCGCAGCAGGCGGGCATGTGCAGCGAGGTCACTGATCGTGAAGACTGTAGCGCGGAAAATTGATCGATCTAAATCAATCCAAGGGAAATGGGAAGCGGCCGTTCCTATGATCTCGAATTGTGATAAACAAAACCGTAGAAACGGCCGCGTCGATCAGTATATACGAGCTTGAGCAAGTCTGCAAGGAAGTAGATCGCGAGCTCAAGGCGGAGTTCTCTGGCGTATTCGCCCAGCAACGCACCTACAAAAAGGCAGCGGCTTACGCCGACGCACTCGGAGACCCAGCCGTCCTGGTGAAATCATGCTGGGGAATGGCAGAGGGTGCCGGGAATGAGACTCCCGGGCAGTTCCAGTCCCTGATCGGCGAGAACAAATGGGCAGCAGAAGAAATGTGGGATGGCATTGCCGTCACCGCCGAGAGGAATCTTGGAAAGAATGACAGCGGCGATCCGCTGGGACCCGGAATGGTGGTTGACGAGACTGCCGATGAAAAGCGCGGAAAGCATACGGCCGGGGTGAGCCGTCAGTACGCCGGTTGTGCGGGCGGAATAATAAACTGCGTTACATGGGTCATGATGAGCCTTATCTGTCCACGCGGGAAAACCTGGGTATCTGGCCGGACCTTCCTCCCGGAGAAAACATGGTTCACCGGTGAAGGCGCGACCGGGACTCTCCGGCGGGAAAAGGCAGGAATACCCGATAAAACCGATTTCGCCTCGAAGCCGGAACTGGCAAGGCTGCAGTTCGAGCATCTACGTGAACTCGGTATCCCGTTCTTCTGGGCAGGCGGCGACGAGGTTTACGGACGATACCGGAAACTGCTTGCGGACCATGAGGAAAATGGCGAGGCATTCGCATATTTCATACCACGTAACTATTTCGTTAAAACCTGCAAGGGCGAGAGCGGTAGGGTGGATAAGCTGCTGGATCGCGCCGAAGGCCGGTACGAGCTCCGGTCTGCCGGTCCCGGCGTCAACGGCCCGAGATATTACAGATGGGCCATGCTGTGCCTGGAGTCGAAGAATCATTTCCTGCTGATCAGGAAGCCGGAAATTCAGGAACCCGGCGGGCAGGAAGAAACAGGACAGGAGGATGCGGCGAAGGAATCTCCTGCGGCAGGCGAGCAAGCGCCATCGGCATCAGCCGGGAATCCAGGGAAAGAGAAATCCGGAGACAAGGTGAAAGATGAGGGCATAACCTTCTGCCTCTGCTACGTTCCGGAGAATTCTTCTATCAAGCCGACTATGACGAACATGGTCATGATGGCCGGGCGGCGCTGGGGAGCGGAAGAGACAATGGCAACGGCGAAAGGCCCCATCGGATGGGACGAGAGCCAGTTCCGGCAATGGGAGAGCATGCAGCACCACACAGTGCTGGCAGGACTCGCAATGCTCAAGGCGAACATAATAAGAGAGCGCCTTAGTGAGGTTTCTGTGGCATCCGGAACTGCCTTTGAAAAGGATATGAGCAGCGAGCCGGAAACAGAAGAGATAGCACTCACGGGAAATCAGGAGTACGGTAGGGAAACGGATGAATTCGATCTTCAGATACCGCTTGGTGATTCCGCTGCCCCGTATTCAGCTGACCAGAGACTCCCGGAAGAAATCGGCTACATCAAGCTTTCTTTGAGTGAGATCCTCCGCCTGATAGGCATCGTGAACACAGAAATGAGCGAGGCCAAGATGGCGTTCCATATCGCTTGGTCGAAATGGCGCAGAAAGCATCAGGCCATCGCACGGTGGTACCGCATGCAGCGCGGGATGAAAGCCGAACAGCGGGCACTGATTAATTCAGCCTTCGCGGGAGCGGCTACGTTATGTAATCGGAATCGTGGGCGCTCTTCCAGTACAGAGTCACATGCCCCGCCCGCTAGTGCAACCACTCAACTACGTTCCGTGAAAGCGGAACTGTAGTGCAACTGCAGGCCTTGCATGAAGTAGCTCTGACCTGCGCCGTGCCGTCCTGCGTCATAGGCGCTCCAGCCGAGCAGCTGCGCCACCTCTGCCGCGGCACCGAAGATCTCGCGGCGCACAGGCTCCGGGTGCGGCTCGCGCAGCAGCGGCACGATCTCGGACTGAAAGTAGAACAGGAGCATCCGGCGGACGTAGCCGCTTCCGAACTGGAAGTCGATATCCATTAGATGCTTGGCTACAGCACGGATTCGCCCGGCAGCGGTGTTCGCCGCGACGGCCAGGGGCACTTCCTCGTGCTGCCACGTTGGCGATGAGAAGAGGTAGCCGGTGATCACGCTTGGGGCGGTTCCGGTGAGCCAACCGGCTTGCGCGACCTCCAGCCGGTTCGCCATATCCGCGCCGGCAAGGACATCCAGGAGAGTAACGGCCTGTCCTGAGTCGGCAGGCAAGCGAGCGCCATCGTCAGTAAATTCATTCTGAATGGATTGCTGCGGCAAGGCTTCCGGCGGCACAGTCCCGTTCACGAGGAGCGCGAACTGTGCTTTCTCCTGGTCAGTGGCATGATCAAGCGCAGTTTCGAGATCGTCTTGCACCTTCTGCTGCGGGACCATGTCGGGCCGCGTTCGCCAGTACGCGACCGTACGGACCGAGACGCCCAAGTGATCGGCGAAGGATTCGTTGGTCTTGTGCAACGCCCGCCGCAGCGCGTCTGCCTGGCTGCCGGTCCATGACGTGATGACCTGCATGACAGGCTAAGCCTTCACGTGATCAGCGAAGATGAGGCCCAGAGCTTCGCCTCTGCCACGCCAAGCGCAAGCGTCCAGCACTTCTGGACGCGCGCAAACGCGTACCGCAATTGCCCGCACGTCAGCGGAACTGACTGCCATTGGCGCGCCCGTTTCCCTTGGTCGCTCGCCTATCGCCTGGTCAGTGCGCGAAGAATCTCACACTATGAAGTGATACGTACAGAAATCCCTAGTGGTTCAGCGCATGCAGAAGGGCACGCGACTCAGCGCGGATCGCTTCCGGACTCCTGCGGCTTGACGTACGTCCCCCTGCCATGAACCGTGACGATGATTCCGCGCTCGCGCAGTATCGCCATGGCATGCCGCACGGTGGTGTAGGCGACGCCGTACTCTTCGGCGAAGTCCCGCTCGCTGGGGAGCTTCGCCGAGATCTCGCCCTCCGCGACCCGTCGTTGAACGTCGTCCGCAACCTGCACATAGGCATATTCCGGCCCAAAGGGGTCGACAGGACGAACGCTCACACACGCACCTTAGGATGCTCTCTGAGCTGCGATAACTCCGACTAGCTCTGAGAGCTATGCAGAGCTACTAGTGCTCTGCTAAAGTCAGAGCCGGTTCGGCAGGGTCGTTCGGTCGCTCAAGCGTCCGTTTCCCGCGGCCCTGCCGGCCACTGGCCAGGCCCGCACGCCGTGCGGTCCCGCCGCCGCGCGGCGCGAGGGATGCACCCATGAGCAACGGCATGAACGACCCCGTCCGGTACTTCGGACGCCAGGTGCGCAAGGAACGGCTCGCGGCCGGCTGGACGCTGGCCGAGTTCGGGCAGCGAACCGGCTACGACCCGGCGCACCTGTCCCGCATCGAGAGCGGAAAGCGCCCGGCGACAGAAGTACTCGCCCAGCTGTGCGACCAGGTATTCCCCCACCGCGCAGGGTGGTTCGGCGAGTTCTACGAAGAGTCCCGCACCTGGATCGCCACCCCGCCTTGGTTCCGCAACTACGTCAGCCACGAGCAACGCGCCGCGACCCTGCGGAACTGGTTCCCGAGTCTGATAGACGGCCTGCTGCAAACCGAGGACTACGCCCGCGAGATCCTGGCCGTCAGCCCCGGCGTGACCGATGACGAGGTCAACGCCCGGCTCGCGGCGCGGATGAAGCGCCAGGCGATCCTTACCCGCGAGGAACCGCCTACCGCGTGGTTCCTCGCGGACGAGGCGGCGCTTCACCGCCGGGTCGGCTCACCGCAGGTCATGGCCGCACAGATGGCCCACTTGGTGGCGGTCGCGCGACTGCCGAACATCACCATTCAGGTCGTGCCCGCGATCGCGCACGCCGGCCTGCTCGGCGGGTTCTCCCTGACCGACCGCGCCGCATACGTAGAAACCGCCGTCGCCGGACAGGTATTCGAGGACGCTGAAACTATTTCCAGCCTGCTTACTCGCTTCGATACGCTCAGGAACGAGGCGCTCAGGGCGTCGGAGTCCCTGGCATTCATAGAGCGGATGTGCGAGGAATGGAAAGCAACTGGCGCAAGAGCAGTTACTCCGGGGACAACGGCGGAGCCTGCGTAGAGGTCGCCGTGGCCGAGGCCGTGCTGGTTCGCGACACCACCGACCGCAGCGGCCCTGTCGTCACCTTCTCCGCTGACGCATGGCGAACGTTCACTACGACCATCAAATAACTTGCCCGTTGGCTGATTTCTTTCTGACGCGCATCCGCCAAAGCGCGAGCAAACGTTAGTCGCGAAGCCCGCCTCAGGCGACCGGCTATGCCCGCCTAGCGGCTCACTGACCGGCCAGTTTGCCATCCTGAGCAAAGTATGGCCAGATACCGCGCAATGCCTTACCGAATGTGTTCCCGGAAGTGCAGGCTGCCAGAACGCAGGCACGAAGGGAACGCAAGCCGATGACAGCCACCGCGACGGAATCCACTTCGCTCATCGCATTTACGCTGCCGAGTACTCCGTACTCGGTGCGGATGGCGCGCTTCTACGTCCGGGCCGCACTGAGCTACCACGACCTGGACGACTTCGGCGCGGATGCCGAAGGGGTCGCATCCGAACTCGTCACCAACGCGATCACGCACGCGGGCGCGCCCAACTTCGGTGTTGAGCTCATGCGCATACAAGGCTCGGGGACGCTCGCCGTCGCCGTGGTCGTCACCGACTCCTCGCCGCTTCCCCCGGTCCTGCGCGACCCACAGCACTACGCCGAGCACGGGCGCGGCCTGCACATGGTCGCGGCACTGTCGGCTGGCTGGAACTGGACACCGGATGACGCCGGCAAGGCGGTATTCGCGATCCTCACGAGGAAAGGGCAACCGGTGGAAGCCATCTCAGATCAGCCGATGCTCAGCGACATCGACGCCGGCTACTCGCCCTCCCCGCGCAGCGGGGGCAAGGCGGTTCCTTGCCCGGAGAAGGGAAACCGTCGGCGATGACGCAAATACCATCCGTCCGGCAGATGCTCGTCGGCTCTATGCTGCGGAGCTACCGCGAAGCCGCCGGCTACAAGCTCGATGACGCGGCCCGCATCCTGGAATGCGACCGGTCGAAGATCTCGCGCGTCGAGACCGGCCAGCGCGGCATCCGGCCCAAAGAGCTGCGCGAGCTGCTCACCGAGTACAACGTGGCCGACGCCGCCCAGGATACCCTGACCGCCCTCTCCCGCCCGCGCGACGCGAACGCCTGGTGGCGGGACTACCGGCAGATGCTCCCCGACGCCTACCTCGACTACGCCGTGGCCGAGGGAGTAGCCTCGCGCATCCTGATCCACGCGCCGCTCCAGGTTCCCGAACTGCTGTGGACCGCAGAGTACGGCCGGGCGGTCGTGGCTGCCGACCCCACCGTCCCTGAAGATGCCGAGGAGGTAGCCGTTGAAGCGGCCGTCACTTACCGCGGGGGAACGTTCTTCGAGCGCCAGCCTGACTGCACGGTCATTCTCGGCGAAGCCGCCCTGCGCCACCGCGCCGGCAGCCTGGATGTCACGCGCGCGCAGCTGGTGCACGTGGCCGAGCTGAGCGGCCCTGACTACCCCTGGCTCACCATCCGGGTCCTGCCGTTCTCGGCCGGGATCTGCTCCCGTGCCGGGGAGTACTCGATTCTTCAGTTCAGCGGCCTGCCGGACATGGGCCTGGCGCAAGTGGCCGGCCCCCAGGGCGGCACCTGCCTCAGCACGCCGCCGGTCATCGACGCCTACACCACGATCTTCAGGCGAATGACCTCGCTCTCGCTCAATCCCGAACAGTCAACGCTGCGCCTTCGCCGAGTCGCCCGCCGCTGACTCCCGATCGCTATAACCCAGGCCAAGGCAGTGCACGTGATCATCATGAGGAAGGAGTAACCGATGGAAGCCATCTCGGATCTGCCGATGCTCAACGACATCGACGCCGACTACTCGCCCCAGTACGTCAAGCTCGGCTGCATCCTCCGCACCAAGATCGAGTCCGGCCAGTACAAGCGCGGCGATCGCGTACCGGCCGCCGGGCTGGCACGCGAGCACAACGTCTCCATAAAAGTCGCGTGGAGCGCGCTGGCGATGCTCGCCGCAAACAGGTACCTCACCTGCCCCGGCCCCTTCGATCCCTACCACGTCACCTTCAACGCCAGTCACCCTCACCCACGGGAGCGCCGATGAGCACACGCATCGAAGGAGGAGCAGTCCTTATCCTGGTAACTGCCAACGCCACGCTGAGCGCCGGGCCGACACGCCTGACACTGACCGCCCGCGAGGGACCCGCATCGGGAACGTGGCGCTACGGCCTCAGCAACGGCATGGCCAACCGTCTCCAGTACGGGCACGTCGCGGGGGTGAGCGGCCACCTGGACGTACTTAGGTACGCCGCAGGGGTCTGCGCGGCGGGCTACCAGCCAGGGACGATCGAACGAGGACTGCTTGAGCAGTTTGCCGTGACCGGCGAGCACGAGCGCACAGGCCCCGGGGAGAACAATGAGCAGTGACCAGGGCCACGGCGTCAAGGTGGAGACCGACAGCATCCTCGCGGCCCTCGCGCCCACCCGAGCCCTTCGTCAGGCCCTGGACGTGCTGTGGGGCGGCCTGCCGATCAACGTAGAGACCCCAGCCATCTGCGAAGCTTTCCACGCCATCGACGAGCACATCCGCTCGGCCGAACTGGAGGACCTGCGCCGCGGCGTGCTCGCCCGCGACTACTTCATCATCAGCCCTATCAACCCGATGAACCCGCCCAGCCCCGAGGACATGGGAAAGCTAGCCGCCACGCTGCGCACCCTCGACGACCTCGGCCTCATCATCACCCTGTAACCGAAGATTCCCGGCAGCTTACAAAGATGCTACGGGGCTTCACGTAAATACGTCACGTCAAGCGTACCAAGATCTGGATCGCTAAGCATCAACTGCGCATGTCGCCATGACGATACCGTGGAAAATCAAGAGAAATTCCCGTTCACCCAAGGGAACATCGCAATTAATGCCGATCAAACTGCTCACGCAATGCAGAAAAAAACGAGTCTGCCGTCTCGGAAATAAGCCTGTCATCAATAGAGCGAAGTGACCTATTACGCCAAAATGGGCGTCGGGACGCCGCAAATTCCTCTACAGTTCCGTCAAGATACGGACTCACCCAAAACTCATCGACACCACGCGCCCAATCCTCGTCAGAGAAGACTCGGTTGAGGTCCCTATCTCTCATGCTCGCGCCAACATAAATCCAGAGTCGCGGTGAGTGCTCATAAAGCAAAGCCCTTAGAGCAGCCAATTTATATCGGCCGACCCCAAGCTCCGTCTGATCATCACTAACGACACATGTTTCGGGCCTGCCTATAGTGCCATGCATCTTTAGAAGCGGGATCGCGCTTTCCTCTCCCTTCAAATACTTAGTGATATATGCTGAAGCATCACGGAACTCCTCATCCGACGCAAAAACCCGGAGCTCGGAGTCCGCATGCGTCTCAATCAATAGATCAAAGTTAACCTCGACAATAATGACACGGCCCGCCGCTTTGCGAAGAATCGCAGCAAGATCCAGGACGGCGCTACCAGGAGCGCTAACGACTCGATCGTGATGCTCCCGAAACTCTGTCAAAGTCGGAAGACCCGGATACAATCGCTTTTCCGCCCGGACGACCTGTTCTAGAGTGAGCTGGGCGACATAAGATTCGGCGGTAGCTCCAGCTTCTTCAGAGGTCATCCAATCAGCCTTATGAGAGATCCAGTCAAAAAAACGCCTGGCCAGCTGATCAGAGGTAACAGGAACCGCGTTATCAATATTTAGTATTCGACGAATTGCCTGATCGCGTAGTGCATTTCCGAGAGGAAGTTTAGAAGAAACCGAAAAGCCGGCACCCAAAAAAAGGACAAATGGTTCGCCGTGCTCTGCAACCTGCCTGACAGTCGAACTCAATGAATCGCGCCCGTGACGACGCAAGAGTCGGCCCTGTTGAATAGCGTATCTAAAGCCTCTCCCGACCTGACAGTGCAGGCTTATGTCAATACGTGTCTCAACGGCAATAACTAGCATTCGGAGCGTGTGGTGCGGCATCGAATTCAGTTGATCTACGCCCAGCCGCCACAATGCGGAACGCAGACGCAAGTCAACTCCACTGTCGCGCCAAGTTATCAGGCCCAATTGCGAACTATCCAAATCGGCATGCATAACCGCACGAGCCACTGCGAGAACTGTTCTCTCACCTGGGCTGGGATCAGGGCCTCCCGGCGGATCGACGAACGCGGCATCCGCCATTCCAGCGGATATGCTAGGTACGACTCTTCGTGTTCCTCCCGCCGGTACCGTGGTCAACGCTGCTTCGACGGCAGGAGGAATCAACGAACTCGTTGTCGCAGGTACAGCGCTCTGGAGTTCCTCTTCTTCAGAGCTAAGAAGCCGCCCTCCAGTGAGCTTGCTGAGAGCCTCAAGTACAACCTGTGCCTCACCCAGGTCTTCCACCAGGATGGGAAATACTTGAATTCTGCCGTGTTCAGCTCTCCGGAAACTAGTTGCTAGCTCACTTGCGAGATCAAATAGTATCTCGGGATTCGTCATGGCGATAAGCTCTGGTAACCAGCGAATGCATCCATGATCCGAGATCGAATCCTTCGAGTCTCAGTGGGCTGCTCGTGACTCAGGCCGAAACCTGCGAGATTCGATAGTTGTCGCCTCAATTCAATAACCAGAGCATCAAACGCCACGGCCAAACTCTCTATTGTGACCTTAGGCCTGTGACCACGCGCAAGATCTCGCGCAATGACATCGATTATGTGTCCTTCCTCTTCAGCCCTTATCCATACCCTTCCATTCTTGCCCTTTCCGAAATCCTCTATTACTAGACCATCACCAACGCGTCTACGGACTTCGTACAGCATCCAACCACTTATGAGCGTGGATATACGCTTGCCACGCCTGCTCGGAGACAGAACATCAGAAAAAGCATTCACCGAAGAAAAAAATGCTTTATCGACGAGTTCGCTCTGCCCTTCGGCCGCGAAACGAATCATCGCACGATCTTCACTCACAGAGCCATTTACGAGCAATGCAATTACGACACCCGCCGCAGGGATCTGGAGGGGCTTGGTCTTCCCCTCCAAGAGTGCTACTACAGAATCGAGACGATGACGAGACCAGTTCTGATACAGGCGGGCAAGGACACGATCATAGTAAGCTTGCTTAGAGTTATCAATAAACCACCCCGCCGAACCTACTGCAAGCTGATCCAATAGATCCAAGGTGCAGCGGCCTTCGGGGGTTACGAGATACTTCTTCAAGCCAACTTCGATGGTGAATGGAGGTCCAGGGTCGAAGATCCCATCCGGCAATTCATTGAGTTGCGATAGCTCCCGGCGGAGGCGTTGACCCTGCGCAACAGGATCAAACCAGCGTCTACACAATTCTAGGTCTTCCTGGAGAGTTCCTGGATCTCGCTTCATCGTCTCCTTCCAAATACGACGAATAGAAAACATCAGCTCATGCGCAATATCTTCATCAACTGTACCTGACACGCCGAGCAAGGATTCTGAATCGCGGTTCACGGCACCAACTCCTGAACGGCATAGCCACGATGCTTAATTTCGCCCGCCAACCCCTCGAGCCTAGCTGCTTCTCTCCCGACCGCGGATGCAGCTTGATCTGAATAATCGCGGGTCAGAGGAAGTATCACAAGTACTTGGTCATGCGGATGCTCCGCAGCGCGCTCTGTGAGGTAGGCCATAAGGCCTGCGAGGCGATCTACAGCTATGAATGCCCCAAACTCGTCCAGCGCAATTAGGCGGTTACGCGATACACGCTCGTCATCGTCCAATATTGCAAGACGCGCACGTGTATAAGCAAATGCTTGTTGTCCGCTAGAGAATGCCTCAATGGGGCGGACAAACTCAGCGCCCCCTTCGCTCCAAACTACCTCTCGGCGCCTAAGGTTTACAGATACTTCACCATCAGCATCGGGAAGCAATTCGGATCTGACTCGCGGCACGTTAAACCAGCTACTGAATCTTATTCCGAGCCAAGACTCCAAATTATCAGTGTAATCGAAGGCAAACTCTCGAGCGCCCGACTCACGCGCTCGTATATGCTCAGCAATACCAGTGAGGCTACTTCTCACGCCTCCAAGCTGAGTTCTTAGCGCGGAAAGCCGCTGCAGAGCGGCTCTAAGTCTTGCGCGCACCAATTGAATCTGTTCAAGCATCAATTCAGGCGAGGCGCTTGTAAGAGGAGACGAACTCCCAAGTCCTCGGCGAAGCCATTCAAGACTGCTATCCTCGGCCAGCGCACCAACTGCGCGCCGTATCTCTGCGTTAGCCCTCGCAATTTCCCGCTTAGCCGATACTACTTGGACACCAGCGCTTGATGCTCTTTCATCAGCTCGCAAAGCATCCCTGCTCGCACGCTCAAGTACACTATCAATATCTTCAAGATTTATATGGTGACGTTCGGTTATCTTGAGAAGTCTAAGGCTTAGACTTTCTGTGCTTTGGCCGCCGCCGAGGGTGCCCAATTGTTGTCTCAAAGATGCGCGGCTCGCGGCAAGTTGGATCATCCGCTCATCACTAGCTCTACGCTGATGCAGCAGTTCCTCTACGCGTTCCACTGATTTGGAGTCCAGAGCGGCAAGAGCATCATCAACTCTCAGCTCATTTGTTGCGGCCAGCCGTTGAAAGCGATCTGCTTCATTAAATGCCCTGGAGGCTGTCTGTGCAAGCTCGATTCGTCGCCGGACCTCCGCGATTCGCTCTATAAGCTCACGGGCGTCTGGAGGCGGAGGTTGTCCTTCCAGCTGCATACGCCGGGTTAGCATTCCAGATCTAGTCTGGGCTACGGTCAACTGGGTATCGGTCTCCGAGTCATCGATCGCCAGTTGGTCTGCTAGCCCGCTGCTTTCGGCATCTGCAAGCCGCCCAGTCAACTCGTGCAGCAGTCGACGCATTGATGGTGCTGCGTCCATCAGAACCTGCTCGGCCGTAAGCGTGTCCAGAAGCGCCTGTGCCTCTAGCAAGGTAGCTGCCACTGCTTCAGGTGTAGGTTCAATTCCGAGATCGGACGTTACTTTCCCGACTATGTCAAGCTGATCAGCCAGGCGGTCCCGATTCCTGTCGCGCGTTCGGCGAGCATTCTGAAGCTCGCGAAGCAGAGCATCAGCCCCCGCCAATTGGCCAGCCAGCAGCATGAGCTCATTTTGCGCCTCGTCACGTTGAACTTGAACGTTCAATATCTCGCTATCGAGAGCTTCGAGGCGATTTTCGAGGTCGGGGGTACGCCGCTCAATCTGTTGAATCTGTCGCCGCAAGTTTGAAGCGTCTTCGAGATCTCCCCGTCGTTTCACCTGCTGCTCTGCTAGTTCAACAGCTTCGGATTTTTCATCCTCAGCTCGCCGTACAGCAAGCTTCATTTGGACGTAGCGTTCCTGGGACCACTCAGTCATTACCTCCACCGCGGAACCAAGCTGCCGTTCTAGATGAGCCAATGGACTGTCTTCTTGATCAGTAAATCGCCGCTCCCAGCGAGCTACAGCTGCCGCTTCATCATCAGCCTGCTGAGCAAAAGTTTCGATAAGTCCTTCATCGCCTGCAAGGCGATAGACCGTGAATATTTTGTTGATTTCTCGGACGTCATTAATCGTGCGGCCGTCAATTTCAATGCTACGAAAGCGTGCGCTGGTCTGGACTTCAGAGACATTCAACCAATCACGGCTGTCACCGGCCCATACAATCTCGTTCGCTCCGTTAAGGTCAGTGATGATGACCCGGAACGGCCCGAGGCCTTCGCACAAGCTACGCCAAGCCGGCGAATCTTTACGATAAGGTATCGTCCCTGAGCAGATTTGCAGTATGCGGATTGCAAGAGTCTTGCCAATACCATTCAAGCCTTCGAGCACTGCCAGGTGCCCTTCCGGCAACTCGCGAAGAATCGAGAGGGGTCCCAGCGGCTGGTCTAGTTCAATGCGGATACGCATCACGAATCAACCGTTCCAATACTTCCTCGTAAGTAAGCGGTACACTATCATCCATCAGTTGAGGTAGCATCTTGGCGAGTTGGGTATCTGGGTCGTTGGGCCGTCTCGTAGCACCCCCTAGAATTTCGAGCACCCTTACATCTTCACGATCATTATGATTTTCACCACTCATGCTCGCTCCCGTTAGTAGCAAATTCCGTTGATTCCTCTGTTCCATCGATCGGAGAAGAATCTTCGCCGGAAATGCACCTTGCCGCGTCTTCCGCATATTTCACATTTTTTTCAAACCCAATAGCTCGCCTGCCTAGGCGAAGTGCTTCCGTGACGACGGTACCAGTTCCGCTAAAGGGGTCTAGCACAAGTCCACCTGGGGGACAGCTACTCAATATCCTTGGCTGAATCAACTCCCCCGGAAAAGCGGCACTGTGACCATTTTTGTGAGAAAGTGTATTCACAGTAACGACGTCTCGATTTCCAGGTTCGCACGCTTCGATATCATAATAGTACCTTGGCCGATTCCCTGAGTTCCTTCGAACAAAGTGGAACCAATGCTCGTGAGACAACCGAAGCCGATCCTTCTCTGGTCTTGGCAGCGGATGTGGCTTTGCCCAAATGAGGTCGTTGCGGAGAATCCATCCGTGATCCTGAAGTGCAATAGCGCACCTAGCCGGAATGAGGAGAAGTTGCTTGTCATGCAAGTAACCTCCAGATGGCGTTCGACGCCTCAAACGGTTCTCAATAAGTCCTTGGCGGCCGTCATCACGTATGCTGGACCAACGGGCAAAATATGTGTCGCCTAGATTTAGCCAGACGTTGCCCGAAGTCTTCAATACTTTGGCTGCCTTAGCGAAGAATTCTACCAAGTGTTCAGCGTACCAATGAGGAAATGCCTCGCGGCCAAGTTGCCCACCGGATGTACGGTACCAGTCGTACGGTGGAACTCTATCTGTGCTGCAACCCGCAGCCTCCCACTTCTCCACCACAGTATCGTCGTGGTCCAGACCGTACGAGCGCAACCCCCAGTAGGGGGGCGACGTCAAAATGAGGTCGACGCTTTGAGGAGGTATCTGGTCAATGAGGTCAAACGCATCTCCTTGCAAGATTTGCGCCTTCAGGGGTTCCAGTCCTGATGCCTCTTCATCTGCGGCACGGATCATGCCTGAAGTTTAGACCAAGTGCGGCCGCACTTCCACCCAGGCGGGTTCGCCCGTTGACTGTGCTGCCGTCGCGGCTGCGCGGGCATGCATGCGCACGCGACAGGTCCTCACCGAGGATGCTCCTGGGCTCCAGGCAGAACCACCCGGCTTCTGATTTCTGCCCTTGATCGGGCCACGGCGGGTCAAGGGTCTTGCCGATGGCTTTGATACGGCTACACTACCGACCATCCATGGAAAGGGGCACCATTATTTGTCATACGATGCTTGCATCGCCGATCCCGCATAGCGCGGACGAAGATGACAGCATCGCGCCCGGCCTCAGGCCAAGACAGCCTCCGGTTGACTTCAGGTGACTAACAGCTATGCCGGGGTTGGCTACATAGGTCACTTTGAATCTATCAAGAGATCAGGATAGGCAGATGCGTGACGTGTCCAGCAGGATCTGGCGAGATCTGAGGAACAGAAGGCATGTTGACGTCTACGCCGTTTCCTTCGTCGCATTCGCTCTCGCTGTCCTATCCGTCGTTGGAGACATCGTTCCTGAACAGATACGGTGGGGTGCTGTACTTACGGGGGTCGGCATGCTTGTACTAAGGATCGCTGTTCCCGAAGTATCCGGCAACCGCATTGATCAGCTGCTCGCAGATCGATTTTCCTTCGATGCTGTACCAATTACCGAACGGCTAAAGAATGCGAACGAGATCTGGGTTTATGCTCCATCGGCCGTCAATCTTCTTTCGGCTCAGAACTGTGAGCTCTTGCGGACAGGCTGCCTGAGCAGGTCCAGTGGGTCGGTGCGGATCGTGGTGCTGGATGCTACCCAGGACGCAGCCGTACGGCTAGCGGGCCACCAGCTCGATGATTCACTCGATTATCCCGTTCAGGATTTCGCCGAGTCACTGCGCATAACAACGGGTCGCCTACGTACAATGTCTTCGTGGCAAACGGATGGGAGCTTCGAGTATCGATCCCTGGACTACAATCCTGGGTTCAGCCCAGGGCTATTTCAAGATAGCTGTACGGAGTCTATCGGTCACGTTAGGTAGTCATGCTTGCGGCTCATCGATTTGCGCGATTGGCCATCGAAGATGACCCGCGTGGACCCGAACACTATGTATGCAAG
>Ga0209881_1000258_pt1 | contig 14672 bp, 10 predicted proteins | sample PersoiDNA2013193_FD_185804 | JGI IMG/M metagenome (GOLD analysis project Ga0209881, IMG submission 185804) | Permafrost soil microbial communities from the Arctic, to analyse light accelerated degradation of dissolved organic matter (DOM) -... | ecosystem: Environmental > Terrestrial > Soil >... | reverse complement strand
GCCCGGATCGCGCTGACGCTGCGCAGCGTCAGCGCGATCCGGGCCGCCGGGTCAAGCGCGGGGTGGCAGCACATGAAGATCAGGCCCAGTTCGTCGGCCGCCGTTTCGCCTGCGAGCGGCGGGCCGCCCGGCCACGGCGGGCCGCCCGGCGGCTCGCGCATGGCCGCCGCCTCCTTTCCTGTCCGCAGCGCCTCCCGCCGTATGCGGTCGAGCGTCTTGTGCCTGGCCACGCCGGCCAGCCACGCTCTCGGGCTGGCCGGTACTCCCTCAGCAGGCCACTTGATCAGCGCCAGCGCGCAGGCCTCCTGCACCGCGTCCTCGGCCGTGTCGAGGTCGCCGCAGGCACTGGCGGTGATCGCTACCGCGGCCCGCCAGTGCTCGCGGAACAGTTCGGCGTAGCCGTCGCTCAGTGATCCGCCCCTGTCTAGCTGGCCGTTGGCACCTGGATGAGCGGTCGTACCTCGACCTTTCCGTCGAGTGCGGTCGGCAGTCGCGCCGCCCACCGGAGCGCCTCGTCGAGCCCGCCGCACTCGATCAGGGTGAAGCCGCCGAAGACCTCCTTGATCTCCGCGGCCGGACCGTCGGTGAGTAGTATCTCGCCCCCCCTGACCTGCACGGTTGTCGATGCGGCGGTCGGCTGAAGCGGGGCGCAGTCGATCAGCACGCCCGCCTCCGCCATCGCCTGCCGCGCCGCCGTCCAGTCGGCGAGCACCTTCGCGGCCTCGGCGGTGCCCGGCTCGGGCAGGTCGGGGCCGTAGAGCAGGAACATGTACTTCATCGTCGTGGCACCTTCCGGCTTGACGTACCGGCGCTTGCGCCGGTCTTTCCCTATGGTCGAACGGCCAACCCGCGTTTCGACACCCGGGCGAGGATTCAGGCGGGGATTCAGCAGCCGTGGCGCGGTGCCAGGCCGGTCGGGTCCGCGCGGCGATCGCGGTAGGTGCGCTCGGCGAAGTCGAGGAACGCGTCCACGTCGTCGAGCGTCGAGGCGATGCCGAGCGATACCCGGACCGCGCCGCCCGTTGGCAGGCCCACAAGCGACAGGTAGTCCTCCACAGTCCCGGTGCCTGTGCCGGCACGGGCACCGGTCCCGCGCCCGCGCCCGCGCGCCAGCGTCCGCCACGCGTCCCGCAGTTGCCCGCGGGTGAGCCCGAACGCCGTCTCACCGGCACCGGGATTGCAGAAGCATCCGGTCCGCAGCGAGATCCCCGCCGCGCTCGAGTCCCGCGCCACCGCGCGCTCGTCGACCACCCGCCCGTCGGTATCAAGGAAGTTCAGCGCCACGGTGCCGCCGCGGGCTGCCGAGGAAACGGGCCCGTACACCCGGATCATCGGCGCGCCGCTGCTGTGCCGCATCCGGCCAAGGCACTCGAGAAGCCACGCGGTCAGCATCCCGACGCGCTGGTGGATCAGGTCGATCCCGATGCCCCTGATCCAGTCAAGCCCGACCGCGACGTCAGGGATCGACAGGAAGTTCACCGTCCCGTCCTCGAACGCGGCCTCGTCGGCCAGCATCTGATGCCATCCCCCGGCGACGCTGACCCCCAGGATCGTGCCGCCGGAGAACCACGGCCGCCGCAGCCTGGCCAGCGCGTCACGCCGCGCGAGCAGGCACCCGACACCGGTCGGGAAGCCGAACACCTTGTACCAGCTGATCGTCACGAACTCCGGCTTGACCACGGACAGGTCGAGCCGGCTCGTCGGCACGAACGCGGCCGCGTCGAGCAGCACGTCGTACCCGGCCGCCTGCGCCCGGTACACCCAGCCGAGCGGGTGCCGCACGCCACTGAAGTTGGACTGTGCCGGGTAGGCGAACAGTCCCGGCCGCCCGCCGTGGCCCCGGCCGATCGCGGCGAGCATGTCGGCCTCGCTGACCCGCAGTTCGGGACCGCTCAGGCCGACGTAGGCCACCCGGGACCCGTGCCGCGCGGCGTACTCCCTGATCCCGTTGACGGAGTTGTGGTTGTCCGCGGTGAGTACGAACCTGCCGCGCCGCCCGAAGGGGTAGGCCTCGCCGACCAGGCGGCATGCCCCGGTCGCGTTCGGCGTGAAGATCACCGCGTACTCGTCGGGCGTCGCGTTGAAGTACCTGAGCACGGCATCCCTGGTCCGCTCGACGAGCAGCGTGGCCGCGGACGACGTCGGATTCTCCGAATGCGGGTTCCCGTACACCCCGGTCCGCAGCCGCGCCTCGTGCGCGAGCAACTGCGACCTGGCGGCGAGGCCCGCGCCCGTGTAGTCCAGGTACACGTGGCCGCCGGCGTCCAGGTACGAGTACTCGGTCGCGCGCAGCTCATCAAGCCTGGAGGTTGCCTCGTACCCCGGATATGCCGCGAGAAAATCACTCATGAAAACATGAGTACCGGCGAATGAGATTGCCAACAACTTTCCGCGATCTGGTGGTGACTAAAAGTATGGGTACGGAACGGACCGTTGCGACTCTCCTCGCCGACTACCTGCGCCAGGTTCGCGTGGACCACGTGTTCGGGTATCCGGGCGAATCTCTCGTCGACTTTCTCGAGGCAGCGCGGGTGGCGGGCCCCGGGGTTGTCAGCGCGGTCCGCGAGGCGAGCGCGGCCTTCATGGCCGAGGGCGCCGCGATGCGCACCGGGGGCATCGGTGCCTGCCTGTCCACGCTCGGGCCAGGGTCGACCGCGCTGCTCAACGGCGTTGCCTCGGCCACCTTGGACCGGGTGCCCATGCTTGCGGTCTCCGGGCAGGTTGACGGCTCGCGTGAGCAGTACTGGACGCATCAGGCGATCGATCACGGCCGGCTGTTCGCGCCGGTCACCAAGCTCGCCGCGCGAATCGAGCCTGCCTCTGCCGACATAGTGCTCCGCCGCGCGCTGCGGACCGCCACGGCGGAACGGCCGGGGGCTGTGCACCTGACAGTCACCGCGGATTCGTTCGGGCGAGACGTCGGCGCTGCCGCGGGCGGCGGGATCCTGCCACCGCTGACCTCAGCCGGCGCGAGCCTGGATTTTTACTGCGATTCGGTCGCGGGTGAGCCGCTCCGGTTGCTCCGCGCGGCGCGGCGTCCCGTGCTGCTGGCCGGCGGCGGTGCGGTGCGCTGCGCCGCGGGGGCGGCGCTCGCGCAGTTCGCTTCGGTTGCCGGGCTGCCCGTCGTGGTCGGCGCGATGGCCAAGGGCGTGCTCGCCGAGGATCACCCCTACTTCGCTGGTGTGCTGGACATGGCGGGTCACCGGGTGATCTGGGACCTGCTGGCCAGCGCCGACCTGATCATCACCGCCGGCTTCGACGCGGTCGAGCTGATCACGCCGTGGCGGATCACCGCTCCCGTGCTGCACGTGGACACCACGCCGAACACGGACCAGGTATACCCGGCCGCCACGGAGATCGTCGGAAACGTGGCCACGGCGCTCGCGTGGTTCGTCGCGCAGTGGGGTGGCGAACCACGGTGGACAGAGCACGAGCTAGCGGTCCACCGGGACAGGCTGCGGGCGACGTGGCAGGAGGGGTATGTGTCCGGCAGGCTGAACCCTGCCGAGGTGGTCACCACGGTGCGCTCGGCCGCGCCGGCCGGGACCGTCGTGACGGCGGACGTCGGGTCGCACAAGATCATGACAGGCCAGGCATGGCGTTCATCCGCGCCGCGGGAGACGCTGATCACGAACGGGCTGTCGGCGATGGGCTTCGGCCTGCCGGCGGCGATCGGTGCCGCCCTGTCGTCGGCACCGGGGACCCCCGTCGTGTGCCTGTCGGGGGACGGCGGGTTCGCGATGACGGCCGCCGAACTGTCGGTGGCCGCCAGGCTCGGGCTCGGGCTCGTCGTCGTGGTCTTCGCCGACGGCGGGCTCAACAGGATCGAGCTGCATCAGGCGTCGGTTGGGTACCCGCTGAGCGCGACGGCGGTGGACCCGGTCGACATCCCGCTTCTCGCCGAGTCGCTCGGCTGCGACGGCGTCCGCGTGGAGAGCCTGTCCGGGCTTGAGAAGGTACTGTCTGGCGCGTTCGCCGGCCGGACAAGGCCACTGGTCATCGAGGCCCGGATCGACACCTCCCAGTACGAAGCCCAGTTCTGAGGTCCGGCTGGTCTTGGCTGACCGGCCGGGTTACTAGACTCGCGGTTCGTGAGCCTGTCTATCGGAATCGTCGGTCTGCCCAATGTCGGCAAGTCCACCCTGTTCAATGCGCTGACTAAGGCCGGTGCCCTCGCCGCGAACTACCCCTTCGCCACGATCGAGCCGAACGTTGGCGTGGTCGGCGTGCCGGACCCGCGCCTTGACCAGCTTGCCGGGCTGTACAACTCGGCGCGGGTGGTGCCGGCCTCGGTGCGGTTCACGGACATCGCCGGCCTGGTCCGCGGCGCCTCCGAGGGGCAGGGGATGGGTAACCAGTTCCTCGGCCATATCCGGGAGACCGACGCGATCTGCCAGGTCGTGCGGGTATTCGGCGATCCCGACGTGACCCGGGTCGAGAGTTCCGACGGGCCGGAAGGCGACATCGAGACGATCGTCACCGAGCTGCTGCTCGCCGACCTCCAGACGCTGGAGAAGGCGGCGCCACGGCTCGCGAAGGAGACGAAGTTCTCCAAGGACCCGGAGAAGCTCGAGACGGCCGCGGCGGCCACGGCGGCCGTGTCCGTGCTCGATTCGGGGAAGACGCTGTACGCGGGGGCAGCCGCGGCGGGGATCTCGCTGAAGGCGCTGCGCGAACTGCACCTGCTGACGGCCAAGCCGTTCATCTACGTGTTCAACATGGATGTATCCGACTTGTCGGACGATGGTGTGAAAAAGAAGCTGTCGACCCTGGTGGCCCCGGCCGAGGCGATCTTCCTCGACGCGAAAACCGAGTCCGACCTGACCGAGCTGCCCGACGATGAGGCCGCCGAACTGCTCGCCGAGGCGGGCCTTGGCGAGCCGGGTCTCGCGCAGCTTGCCAGGGCCGGGTTCAGCGTCCTTGGCCTGCAGACCTTCCTGACCGCCGGGCCGAAGGAAACGCGCGCGTGGGAGATCCCGATCGGCGCGACCGCCCCCGAGGCGGCCGGCGTGATCCACACCGACTTCCAGCGCGGCTTCATCAAGGCCGAGATCGTGTCGTTCGCCGACCTGATGGCGGTCGGCTCGGTAGCGGCCGCCCGCGCGGTGGGCAAGGCCCGCATCGAGGGCAAGGACTACGTCATGCAAGACGGAGACGTCGTGGAGTTCCGCTTTAATGTCTAGCGCGGTTTCGGGTGAGACGCCAGCGATGTAGGCGAGCATGATCACCGAAGTTTAGTGTCGTTATAGCGACACTAAATTAACGCCAAGAGCAAAGTCTCCACGATCATGACGGCTCACCGGACTGCCCGGCGCGATCTCACGACACATCGACCGCCAGGACACCATGAGCATCATTCACTAAGTGGCATTGGGCGATAGCCGGTCAGAGTTTCAGCACTATCGATTTCTGGGCCTTGCTTGGCGCCGCTATTGGTTGTGGTTTAAGCGATGCAGGAGGCGACCGGGCCCGCTCTGTAGTTGGGGTCGGTCGGGTAGGCTTGGTTCGTCATCGGGTAGACGTCAGCGCCGAGGCTCTCCGATCGCGTAGCTGACGGCGCCGCCGGGGTGCGACCGTCGGCGCCGGGACGCGGCAGCCTGGTCGGTTCGCGTGCCACAGGCCCTGCCTAGCCCTCGCCAAGCCGCCGGGCGGGCGTCCTCGCGGGCGGGACACCTGGATGTCCCGTCTTGATGTTACGGAGAGTATTCGTCGTTTTGGCGGGTGTTGGCCTGGTATAAGGCCATTACCGGCCACGATGAAGATTTTTCCCCGATGTGGTGAACCACCGCGTTGGTCATTGCGTATCAGTATGTGACGAGTTACCGTCGGTTGGCTGCTTCGTGGCGGCGCCGGAACAGTATCTGTGTTGGATGTGACTGGAGACGACTTCAGTATCGGATCGATGCGGTTTGTTCGGCTCTTATGGCGCCCGTGTGGTCGGTTTATGCCGCACAATGGAGCACGGGACCGGCAGGAGCACGTCCGTACCTGGCTGCCAGGCACGGTAGCGGGCGGAGGAGTGATGGTGCGTAGGTCTAGCGTTGCTAGCCTCGATAGCGGTGCGGAGTCATCCGTGTACGGTGAAGAACCGTCCGTGTCGGCGGAGCCCGGAACTCAGGGCCCCAAAGCCCCGTGGGGCGGTGGCGGCGGCCGCTGGGCGGTGTGGCCCATGCGCGTTGTGCTGTGGGCGACGATCCTGGTCGTCGGCTACCGCGGTGTCACCGCCATCATCTTGAACGAAACGCCGTCGAGCGGTAATGCGAACCCCAATGGCGGAGCCACGGCCGACCAATCGTCGGCGTCGGCATTTCCCGTGATGCTCGGCGAGGCGTTCGCCTTGAGGTTCGGGCAGCTGTGGCTTAACTTCAGCCCGAGCACCGCCACCCAGCGAGCACAGCAGCTCGCGGCCTTTATCCCGGCAAGCGCCAGGACCACCGACCCGGAATTCGGCTGGGCGGGAACGGGGACCTCGACCCTGCAGTCCCTGTCCGTGGCCGGGATCGATGTGCGCAGCGCGCAGACGGCCGTCGTTACCCTGCTGGCCACGAGGAACAACCTGCTGATGAAGCTCGGCGTGCCGCTCTACGCGTCTGGCGGCGGGCTCGTAGTATCGGCCCATCCCGCCTTGCTTCCCGCGCCGCCGACCGCGTCGCTGCCGAAGGTGCAGGGGGCGAGTCCCGATCATGGCGCGCATGCCGCGCTCGCGGGCCTGCTGCCAGATTTCTTCCAGGCCTACGCCACTGGTGACCAGGCGGCACTGAGCCACTACGTGCTGCCGGGTGTCTCGCTCGCGGGACTTGGCGGTGCGGTCAGCTTCGGCTCGATCGCGTCCATCGACGTTCCCCAGGGCGGCAGCGCACGCGACATCACGGTAACCGTGGACTGGATGCTCCCCGGGCAGGTCGGACTTGGTGCGGCGAGACTCGGCACAACTTATGACATGTCGGTCGTCGACCGACAAAGCGGAAGATGGTATGTAAAGGACATCCGTGCATCTACGCAGCCGATGGGTACCCCATGATTTGGTTCGCGTCATCGCTGGTCGTGTCGAGCGGCCTGGTCGCGGTCGAGGGTGCCCGCAGGTCACCAATGGTGCCTAGTCGTCTGCGCAAGCTCACCGATGTCCACGGAAGGGAAGGATGATGTCCGTATCTATCCTCGTCGCTGCGGCCCCGCAAGCGGCGATCAGCACCCAGGGTCTCGTAATTTACCTGCAGAGCCTTTTCGGTCCGCTATTTCTGGGAATAGTAGGTATCGTGGCGCTCTTCTTCCTGTTCACTCGCGAGATCACCAGGTTCGTGCAATTCATCGTGCTCGCCGTCGCGATCGCCGTGATTTTCTACGTGCCGAGCATCGTGCACACGTTGGCCATCGGAATAGCGAACGCTCTCGGGGTCCACTGAGTTATTACTCACTGAGGAGTGCAGTCCTGTGGACCTGCCAACTTACACGAATATCTGGCGGATCGAGAAGCGGCTATACAAGCTCTATGACTTCCGGCTGCCCATGCCGCTGCCGATCAACTGGATCGCCGTATTCGCCGGGATCACGATACCCTATATCGTTCTCCTGATCGCTATAGGACTGCCCTTCAACCACACCCTGGTCTGGCTGTACGTGCTGCCACCTGGGCTGATCACCTGGCTGACCACCAGGCCGGTCATCGAGAACAAGCGGCTGCCTGAACTGGTTGAGTCGCAGGTTCGCTACCTGACCGAGCCAAGGACGTGGGTCAGGCTGGCGCCGCTCACCGAGAAGGACACGATGGTCGTCACGGCCAAGGTCTGGCACAGCAGCCGGCCCGCCGTCGACCAGCCGGCCAAGGATGGCCAGCCCGCCAAGGCCGGCCGCGCGGGTAAGGGCGCGCGCGCTCCCCGCACGCCGAGCCCGGCGGCCAGGCCGGTCCCGGCAGGCAAGCGGATCGCCGCGCCGGGCAAGCCTGCCCGCTCGCGGCCGTCAACGCTCGGGCTCGGTGGAGCTCAGTCGGTTCAGGCGCTGCCCCAGGACCGCACCGTCGTGCCGTCGCGGCAGTCGCACGCACCGCGGCGATCGATCGCGCCCGCGCACGACCTGCCGGGCATCGCTACGCCGCGGCCGGCCCCGGCCCCGGCGACGGTAGCCCAGGCCCCGGTCCAGGCAGAGCGTCGATGGGCTGCGGAACCGCAGCCCATCGACGGGAAGCCGGTGCGGGCACGCGGCGGCGCGCCGGCTGCTTCGCGCCTTGAGATGTCGCATGACGGGCCCGGTCGGCGCCCGGTGGTAGTCGTACCGCCGGAACCGGCTGAGCGCCAGGTACGGCCGGTACCCCCCGAGAACTCCGTGCGCGCATGGCCTGCCCCGGCGCGTCCGCTTCGCTCTGTCCGCCCGGCGCCGCAGGAGACACAGGAGACACAGGCGTTCCAGCCGACGCAGCCACCCGTGACGACGCCGGCACCCGTGACGACGCCGGCACCCGAGCAGGCACCGGCACCCGAGCCGACGCCGGCACCCGAGCAGGCACCGGCACCCGGGCAGGCACCGGCACCCGAGCCCGCGTTCCAAGCCGAGCCCGCGCCGGAGATCGCCGCGCGAGTCGTATCCCCTCCGGACTCGGACGTGCCTGCCTACCAGCCGGAGCCCGCTTACCGTGCCACGCTCGAGCGTGCTCATGAGCTCGTCTCCGAAGCACCGGCTCAGCCGGACCAGCCGCCACGGACCGCTCAGCCGCCACAGGCCGCTCAGTCGGTCGGCGTCACCGCGCCGGCGGACGAGGCCGCGCGGCTCGCGGTGCCGTCGATCGAGCGTGCGCTTAGCAGCCCCTCAAGGGACCATAGCCTTTCCTGGCACGGCACCGTCAAGATCGTCACCGGCGCGGGCGCCGCGCAGGGGCCTGGGGCCCGCGACCAGGAGGCGCTGGACAGGAACCGCGCCAGGCTGCCGATCGAGGGTCCCAAGCGGATCCTCATCCTCGGCTGCACGACCGGCGCGGGGCAGTCCGTGACCGCGCTGATGGTCGGCTACATGCTCGCGAGCCTGCGCGAGCACCCGGTGGCCGCGGTGGATCTGCACGACGGGACGCTCGCACGGTACCGCGCCCCGGCGGCCTGGCTCGATGAGCTCCTGGCTGGCAGGCCGCCGCAGGCCGTGCGGCCTACCCGGCCCGACGGCCTGCACCCCACGCCGAAGGCGAACCCGGCCACGCTCGACGTCATCGCTTCCCACGAGTCGCTCGGCGACGGCGATGAGATCAAGCTTGCCGTGCAGCTCAACAGGCACTACCCGCTGACCGTGCTCGACGGGGGGCCGGCCGGCCTCGTCAAGCTGCTCAAGGTCACCGATCAGCTTGTGCTCGTGGCGCCCGCCAACGTCGAGGCGGCGGGTGCGCTCGCCGATACCCGCGACTGGCTGGATGCGCACGGCCACGCCGACCTGGCCATGCAGTCGGTGACCGTGATCAACGGCGTGAGCCGCCGCTCGCTGCCCGATGTCGAGCAGGCCGAGTCCATCGCCCGTGGCCGGTCGCGCGCGATCGTCCGGGTGCCGTGGGACGACATGCTCCCGGTGGCGACCACGGGACCGTCCACGCTCCGCCCCCAGACACGCGTCGCCTATACCGCTCTCGCGGGGGTGCTCGTCGCCGGCCTGGCCGCCGTTCCGGCAAAGGCCGCCGCACCCGTGAGGAAACAGCAATGATCTTCTGCAGAACGGACCGGGCTGGCTCTGCGGGCCCCATGACTTGGGAGGCGTGGTGAGCGGGAAGTCGAAGGGGCGAAGCCGCCTGGCGATCCGTTATTTCGACGACCGGGTGCTGCTGACCGACACGCACGCGTGGGCGTACTACCGCGTGCCCTCGGTCTCGTATGAGTTCACCACGCCGGAGGAGCGCGAGGCGCTCGCCACGAACATCACCGTGGCGCTCGCAACGATCAGGATGCAGGACGCCGAGGTGCACCTGCGGATCGCGCATCGGCCGTATCCGGCGGTGGAGTGGGCGACCGGCCTCGACAGCACGAGCGACGGCGGCCCTGGCTGGCGGGAGTACCTCGACCAGATCTACCAGCACGTGTGGGCGCAGGACTTCTGGTCCAAGGAGATCTACCTGGGCGTGCGGCTCGGCCAGCGCTCCATGCGGGCGCAGTTCACCGACGGGCTGTTCGGGCACTTCCTCAACACCTACCGTGCCGCGGAGCGCGGCCTCGGCATCGACGATGACGCCGTGCCGCCTGGCGAGGTCGGCAAGTGGACCGAGCAGGCCGAGCGGCTCGGCCGGGCGCTCACCGCGTCCGCGCTCGCGGCGCGGCACGCCACGAGCAGGGAAGTGGCGTGGCTGCTGCGGCACACGCTGAGCGGCTCGCTCGGCGATCCGCCGCCGTCGGGAACCCGCCGCAAGACCTGGGGCGCGGGGGAGATCGAGCAGCTCTACGAGGGCCAGATACACAACGGCAGGACGATGCTCCGGCTCGAGCAGGTGCAGGGCGAGTCGCATGTGGCATTCCTGTCGTTCTCCCGGTTCCCCGACGTCATGGCCTTCCCGGAAGGCGACCCGTGGCTGCACCACGCCGACTCGCTGCCGTTCCCCGTCGAGGTCTCCTCGCGGATGCGCCTCGTGCCGCCTGCCAAGGCGTCCAAGGACGTGTCACGGCGGCTCGCGCACGCCCGCGACATGGACGCGCACATCCGCGAGGCGGGTGCCGAGGCGCCGATCGCGCTCGCCGAGCAGATCGCCGCCGCCAGGATGCTCGAGCACGGCATCACGAAGGAGCGGCTGCCGTTCGTCTACGGCTGGCATCGGCTGCTCGTGACCGCGCCCACCAGGGAGCTGTGCGTTCGCCGGGTAGAGGCGGTCACCGAGCATTACCGGGATATCGGCATCGACCTCGTTAACTCCACCGGTGACCAGTTCTCGCTGCTCACCGAGTCGCTTCCGGGCGAGAAGGTGCGGCTGAGCTCCTACGTGCAGCGCCAGCCGCTCTACACGATCGCGGGCGGTATGCCGACGGCGACGGTGGAGCTCGGCGACCGGATAGCCGACGGCGTCGGCTGGATCGGGCCGTACATCGGGGAGACCCTTGGCCGGGCGCGCTCGGTGGTGCACTTCGACCCGATGCTCGCCGCGGCGCGGAACCGCCCGACCGCGGTGGCGATCACCGGTGAGCCGGGCGGCGGCAAGACAACGCTCGCGATGCTGCTGATCTACCAGCTCGCGCTGCGCGGCGCGTCGATCGCGGTGATCGACCCGAAGGGCGATGCCGAGCCGCTCGCCGAGTACCTGTCAAGTACCGGGCGCAAGGCGCGGGTGCTGCCGCTGTCATCGGCCGCGGCCGGGCTGCTCGACCCGTTCTCGTTCGGCGATGACCTGGCGGAGAAGCGCACGATGGCGACGGAGACGCTCCGCCTGCTGCTGCCGAGGATGAGCGAGGAGCGGGAGTCCGCGCTGATCCAGGCGGTCGGCGCGGTGGCCGTCGGCCAGCGGCCGAGCCTTGGCAAGGTCGTCAGGCACCTGGAGGAGTCCGACGACCCGGCATGGAAGAACCTGGGCGCGGTGATGCGCTCGGTCTCCGAGATGCGCCTTGCCCGGTTGTGCTTTTCCCCGTCGGGCGGCCAGCAGATCGACGCGAACGGCTGGACGACCGTGTTCACGCTCGGCGGTCTCACCCTGCCCGACACCACGACGGCCAGGGACGACTACTCCTACGAGCAGCGGCTCTCCGTCGCGCTGCTCTACCTGGTCTCCCAGTTCGCCCGCCGGCTGATGAACACCCTGGACAGGACCGTGCCGAAGGCGATCTTCCTCGACGAGGCGTGGGCGATCACGGCGACACCCGAGGGCGCCAAGCTGGTACCCGAAGTATCACGCATGGGGCGCTCGAGAAATACGGCGCTCGTCCTGATCTCGCAGAATGCGGGCGACCTGCTGCACGAGCAGGTGACCAACTGTATTTCCAGTGTTTTCGCGTTCCGCTCGTCGGAACGTGCCGAGGTGACGAACGTCCTGTCATTGCTCGGTGTTGAGCCGTCCGAGGAGCACAAGGCCATCCTTCGTGGCCTCGGCAATGGTGAGTGCATTTTCCGTGACCTCGACGACCGCGCGGGCCGCATCGGCGTCGATCTCGTATCCGAAGAACTACGGGACTGGATCGATACGAATCCGACACGAGCCCGTCGGCCACAGCCGGCGGCTACTACCCCCCAGTAAGTACCGCCGAAAAACAGGAGCCTCCCGAGATGGCTGAACCTCACCCACGATCCGCCCACTCACGGACCGCTGGTCGGCCGGCCCGCGCCCTGCTGCTGGCCGGCGCGATCTTTGCGATCGTGCTCGGCGGGCTGTTCATGGCCCGCCCGGCCGCCGCCGCCCCGGCCGCGCATGCGGCCACATCCGCCACCGCGCACACTGCGGCCCGCGCCGACACGGCCGCGCCCGCGACGCGCTTGACGGTCAACCAGATCGAGGCGCTGAACCGGCCGGACGCGGGCGGTATCTGCGGCATTCCGGGGATCGGCGACATCGGCGGCCTTGTCGGCCTGTGCCAGGCGGGTTCTGGCCTGGGCGGGTCCCTCAACAACATCTGCTCCCCGTCCACGCCGCAGCCGGAGCTGGCGTCATCCGGCATCGATTCGATGATCTCGGTACCCGGCGCCCAGGCGACGGGGATGACGCTCTACGACAACTACGGCCTCGCCGGGCAGTACTGGGCGGCGACCGGCCTGCAGTGCTCGGACATGACCTCGCTGATCGGCAACAACGTCGCGGGCATGGTCTTCGACATGGCCAAATCGCTGGACCGGGTCACGATCACCGTCTACCAGTCCGCGGCCGGGTCCAACATCCTGTCCTGGCTGAGCGGCTCGGTTGACACGCTGATCACCGACCTCGGCAACGCGGTCTACTACCCGTTCCTCGCGCCCGTCGTGATCATCGGCGCGATCTGGCTGGCCTGGCAGGGCCTCATCCGCAAGCGCGCCACCCGAACCATCGAGGGCACGATCTGGATGGTCATCGCGTGTGCCTCCGCGATCTGGCTGATCGGCCGCCCGGCCGACTTCACCGGCGTCGGCACCACCGTGTCAAACGGCGTCACCTCGGTGCTCAACGCGGCCTTCGCCAAGCTGCCCCCCACCTCGGGCAGCAACTGCCTGCCCGTCGCTACTCATGACCCGCAGTCCGTCACGGCGAACTACTCGTTCAGCTCGGGCAACGGCCTGGTGGACCAGAACGCGAATGAGCTGTGGTCGGTGCTCGTCTGCAAGCCCTGGCTCATCGGCGAGTTCGGCACCAGCCAGTACGGCGTGCCGGGCACGAAGCAGCCGCAAACCGTGGTGAACCAGTACGGCAGGCTGCTTCTCTACACGCAGGCGATCGCGGCCAACGAGCAGGATACGCCCACGCTCGTCACGGAAAAGCAGTACTACTACCAGGGCCTCGCGCAGCAGCTGAAGAGCACCGACCCCGCCGTGTACTCGCTGTTCCAGGGCAACCAGTGGACGACCCGGCTTGAGGTCGGCTTCTCCGCGCTGTTCGCCGCGGTCGCGGCCGGCCTGCTCGTGCTGCTGATCGCGCTGACCCTGATCATCTTGAAGCTCGGGTTCCTGCTGCTGCTCGTCGCCGGTCCGTTCTTCCTGATCGTCGGGGTGCATCCCGGGTTTGGCCGGGTGATCGCGGTCCGCTGGTTCGAGATGCTCGTCGGCGTGCTGCTGAAGCAGGTCGCGATCGCGCTCGTGCTTTCCGTCCTGCTGTACTGCTACTCGCTGATCATGGGCACCACCGATCAGGTGCTGCCCTGGGCGCTCAAGATCATGATGATCGCGCTCGTCACCGTGGCGGTGTTCATCTACCGCAAGCCATTCCAGCACCTGTTCTCCTCGGTCGGCTACGGCATGCTCGGCAACTCCGAGCGCGCCGAGGTGAGCTGGCGCGAGTCCGCCCTCGGCTTCCGCCGGGTGACCGGGTCCGCGGCTGGTGTCGCGGTGCCCGCGTTCGGCGCGGCACGCGCGGGGGGGCGCTGGGCGCGGCGTGCCGCCGCGGACAGCGGGGGCGCCGCCGACACGGCAGCGGGCGGCGCCGCGGCTGGCGCAGCGGGCGCAGCGGGCGCGGAAGGGATGTCCGTCATGCCGTCGGCCGACAGCCACACGACCGCACGGCAGTGGCCGGACGCCGGGGTCGTCTCCGGCCGGCCCGCACCGCCGCTGCCGCTGCCGCCGCAGAACGGTGCCCCGGCCCCCGCCGGCGGCTCGGCCGGCTGGGCCAGGAGCGGTGCTTCAGGCACGGCCGGTTCTGGAGCACGCGGGCCTGCGCAGCCGCCGGTTCGCAGGGCGGCGCCTGCCGCACCCCCAGCGGCCACGAAGCCCCCGGCTCGCCCCGCGTCCGGAGGCGGGTGGCCTGGGGCAGCAGCTCCGGTCCGTTCCGGCGAACCGAAGTCGAATGGGGCGGCGGGCGGAGCGGCTAAGCCTCCAGCGGCACCATTCTGGTCGCGTCCGCGCCGGTCCAAGTAGCGGGGTCGTGGCATGGACCTCACACAAGGCCAGCAGCGGCTGCTGTTCGTCGTCGTCGTCATCGTGCTCGCTGGTCTCGGCATCTACCTGATCAGCGGGGCCCGTCACGGGGCGACCGCCACGCCGTCAACGTCGCCAGCCGCGACCGCGCCGACAGCCGGCGGCCCGTCGGCGTCGAGCACCTACGTCCCGCCCGCGAC
>Ga0209881_1000257_pt1 | contig 14837 bp, 13 predicted proteins | sample PersoiDNA2013193_FD_185804 | JGI IMG/M metagenome (GOLD analysis project Ga0209881, IMG submission 185804) | Permafrost soil microbial communities from the Arctic, to analyse light accelerated degradation of dissolved organic matter (DOM) -... | ecosystem: Environmental > Terrestrial > Soil >... | reverse complement strand
TGGAAGATCCTTTTCACTGATTACCGGCGGCCACTCAGCACGTTTCTTGATTCCTTCCGCGCAGCCATCGGTCTCTATTTCTTTGAATTGAGTTTTTAATAATCCTCCATATTTCATGATATTTTCGACGCGCGCAACCCTGAATACCAGGTGAATCCGCAAGGGCCAGATAATAATCTGACGTTCGGGGCTTCTGTGCGGACCTCGGATGGTCGGTTCGGCGTCGGCTCCGGGAAGTCGAAGAAGAAGGCACAGCAGAGTGCCTGCCTTGATTACCTCCAGAAGTACGCGCCGTCCACGATCGCTGAGCACCGCGGCGGCCCGAAGACGGCAAGGCAGCCAAGGGGGAAGCTTCAGTTGGCGGGAATCTCTGACATGCGCCACGAACGACTCGCCAGGGACTTCGGGTGTACGGACGCCTTCCCCTTCGCCCGGGCGTTGGTCCACCGGTCGTGGTCCTACGAGGAGATTCCGGGCGGCGATAAGGACATCGATAGCAACGCACCGCTCGCAAACCTGGGGAGTAAGGTGGTTAACGCGACGGTCACCCGATATCGGGCGGCCCTCCATCTCAGCAGGACCACCGATCCAGATCCAGAATCCGCGTCGCCCAAGTCGCTGCCGTTGGCGGCCCTGCGGGGACTCTTCGATATCCTCGGCCTTAGATCACTGGCCCGACTAGGAGTTGGCCAGAGCCTCCAAGGGTTCGGCGACGAGATGGCGGCCGACATGGCCCAGGCGACGCTTGCCGCAGCCCACATCCAATGGCCTGACCAGCCGTCGTTCGAAAGCGCGCTTCCCCCTGTGGTCTCGCAGTTCATGGCGACTTGGGCGACCAGAAGCCTGACCGATCCGGCGACCCGCCTCCAGCAGTTGACGAGCGAACTCGGCCTGCCGCCGTTCGAGGAGAGCAGCTCACGTAGCGGGGGGACGGATCACATGACCGTCTTTCAATCGACGCTCAAGATCAGTGATGGTCCGCATGATGTCGCGACCGGGACGGGTAGTTCCAAGACGGCGGCCAAGCTGGCGGCTGCCGCCCGGGTTCTCGACAATATCCGGTCGCTCCTCGGTGATCCAGGCCCCTCGCTGGACCCCGCGTTCGCACGGTCGTTCGCTCAGAGGTTTGTCGAGGCGCTTCCTACTACGAGTAGCGCTTGGCCCCGGTGGCAGCGGGCCGGGTATCTCGGGGCCCATCTGCTCATGCGGCAGGACTTCGAGGCCTTCGCGCGGTGGGCGACCAGCCTGGAGCGGCTCCTCGGGCGAGACTGGCACCCCTCGCCGTCGGCGGTGGAGGCGCTCGGCAGGTACTACAGCCGCATCTACCAGCCCGACAACCCGCGGCCCCTCTTCCGGGCGGAGCTTGACCGCGCCGCGCAGTGGGCGGTTGCCAGCGCGGAGGCGGACGTGTCGGCGCTCTCTGCCCCGTCTGCGCTACCCGACTTTGCGGCCATGTCTGCCGCCCAGAGCGTCTGGCTGACCCACGACGGCCCGGCTCCAATTTCCGAGATCCTCGACGGCTGGGAACTGCTCCAGCGGCGTCGGCTCCCCATTGACAGGGATGCCGTCCCGGAGGACTTCCGCACTCATGGCAGAAGCGCGGCGGCGCTCCTGAAGATCCTGCAGGAGTGCGCCGCAGAGCTGTCGAAGGCGTCCCCAGCGCAGGTGACGGTGAAGGTCCGCACAACTGCGGACAGATGCCTCGTCGTTGTGGGCTGTCCCGGGCACTCCTTCTCCGGGCTGTCGGCTTCCTCGATGATGAGCCTGCTCTGCGAGGCGGCCCTGGGGATAAAGGTGGCCGCGCCAGCCGAGGGCACCATCGGGATCAGTGTGCCCGCGGCCTTGCTGTCCCAAGATGATGAGGGCTGGCTCATGGCCGCCGCCCGCCCGCGGCCGGTGACCGATGAGTATGAGCAGTCGATAGCCACCCTCATCCACGACCTGAAGAACGAGGTAACTGCGGCCAGGGTCGTGTTCGAGAGGCCGACGACGTCGCGGACCGAGCAGTTGGCGGCCCAGCACGCTGCCAGCGAGCACCTCGACCGGGTCGCTGACCTCGGGTCCAGGCTGCGCGACGCCGATCTGCTGTACTCAGCGGCCGATCTTGTCGGGGTCACCGACCTGGCACCCTTCCTGCAGTCGTACATCAGCGCCCAGATCAGTCGGCGACCGGAGGCTGGCAGCTGAGCGTCCTCGACGGGTTCAGGCGAGAGCGTCGCAACATGACGGCCCCCGAGGACAAGCTCCGGCTTGTCAACCTGACGACGGGCACCCGCTTCAACTCACCCGACCTCACCGTCGCCGACCTGTCCTGACGAGCAGGCCTCGTCCGCCCTGCCGTGGGCATGCGTGATCGCGCATTCGCTCTGCGGAAGGGTGGTCCCGGCGCTGACCACGAGAGTGCCGGGGGCCAGCAATCCTGCCCACACGACGGCGGTTTCCTCTCAAACACAGGCCTGGCTGAGGAATTGGCCAGATCGATGAGAAGGATCGCTGGCCGGATGTGACTGAGCAGCGAGTATGGCACGTCGAACGGCTGCGAGCTGGCAGCTCTGGCTAGTATGGGCACGGAGATTGGCATGTGCTGAGCAGGGTGATTGGCAACTGAGTTGGCTTGAGCGCGGGAGGCTGGCGTGAGAGCTGCGTTGTCGCCTCATCTGTTCAAGCAGCGCCAAACTCGATGCCCAAATGCCAAACTGGATGCTCAGTCACACCAGATCGATGAGATAAGCCGGAGAAGCCCAAGTCAGCGGCCTGCCGTTGGCCAACTGGCCTGAGAACCTACATGGAGCTGGTGAGCAGTCCCACGGGCGCCGAGCACTGGTAGATAGGCGTGGAATCTTTCCCCGGATGTCGATGGTAGGCCGCGGTCAAAGGCTGACGGCGCCGGGGAGCGGGCGCGTGCCCGCGCAAGAGCGGAGGTTGGGTGCGATGGAACTGCTCTCTCAGCGTGGAGTGAGTCGAAGGAAGCGTTCGCTGCGGACGTTCGCGGTTACCGGGGTCGCCGTTTGCGCCGCCGTGGTCCTCGCGGTGCCTGGCGCGCAGGCCGCGGGGACGCCGGGGTGGCGGTTCGTCGCGGTCTTCCCGCAGGTGCAGCAGCTGCTTTCGGTGTCCGCCTCCAGCGCCACGAACGCCTGGGCGGTCGGCCAAACCAGCGACCTGGGCCTGTTCACGAGCCACTGGAACGGCAAGAAGTGGCAGCCGGTCGCCAACCCGAACCGTCTGTGGGGCGTCGGGCCCCTGATAGGTGCCGCCGTCGCCGCGACAGCGGGGGCGCGTGCCTGGGTCTTCACGATGACAGAGAACGACGAACTCCCGATCACGCAGGTCGATGCCGTCGAGTGGACCGGCACGTCCTGGTCCACCGTGCGGTACTTCGACAACGTCTCCCTGAGCACCGCCATCGCCGCTGGCCCTGGCGACGTCTGGGGTTTCGGCAGCGACATGCGCGGGCCGTGGGCGGTCCACTACAACGGGACAAGGTTCTCCCGGGTCGCGATGTCGGTGAACGTGTCCGCGGGGAGCGGCAGTGCCGCAGCTGGTGACTGGGTCACGGGCACGCTCGCCGCGCAGCCCAAGCGCGTCGTGGTCTTGCACTGGAGCAAGGGGGCCTGGCGGAACGTGGCGCTGCCGGCGATCAGCGTGCCGAAGGGGCAGCAGACGCTGGCCGGCTTCATCGCCGCGGTCACCCCGGCCAGCGTCTGGGCGACCGTCGCCATCAGCCGTCCCGGCCAGTGGGAGCCGGCGACGGTTCTGCTCCACTGGAACGGCAAAACGTGGTCCAAGGTGGCCGCCCCGAAGGGAGTCCACTTCGACGGACTGGCCAGCGACGGGCACGGCGGCTGCTGGGTGGCCTCCTATACGTTCACGACGCCCGGCGCGGTCACTGGGCTGGTCATGTACCACTACTCGGGCGGTCGCTGGACCCACGTTCCCGCGCCTGCCAAGTCCGGGTACACGGTTACCGCGTTTGGCGGCAGCATGCAGCTGATACCGGGGACCCGGTCAGTTCTGGAGTACGTGACGCTGAACCCCGACCATGCCGGGACGTTCCCGGCGGGTGCCGTTCTCAAGTACGGTCCCTAAGCGGGATAAGGACGTGGCGGTCAGCTGGGTGGGTTCTTGCCCCGCCCTGGTGCGGGACCTGGGGGTCCGGCACCAGGATCATTTAGTCGAGCAGGGCTGTGACCGTGCCCGCGCCGACGGTGCGGCCGCCTTCGCGGCTGGCGAAGGCCTGGCCGGCGTCGAGCGCGACCGGCTTGCCGAGCGCGACGGTGACGCGGCTGTGGGAGATCGACGAGAGCGACTGGCAGAGCGCGTTCGTCGGGCTCGCCACCGCGCACATGGCCGTCCTGCGCGCCGCGTTGCCCAGGATGAAGGCAGACGGTGCCTACTCGGTCATCGTCGGCGCCTCCGCCTTTACCCCGATCCCCGGCAGCGGGCTGGTGAGCATGGAACAGGCCACCCTGCTGATGCAGCAGGTCCTCGCGGCCGAGCTCGGCGGGGACAATCGGGTCTTCGTCCTCCAGCTCGGGCCGGTCAGGACCCGCCTCGTTGAGGCGGGTGGCGCCGGACCGTGGCTTTTGCGCAGACCGCCACCAGCCTGCCCGCCCGCTGCAGGCGAGTGCGCACCGAGCATGACGGGGCCACACGGACTGTCACGTATCCGTGTGGCCCCGTTGTCCGGCTAGCGGATCAGGCGCCCGCCGCCTTCGCCGCGCTGGTGACGGTGATTCCCTGCGCGAAGCTCACGATCTGGGCCTGGGTGAGGCCAAGCGACGTGGGGACCTGTACCAGGACCTTGTGGCCGGCCGCGTCTGGAAAGATCAGCCACTCGGCCCGGGCCCCCCCGATCCTGCCTTCGGCGAACCCTAGCTGGCCTTCCTTGCCGTTGATGGTGACCTGCGTTGCCTGCGAGCCGCTGGGCAGCTCGGACATCCCCTGGAGCATGACCACCAGCTTCCCGACATAGCTGCCGGGGTCGCTCACCTTGTGTCCGGCCTTGCCGTCGGCAGGAACGGCGGCCGACGTAGGAACGGCTGCCGACACGGCGGGCGCGCCAGGCGGCGCGACCACGAACGAGTAATCGTTCGACGAGGTGACCCGCCAGCCTGCGGGCACCGTGCTGACCCTGAAGCCGGCAGGCTGGGGGCCGGTATAGGCGGCGAGCTGCACCTTCGGCGTCTGTGCGGTCGCGGTAGGGCTACCCGCGGCCGACGGCGCTGAGCGGCCGAGCTGCGCGGGCTGGCTGGTGACCGTCACCGCTACGGCGGCCACGACGGCGACGGCCGCGCCAAGGCCCGCGAACCGTCGGCGGCGCTGCCGGCTCAGGGCATGATGACCGCGGGCGACGTCCGCGGCGACGACATCCGCCCCGGTCGGCCACCTGGGTGTGACGGCATGCGGAAGCGTCCGCAGCATCTCCTGTACATCTGGCATGTGAATACTCCTTTGATTGGCTGGGGCACGTATTGATCAGGCGATGTTGCGCGCGTGCTGGGGAACTGCCTCGCGCAAGCGGTCGAGGCCGCGCGCGCTCTGGCTCTTGACGTTGCCTTCGCTGCACCGCATGGCATCGGCGGTCTCTGCGATGCTGAGCCCTTCGACGTACCGCAGCACCACGGCCGCCCGCATGCCGGCGGGCAGGGTGGCGATCAGCGACACGATGGCCGACGCGTCGCCGCGCTGGGTATCGATCGCGGCGATATCGGGGAGCTGCGCCTTGACCTGCTCACGACGGCTGAACAGGCTCCGGCGGTCGTCCATCGCCGCGTTCACGACACAGCGCCGCGCGTAGGCGCCTGCGGTGTCCTGCCGCACCCGCGGCCACACGAGGTACAGGCGGGTCAGCGCCGTCTGCACCACGTCCTCGGCCCTGGCCAGGTCACCGGAGACCAGCAGCGCCGCCACGCGCACAAGCGCGGCCCGCTGCACCATTACGAACTCGGTGAACTCGCGATCTCGATCCGCAGGCCATTTCACAGGCACCCACCTTTCGTCGTCGACACTTTCCACCTGGACACCCACGTGGACACCACTCATACGGGGATCGTTGGCGTCCGCGTTGCACGGCAGGCAAAGAAAATTCCTGTTCCCCGGGATCCGGCGAGGACCCGGCGGTTGGTATCTTCCTTTTGCGGCAGGGCGGGCCGGCTAGCGTGAACAGCATGGCGACCTTGTGGTCGGCTTCCTATCGGGCCAGTGCCATCCGCGCACGAAAAGACGCCGAGGCCGGGTTCGCGGCCTACAACCGCGGCGATCTTGACGGGGCGAGCGAGCGGTTCACCGCGCACTCAAGCGCCGTGCGAAGTACCCGCCCACGGCGGAAACCGCCGAGTGGCTGAACGCCATGGCCCGAGTCGACCTCGCCTGCGAGGACGAGCACGATCGGCAGGTCGCCGCGCGGACCCTCGCGCTCATGGGCGATGCCGTTGGAAGTAAAGGAAGTCACAGCTCTCCGGGGGTGGCGATGTGCCGGCAACGCTACGTCCTGGTTTCGCGAGCCACAACAGAATTTCCTGCCCACGCCGCGCTGATGCGGGTTAGCGGTGGTTGTTGCGCGGAGTGGCGCAGGAACCCGACGCCGAGCACCGAGGTGGCCGCGTAGACCTGCCACGGGGCGTCGTGCCACATGCCGAGACTTGCGAAGCCTGCCGCGGCGGCGGTCAGCGGATCGGTCACCACGTGCATGCCGATCACATGGCCGCCGTCGAGGCCGGCGACCATGCCGGACACGCCGGCGCCGATGTCGCCGCCGTGCACGCCGTACCGCTGGTACCCGAGCCGGCGCATCAGCTCGGCCCAGGCGCGTGCGGTGCGGCCCATCGCCCAGCCGGGTGCGCTCAGCGGGGTCGAGAAGGCGTACCAGGGCAGGGACGGCACGACTACGTGGACGGCCTGGCCGGCGGCCGGGTTGACCAGCGCGCCCTGTCCGAGGACAAGGTCCACGTCTCGCCTCTCGCGGACGCGTCCTTCCTGCCCGGTCGGCACTCAGTCCCGTCGTCGGCTGTTCGCTAGTCAGCGAAGCAGACCGAAGTAGCGCGACAGGCCGTGCTCGACTTGTGCCATGTCATCGCGCGATAGGTAATCGACGAGATCGCCAGCAATGTAGGAGACGTCAATGGTCCGGATCTGATCGATAAGGATCTTGGTCCCTCGTCCCGCGATGACGACTTCCGGCCGGAACACAGACGCCTGAGCGCCGGTTGAAGTCGGCAGGACGGTCACCGTGGACCAAGCGTCCTGTTCGATGCTGATGATGAGCCCAAGGCGACGGCCCCGCTGCTCGTGGCCGCGTTTAGCGTCGCCAAGATCTATGGGGTAGACCGCCGATCGCGATTCACAGTGCGATGCTCGCCGGCGCTCGCCCTGAGGCAGTAGCGGGCGCGCTCGGCAACAGCCTGCAAGTCGCCTTCAATCGCTGGCACGAGTGGGCGCTACGTCAGCGAGACTTCATCATCGGTGGCAAGCCAGGTATTACGGCCGAGGAGTACGAGACGGTCGCCCGCCGCTTCGCTGCGCTCGGGGTGAAGTCATAGAGAAGACCCGCACGGTCATTCGTGCGGGTCTTCGCGTTTTGAGGAGCTCCTTCTCGAAGCCCTGGTATTGGTCCTCGAGCGTCGGCGTCACCGGCGGCAGGTTCTCCGCCGTCTCGGCGGTCAGGTGCACGGGCGATTCGGAGTCAAGCGAGGTCGTTATGCCTCTGGCCTCACTCGTATCCCGCACTGCCGAACAAAAAATTCTTCTAACCAGAACGAGGAAGTGCGGCTCCGGCCTCGATTTCGCCTCGCCCTGGCCGGGCCGAGGTCCGCCGCGCCGCCGCCGGCTGCCTCGGGTTAGCCGCACGGCCGACTGGCCTCGGGTTATTGCCTCGCTCGGAACGGGCGCGTGGACTTAACCTTGAGGTCATGCTTGACACTGAGGTGCTGCTCGCCGGACCGCGCGGCCGGAGACTGTGCTGGACCTTGCTCTGGCTCGGGGTGACAGACGACGCTAGGCGCCCGGATTCCTGGAACCGGGTCTGGGAGGCGGTCACCTCAGGAGACGTGTCTGGCTACCTGGATGAGTTGTCGGCCTGCGTCACGCAAGCCGACCCTGCGGCGCTCGCGGCCGGGTCGGCCACGGTCCTCAAGGCCCTCGGATGGATCGTGCGCGGAGCCCAGTACTGGCAAGAACCCGACGCGGAGGACCAGGCCCTCGCCCCCGAGTCGGTGCGCGCGGCGCTGCGGCCGGTCGCTGCGGCCATCGCGGCCGCGCCGGAATCCGGCTGGTGGACGTCACCGATGGACCGGGGGCGGCAGCGGTACGCGCAGTTCCTCGGTGACCACTCGTTCGACGAGCCGCACCTGTCCGGCGCGGCGCAGCGCGTGGCAGCGTGGCGGACGGACACCGTCCGCCGGGAGGAGTCGCTGCACGGCGAGCCACCGGAACCCCTGGGTGCCTGGAGCGGTCAATGGTGGTCAGTTCCGGCCCTGTCCGGGCTGCCGGTCACCACGCGGGCCCGGCCTGGCCTGGGTGCGGCCCGGCTGGCTCTGACGGAGGACGCGATGAGCTGGAAGTCGGCGCGCTGCTGGCCGCTGGCACCGCAGGGCGGCGAGCGGGTGTACGAGGTCGACGGGCCGATCGCCTGGGCCACGCTGGTCACGCGGTATCCGCTGGACTTGAGCTGGTCCCGGCGGCACGACTGGTGGCGGGCGACAGGCTGGACGGGACAGTGGCTGATCCCGGACTACCAGGCCGTGGCCGCGGACTATGACGCGGTGCACGTGTCCGTGCTCGGCTACCTGACGACGGCGGGGGTGGCCGTGCCGGCCGGCCCGGATGACGGGGCACGGACCCTGCTGGCCGGCTGGGATCCCGACGCGGCCTGGTGGCTGACCGACTCACTGGAGTCGGCCGGGCCACTGGAAGACTGGGCGACGGACGACAACACCGGTAACGGCGCTGGCTGGCACCCAGCCGGGCAAGCCGGGCTGGAATAGCCGACGGCGCGGTGCGGCAAACCGGCGGCGCGGGGCGGATCAGCCGGCGGCGCGGGACGGAAGGCGGCGAAAGGGTTGGTTACGACCAGCTCGCGGGCGGCGAAGCGGTGGCCGGCGTCCGCTGTTCCTCGCCTAGCAGGTAGGCGCGGATGTGCGGCGCGTCCACGTCTTCAACATCGGCGGGCATGTCGTGCTTTGCCAGGAACTTGCAGAGCAACCGGGCGGAGTCTGTTTAGGAGCGGACCGTTTGGGACTCTTGGCAGCGGCCTCGAGCGCGAGCTGCCATGACGCGATGAACGTCTTGAGCGGCCGACCCGACTGGGCAGTAGCTAGCAACCTCGTGGGGTCTGCAGGCTGATGCGGTCCAGTTCTTAGCGCGCTTACGATCTAAGAATCAAACGCTTAATCCGCGCTGTGCTCAGGCGCGATCGGTCTGAACCGGGCACAACCAAGGCGCTCGACGCGGTATGATGCAGTGTCTGCGCTCGTAGCTCAACGGATAGAGCACTTGACTACGGATCAAGAGGTTGGGGGTTCGAATCCCTCCGAGCGCGCCACGTATTCGCAGGTCAGGGCCATCTTCTCAGGTGTGAGAGGTGGCCCTCACGCTTGTCCGGGGCCGTAGCTGATGATCGAGATGGGAACTCCGGCCTTCTCCACGTTAACCGCGGCCCTTCATGAGGACACGCGAAAGCGCTATAAGAGAGGCCGCACTCCAGATGTCCCCCGTCTCGATCATCTGCGGCACTGACGCCAGCGGCACCCATTCCACCCGCGCCGCTTCGCTCAGGTCGGTCGGGTCGCCGACCCGCTCCGGATTCCTGCCGACAAAGGCGAAGCGCTCCGCATCGGCGATCCCCGGCATCGGCTGATACGCGCCAAGGTGCTCGACCTCCCCCGCGCGATAACCGGTTTCCTCTTCCAGCTCCCTGGCCGCCGCATCCACCGGTTCCTCATCCACGTCGATCAGCCCGCCGGGCAGTTCCCATCCCCAACGATCAGGCACAACCCGGTGACGCCACAGCATGAGCACCTGGTCCTGATCATCCAGCAGGACCATGACCACCCCCCGGTGCAACCGGAGCACGTGATGCCAGTACCGCCCACCACCAGGTACTTCAACGTCAACCTGCCCGAGCCACACCCAAGGACTGTCGTAAATAACCCGCTCCCCGAACGTCCGCCATCGCCCCGGTTCATCACCCTTTGCGCCCGTCACGCTGCCTCGTCAGCAAGCTAGCAGCGGATATCCGGATGCAGTAGCCCGCTCAGGGTTTCGCAAGCCAGGAGGCCGGCTCTCTGGCAGAGAGCCGGCCTCGTGCGTGTCAACGCCGTACTTGCTGGATCAGCGTTGATGTTGGGGTCGTTATAGGCGTCCACGATGGCCACCGTCTGGTCGTGACCACCGGCGGTGGCCAGGTGGGCGGAGGGCTGGCTACCGGGCGGCGGCCACAGTTGTCTACGATTCAACGGATAATAGGTACCAGAACGCTTCGCAGGTCACATGACCTCACGGACCCGCAGGAACCCAGCAATAAGGAGCTCGCCGTATGGCCGACAACGTCCGTCCGCCCTTCCGAGCCGACCACGTCGGCAGCCTGCTGCGCCCGAAAGAGGTACTCAAGGCCCGCGACGGGTTCGCCGCCGGCGAGATTACGGCCGAGCGGCTCAAGCAGGTCGAGGACGCCGCGATCCTGGAGAACATCCGGATGCAGGGCGAGGTAGGCCTGAAGTCCGCCACGGATGGGGAGCTGCGCCGCGAGTCGTGGCACATGGACTTCATCTACCAGCTCGGCGGGATCTCGAAGGTCCAGGACGATACGATCCAGGTCGCGTTCCACAACAAGGACAAGGACTACCAGTGGGCGCCGCCGTCCGCGCACGTCACGGCCCCGATCACGCTGCCTAACACGATCTTCGCCGACGCCTTCACCTATCTCCGCGACAATGTGGCGCCAGCTCAGACCGCGAAGCTGACCATCCCCTCGCCGAGCATGGTGCACTACCGCGGCGGCCGGTCCGCGATCGACGAGAGCGTGTACCCGGACCTGGCGCAGTTCTGGGACGACCTCGCGGCGGCCTACGGCAAGGAGGTCGCGAACCTGTACGACCTGGGCTGCCGCTACCTGCAGCTCGACGACATCAGCCTGGCCTACGTGAACGACCCGGCGCAGCGCAAGCACATCGAGGAGATCGGCGGCGACCCGCTTCACCAGCACGAGACCTACATCAGCGTCATCAACAAGGCCCTCGCGAACCGCCCTGCCGACCTGGCGATCACCACGCACATGTGCCGCGGCAACAACCAGTCCATGTGGGCGGCGGAGGGCGGCTACGACTTCATCGCGGACACGCTGTTCAACAAGCTCGATGTGGACGGCTTCTTCTGCGAGTGGGACGATGAGCGCTCGGGCGGGTTCGAGCCGCTGCGCTACCTGCCCAAGGGCAAGCGCGTCGTGCTCGGCGTGGTCACGAGCAAGCGCGGTGAGCTCGAGTCCAAGGACTTCATCAAGCGGCGCGTCGAAGAGGCGGCCAAGTACGCCGACATCAACCAGCTCTGCCTGTCCGCGCAGTGCGGCTTCTCCTCAACCAAGGAGGGGAACGACCTCACCGAGCAGCAGCAGTGGGACAAGCTCTCCCTGATCGTCGACGTCGCCGCGGAGATCTGGGGCGAGTAAGCAAGTCAACGTCATCTAGATATGGAACGGTCCCGTGGTGCCAGTAACTGGAACCACGGGACCGTTCACTATGAGATGACCTTTGACTGTCTTACCCGGATTCCTTCCAGGCGGAGACGTCCTCGCGGTAGGTGTAGGGGTTGGCGAGGGTCTCGTGCTCGGGGATCTCCGGGTGCATGCCGTTGGCCCACTCCTCGGGGCCGTGCTCGGCCTTGAGGTACTCGATGGTGGACTCGATCGTGGCCTTGGCCTTGGCCAGGTCGACGCCGACGAGCTTGTGGTCGTACTTGACGACCTTGCCGTTCACCAGCACGGTGTGCACGTCACCACGGCCCGCCTGGTACACCACGTGCCCATAGGGGTGCAGAATCGGGAAGCTGACCGGCGAGTTGTCGTTCTTGATCAGCACCAGGTCGGCCTTCTTGCCTGCCTCGACGCTGCCGATGACCGAGTCGAGGCCGAGGGCCTTCGCGCCGCCGCGGGTGCCGTAGTCCACCACATCCTCGGCGCGCAGGATGTGGTTGGTGAGACCGATGCCCTTGGCGTGCGCCTCGAAGTGCTCCATCGCGCGGTCGGCGTTGAGCGTGGCGCGCATCGCGGCGAAGAGGTCACCGCTCCACCAGACGCTGGTGTCGTTGGACAGCGAGACGGGGATGTCATACTTGCGCAGCTTCCAGGTCGGCGAGTAGCCCTGGCCGGCGTTGCACTCGGACTCGGTGGAGATCGAGGCGTAGCCGCCGGTGGCGGCGATCTTGTGATAGCTGTCCGGGGATAGCGTCGCCGCGTGCACATAGATCGTGCCCGGGGTCATATAGCCACCGTCATACATCTGGTTGATGCCGGCGTCGCTGGTCACGTTGTATACGCCGGCGTGCGTGGTGACCGCGACGCCGAGGTCTCGCGCGACGTCGAAGGCGGCCTTCTCCGGGAACCCTTCGATGCCGGGCAGGTCGAAGGCGATCTGGAAGCCGAGCATGTCGCCCTTGCCGTCGAACCTTCGCGTATAGAAGTCGCGGAACTCCGGCGTGGTCGACCACTCCCAGGCGCCCTGGAAGATGTTGCCGTAGGCGAGGACGAAGCGGCCGGGCACCTCTTCGAGCGCGTCAGTCGCCGCCTCGGCGTGGTCGATGGTCCGCAGGCCGTGCGACCAGTCCACGCTGGTGGTCACGCCCGCGTCGATCGCCTCGATGGCCGAGAGCAGGTTGCCCGCGTAGACGTCCTGCGGCCGGAAAATCTTGCCCCAGGCCAGGTAGTAGTAGACGAAGTACTGGGTGAGCGTCCAGTCGGCCCCGTACCCGCGCATCGCCGTCTGCCACATGTGCCGGTGGGTGTCGACCATGCCGGGCATGACGATGCCGCCGTCGGCGTCGATCTCCGCGGTGCCCTCGGGCACCTCAAGGCCCGGCCCGACCGCGGCGATCGACTCGCCGGTGACCAGCACATCGGCCCCGGTGAGCACCGTGCGCGCGTCGTCCATCGTCAGCACGGTCGCGTTTCGGAACACGACCGGCTGGCCAGGCTGCGGTCCCTCATGCCCGATATCATTGCTTTTCGATCGGACATGATCCGGGGGGTACGGGGGGGCTTCCCCCCGGGGGGCAACTGTCATGAGGAATCCTCCACTGTGAGGTGCCAGTCCGGACAGTGTAAGTTGGCTGGTCCGGACGGATTGATGGAAGGGCGGCACCTTGAGCGATCCGATGAGGCCCGGTCCGCTTTCCGGGCTGCTCGTCGCCGACTTCTCCCGAGTCCTGGCCGGGCCGTACTGCACGATGCTGCTGGCAGACCTGGGCGCCGACGTGATCAAGGTAGAGTCCCCGGCCGGCGATGACACGCGATCCTGGATGCCGCCGGTAACCGAGGATGGCACCTCCACCTACTTCCTCGCGATCAACAGGAACAAGCGGTCGGTGGCGCTCGACCTGAAGGATGACGGCGACCGCGCGCTGGCGGCGGAGCTCGCACGCCGCGCCGATATCTTCGTGCAGAACTTCAAGCCGGGCGGCCTGACCAGGTACGGCCTTGATTACAGCTCGGTGAGCGCGGTGAACCCGTCCGTTATCTACGCCTCGATCAGCGGGTTCGGCAGTGGTGGCGGCAAGGACCTGCCGGGCTATGACCTGATGGTGCAGGCCATGTCCGGTCTCATGTCGCTCACCGGGGCCCCCGATGGGCCGCCGTACCGGGCGGGCATCTCGGCGTTCGACGTGATCGCCGGCCTGCACACCACGATCGCGATCCTGGCAGCGCTCAACCACAGGAACGCGACGGGCGAGGGCCAGCACCTGGACGCCTCGCTGATGGCCTCGGCGATGTCGGGCATGGTGAACCAGACGAGCGCCTACGCGGCCGGCGGGGTGGTGCCGTTCCGGATGGGCAACTCGCACCCGAGCCTGTTCCCCTACGAGCCGCTGCCCACCGGAGACGGCGACCTGATCGTCACGGCAGGGAACGACGCGCAGTTCCGCAAGCTGTGCGGCGCGATAGGCGCGCCGGAACTGGCGGACGACCCGCTGTTCAGCACCAACCCCGGGCGCACGGCCAACAGGGACAAGCTGAAGCCGCTGCTCGCCGCCAGGCTCGCGACGAGGTCGGCGGCGGAGTGGTTCGACGTCCTGATCGCGGTCGGCGTGCCGTGCGGTCCGATCAACACCGTGGAAAAGGGCATCGCGTTCGCGGAGAAGATCGGCCTCGACCCGATCGTCACCGCCGGGAGTGGCGACCGCAGCAGGCCGACGATGCGCCACCCGGTTACCTTCTCCAAGACGCCAGCAAGCTACCCGCTCGCGCCGCCCGAGCTCAACGAGCACGGCGACGAGATCCGCGCCTGGCTGGCGCAGCCGGAGGGATGAACATGACGCAGGAGTATCCGACCTCGCTCGGCACCTCGGACGCCGACACGATCACCCTGCTCGGCCAGAGCCTGGCCGATGACCTGATGGGCAAGGTGGGGTTCGGCGAGCTGACGTTCTGGATGGTCACCAAGCGCCGCCCGACCCCGTCGGAGGTGCGCGTCTTCGAGTCCGTGCTCGTCGCGCTGGCCGATCACGGCTTCACGCCGACCGCGATCGCCGCCCGGCTGACCTACCTGTCCGCCCCCGACTCGCTGCAGGGCGCGCTCGCCGCCGGCCTGCTCGGCGGCGGTTCCCGGTTTCTTGGCGTCACCGAGGACGCCGGA
>Ga0209881_1000250_pt1 | contig 15076 bp, 1 predicted proteins | sample PersoiDNA2013193_FD_185804 | JGI IMG/M metagenome (GOLD analysis project Ga0209881, IMG submission 185804) | Permafrost soil microbial communities from the Arctic, to analyse light accelerated degradation of dissolved organic matter (DOM) -... | ecosystem: Environmental > Terrestrial > Soil >... | reverse complement strand
CCGGATCAAAGTAAGCCTCTCAAGCTCGCGCAATTCTTTCTGCGGTTCGGTGAGATCGGGATGCGCATCTGGATCGAGCAAGAAGTACTCGATTGGCTTTTGAGTCTGGCGAGCGATCAATCGAAGCGTTTCGAGGGAAGGTTTGACCCGGCCCTTCTCGATTAAATGTATGGCGGTTCGGCTGACCTGGTCGGCGGCGACCTCGGCCAGGCTCAACCTGGCTTCGAGCCTGGCCTCGCGGACCGAGCCCTCGCGGATAGCTATCCCTCTGCGACGACCACGATATTTGCTGTCGAGCATGGCGGTGAGCATAACCCCGCCACACTCGACAGCGAGGCGAATTAACGAATGGCTTTACGGAGTGGGTCCGATTATGCTCGCCGCCGCCGGCGCGATCGAAAGGGTCATGACTACCGCGGACAGCAAGATGGCCAAGATCAGCTTGCGCATGTGTGCAGCACCTCCTTTGAAAGGGATGCCGCGAAGTGTCGTTTGAGTTGACGACTACTGTCAACTCATGGGCGGTGTGGGGGAGGGGTCTCAGGTTCGCGGAGTTGCCTGGCTACAAGAGCAAAGGAGGCCCGGTCCACGTGCGCTGCTAACACCAGCCCTCCCCATCCAGCACAGAATTAATGGTTGCTACTGATAACCGCTCGCTCTGCCTATCCGGTTAGCTCCGCTCCGAGATCACGCGGTCGCCATTGCGGCTCCCGAAGAATGCACTCCCTTGGATGGAGGCCGGCATCCCGGCGCTTCGGGCCAAGTGCCTGAAAACGATGGCGGTAAGGGCGTGTTTCGAGTTCGGAATGGGCTTTACTGGCCGGGCGGAGCCGGTGCGTCGGCTGACCCAAATGCGGTGCGTTCGTCAACGCTTGCGCGAGTAGCCAGCGGAGCAAAGCGGATAGGCAGAACCGCTCGCTATCCGCATCTATCGTGCACGGCGTGTACGAGTCTGGTTGCTAGTTGTTGACTCCAAGTGATGAGGGTTCAGGAGTCCTCGAGGTAAATATTCGTGAGCGTTCGAGGACATGGGCGCTGAGTTCGCCTCGAGCAGATGCGCTAAGACGAGAGCCATCAGCGTTCAGCTCTCACGTTCAGACCGAAGCCAGCCATCAGACGCGAAGTCGGAATCCTAAATATGAACGCATGTAATTATTCAGCGCTTCGCTTGACGGATGTTAATTGCGGTTGTAAGGTCGCAGTTGGGACCACTAGACGCCGCTGAAGCGAATCGTCTACTTCAGGTCTCTGTCGGTGTTTCGGGGGAGGAAGGGGTTTGATCGTGCACTATCTGTGCGCACGTCCGCGCGCCGATTTCCGCTTTGCGGAATGTCTTGACAGTCCTGTTCATGCAACTCGCAACGGTCTGTCGCGTGGGAACCGAGTTGTAAGGAAAGGACTCGGGCTTGCAGCAGGCTAGCCTCCGTACACGTCATCGCAGCGCTGTCCGAGGACTGCTTCTTCTGGCAGCAATCTTGGTCGGCCAACTTCCGGCCATGTCACCGCAAACGGTATTGGCTGCGAGTAACTACTCGACCGCAGTTCTCTCAGATGCACCCTCGGCCTACTGGCGGCTGGGAGAAATCACCGGCACGTCTGCCACTGACGCGACCAGCCACGCCAACACCCTGACCTACCAGGGTGGGTTCACCCTCGGCTTGCCCGGAGCTGTCAAGGGAGATCCAGACGCTGCTGCCGGCTTCAACGCCACCACTGCGGTTGCGACAGAGACCAAAACGCCGCTTAGCTCCGTCACAAACTGGACGCTCGAGGCCTGGGTCAACCCTGTCACCCTGCCCCAGCTGGGCATCATTGCCTACAACGGGATCAAGGACTCCTCGCAAGGTGGCTACGGCTTCGCAATCGGAAGCGCTACGTTCACATCTGGATCCAAGCTGATCGGAGTACTGGGTTCCACGACCATCGACTCCGGCTACCTCTTTGCTGCTCCAAATCAGTGGTACCACGTCGTGATGACGCGGGATGCCTCGACCATCTTGTTCTATGTCAATGGCAAGCGAACGCCGACGCCGAGCGCCACCGTGCCGACCGCCCCGGGCGCGCGCTTCTCGATCGGCGCCGGCGTCAACCTGTCCGCGGCCGCCGTCAACGGACTGGCCGGCATTGTGGATGAAGCCGCTGTCTATCCGACAGCTCTCTCGCCGGGACGTATCTCCGCGCACTACCAGGAGGGCTCTGCGGCCACCAGCGGTTTTGGCAACTGGGCGACCCAGAGCCCGACCGGTCCGCCATCGGCTCGTTACGAGCCGGCAATGGGCTGGGACGCAGGCCACAACAAGGTCGTCCTCTTCGGCGGCCAGAGCAGCGCTGGTGCCGCGATCCAGGACACCTGGACCTGGAGTGGCACGGCCTGGACGAAGCTGGCGCCGGCGACACAGCCGAGCGCGAGGTGGGGGGCCAGCCTCGTTTACGACTCGGCCCTCAACAAGATGGTCTTGTTCGGTGGCAACAGCGGGAACAAAGCCTTGAGCGACACGTGGACCTGGGATGGCACGACCTGGGCTGCCGTCAGCCCGGGAACCGTGCCTCCGGCCCGCTACGAATACGGGCTGGCCTATGACAAGACAAACAGCGTCGTGGTCATGTTCGGCGGATTCACAAAGACCACCTACCTTCAGGACACATACACATTCAACGGGACCAACTGGACCCTGAAGTCGCCGACCGCCAAGCCGACCACCCGCTCGCGCATGGCGATGGCCTACCAGGATTCCAACAACAAGACAGTCTTGTTCGGTGGTGTCAGCGGCACCACCTATAACGCCGAAACGTGGCTGTGGGATGGGACCAACTGGACCCAGCAGACACCCAACTCCTCGCCCTCCGCCCGCGCGAACTCGGGCTTCGCGTACGACCCGATTACGTCAACCGGGGTTCTGATCGGCGGGGTCAACGGCTCTTCATTCTTCGCCGACACCTGGACCTGGGACGGCTCCAACTGGAGCCAGCAAAATACGAGCACGTCGCCCGCCGTGCGCGCCGGCGCCGGCTTTGCTTACAACGGCGTCACGTTCAACGGAGCCCTTTTTGGCGGCTTAAGCGGAAGCACATACCTCGGCGACACGCTGGCGTGGAACACCCCACCGGCAGCACCGACCTCGCCGACCGCGACCGCCGGAAACGCGCAAGCCACGATCAGCTGGACGGCTCCTGCCAACGGCGGCTCCGCGATCACAGGCTATAAGGTCGTTCCGTACGCCGGCACGACGGCCGGCGCGACGACCAGCGTCGGCGGGTCGTCGACGAGCGCGACCGTAACCGGCCTGATCAACGGGACAACATACACGTTCACGGTCGGCGCCACGACCGCGATAGGCACTGGACCGGTTGCAACTTCGAATGCCGTTACCCCGGCGACCGCACCTGGCGCCCCGACCAACGTGTCAGCGACATGTGGCAACGCTCAAGCGGCCGTGAGCTGGGCAGCTCCTGCATCCAATGGTGGAGCTGCAATCACTGGCTACACCGTGACGCCTTACATAGGTTCGACAGCGGGCACCCCCGTCAGCGAGCCGGCCACCCCGACAAGCGCAACGCTCACCTCGTTGGTCAACGGTACGACCTACACGTTCACCGTCAAGGCGACGAACAGCGCCGGAACAGGGTCTGAGTCGGCAGCTTCCAACGCGACGACCTGTGCCACGGTGCCGGGAGCGCCGACCATTGGGACGGCCACAGCCGGCAACGCTCAAGCAACCGTGAGCTGGACGGCGCCAGCGTCCAACGGCGGGTCCGCGATCACGAGCTACATGGTCACGCCCTACATCGGTTCTAACGCCGGCACCGCAGTAAGCGAGCCGGCGACTCCGACGAGCGCGACGATCACCTCATTGGTGAACGGCACGACCTACACGTTCACGGTCAAAGCGGTCAACGGCGCCGGTACCGGGACCGAGTCGGCGCATTCAAATGCGGTAACCCCTGGCACCATTCCCGGTGCCCCCACGAGCGTCACCGCGACCGCCGGCAACGCGCAGGCGACGGTTGGCTGGACGGCGCCTGCGTCAAACGGTGGCTTCACCATCACGGGCTACACCATCACTCCATACATCGGATCAAACGCGATGACCCCGACGTCCGTATCCGGGACGGCTACCAGCACCCTGATCACCGCCCTCACGAACTGCACGACCTACACGTTCCAGGTCACGGCGACCAACAGCCAGGGTGTCGGGTCTCCGGGTACGTCGAACGCGGTGTTGGTGAGCCTGCCGCCGGGAGCACCCACAAATGTGGTTGCGGCAGCCGGCAATGCCCAGGCAACGTTGACGTGGACCCCACCTGGCGCGTGCGCCCCGATCACGGGGTACACCATCACTCCGTATATCGGTTCGACGGCGGGGACTCCGGTTCCGGCACCGGCGAACGCGACCAGCGCGACGCTAACTGGCCTGGTCAACGGCACGACCTACACGCTTCAAATCACCGCCACCAACGCGATCGGCACAGGAGCCGCCGGCATCTCCAACTCGTTCACGCCGGCCACCGTACCGCAGGCCCCTGGAAACGTGTCCGCGACCGCCGGTAACGCGCAAGCGACCATCACCTGGACGGCCCCGGCGAACGGCGGCTCGGCCATCACCGGCTACACGGTCACCCCCTATGTCGGGTCGACGGCCGGGACACCGGTCAATGCCGGCGCCAGTGCGACGAGCGCCACCGTCACCGGCCTGGTCAACGGCACGACCTACACATTCCAGGTGACCGCGACGAACGGAGTGGGTACGAGCACTGCGGCGACGTCGAGCGCGGTCATGCCAACCGGGCCCCCTTACACCCCGACCAACGTGGTGGCGACCGGCGGCAACGCGCAGGCCACGGTGACCTGGACAGCGCCCGGAAATGGCGGATCGGCGATCACCAGCTACACGGTGACGCCATATGTCGGCACCACCGCCGGGACTCCGTTCACCACGGCCAACGGCAGCACGACGACCGCGACCATGAGTCCACTGATCAACGGAACGACCTATACGTTCCAGGTCACCGCAACGAGCGCATTGGGTACCGGCGCCGCGGGGATTTCGAACGCGATCACGCCGGCCACGGTCCCGCAGCCACCAAGCAACGTCACGGCCACCGGCGGGGACTCGCAGGCGACAGTCAGCTGGACGGCACCCGCAAACGGTGGTTCGGCCATCACCGGTTACACGGTCACACCTTATGTGGGGGCTACCGCCGGCACGCCGGTCGGCGCCGGCGCCTCCGCGACTAGCGCCACGATCACCAGCTTGGTCAACGGAACGACCTACACGTTCCAGGTGATCGCGACAAATGCGATCGGCAACAGCTCGGCAGGAACTTCCAACGCCGTCACCGTGGGCACTCCGCCTGGGCCGCCGGCCAGCGTCACGGCGACAGCTGGAAGCACTCAGGCAACCGTCAGCTGGACGGCTCCCTCTAACAACGGCGGCTTAGCGATCACTACCTACACCGTGACGCCCTATATCGGAACGACCGCGGGAACGCCTGTGACGACCGACGGCAGCACGACGACCAAGACTGTCACCGGCCTGAACAACGGCGTCACCTACACCTTCCAGGTCACGGCCACGACCGCATTGGGCACTGGCGCCGCTGGGACGTCCAACGCCGTGACCCCGGCTACGGTGCCAGACGCTCCGGGCAGTGTGACCGCGACCGGCGCGAGCGCACAAGCGACCGTCAACTGGACCGCGCCCGCCAACGGCGGCGCGGTGATCACCGGCTACACCATCACCCCGTACGTGGGAACGACCGCCGGCACGCCGGCCGGCGCAGGCGCCTCGGCCACCAGCACCACCATCACTGGCCTGGTCAACGGCACCACCTATACGTTCCAGGTCGTCGCGACCAACGTGGCCGGCAACAGCGCGCCGGGCACATCGAACGCGGTCACCGTGGGCACGCCACCAGGACCGCCAACCAATGTCATAGCGACGTCTGGCAACGCTCAGGCGAGCGTCACCTGGACCGCGCCGGCAAGCAACGGCGGCTCGACGATCACCGGCTATACGCTCACTCCGTACATCGGCACCAACGCGGGGACGCCGGTCACCGTGAGCGGCACCACGACGACGGCGACAGTGACCACGTTGGTCAACGGCACGACCTACACGATCCAGGTCACCGCGACCAACGTGATCGGAACGAGCACCGCCGGCGTTTCGAATGCAGTGACTCCCGCCACCACGCCGCAAGCGCCGGGTAACGTCGCGGCCACGGCTGGGAACACTCAGGCGCTCGTGACGTGGACTGCACCCGCCAACGGCGGCGCGGCGATCACCGGCTACACCATCACCCCGTACGTGGGAACGACCGCCGGGACGCCTGTCGGCGCTGGCTCGTCGGCGATCAGCGCCACCGTGACCGGACTCGTCAACGGGACCACCTACACGTTCCAAGTGTTGGCGACGAATGCGCTGGGCAACAGCTCGCCCGGCACGTCCAACGCCGTCACTCCAGGCCTGCCGCCCGGACCGCCAACCAGCGTTGCCGCCGCATCGGGCAATGCACAGGCGACGATCACCTGGAACGCGCCCTCGAGCAACGGCGGCCTGACGATCACCGGATACACCGTGACGCCCTACGTCGGAAGCACCGCCGGCACGCCGGTCACTGTGGGCGGCACCACGTTGACGGCGACCGCAACCGGACTCACCAACGGCACTGCTTACACGTTCCAGGTCTACGCAACGAACGCCATGGGTAACAGCTCCGCTGTGGCCTCGGGTGCGGTGGTAGTCGGCTCGCCGGCAGCTCCGACGGGGGTCACCGCGACGGCGGGTGCCAATCAGGCTTCGATCAGCTGGAGCGCAGCTGCCTCAAACGGAGCCGCACTCAGCGGGTACGTGGTCCAGGCGTACGCCGGCACCCAGGCGCAGAGCTCGATCGCGGTCGCCGGGTCGGCGACAACCGTAACGCTCAGCGGATTGCAGGGCGGCGTTGCTTACACCTTCGGGGTCATCGCCATCAACAGCTTTGGGAGCGGCCCAACTTCCACGGCCTCCTCGGCCATCACTCCAACTGGCAGCCCGAACACTTACGCGTCCACCGTGTTCGGCGATGCACCCGCCGTGTATTACCGCCTTGGTGATCCGTCCGGCACCCTCGCCGCCGACTCGTCTGGCAATGGCTACCGCCGCGCCACCTTGTCAGCCACCGGGGTCACTCCGGATGCTGCGGCATCGCTCCCCAACGACCCGAACGCAGCAATGGCCTTCAGCGCGGGCCAGATCCAGACCCCGTACGTCCAGACCAACGCGACGGCCTACTCGATCGAGGCCTGGGTCAAGACAACTTCCACGGCCTCGTGGATGGAGATCGCGACGGACCGGGGCGTGTCGGGAAGCTATGGCAAGAGCCTGACGTTGGGCCTCAATAACGGCGCCTGCTCGGGCGTTGCAGGTGCGCCATTCTTTGCATTGGACAGCGACAACATCTTCATTGGCGCACAGGGAACGGTTGCTATCAACGACGGAACATGGCACCATGTCGCCGGAGTCTGGAGCGCGCCGTCGGGAGTCGCTGTCAGCCCAAGCCAGTTCACCCTTTACGTGGACGGTTCCCCGACCCCAGTCAACCTGTGCTCGATCGGCGGCGCGTCCGCACCCCTGACAGGTCTCGATGGCACCCGCCTCGGCCCCAACTTCACTGGCTCGCTGGACGAGGTCGCCATCTACCCGACCGCTCTTAGCCAGGCGCAGATCAATGCTCACATCAGCGCGGCGGGTTACATCCCCGCGCTCGCCACCAACGTGGTTGCCACCGCTGGAGCGAACCAGGCCACGGTGACGTGGACAGCACCGGCCAGCGCAACGAGCATGGTTGTCACCGCATACCAGGGCGCGCAACCGGTCAACGCAATCGGACTCGCGCCAACAGCGACCAGCGTCACCCTGTCCGGTCTCCAAGGAGGCAGCTCGTACACCTTCAATGTCGTCTACGCCAATCGCTTCGGCCCAAGCCCGATCGCGACCTCCAACGCGGTGACGCCAACCGGCGGCGCAAGCACGTACGCCTCGACAGTGCTTGGTGATTCGCCTGCGATTTACTACCGGTTGGACGACCCATCGGGCACTTTGGCAGCAGACTCGTCGGGCAACGCTCGCAACGCCAACTACCAGGGCACGCCATACACCCTGGCCGTCGGAGGAGCGCTCGTCGGCGACGGCGACCCGGCCGTGACCATAACGCCCAACTGCTGCTACTACGGCACTCAGTTCGGCGGATCCGAAGTTCAATACAAGCTGTCGGCCGGGCTGCCGACCGGCAACGCGGCGCGGAGCATCGAGGTCTGGGTCAAGACGGCCAACGGCGGCACCCAAGGCCTGGCCGGCTGGGGTAACACCGGCGGCCTGCAGGCCTTCCAGCTGGCAATGGTCAACGGCAACCAGATCACGGTCACCTCCGGAGCCAATGACACGCCGTTGATCTTCACGTCCGCTTCCACCATTGCCAACGGCAGCTGGCATCTGATCACGGTCACTTACAACGGGACGACGCTCACCGTCTACCTCGACGGGCAGAGCATGGGCACCGGCACTTTCTCGGGTGCCCTCGCGACCAGCTCGAGCACCACATACGGCCTCATCCTCGGCCACTATTTCTGGTGCGGCGTCGGCTGCAATCAGTACAACGGCTCGCTGGACGAGCTCGCCATCTACAACGCTGCGCTGAGCTCGACCCAGGTGGCGGCTCACTTCGCAGCGAGCGGTAACAGCCAGCCAACCGCGGCGGGAGGAGTCACCGCGACTGCCGGGGCCAACCAGGCCACGGTGAGCTGGACGGCCGCGACGGCAAGCGCAGGCTCGCCGGTGATCGGGTACGTGGTCACCGCGAACCTCAACGGCACGCTGTCGCAGAACGCCATCGGAGTCGGTGGCGGGACGACAAGCACCACCATCAGCGGGCTGCAGGGAGGCGCGGCGTACACGTTCACCGTCACGGCCTACAACAACTACGGCTACGGCCCCGCCTCAGCAGCGTCCGCGAGCGTGACGCCGAGCGGCAGCGCGAGCACATATGCGTCGACAGTGCTCGCGGATACACCCTCGATCTACTACCGGCTGGACGACCCGTCGGGAGCTCTTGCGGTGGACTCCTCGGGCAGCGGTCGCAACGCCAACTACCAGAGCACGCCATACACGCTGGCGGTCGGCGGAGCGCTGGTCGGGGACAGCGACCCCGCAGTGTCCATCCTGCCCAACTGTTGCTATTACGGGACGCAGTTCGGGGGCTCTGAGGTGCAGTACAAGCTGACGAGCGGTCTGCCGAGCGGGAACGCTGCGCGCAGCATCGAGGTCTGGGTTAAGACGGGCAACACGAACTTGCAGGGCGTGGTGGGCTGGGGCAACACCGGCGGCCTGCGGGCCTTCCAGGTGGCAATGCTCAACGGCAATCAGATCTCAGTCACCTCCGGTCCGAACGACACCCCGCTGGTCTTCACCTCCGCCTACAACATCGCCAACAGCAGCTGGCACCTCATCACGGCAACCTATGACGGAACCACGCTGACCGTCTACCTCGACGGGCAGAGCCTGGGCGCAGGCACCTTCTCGGGTGCGCTGACGACCAGCCCCAGCACCAACTACGGCCTGATCGTGGGCCACTACTTCTGGTGCGGGGTGGGCTGCAACCAGTACAACGGTTCGCTAGACGAGGTCGCCATCTACAACGCCGCGCTGAACGCGCTACAGGTGGCGGCGCACTTCAACGCCGGCGGCAACAGCCGGCCCACGGCACCAAGCGGGGTCAGCGCAACCGCAGGCGCCAACCAGGCAACGGTCAGCTGGACCGCGTCGACTGCGAGCGCGGGCTCCCCTGTGAGCGGGTACCTGGTCACCGCGAGTCTCAACGGCACGCAGTCGCAAAACGCGATGGGAGTGGATGGCAGTACGACCAGCGCAACGATCAGCGGCCTGCAGGGAGGCGCGGCCTACACGTTCACCATCACCCCTTACAACAACTTCGGCTACGGCACCGTCTCGGCGGCGTCGGCAAGCGTGACTACGACCGGAACTGCGAGTACCTACGCCTCGACGGTGCTTGGAGACATGCCCTCGATGTACTACCGGCTGGGCGACCCTTCTGGGACCTTGGCGGCGGACTCCTCCGGCAACGGCCGCAACGCCAACTATCAGAGCAAGCCGTACACGTTGGGGGTGGGCGGAGCGTTGGTCGGGGACAGCGACCCGGCGGTAACCATCCTGTCCGACTGCTGTCAGTACGGGCAGCCGGTCAACGGCTCGGAGGTGCAGTACAAGCTGGCGGCCGGGGTACCCGGCGGGAACTCGGCACGGAGCGTCGAGGTCTGGGTCAAGACGACCAACATGGGCACCCAGGGCCTGGTTGGCTGGGGCACGGCGAACACCCATCAGCTTTTCCAGCTTCGTCTCGTGAGCGGCAACCAGATCCAGCTCGTCAGTTGGGGTGACGATCCAATTTTCACCTCTGGCTACACGATCGCCAACGGGAGCTGGCATCTCATCACCGTCACGTATAACGGGACGACGCTGACGGTCTATCTCGACGGGCAGAGCCTCGGCACGGCGACGTTCTCGGGTTCGCTGGCGACCACGTTCAACACCAATGGTTTGGTCCTCGGCCACGAGGTCTGGTGCGGAGTGGGCTGCGACCAGTTCAACGGCTCTCTCGACGAGGCCGGGATCTACGGCTCGGCGCTGAGCTCCACCCAGGTGACCGCGCACTTCAGCGCCAGCGGCAACAGCCGGCCGACCGCCGCGACCGGAGTCATCGCGACCGCTGGCGCGAACCAGGCGACTGTGAGCTGGACCGCGGCCACGGCGAGCGCGGGCTCGCCCGTGAGCGGGTACGTGGTCAGCGCGAGTCTCAACGGCACACAGTCGCAGAACGCCATCGCCGTTGGACTCGGAACGAGCACCATCATCACCGGCCTCCAGGGAGGCTCGGCGTACACCTTCAGCGTCACCGCCTACAACAACTTTGGTTCCGGCGCTGTCTCAACGCCGTCCGCGAGCGTCACGACGGGTGGGACGGCGAGCACGTACGCCTCGACGGTGATCGCGGCTGCGCCCTCCATCTACTACCGCTTGGGCGACCCCTCGGGGACCCTGGCGGCGGACTCCTCGGGCAACGGTCGCAATGCCAGTTACCAGGGCTCGCCCTACACGTTGGGGGTGAGCGGAGCTCTCGTTGGGGACGGCGACCCGGCGGTGACTATCCAGTCCGGCTGCTGCTACTTCGGGCAGCCTACTGGGGGTTCGGAGGTTCAGTACAAGCTCGCGGCCGGGCTGCCCGTCGGCAATGCTTCGCGCAGCATCGAGGTCTGGGTCAAGACGACCAACACGGGCACGCAGGGCCTGGTCGGCTGGGGCATCGCGTCCGGTCATGAGGTCTACCAGCTGCGCCTGGTCGGCGGCAACCAGATCCAGCTCGTCACGTGGGGCGACGATCGCACCTTCACCGCCGCATCGTCGATCGCCAACGGATTCTGGCATCACATCGTGGTCACCTACGACGGCACGACGCTGTCTGTCTACCTGGACGCTCAGAACGTAGGCACCACCACATTCTCGGGAGCCCTCGCGACGACGCTCAACGCCAGCAGCTTGATCCTCGGTCACGACGTCTGGGGCGGCGTGGGCGCCGATCAGTTCAACGGCTCTCTGGACGAGGTCGCCATCTACCCGTCGGTCCTCACGTCCACACAGATCACGGCCCACTACGTCGCCAGTGGCGCCTCACAGAACTTCCCGGGCGCACCCACCGCCGTTTCGGCGACCGGAGGCGTCAACCAGGCGACCGTGACCTGGACAGCGCCGTCATCGTCTGGCGGATCCGCAATCAGCAGCTACACCGTGGTGCCACACGTCGGTATCACCCTGCGGACGCCCGTCACGGTTGCGAGCACGGTCACCAGCACGGTGATCACCGGCCTCAGCGGGGGGACGATCTACTCCTTTACCGTGAGCGCGGCCAACGCCAGCGGCCCGGGCCTGGACTCGGCAGCCTCGAACGTGGTAACGCCCACCGGCACCGTCTACCCGTACAGCGGGACCATTCTCGGTGACGCCCCCGTTGGATACTGGCGCCTGGGTGAGGCGACGGGAACCTCTGCGACCGACTCGAGCGGCAACGGCAACACGGGCACGTACTTCGGCGCAAACGGCCTGTCGCAACCGGGCGCAATTCGCAATGACCCCGACCCTGCTGTGACACTGGACGGGATTACCTCGTACGTTAGCGTGCGCAGCTCGGCGAGCCTCAATGTCACGGGCGCACTGTCACTCGAGGCCTGGGTCAACTTCTCGAGCACCGCCGGCACCCAGCAGATCGTCAACAAAGGCGACGGCGCCAGCTCGTCGGGTACGGCCTACGAGCTGAGCTACATCGCCGGCACCGGCGTCGTCTTCGATACCTTCGTGAGCTCTGGCGGCAGCGCTCGTGCCGCGTGGAAGGTCACGCCGCAAACGGGTGTCTGGTACTACGTGGTCGGCACCCGCACAGCGGATGGCGCGCTGGCTCTCTACGTCAACGGCTCGCTGATGGGCTCCGCCAACGACGGCGGCTCGAGCGTGAACAACATCAACGCCACCGTCGGGCTCGGCGCCTCGGGAGTGGGCATCGGGTCCAACCGGGAGCCATTCGCCGGCAACCTGGACGAGCTCGCGATCTACCCAACGGCCCTGTCGGCCGCGCAGATTGCATTGCACTGGCAGGCCAGCGCCAACCGGCCCGGGGCACCCACGGGTGTGTCCGGAACGGCGAGCGCCGCCAACCAGGTCACGGTGACCTGGACGGCTCCGGCCGACACCGGTTCGAGCGCAATCGGCGGCTACGTCGTCACGCCACACGTTGGGACAAACCTCGCCACGGCGACGATCACCACAGGCACCTCAACCACTGCAACGGTCAGCGGGCTGTCGGCCGGAACGGCGTACATGTTCACGGTCAGCGCGACCAACGTGTCTGGGGTAGGCGCGGCCTCCGCAGTGTCGCCCGCCGTCACGGCGACCGGCACTACGACCTACCCATACGGCTCCACCGTAATGGCGGACACGCCTGTCGCCTACTGGCGACTCGGAGAGTCCTCCGGCCGCACCGCCACCGATGTGAGCGGCAACGGAAACGCCGGAACATACGCCGTCTCAGGCGCCACGCCGGGCCAGGCGGGAGCGCTTCAGCGCGACCCGTCGACCTCAACCCAGCTGGATGGGGTCGGAGGCCAGGTCCTGGTGCCGAACGCGGCCGGACTGAACATTACCGGCGATGTCACCGCCGAGGCGTGGGTGAAGCTCAACTCGATCACGACAAACCAGGTGCTGATCAGCAAGGGCGAAGGCACCACCAGCGCCTTGAGCTCCTTCCAGCTCTCGTACGCCACCGGCAGCGGATTTGTGTTCACGACCTTCATAGGGACCACGGCCACGTCGGCGACCTATCCCATAACACCTGTGGTCGGCACGTGGTATCACGTAGCCGGCGCGCGCACCGCTGCAGGGCAGATCAATGTCTGGGTCGATTGCAGGGTAGGCAGCAGCGCCGGAACTGACGCCGGAACGGCGCTCAACAGCACTGGCTCGGCCTTGGGGATCGGCTCGGCCGGGAGCGGCACGACCTCTCACCTCTTCCCGCTGAACGGTTTCATCGAGGAAGCTGCCGTTTACAACGTTGCGCTGAGCCAGGATCGCATCTGCGCCCACTGGCAAGCGGGTGGCTACGTGGCGTCCGCGCCCACGAATGTAGTCGCGGTCGCCGGTGTCAACAGCGCCAAGGTCAGCTGGACTTCGGCCATCCAGGGTGTCGGACCCGTGACGTCCTACACGATCACTCCGAAGCTCGACACGGGTGCGTCTCTCGCCCCAATGAGCGTTTCCGCCAGCTCGACCAGCACCAACATTCCAGCACTGCCAAGCGGCGCCTCGATTACGTTTGGCGTGACAGCCACGAACTCCTATGGAATCAGTGGTGCGGGCACCTCAGCGGCGGTCAGCATCTTGGGGAACCTTGCAGCCCCCGGGATGGATCGCTTCCTGGCGATCGGGACTGGAGGCAACCCGGCCCGCGGCATTTACTACGAAGGCTGGAAGAGCGACGCCCAGATCCCGGCTGCATCGCTGGGCCAGTGGACTGTCGAGGGGTGGATCTGGGACGTCGCCACCAAGAACACAACGACAAGCAACATGGCCTGGGGGCTTCTCAACACGATGACCTACAGAAATCCCCAACGGGTCTGGGTCACAGTCCCATCGGCCGACGTGCCGCAGGCCGGCATCAACTGGAACACAGGCATCCTCCACGGCATCGGCGCTTGTTGTGACGTCAGCTTCGTTTGGCCTCACAACGGAAACACCAGCTTTGGCACGAATGGTCAATACACGCCGGCGAACAACCTGGGCGCAATTTTGAGCAGCAACACGCCTGTTTACGTCGCCCTCGACTACGACGGCACAAATGTCCGCGGGTACATCAACGGCGCTTTGATCTTCACCGCGGCGGACCATGCTGCCATTCCCGCCGACGCCTGGGCCGGTTTCTTCGACGAATCCGACCTTGCTCAAGGCGCGTTCGACGGATTCCGTGTTTCCAGCGTGGCCCGCTATACGAGCAGCAGCTTCTCCGTCCCGACCGCTGACACGACCGCCGATGCCAGCACGCTGGTGGACTACAACTTCGACAACTATTCGGTTGGCAAGCAGCCGAGCATCCTGCTGACCCCGTTCTTTCCCAACTGGACACCAATAACTGCGGGAAGCTGGCCCGATTCCTCCACTCACCACAACCCGGCCTCTTTCATTGGCGTGACCAATCCATGGGAGGTCGGCTGGTTCGCGGACTCCGCGTTCCTCATCCAGCCTTTTGAGCTAACCCCGGGAATCGCGCCGGCGGAACTTGCTGACGAATGCAACGGAGTCAACACGGGCAGCGGCAACTTCTGTAACCGATCAACTGATCTGTCCATCCCCGGCCGCGGTCAGGCCCTATCGCTCGTGCGGACCTACAACTCCTATGCCGCCAGCACGTTAGGCGGCTTCGGTTACGGCTGGGCCAACAGCTATGGCGCCCACCTCTCGATCGACGGCAGCGGCAACGT
>Ga0209881_1000249_pt1 | contig 15099 bp, 12 predicted proteins | sample PersoiDNA2013193_FD_185804 | JGI IMG/M metagenome (GOLD analysis project Ga0209881, IMG submission 185804) | Permafrost soil microbial communities from the Arctic, to analyse light accelerated degradation of dissolved organic matter (DOM) -... | ecosystem: Environmental > Terrestrial > Soil >... | reverse complement strand
GTCTTCATACGCCTGCGGGAATATCATGACGGCAGCAGTGAGCAGGTGGTGGACGCCACATGCTCCGTCCAGAGCGAGCCAGAGGTCACGTCCTCGTGGAAGCGCTTCGCGTTCCGGTACGCGGCGGTCAACGTCATCATCGGGTTCGGCGCCGGGCTGAGCATCCCCTATCTCAACCTCTATTTTGCCGACCGCTTTCAGGCGAGCACGGTCGTCGTCGGCAACCTCTTCGCCATGAGCAACGTCGTCCTCACGATCGGCGTCCTGCTGGCTCCATGGCTCGTCCGGCGGGCAGGCCTGCTGCGCACGATCGGTGTCACCGTCGGGGGCTCGCTTGTGTTCCTGGTCATCATGGCGTTCACGCACAATATCATCATCGCCGCCCTGGCATTCTGGATGCGCGCAGGTCTCATGATGTGCTCGACGCCGGTCACGGACAAGTTCTGCCTGGAACTGGTGCCACCCGACAAGCGCTCCGTGGCCCACAACGTGTTTCTGATGGCCTGGACCGGGTCCTGGGCCGTTTCGACGGCGCTGGGGGGCTGGCTCATCCAGAAAACGGGGTTCGCTCTGCCTATGATGCTCACGGCCGCTGTCTATGGCATCTACCTCGCCGTCTTCATCCTGTCCTTCCGTCACCATCCAACAATGCAGTACCCCAGCCCTGTCTGCCCGGCGACGATTCCCACACAGACCGACTAGTCGCCTGACAGTGCCACAGGGACTCCGACACGGGAACAGGAAAACCCCTGCTTATAGAGAGCGGGGGGCAAGGGCCTGCAGGTTCAGACACTGCTGCCTGTCTTCTTCAGTCTGAGTTGGTCCGTTCGGCCAGGAGTCGCCAAGCCAGCAAGCCGGCATCTTCACGCGTCAGTGGTTTGCCGGCGTATTCCATAACATTGTCGAACCCATGCTGCCTGCAGACGACACGCAGGGCCACGTCACCGACAGGATCCTTCATCTGGGTCTTCATGGCAGCGACCTCGCCCCCGAAACCGGCCGCCGTCAGGAGCATGTTGATGCCCTCACTTCCACTTATCAGCTGCATGGGCTGGAACGAAAGGTCGATGAGCCCGTCGTCGAGGTAGGCATCCCGCAAGGAGGTGAACAGCCAGTTATCGCGCCCGATGCCCCACGGAGAGCCCTCTGCCCGCCTGTAGCGTAGCCCGAACCAGACGTTCCGAATCTCCCTGCGCACGTGCAACACGCGATCCCACGCACCTCTCGTCCACGCGTATGTGCGTGTCCAAGCGACCGCCTCGTCGCTTGCAGAGGGGGTCCCAAGGCGCTGCAACGTCAGCTGTGGCTGGTGCAGGACGCGCTCCAGAAGGACCACGAACTCACCGTTGGTCACCTGACGGTCGAGATGAAGTTCACCATCAGGCGTACCCAGGACAAGGTGCAGGTCCAGCAATCTCTGGATGCGGGCATCCGAGGGAAGAGCGTTCTCAGCCGCCTGTACACGCACACCACCTGTGCAGCCCACGATGAGGACGAAGGCGATGAGCAACACTATTCCGCATCTCGCACAGGTTCTCATGATGCCATCTTCTCCCAGTCAGGTGTGCACTCATTCATACGCCCTGCAACCTCCGTGTCACTGCGTTGTGCTGGTTTGTTCCTGCAGTCGCCTCATGCTACCACCCGTCATGTCGCTGTCAAGCGCACAAGAAGGACATTCCGCGCACCCGCGAGACATCCATGCTACGAGCAACGCAATCAGCGACCCCTGTGCCTGCCCATGTGTGGCATGAGCCCCGGCGCCTGCAGCTTGGGAGGCTTCTCGCCGGTGAGCAGTGCGCGCAGCTGGGCGATCTTGTCGCGCAGCTTGGCGGCTTCCTCGAACTCCAGCGACTCAGCGTGCGCCAGCATCTCTTCGTTGAGTTCGATGACCAGGGCTTGCACCTCGGTAGGCGACATCTTCGCCAGCATCTCCTTGCCCAGCTTCTCGACCTCGTCCGGCTTGCGCCACGGCAGGTCGATGAGCTCCGAAATGGCCTTGTGGATGGTCTGGGGCGTGATGCCATGCTCCTCGTTGTAGTTCAGCTGATACTCCCGGCGCCGGCGCGACTCCGCCATGGCGCGGCTCATCGAGCCCGTGATCTCGTCGGCGTACATGATGATGGTGCCAGACACGTTGCGGGCGGCCCTTCCCATGGTCTGCAGGAGGGACGTCTCACTGCGCAGAAACCCTTCCTTGTCCGCGTCGAGAATGGCGACCAGGGAGACCTCCGGCAAGTCCAGACCTTCGCGCAGCAGGTTGATGCCGACCAGGACGTCGATGTCGCCCGAACGCAGCTGCCGCAGGATGTGCACGCGGGCGAGCGCGTCCAGGTCGCTGTGCAGATACTGCGCCTTGATGCCTTCCTGCTGAAGATAGTCCGCCAGCAGCTCCGAACTCTTCTTCGTCAGCGTCGTGACGAGCACACGCTCCTGCTTCTCGACACGCTGTCGTATCTCACCGATCAGGTTGGGCACCTGGTCCTTGCTGGGACGCACTTCGATGACCGGATCGACGAGGCCCGTGGGACGCAGGAGCTGCTGTGCAACCTGCGCCGAGACCTGGTACTCGTAGTCCGACGGCGTCGCGCTGACGAAGATGGCCTGCTGGACGTACTGCATGAACTCGTCGAACATGAGCGGACGGTTATCGAGCGCCGACGGCAGGCGGAAGCCGTAGTCGATCAGCGTCTGCTTGCGCTGGTGGTCGCCGTTGAACATCCCGCGGATCTGCGGGACACTGATGTGCGACTCGTCCACGAACAGCAGGAAGTCCTTGGGCAGAAAGCTCAGGAGTGTGTACGGCTGGGAACCGGGCGCACGGCCGCTGAAGTAGCGGCTATAGTTCTCGATGCCAGTGCAGTAGCCCGCCTCGCGCAGCATCTCGACGTCGTTCTTGGTGCGCTCCTCGATGCGCTGGGCCTCCACGAACTTGTTCAACGACTTGAAGACCGCGACGCGGTCCTCCATGTCCTTCTGGATGAGCGCAATATACTTCTCGATGCGCTCCGGGCTGGTCACGAACTGCGCGGCAGGGAAGAAGATGAACTCCTTGTACTCCTTGATGACCTGGCGCGAACCCAGGTCGAACTCTTGGATCTTCTCGACCGTGCCATCCAGCGACAGCCGGATGCGGATGCCGGTCTCCGTCTCCTTGGGCATCACCTCCAGCGTCGACCCGCGCACGCGGAAGGAGCCACCCTTGCCCACGTCGTCGACACGCTCATAGCGAAGCCCGATGAGCGACCGGGCGATGTCGTCGCGCTTCATGGCCGCGCCCTGTGTCACCGTCAGCAGTCCCTCGCGGTATTCCTCCGGCGAGTCCCAGCCGTAGATACAGCTCACGGAGCTGACGACGATGACGTCCTTGCGCTCGACGAGCGATCGGATGGTCGAGTGCCGCAGGCGAGCGATGTCCTGGTTGATGTCGGCGTCCTTCGCGATGTACAGATCAATCGTGGGGACATACGCCTCGGGCTGATAGTAGTCATAGTAGCTGACGAAATACTCGACCGCGTTCTCGGGGAAGAAGGCCTTGAACTCGCTGTACAGCTGGGCGGCAAGCGTCTTGTTGTGGCTCAGGATAAGGACCGGGCGATCGAACTCCTTGATGACATTCGCCATCGTAAACGTCTTGCCTGAACCGGTGACGCCGACCAGCGTCTGGAAGCGGTCGCCCTCCTGGATCCCGGCGATCAGCTTGGCGATGGCCTGCGGCTGGTCTCCAGACGGTTCAAACGGTGCCTTCAGCTTGAAGATGCTCAATTGTGAATCCCTTTGGTGTCAGGCACCATGGTCTTCACATTTCGACGGGTGAGGTGGCGCTGCTTGTCCAGATTCGCCGGACGCGGCTTGCCGATGCACTCCCGGACATAGGACAGGAATGGACCATTCGGGTCCCCCGGCGCACCACGGAAATCGACCGGCAGCCAGTCCATATCGAGCCATGAAGGCAACGGGGCAAGCCCGGACATGGCAGCGCAACTCGACCAGCGCCACTCCTCCGGAGAATGCACCAGCTGGGCCCGTACTGGGTTGAGCAGCAGGTAGCTCGCCGCGTCGATCAGGTAGTTGTCATTGAGCACGAGCCCCGACCAGTAGCGGCCGTGGAACACGTGGCCCGAATGCTCGTATCTCCAGTTGTACCGCCTGGTGTACTCCTGGTCCAGTTCCTTCATCCCCTGGGACAGGTTGGGCCGAGGGGTCTCCAGCAGCAGATGGTAGTGGCTGCCCATCAGGCAATACGTGTAAATCCGCCAGCCAAATTTCGAGGCGACGTCGCTCATGATGCCCAGGAAGGCTTTCCAGTCGGCTTCTTCCCGGTAGATCATCTCTTGGCCGTTGCCCCGGTTGGTCACGTGATACACGGCTCCCTCATATTCGATACGCGGTGTCCTACCCATCTCACATACCTCCATAATGAACTGGTTTATCAATTGTGAATGTCATGGTGCCTGACACCAAAGGATTCACAATTCGCGGGCCCAACCGAGAAGGGGGATTGCTGGGGCGGAGCCGCCGCATTCAAGGAAGGCCTGTTCGACGTTCATGACGTGCGATTCGGCATTCGCGACTGGGTTGCGGAACACCATGTCGGCACACGCCGCCACAGCTGCCTGGACAGTGCCGCCCGCGAGGACGACTGCTTCGATCCGTGTGCGCAGCTCGGACAGGTACGAGCGGTCTGCGTCGATGCGGCCCGTGATTTCGGCGCGGTCGCGCGTGCAACTCCCATGACCGGGAACCAGGAGGTGGATCTCCATCGCGGCGAACATGCCGAGCGTCCGCTCGAACGCATCGAGCCGGTCACTCACGAATGGGATCTCGAGGTCGCTCAGGAGGTCCCCAGCCCACAGGCACGCGGCGTCGGGGTCGTACATCGAGAGGTGATCGCGCGCATGTCCGGGCGTATGAACCAGCTGGACACGGATGTCCCCGACCATGAGCCCGATGATGTGGTCGACGGTCTGATCGGGCATGGGCGGGTCGAACGGGACGTCAGCCGCAACACCTTCCGCCTCCTCGTAGCGTCGTATCGAGCGCCGCGTCCGCTTCAGGTCGAGGGCGGTCTGAGTGACGTACGCCTGGTGAGCCACGACATGCGCACCGGGGAACCGCGCTGCTCCCAGGAGGTGGTCCCAATGGTGATGGGTGAGCACGACCGTTTCGACCTTCAGCTGCTGCACCTCGCAGAAGGCGGCGATGTCCTCCACCTCGTCGGGAAGGAGTGCCGGGTCAATGAGCGCGGCAAGACCCGCGTCGTGCAGGATACCCGTGTTCATGGCATATCCGCGGCACTTCGCCGTCCAGAGGTGCGGTGTCAGTGCTTCGAAGTGCAGGCTCATGTCAGAGAACCTTCACCAGGGGCAGCACGTAGCGCCAGACCAGGACGAGCAGGCCTGCACTGCCGGCCAGGACGAACAGGTGCCAGATCTCATGAAAGCCCACGACACCGGGCCAGGGATTTGGCTTCTTGATCGCGTACAACAGGGCCCCGACGCTGTAGGCAAGGCCTCCGGCCAGCATCCAGGCGATGCCGCCCCACCCGACGGCATGCTGAAGCGGGATCGTCGCCCACACGGCGAACCAGCCGAGCGCGACGTAGAGGCCGGCCTTGATGCCACGGGGAGCGTCGAGCCAGAACACGTCGGTAAGGATGACGGCCCCGGCCAGTCCCCACACGGCCCAGCAGAGCCACGTACCCACGCTGCCCCGCAGCGCGATCAGACAGACGGGCGTATAGGAGCCTGCGATGAGGATGGAGATGCTGACGTGGTCGAGCCTGCGCAGCCTGACGTGGGTCCTCGGACTGACGTCGAGCAGATGGTACGAGGCGCTCGCAAAGTACAGGAGGACCATACTGAGGCCGTAGACGAGGAAGGGGACGGCCGCCCTGCCACCTCCGCGGATGTCGGCCGCCCTGACGAGCAGGACCGTGACGACGATGGCGGCAAGGCCTCCGATCAGGTGCGAAATGCCGTTGAAGTGTTCCTTGAGCTTGACCACGGAGCGTCTCCTAGGTTGCCTTGTTCAGGGTGACGGTGACGGTACGCAGTCGTGGATCGTACAGGATCTCCGCACCGAAGGTCTCGCTGATGAAGCGGAGGGGAAGCATGGTCCTGCCGCCGCTGATACGAGGCGCCACCAGCGGGTTGGCCGGATCGATGGACACCTCAACACCATCAACCGTTGCCGTCGGCTTGCCAATCCACAGTTCGACCCTCTTGCTACCGATGAGCGTGACTTTCTGCTCGTCCGAGTTCCAGAGGACCTGTGCCCCCAGCGGTATGGCAATATACCGGATAGGAAGGATGGTCCGCCCGTTCTCGACCACGGGCGCCGTCTCCATGGGGACGGTCACGCCGTTCATGACGACGGCCGGCTTGTCGAGGGTGAAAACGAGGGTCACCTTGGTGATAGGGCTCGTCATAATAATGGGCTGCGCCTCGGCAGGCCCCACCGGGTTGCTGACGTCTCCCCGGATGTCCTCGGACAAGACCCAGTAGTAGTAGGCGGTCCGCTGGAGCGGACCAATGTCGACGAATTGCGTCGCATCGGGTTTTGTCTCGGCCACGAGTTCGGCCTTCTGGATGTCCGGCGCGGCTTGACTGCGGTAGATATCATAGCGCAGGACAGCGTAGCTGCCTGCTGTCGATGGCGACCACGTGATACGGACCTGGCCGATCTCTCCGACCGCAGCAAGAGCGCCCGGGTCGGTCGGACCCTGCAGTACCCCGACGGGGTTCCCGGGGTTGAATCCTCCATACAGGTCGCCATAGTGCACAGGCAGTGGTGTCGGAATCCAGCCGACCGGGCTGGCGACGATGAGAGGGTTGGGCAGGGTGACCGTTACCGGTGGCCACAGTGGTTGCCCGTCGCTGCCGAGGACCTGCCGGGCCATCAGGGCAAGAATACCGTCCTGAAAGTGCCTGCCCCCGAGCGTGTTGGGGTTGTTGGTGGACGAGAAGCCGTTATAGGCCCAGATGGCGTAGTACCAGTTCTCCAGAACGTTCCGGTCGCGGTCGCCGATGCCAGGTGTCAGCTTCCACTTGCCGTCGAGCATCTTGGCTCCGGTGTCGATGTTGTAGTCGATGTCGGTCATGAGACGGTCGACGTCGCTGCGCCCCGAACTGTTGATCTGCATGATGCCTATGTCCAGCGAGGTCGCGTTCGACCCGAGGACCGTGTTGCCGTTTGCATCGAACTGACGCCATCCTGTTTCTTGATACGCGATGGCCATCAGGATGACCGAGGGCACGTTGTAGCGCAGAGCTGCAGCCTTGAGACACGCACGGATATACGTGACGGGAGGGTTCGTCCCAAGGGGCGCACCCAGAGCCGTACCGGGACCGACGGACAACGACAATACCATTGCAACGACAAGGACAAGAACGATCGAGCGGTTCAATAAGCGCATCTTCCTCAAGGTTTCATGCACCTCATTCCAGAGAGATTGACCAGCTCAGCACAGTCGGCACGCACGATGCACAACCATGCAGCACTGTGGTGCGTGCGCGCACTGGTTGGACGCACGTCATGCATTCCTTGTTCCTTCTGGTACAACAACCGGGGAACACGTCCCCCGCTGCCATCGTGCTACACCAGTCAATTCTGTCCCGATGGAACGAAGCGGGCGCCTGCCGCCTCCATCACGCCCTGAGCACGCTGTCCGTCGCCGGGGTTGACCTCCACAGCAGCAATACCGTCACGGACGACCGTGACGCCGAACCCAAGTCGAAGTGCGTCGAGCACTGTCTGCAGAACACAGTAGTCGGTCGCGAGACCGCAGACGTACAGCATCTCGATGCCCCGGCCGCGAAGCCAGCTCTCGAGGTCCTCGCTGGTCGTTTCGAACGCACTGTAGCCGTCGTCGAGATTGTTGGTCCCCTTGTCCAGGACCAGCAGGAACCGCCCGGTGTCGAGTCCGGCTCTGAACTGCGCGCCGTACGTGCCCGCGATACAGTGAGGAGGCCAGCTGCTGAAGTGGACGCTGTTCGCGGGGTGCCAGTCGCGCGACGCGACCACGGTGGCAAACCGTGGCATCCATGCGTTGATGACCGGGATGATGGCGTCCCCTCCAGCCACGGCCAGAGCGCCGCCAGGGCAGAAGTCATTCTGGACGTCAACGACGAGCAGAGCCGATTCTGGACCGAAGGATTCCTGGCTCATGACGACCGGGCATCGATCAGACTGCGCCGCAGGTCGAACAGCTCACGGCTCACGCCAATGTGGTAGGCGTGCGGGTTGGCAAAACGCTTGTGCTCGCCGTACAGCAGGGAGAACCGCTGGGCACTCCATGTCCCGGTCTCGAGAAGGGTGGGAAACGCGTACACGAGTTCGCCGTTCCTGACGATCTCCTTGCGGATATTCTCGCGCTTCAGCCCCGCCACCTCGGTCTTCTTGTAGTCGAAGTCCGGGTGCATCAGGACGGTCGGTTCGTCGTCACCCCCTGCCAGACACAGGCCGTCAAGCAGCCAGAGACCGTCCTCGGCGTCATAGTACCGGTACAGTTCTTTCTCGCCCGGGATGTTGATCTTGGCCGGGTTTTCGGAGATCTTGATGATCGGCCTCCCTTTGAGCTGGACCATCTTGTAGACGCCGTCCAGCGCGCCGTCGCTGTAGCCAGTCACCAGGCGTGTCCCGACACCGAACATGTCGATGGGGGCGCCCTGGTCCATGAGCGATTCGATGACGTACTCGTCGAGCTGGTTGCTGACCGAGACCTTGGTGTGGCTCAGTCCATTCTCGTCAAGCACGGCCCGTACCTTCTTGCTGAGGTACGAGAGGTCGCCGGAGTCCAGACGCACGCCCTGGAGGTGGTGACCCTGTTTCTCCAACTCCCTGCCGACGATGACGGCGTTGGGCAGTCCCTGCCTCAGGGTGTCATAGGTGTCGAGGAGCAGGACGGAGTCGTCGGGATGCATCTGTGCGTAGGCGCGAAACGACTCCAGCTCCGAGTCAAAGCTCTGGATCCAGCTGTGGGCCATGGTCCCACCCGTGGGCACGCCTTCTTCGAACGCCAGCAGGACGTTGGATGTCGAAGCAACGCCGCCCACGAAGCACGCCCGGCTGGCACCCATGCCGCCGTCTCCCTGCGCGCGTCTGAGACCGAAGTCGACGATGCTCCTCCCCTCGGCCGCGCATACCATACGACGTGCCTTGGTAGCGACGAGCGTCTGGAAGTTTACGGTGCTGAGAATGAGGCCCTCCAGAAGCTGGGTCTCGATGAGTGGACCCTTGACGCTGATAATGGGTTCCCCCGGAAAGATAACCTCACCTTCGGGCACGGCTGTAATGTCGCCGGTAAACCGTATCTTCTCGAGCACCTGGAGGAAGTCGTCCCTGTACCCGAGCGAACTCAGGTAGCCAAGTTCCTCCGACGTGAAGCGCATGTTGAGCACATATTCGACGGCGTCGCGCAGGCCCGCCGCGATGGCGTATCCTCCTCCGTAGGGATTCTGCCGATAGAAGATGTCGAACACGGCCTCGTCCCGCCCCTTGCCGGAGAGGTAGTAGCCCTGCGTCATGGAATACTCGTAGTAGTCCGTATAGAGTGGTGAGAATCTGCGGTGATACGCCTGCCCACGTCGTTCATCCATGGTTTTGCTCCTTTCAATTCACGATTCCGATAGCTCGGCACAGTTCAGTATAGTCTCAATGTGTCTCTGCGGTCATTGTCCAGCATGAGTCCCGTCCTTGTAAAGGTTCGCGCAGACTCTAGAATGACAGCATGATACGAGTCTCTAAATCCCATACAGGAGGATGACTATGAAGCATCTCTTCTCTGAACTGGACGTGGCGGGAGTCCGCCTTGCAAACCGTATTGTCCTGCCACCCATGGCAACCGAGCAAGCGGATGCGGAGGGGCATCCGAGCCCCGCGACAGCCGGCTATTACGGCTCGTTGGCCACCACCGGCGTGGCCCTGGTCGTTGTGGAACACTCCTATGTCGCCCCGGAAGGGCGGGCTTCACCCCGCCAGATCTCGCTGGCATCGGACACCTGCACGTCTGGACATGCCACCATCGCGACAGCGATCCACGCCGCCGGTGCCCTATGCGCTGCCCAGATAAGCCATGCCGGGTCGAACCGTCGGGCGGAGATGCCTGGAAGATGCCTCGGCCCAAGTGCCGTCGAGAACCCTGTCTCGCACCTGGTCCCCGAGGAGATGTCGAACAGCGATATCGTCGCAACCATTCGCGCCTTTGGGGCAGCGGCTGGCCGCGTCCGGGGGGCCGGCTACGATTTCGTTGAGGTCCACTGCGCACACGGCTACCTGCTGGGGCAGTTTCTCAGCCCTCTGACCAACCACCGTACCGATGCATACGGCGGGACACCCGCCGGGCGGAGGCGCCTGCTGCTCGAGGTCGTCGAAGAAGTCGGGGCGGCTGTGCATGGGGACCTGCCACTCATGGTCAGGCTCGGTGTCGCAGACAACCCACCCATCCTTCAACTCTATGAAGGGGGCCTCACCATTGTGGAGGGTGTCGAAGCCGCACGCGCACTTGACGATGCGGGTGTCGCCATCCTCGACCTGTCGGCGGGCATCTGCGGAAGTCGCCCCGCCGAGCTCACGGGCGAAGCATATTACCGGCCGTTTGCCGAGGCTGTCTCGGCAGCCGTCCACTGTCACGTCGTCTGTACCGGCGGCATCACACAGCCACAAATCGCAGAGGAGATCATCCAGAGTGGAGCGGCTGACCTGGTAGGCGTCGGGCGCGCCATCGCCGCTGATCACGACTGGGTGCGCAAGGCCCGGGAAGCAACAGGTCACTAGGCCATCCCAAAGGAGCCGTCATGGACATCACCATCACCATCAGTGGTGAGGCAGGTCAAGGGGTCAAGACCCTGGGGTCGCTCGTCGCACGTGTCCTGTTTGACCGCGGGTACTACGTCGTGCAGGACGAAAGCTACCACAGCCGCATTCGCGGGGGATTGGACGCCACGACGATACGAGCGTCTGACGCGCCACACCACGCTGTCCAGCCACTCATCGACCTGTTCGTCCCACTGGCCTCGTCCGTCATCCCCTATCACATTGCCGGGAATGGCCATGAGTCCGAAATCGGACCGTCGACGCGGACATTGTGCGACACAAAATCCGGCGTCGATCTGCCTGCAGCCACATTGGTCCCCGCAGTTGAACGCGCAACCACCCTGGCGGGCGACGCCCGCGCCGCCAACGTTTTCCTGTTCGGAGCCGTGTGCCGGATGCTGGGCATCCCTCTCGCAGCTGCGACTGCGGTGGCGCGGAAGGAACTACCGGCCAAGATCCTGGAGAAGAACCTGCCGGTCCTCGAGGACGGGTACGCCCAGTCGGTCGTGAAAGCGTGGTCACTGCCGGTACGGAAGCTGGGCCACCACCTCCTGGCAAACGCGAGCCAGTCGATCGGCGCGGCAGCCATCGTCGCAGGCGTCAGGTTTTACTCCGGCTACCCGATGTCGCCCGGCTCGGGCATCATGAACTATCTTGCGGCACATGCAGAGCAGTACGGCATCGTCGTCGAGCAAGCGGAGGACGAAATCTCAGCGGCGAACATGGCCGTAGGCGCCAGCTATGCAGGCGTCCGGCAGATGGTCTCGACGTCTGGCGGCGGGTTCGCCCTGATGGTCGAGGCACTGTCTCTGGCCGGCATGACGGAGACACCCATCGTCATCGTCGACGCACAACGCCCTGCGCCCGCCACGGGACTTCCGACACGCACCGAACAGGGCGACCTCTGGTTCGTCCTGCATGCTGGACACGGTGAATTCGTACGCTATCTCAGCGCGCCGCGCACGGCAGAAGACGCCTTCACACTGACACTGAAGGCCTATGAGCTGTCGTCGAAGTACCAGATCCCCGCCATCATCCTGTCTGACCAGCAACTGGCGGACACGCTTGTGACGGTACCACGCTGGGACCTCGGCGAGGTCCATCTGGACCGGCACCTTGCAGAACCGGGCTCATACCAGGAGCCGTACCAGCGGCACGCACTGACGCCATCCGGTGTTTCGCCGCGTCTCGTTCCCCTGCAGACCGACTGGCCGGTGGTCGTCGACAGCGACGAGCACGATGAGACGGGACATCTGACCGAAGACCTGGACAACCGGGAGCGTATGGTGAACAAGCGCCTTCGCAGACAGCAGGACCTGCTGAGCAATATGGAAGAACCAATCGTCCTGGGCAACGGTCCAACGCTGCTGGTCGGATGGGGCTCGAGCTTTGGAGCACTGGAAGAGCTCGTCCTGGACCACTCGACAGACCTCCGGCTCATCCATTTCAACGAGGTCTGGCCCCTGAGGACGGAGCGACTGCTCGCCGAGATGGAACGCGCCCGGCTGATCGTCGCCGTCGAAGGCAATGCAACCGCCCAGTTCGCGCAGTTGATTGCGCGTGAGACAGGGAAGCGCATCGAGCACTCGGTCCTGCGATACGACGGACGGCCCTTGAGCGCCGCATACATCGAGGGCAAGCTGCATGACCTGGAGGTGATCTGACATGTGGAAGAACGGTATGGATATCGCCTGGTGCCCAGGTTGTGGTGACTTCGCTCTGCTGGACGCCGTGAACCGCCTCCTCGAGACCAGCGAAATCCCGCGAAACCGCTTCCTGTACGTCTCCGGAATCGGCCAGGCAGCCAAATTGCCTCTCTATCTCAAGGGCGTCAACGTCTTCAACGGCCTGCATGGGCGTGCCCTGCCAGTGGCTCAGGCGGCGAAGATCGCGAACGGCGACCTGACCGTCGTCGTCCACTCGGGCGACGGATGCAATTACGGCGAAGGAGGCAACCACCTGCTGGCTGCGATGAGGCGCAACGTCGACATCACGCTGATCGTCCACGACAACCAGATCTACGGTCTCACCAAGGGGCAGGCGTCGCCGACGACCTCGATGGGCACGACAACCGTTGCTCAGACACTGGGCGTCATACTGGAGCCCTTCAGTCCGCTGGCAACTGCGGTGGCATTGGATTGCTCCTTCGTCGCGCGGACATTCACGGGAGACCCGGAGCATATGGCCGCCACCATGCGCGCCGCCATACGACACCACGGGTTCGCCCTCGTCGACGTGCTGCAGCAGTGTGTAACCTTCAACAAGATCAACACGTTTGGCTGGTACAAGCAACGTGTTCAGAAGCTTCCTGACGACTACGACCCGACCGACCGCCAGGCGGCCTTTGCCAAGGCGCTGGAATGGGGCGACCATATCCCGATCGGCGTCCTGTACGTGCACGAGCGACCTGCCTACGGCGACCTGCACCCAGCGCTGCATAACAAGCCTGCACTCTGGCAGAACTGGACAACCGACATGGCGCCGTACGGCGCGTTGCTGGACGAAATGGCATAGGAGCTCTGGCATGCGGATCCTCAAACGTATTCTGGTGACAGTGCTGCTCGTCATCGGTCTGGCCGTGGGAGGGTTCGTCGCGTGGGCGAATACGCCTGCAAAACCATCAGCTGAGGCTTATGCGGCTATGAAGAGCAGCGACGACGTCAAGGTCTCCCTCGATGCGGCCGGACGCCTGCTGTTCGAGCCGACCGGGGCACAAAACGGGATCGGCTTCATCCTGTACCCGGGCGGGCGCGTCGACCCGCGTGCTTATGCCCCGCTCGCCTGCGGCATCGCTGCACGCGGCAGTGTCGTCGTCGTTGCGCCGATGCTGCTCAATCTTGCCATTCTCTCGCCGGAGAGAGCGCAGGACATCATCGACAGCTACCAGGGGATTCGCGCATGGGCAATCGGAGGCCACTCGCTGGGCGGCTCCATGGCGGCACGTTTCGCGGGGCTGCACACCAGCGAGATCAAGGGGCTCGTCCTCTGGGCGTCGTACCCGGCGAGGAGCGACGACCTGTCCGCGTCGACCCTCCCCGTCCTGTCGGTGAGCGCATCCAGAGACGGGCTGGCGACTCCCGCCAAGATTGCGGCGGCGCGGGTGCTGTTGCCCCCAGCCACCATATATCTGCCCATCGAGGGCGGCAATCATGCGCAGTTCGGTTCATACGGCACACAGATGGGTGACCACGCAGCCAGTATTACTGCCGCCGACCAGTGGCGCCTGGTCATTCAGGCGACTGCCGACTTCCTTGCGCAAGTGGCTACCCAGCCGCAGTGAGCTTCTCCGCGCGCGCTTCAGCGCCCGCGGAGAAGCTCACTGATGGAGACGAAGCTGTAGCCCTGACGCGCCAGCTCAGGGAGGATCACTTTTATGGCATCGTACGTCATCATACTGTTGGCGTGGGCCACGAAGATGACGCCCGGGCTGATGAACCGTCGGACCGTCGTCACACTGAACGCAACCGACCGCCTGGGTCCCGTATCCTCGATGGTCCACATCGAACCAACCGTCAGGTATCCCTGGTCGGCTACAACATCCAGCAGATGGCTGTCTTCGGCGAAATAGGGAAACCGAAAGTACGGTCGGCTCGTCAGTCCCATACCGTTCAGAACCTGTTCACATGCCTGGATCTGCTTGACGAAGTTGGCACCCGTGGTGGCCGTCGCAGCGGGATGACTCAGGGTATGGTTGCCGATATCATCTCCGAGCCGCACTATCGTGCGCACAGCGTTGGGATGCATGCGGACGTTCGTGCCGACGACGAAGAAGGTACAGTGACCATTGTACGTGCGGAACAGCTCGGCGATGCGGACTGCCGCCACAGTGTCCCAGTTGTCGTCAAAGGTAAATGCCACGACCTTGCGGGTCGTCGCGACACGTTTCAGCCTGGTGTTGGTCAGATCGACCGTCTCGAGCTGAGCCAGCTGGCTCTGGCGCAGCCATGGTTCCTTCTGCCACTTCGTCGAGTAGGCGACAATCATTTCACCCGTCGAGGCCCGCTCCCCCACAAAGGCTCCCATTGGTTCCATCAGCTCCCGCAGTGGAACGTACAACTGGCCGTCCGACCTGACTGGAGCAATGCCCCAGGGAACATCAAGGAGGTCGAGACGGTACGTGGCCGACATCCCCTGCCAGAATGCGTGCCGGGACCCGATCGTGAGGGCGGAACCAGCAGGTGACACCGCCCAAACGACACCCCACGCCTGATGCAGCACGCTCAGCGGGACCAGGACGGTGTCGCCGATGCGCAGTGCGCCGGCTGCCAGCTTTGTGCTATTCAG
>Ga0209881_1000247_pt1 | contig 15205 bp, 13 predicted proteins | sample PersoiDNA2013193_FD_185804 | JGI IMG/M metagenome (GOLD analysis project Ga0209881, IMG submission 185804) | Permafrost soil microbial communities from the Arctic, to analyse light accelerated degradation of dissolved organic matter (DOM) -... | ecosystem: Environmental > Terrestrial > Soil >... | reverse complement strand
GCGTGGGTGCTGCTGCCGGGTGCCCGTGTGGTGGCGCACCGGCTCCGGGGCGTGAGTGCGCGGATCGACGAGCTCGTGGCCACCCAGCTGTGGTTGGAGGTTCGGGAGTTCGCGTGGGAGCGGCGCCGCAAGGTCGCGGCCAACATCGTGATGAATGTGCGCCGCGGGGTGCTGCGGGACCTGGAGATCTGAGAACCGCACCGTCGGAGCCCATCGTGGCCACGATGGCCGCTCATCTGCACTTTCGATATACCGACCTGGAGGACCCTCGCCATGAGCCCCGACCCCGCCCGAGTCGTCGTCGACCTCGACCTTGAGGGACCGGTCATCAGCCGCCACCTCTACGGCCACTTTGCCGGCTCATCGCAATCGAGGGTGTAGTCCGGGGTGAGTGGGCCGGCGCGTCGGTGACCGGGTAGGGGTCGAGGTCTCCCGAGGATGAGGGTTCCTACGCCGCTCATCGGGAAGACCTCGACGTGCCTGACGCTAAGCCCGGGAGGGCAAGGTCTACTGCTGCGCCGTGATGGACACCTACAGTCGCAAGATCGTCGGCTGGTCCATCGACAACGTCCAGAACGCCCAGCTGGTCGTCAACGCCCTCGACGAGCACCTACGATCACTGCAAGAAGCCGGTGTTGCGACGACCGGTTGAGTCCGGTCAGTTCACGTCCTGGGCGTTCACCGAGCGGATCCGCTCGAGCGGGCTGATGCCCTCGTTCGGTTCGGTCGGCGACGGGCTGGACAACGCGATGATGGAGTCGTTCTGGTCCTCGATGCAGATCGAGCTCCTGAACCGCCGCAAGTGGCGAACCCGGCTCGAGCTGGCCAACGCGATGTTCGAGTACATCGAGATCTTCCACAACCGCCAGCGGCGTCACTCCCAGCTCGGCTACCGCAGCCCGATCGAGTACGAACTAACCTCGACAGCACCACCCATCCCCGCCTGATCCTCAAACCCCGGCGGGTAACCAGGCAGTGGGGCAGGTCAGGGTGTCACCTACCCGTGCAGCAGACCCAGCCGTACTCGGGGTGCTCAAGATTCACCCGTCGATTACGGCCCAGTCTTCACGCGTCGTCGACAGTCTCGTGCCGCGTTCAGTGGAGGCTCGGAACTGACGCGCTGAAGTGGCGTCCCGCAGAGTGGTGTGCGGGATTGTGCCGGCAGTAGGTGACCTCGAGCACGGTCGGTGGGATCGGGCCGATCTCGCCGCGCCGGCGCCGCCTCCCAGGCGGATCGGCCTCACCGACCCTGGCGGGCCTCAGGCGAGAACCACGCGCCCGCAACGCTCTTGCTTCGAGGTGTACATCGCGGCATCGGCCCGGGCGACCAGGTCGTCGACCGCGATCCCCGGCGTACCGATCGCAACGCCGATGCTGGCGCTGAGTGCGATCGGGCCGACGCTCAGCATCGCCGGGCCGCACAGGCTCTCTCGAACCCGCCCGGCTATGGACAACGCCTGGTCGGGGTCTGCGAGACCACGGCACACCACGAGGAACTCGTCACCGCCCAGCCGACCCACCTTGTCCCCGTCACGCAGCACGTCGCGGATCCGTTGCGCGACCTCGACCAGCACCTCATCTCCCGCGGCGTGACCATGGGTGTCGTTCAGCAGCTTGAACTCGTCGAGGTCGATGTACACCACGCCCGTGAGCCGCTCGCCCTCGCCGAGCGACCGACCGAGGTCTGCGATCACTGACGCTCGGTTGAGGCACCCCGTGAGGGCGTCGTAGGTCGCCTGGACGAACAGCTCCTCACGCATGCGTGCCGCGTCGGTCACGTCGGTCAGCGAGATCAGCGCGTGGCTCGCGCCTTCTCTGCCGGACACGGCAACCACGGAGGCGGAGCACCGCCTCTGCTGCCCGGTACGAGGATCGCGGAGCTCCACCTCGAGGTCCACATCGTGGCCCTCGCGCAGCGCTGCCTCGACCGCTACCTGGAGCCGAGCCCGGTCGTCGTCGAGCAGGGCCGCGAGCTGGTCGGCGAGCGCCTCGCTGCCCGCAGCGCCGAGGATCGCGGTGAGCCGGCTGTTGGCGTAGACGACGCGCAGGTCCGGGTCCACCTGGACCACACCCGAGGGCAGCGACTCGGCGAGCCGGTGGAAGAGCTCTTCGCGCTGGCGGACCTCCTCGTATGCGGCCATCTCGTCCGAGATGTCGGTCATCTGGGACTCGATGAGCAGGTCACCGGCGTCGTCACGCCCGACGATCACGTTCTCCGTCTCGGTCCACAGCCAGCTACCGTCTGCGCGCCGGTACCGCACGCGAAACCGGGTGGGCTGCAGCTGGGAGAGCATCTCCATCCAGCTCGCCACAGCCCGCTCGTGATCATCCGGGTGCACGAACTCCAGTGCCCGCACACCGATCATTTGCTCGGGCGGCCAACCCAGCATCCGGGAGGCGCGCTCGTCGACACCGGTGATCACCGAGTTGAAGTTCTTGCGGACCACTCCCGACCGCGGCCGGTTCGGGACCAGCAGCGCCGGGTCCAAGGCGCCCGGCTCACCGGCCCCGGAGCTTCCTCGTGCACTCGCGACGAGCCCCAACCACACGCCGAAGTCCGCGCGAGCGTCAAGGATGACCAGCGTCATCGGCCGGTCCGGATCGGTGCGCAGGTGCACGGTCCCGATCGCGGATCCCTTGTCGCATGCCCGCTCCCAGGTGGTGATCACGATCATCGCGTCGGCACGAGGCACCAGGTCAACCATCGTTGCTCTGTCTGGCGGGACCTCGACGGTGCGGAAGCTCGAAAGCTGCGGCACGTCCGGCAGCGCCACCCGGAAACCGTCGTCCCCGAGTGCCACGAGAAGACCATCGCTGTGGAGCGCGAGCAGCGTGGCAACCTCCAGCTCGCTCACGCCGCGACCAGTCCGGGCACTCGTCATGGTGTTCCTATCGGCACAAGGCTCCCGCTCTTGAGGTCTTCGTCCTTGGGCCCGTCATCGGGGAGCGGCCACCCAGGCCGGGCGTGGTGAGCCGCTGGAGGACTCAGGCGTCGGCGTCGGGATCGTCGCCGACGGCGAGTCCCAGAGCCCGAGTCCCGATCTACCTCCCGGACGTGGTCCCGAGGCGCGGCCGATGCGGGCCAGGCGCGGGGTCTCGCTGGTGCAGCGCGCCACCGACGGGCCTTGGCCCACCCTTCGCCGAAACCTGGCGCAGGGTGACGCCGCAGGTCAGAGCGGTGCTCCGAGTGGGATTCGGAGCCGTCCAGATGGTGAGATTGGCGTCCGCGACTCAACCACGCGGGGTGCTGACCTGCGCAAACGTTGGGAGCCGTTGGGACGTCGTTCGACGTCGAGATCGGTGCTGTCCCCATGGGGGACGCGTTTTCGGGCCTTCAGACGACCCCCCTTGCGTCTCGCCTGACGGACGGCCGGGAGCGGTGGGCCCCCAGCGACCGGACCGTTGGGCCGAGCGCTGCGGCGTCGAGCGGTTCGCGTGGCGGCGTGGGGGAGGGCGCCACGGTGGCGTCGGCGACGAGTGCGGCGGCCTGGGCCTCGGTGAACCTGATGCGGGCCTTGCCGAGTCGGAGGTGCTCGACCTTGCAGTCGCGGACCTGCTGGCGCACCCACCATGGCGAGGTGCCTAGCCGTCGTGCGCGCCGAGCCGGCGGTCTTCGGCCGTGTCGCCTCGGACCCGACGCTGGTGCCCGCGCCTCATCTGGTGGGCGTCAGGCCAGCTGGAGCCGGACGGTCACGTACGAGTGGGCCGGCACGTCCACGATGAGACCGCGTTCGTGCGCCCGCACGCCCTCGTGCCCCGTAGGGGCGACGACGGCGCTTGCCTCCGGCGTGTTGTGGGCCTGGAGGTTCGGCGCGGTCAGGATGCGGGCTTCGTGTCCGGTGACGGCACGCCCCCGCAGGTCCAGGACCACGGAGGTAGCCGCCTCGGCGTCGAGGTTGGTGATCGAGACGAGCGCCGAGTCGTCCTTGGTCGAGGCGGAGATGGAGAGCGTCTCGAGCTCCTGCGCCCCCACCGACCTGCGCGCGGTCGGCGCATCCAGGTACACCGCGAGCGAGGTGGCGTCGTGGTGGCCGACGTTCATCTCGAACACGTGGTACGTCGGCGTCAGCACGAGCGCCCCGGAGTCCGGGTCGGTGAGGATCATGGCCTGGAGCACGTTGACCGTCTGCGCGATGTTGGCCATCACCAAGCGGTCGGCGTGGCGGTGGAAGGCGTCGAAGTGCACGCTCGCGACCAGAGCGTCCCGCAGGGTGTTCTGCTGGTACAAGAAGCCCGGGTTCGTCCCGGGCTCGACGTCCCACCACGTTCCCCACTCGTCCAGGACGAGGCCGACGCGCTTGTGCGGGTCGTAGGAGTCCATGACGGCGGCGTGGCCACGGATGATCTCCTCGATCCGGCGGGCCTTGACCATGGTCGCGTAGTAGTCGTCGTCGTCGAACTCCAACGCGCTGCCCTTGTTCTCCCACAGGCCCGGGACGGTGTAATAGTGGAACGAGATGCCCTGGTAGAACCCGCGTGGCTCGCGCGCACACCCAAGGCAGCTGATGGCCTTCATGAGCGTCTCGGTCCACTGGTAGTCGTCGTCGCCGGCACCGGCCGCGATCCGGTACAGCCTGTTGTCGCCGTGGTCGCGGCAGAAGGTCGCGTACTGCCGCGCGAGGTCGGCGTACGCCTCCGCACGCATGTTGCCCCCGCAGCCCCAAGCCTCGTTGCCGATGCCCCAGAAGGGCACGCGCCAGGGCTGCTCGCGACCGTTGCGCTTGCGCAGCTCCACCATCGGGGAGTCGCCGTCGCGCGTGAGGTACTCCACCCACTCGCTCATCTCGCGGACGGTGCCGGAGCCGACGTTGCCGTTGATGTACGGCTCGGCGCCGAGCATCTCGCACAGAGCCATGAACTCGTGGCTCCCGAAGTGGTTGTTCTCCTCGACGTTGCCCCAGTGCGTGTTGACCATTCTCGGCCGGTCCGCCCTGGGCCCGATTCCGTCCTTCCAGTGGTACTCGTCGGCGAAGCAGCCACCCGGCCACCGCAGGTTCGGGATGTTCAGCGCCTTCAGGGCCTCGACGACGTCGAGCCGAATGCCGCTCTCGTTCGGGATGGTTGAGTCCTCCCCCACCCAGAATCCGCCGTAGATGCAGCGGCCGAGGTGCTCGGCGAAGTGTCCGTAGAGGTGGCGACTGATCGCCGGGCCGGGCACGTCGAGGTTGATGACGGCGCGCGCAGTGGACTGGGGCAAGCTCATCGGTGTCCTCCGAGATGATCGTTCGAGGTGCTGTGGGGAGAGGGGTCGGCGGCGGTCAGGGTGGACGCGCGCCGCAGGTCGAGGTCGACCGGACCGTCGCGGTTGCACACGAGGTGGCCGTCCACGACGCGGAGGGCCGCCACCTGGATCGCGGTGAGCTGGTGCGCCGGCGCGAACCCCTCGTCGTCGAGGACGTCGGGGTCTGCTGGGCCCGTTGGGTCCGACGGGCCCACCCGGTGCTCAGCGGTCCCTTCTTGGTCGCTCAGGTGCGTGAAGTAGAAGACCCAGCCGATCTCGCTGCCCGTGGAGTCCCGGCCGATGACGACGTCCGCATGGTGACCCAGGCTCGCGTCCCACGGTCGCGCGCCTGGGGCGCTCAGGATGACGCCGTCCCGCTCCCAGGAGCGCAGGTCCGGCGATGTGTACACACCCAGGCCGGACCACTCGTCGACGACCATCCAGTGCCGGTCGCCCATGACGAAGACGTTCGGGCCCTCGTGCGCCGGAAGCCCGACGTCCTGCCACGCCGTCGTCCAGCGGGCGAGGTCGCGGGAGTCGGCGGCCCAGGTCGTCGACGCGTGCGCCTCGTCCTTGAACCACATCCGGTAGCCGCCACCGGGCAGCGGGAGCACGCAGGCGTCGATCACCCGGTCCGACGAGAGCGGCACCTCACCCAGGAAGCGCCAGTCCACCAGGTCGTCAGACACGTGGTGGAGGATCACGCGCGGATGCCCCTCCCACGTGGTGGGCACTCCCCGGATGTAGCTCGCGAACATGTGGTACCTGCCTTCGGCCCGGACAACCTCTGGCGCCCAGAGCGTGTTCCGGCCCTCCTCGGGGTCCAGACCGCTCACCACACCCCGGTAGTCCCAGGCCAGGCCCCCGTCGGCCGAGACCGCTACCCCGATGTCCGTCCCGTGCACCCAGCGGAAGCCGGGTCCACGGTCAGCGGCGCGCCGCTGCGTGTAGAACATCCACCACGTCCCGTCGGGTGCCTCCACGACAGTCGGATCCGTCGGGGCACGGTGGACCGGGTCGATGAACAACGGTGCGGGAGGCTCCCGCGACGCCGACTCCGAGTCCAGCCCTCCCCGCGGCGCTCCGTCCACCGTCACCCCTTCACGCTCCCCGCGAGAAGACCGCTCACGATGTGGCGCTGCGTGAATACGAAGAAGATGACCATGGGGAGGAGTGCGATGACGGAGAGCGTCATGAAGGACGGCCAGTCGGTCGTGAACTCGCCGACCGAGTTGTACACCTGCAGGACGATCATCCGCTTCTCCGGTGAGGAGATGAACACAACCGGCGTGATGAAGTCGTTCCAGACCCACATCGTCTGGAACACGCCGACTGTCACGAGGATCGGTCGGATGAGGGGCAGCACGATCCGCCAGAAGATCTGGAAGACGTTCGCGCCGTCGATTCGCGCCGCCTCGATGATCTCGAACGGGAGCGTCCGCATGTAGCCCTGGATGAGGAAGTAGCAGAAGATGGCACCGCCAGCGTACATGACGATGAGCCCGTTCAAGCTGTCGACCAGATTCACATTGACGAGCGTCCGGTACAGCGGGATGAGCGTGGACTGCCCGGGCACGATGAACCCGAGCAGCAGGACGGTCCCGAATATCCTGTTGAACGTCGTCGCCCGCATGATCATCCCGTAGGCCGCGAGAGCTCCGACCACCAGCTGGACGAGGATCGCCCCCGCGGTCACGTAGAGCGTGTTGCCGAAGCTCTGGACGAGTGGGACGCGCTGGAAGACCTCGACGTAGTTGTCCAGGAACAGCGACGAAGGCAGCGCGAGGGCGGAGCTCACCATCTCCTGCTGCGTCTTGAACGTGTTGACGAGGATGTAGTACAGCGGCAGGCCGACCAGGCACGCGAGCCCGATCATGACGACGCTGAGCAGTGGGTGACGGCGCCTTCTCACTTCATCTTCTCCTCGAACCGGCGGGAGATGAACAGCTGGCCGACCGCCAGCACGGCGACGGCCACCGTGAAGAGGACGGCGAGCGCCGACGCGAGCCCGTAGCGGCCCTGACCGACACCGCTCGTGATGATCGCTTGGGTGATCGTGTAGGTCGCGAAGCCCGGTCCTCCACCGGTGAGGGTGAACGGGAGGTCGAAGACCTTCAACCCGCCGGTCATGAGCAGGAACGTGCTGATCACAATGGCGGGCCGGAGCAGCGGCAACGTGACGTACACGAACTGCTGGCGCCCCGAGGCGCCGTCGATGGTGGCGGCCTCGTAGTACTCGCCCGGAATCGACTGGAGGTACGCCAGGTAGAGGACCCCGCGCCGCCCCACACGCCCACCGCGATGACCGAGATCTTCGCGAGCGTGTCGTCCGAGAGCCAGGGGAACGGTCCGGCGTGGAAGAGGGTCTCGAGGACGGCGTTGAGGACGCCCGAGCCGAGCGGGGACAGGATGTAGCCCCAGACGAGGCCGAGCACCGCCATGCTCGGGATAGCCGGGAAGAAGAACATGGAGCGGACGAAGTTCCGCCCGAAGAACCTCTTGTCCAGGACCACGGCGAGCGGGAGCGCGATGACCGTGATGAGGGCTGTGGTCCCTACGGCGAAGAGGAGGGTGAAGGCAAGGCCCGCGAGCATCGAGGGGTCCCTGAGGATCACCCGGTAGTTGTCGAGGCCGACGAACGTGACGTCGGCCGAGTAGCCCGTGAAGTCCGTGAGGCTCCAGTAGAACGTCTGGCCCAGCGGGATGATGAACAGCACGAGGAAGACGGCTGCGATCGGCACCAGGAAGAGCTGGTTGGCACTGGCCCCGCGCCAACCGCCCGAGATCCCGCCGCGCAACCGGCGTACCGGTGCCTGGGCAATGCCGGCGCTGGGCACCGCAGTGTTCACGGTCATGACGCCACCTTTCGTCGGGGCCGGTGGCGGGAGGACCCACCACCGGCCCGCGCCCATCAGGACGAGGCGAGCTTCCGGTCGAGCGCCTTGGCGACGTCGGCCGGCTCGATCTGCCCCTGCGCCATCCGCTGGAGCTGCGCCACGGCCTCGACGTTGAGCACGTCCTCGGATCGCTGCCACGCGATCTGCGGAAGGTAGATGTTGCCCGCCCGGACGTCGTCGACGATGGGCGCGAGCGCCTCGTCCAGGGTCGGCTCGTAGTCGGAGGTCACCGTGATCGCCCCGTTCGCCTCCTGCGAGACCTGGATCCCCTCCGGGGTGGCAAGGTAGGCCAGGAAGGTCTTCGCCGCGTCGATGTTGTCGGAGTCGGGGTTGATCGCATACCCCGGGCTCGCCGCCCCGGCCAGGTAGGAGGAGCGGCCCTCGACACCGGGGATGGGGACCATCTCGAACTTCAGGTCGGGTGCGGCCTCCCGCAGGGGCGGCACGTCCCACGGACCGGCGATCATCATCGCCACACGTCCGTTCGCGAACTCGTCACGTACCTGGTCGCCCGTGAGCCCGACCACGTCGGGCGTCACGAGGCCCTCGGTGAAGAGGCGGTTGTACTGTTCGAGCGCCGGCGTCCACTCCTCCTCGAAGGTCGACTCACCCGAGAATATCTTGTCGTCCATCGTGTAGCCCGTGTCCGCGTTGTGCGCACCGAGGAAGGCCGAGAGCACAGTGGGCATGCCCTGCAGCGACTCCAGGTACGGCGTGATGCCCGCGTCCTTCAGATCGGCGCAGAGCTGGAGGAACTCGTCCCACGTCTGCGGTGGAGCGTCCGCGCCCACTTGGGCCAGGAGGTCCTTGTTGTACATGACCCCACTGCCCCACGAGCTCAGCGAGAGCCCGTAGACGGCGTCGTCCTTGCCGTAGGTCTGCTGGTTGAACTCCGGGACGTTCGCCAGGAAGTCCTCACCGGACAGGTCCAGGACGTGTTCACCCTCGATGAGGTTGGTCTTGTTCTCCGCTGCGATGAGGAAGACGTCCGGCGCGGTACCCGACAGCACCCGGGTCTGCAGCGTCTGGATGTACTCCGCCACTGGCGGTGAGTACGAGACCTCGAGGGTGATGTCCGGGTTCTCCGCCTCGAACGCCTCGACGACCGGCGTCATCGTCGCCTCCCCCTCCCAGGAGAGAAGAGTCAGCGTTGTGGCACCGTCGCCGCCGCCTCCGTCGGAGTCACCTCCTCCACAGGCGGTCAGGGTGAGGGCGGCCGTCGCGGCGAAGGCCGCAATGGCGATGCTCGAGCGTCGCTTCATCGGGATCACTCCATTGTTGGATGGGTCGAGCCGTGCAGGGTCAGCGGCCGGGTGCGGTACGCGTGGTTCGTGACGTGGGACCTGTCTCGACGCGGGATGATGGGGTCATGGCGGTGAGGATGAGCGACGTGGCCCGCGCCGCGGGCGTCTCGCCCATGACCGTCTCGAACGTGATCAACGGGCACCCGAACGTCCGGGCCGAGACTCGGTTGCGGGTCCTCGCGTGCATCGCCGAGCTCGGGTATCAGGTCAACCTGGCGGCGCGGTACCTCCGGGCAGGGAAGACCGGTGCGATCGGGTTGGTCGTGCCCGAGCTCGACCGGCCCTACTTCGGACAGCTCGCCAGCCGCCTCGCCGACGGCGTCGAACGAAGCGGCCGGCACCTCATGCTGGAGCGCACCGGAGCCAGCCGCGAGGGCGAGCTCGCCGCTGTCTCCCTCGGGCGGCTCCGGATGTACGACGGCGTCATCGTCAGCGTCGTGGGCATGAACGTCTCCGACCTGGAGCAGCTCAGCATCACCGCGCCGACGGTCCTCGTCGGGGAACGCGCCGGACCGAGCAGTTTCGACCACGTCATGATGGACAGCGTGGGCGGTGCGGAGGTCGCGACCCGGCATCTCCTGGCCACCGGAGCCCGCCGGATCGTCCTGCTCGGCGGACGCCACAGCCACCGCGGCGTCGACATGCAGTCCCTGCGGACGCGGGGATACCGCAAGGCCCACGAAACCGCCGGTGCCGCCGTGGACGAGAGACTCGTCGTCCCTGTCGAGTCGTTCGACCTGCCGAGCGGCCGCGAGACCATCCTGCAACTGGCCGAGGCCGGCGTCCCGTTCGACGCCGTCTTCGCCCTCACGGACGTCATCGCCATGGGCGCGCTGCGCGGCCTGGCAGATCTGGGTCTCGACGTGCCGCGCGACGTCCAGATCGTGGGCTTCGACGACATCGCCGAGTGCGAGTACCTGGTGCCGCGCCTCACGTCCGTGGACCCGGGCAATGAGGCCACGGCCGAGACGATCCTCGGCCTGCTCGAGCGACGGATGGTACAAAAGGGGGTCTCCATTTAGGTACCCTTGACAGATGGTCGTGAAGCATGCGGCTGGCCGGGACTATCCGCGGTCGTACGCGGAGTTGCGGGCGACGTTCGACGAGGACTGGAAGTGCCTGGACTATCTGGACTGGCTGCGCTGGCCGGAGGGGTTTGTCTGCCCCCACTGTGCGAGCGTCGTCGGGTGGCGGCTGGCAGACTCGCGGTGGAAGTGCGGCGGTTGCGACCGCAAGGTGTCCGCGACGGCGGGCACGATCTTCGACAAGACCCGGACGCCGCTGACGGTGTGGTTCGCTACGGCCTGGCGGATGGTTGGGGACAAGGTCGGGGTCTCGGCGACCCAGGTGCAGCGGGAGATGGAGCTCGGCTCCTACCAGACGGCGTGGGTGATGCTGCACCGCTACCGGTCGGTGATGGTGCGGCCGGGCCGAGACCGGCTGCGTGGCGACGTCGAGGTCGACGAGTCCTTCCTGGGCGGCCCCGAGCCGGGCGTGCCGGGCCGTGGAGCACTCGGGAAGGTGCTGTTCGCGGGCGCTGTCGAGCTCGACGAAAGCGGCTTCGGCAGGGCCAGGCTCGGCGTCATCCCCAACGCCAGCGCGGTCAGTCTCGCCGCATTCCTGGACGCCAACGTCGAGCCCGGCAGCCGCGTCATCACCGACGGCTGGTCGGCCTACCCTGCGGCCACCCGGGACCGTTACGAGCACACTGGCACCTCGGTGGCCGCCTCCGGCCGGGCCGCGCACGAAGTGCTGCCGGCGGTTCACCGGGTCTTCTCCCTGGTGAAGCGCTGGCTGATGGGAACCATGCAGGGCTCGGTCAGCCCCGAGCACGTGCAGGCCTACTTCGATGAGTGGGTGTTCCGCTTCAACAGACGGCACTCACGCAGCCGCGGCCTGCTGTTCCACACCCTCCTGCGACAGGCAGTCGAGGGCCAGCCCGTCACCTACCGGTCGTTGCGCAAGACCGGACGGACCCGACCGGCGCCGCAACCGGCACGCGGAGCACGGCAGCTACCGCCCAGCCTGGACGTGGGACGACCCGAACTGCCTTGGCGTACTTGAGGTCCTGCGGCGGGAAGTCATGTCTGGGGGTATCAAGATGGAGACCCCCTTTGGTACAAAACGCAGGGAGCGACCTCACCGGAGACATCGAGCGAGTCAAGAAGATCATGCCGGCGAAGCTGGTCCTGCGAGGCTCGACCCGACCGCTCTCCGGTCAGGGCGCTCGAGCCCATGAGCGCCTCCTCTTCGAGACGGCCGGATGTAGCGATACAAGTCGACTGCCTTCCATGAGAGTAGCGGCAGGTAGCGGTGCGTCAAGAACCGACAGTCAACGCGATGCGCGGGCCCATCTCCGGAGGGACAGGAGGCCCTCAGGACCAAACGAAGACGCGTGCAACCGAGATGCCCGCAGGTCCGAGCCGCGAACCGGGTGTCGAGCCGGCCTCGCCGACGATGCGCAGACCAGCCCCAGACTCAGCCGGCCAGGGGAAGAGTGTGGGCTCGAGGTCGCCGGCTTGGCCGTTAGGGGTTCCCCGGGTCCTCTAGCGGGGCGCCGCTCGCCTTGACGGCTCCAGGCGCCAACGGAATCAGGCGAACAGTCCAGGTCGCAGGGGTGGCGTGCAGTTCGTACTGGGGCAGGACGCCTGGTCCGCAGGACGCCGTGCCGAGGCCGGTCTGCGCGAGGTCGAGGTTGACGAACACCCGATCTCGGGGCCGTAGGTCGCTGGTGTGCCGAGCTGCGTCGAGCTCTTCGGTCGTCCACCGGCGGACCGTCAGATCGAAGGTCGGGTCCCCCTCGATGCGCATGCCGCTCACGGGTCCGCGTAGTTGCGCCCACCGCACACCCAGGCGATTCCCGTTCTCCTGCGGGTAGACATACGGGGTCTGCAGGTCCGCCACGCTGCGCCGGTAACGACCGATGACCGCAGCCTGGGTGCTGTCGACATACGCTTCTCCGGGACCGCCTCCGAACCACTCGACATCGTCGATGTCGGCAGGCAGTGCCATGCGCAGCCCCAGTCGAGGTAGCGGTTGAGTCCAGTCACCCTCGGGCTCGACGTCGACCTGCAGTACCAGGGCGTCCCCGTCGGCCGTCCAACGGTAGGTCGCGAGCATCGCGAGGTCGGTGGCGGCGGGTGCGACCCGGGTGCGAAGCACGAATCCGTCCGAGGTCCACTGCCGGTCGATGACCCGATGGGTCAGGCGATGCAATCCCAGCGAGCGCCAGCCAGATTCGACCGGGGTGCCGTGTGTGCCGTGGTCGTTGTCGGTCGGGGCGCGCCACAGGTCCAACCGCGGGCCGTCGACCCGCGTGGCACCCACGTGTGTCAGCAGCCCGGTGTGCTCGTCGAATAGGTCCCGGCCCAGGTTGCCTCCCGGCTGCGCCCGGGCCGGCGCAGGGCTGATCATGTGCTGGCTCACCGCAACCTCGTGGCCGGCGCGCGCCCAGGCGGTGTCCCGCGCCAGCACCACGCGGATCGTCAGCCAGGACTCGCTGGGGACTGTGACGAGAGCCGGGAGAGGCACAGTCGCGGCGCTGCGGGCGGCAACAGTTGCCACGTCGAGCTCGCCGCCAGCTACCGCGACACCGTTATCCTCATGCGCCCAGAGGAAACGCAGAGGGCTGGTGTCACCGAAGTCCAGACGGTTGGTGACCGTCACGTGTCCTCTCTCGATGAGCAGACGCACCGGTGCGACCACCGCCTTGTACTCGAGCAGGCCCGGCGACGGGGTGCGGTCGGGGAACACCAGCCCGTCGGCGACGAAGTTGTCGTCGTGGAGCGGCTCTCCGAAGTCCCCGCCGTAGGCGAAGAACTCGCGGCCGTCGTCGGTGCGCTGCCGGATGCCGTGGTCGATCCATTCCCAGACGAACCCGCCCTGGCACCGCGGGTACTTCTCGAACAGCTGCTGGTACTCCAGCAGGCCGCCCGGTCCGTTGCCCATGGCGTGGGCGTACTCGCACTGCAGGAACGGGATGCTCCGCCGGTGGGCATCCACACTCGGGTCCGCGGTGACGGGCTCGGCAAGACGGCCGATTGCGTCGACCTCGTCGTGCGAGGCGTACATCCGGCTGTACACGTCGACGTAGCTTGAGTCCCAGTCCCCTTCGTAGTGCACCGGTCGGCCGGGGTCCCGTTCGTGGGCCAACGCCGACATCGCGGCCAGGTTCTCCCCGTGGCCGGCTTCGTTGCCCAGCGACCACATGATGATGCTGGGGTGGTTCTTGTCGCGTTCGATGGTGCGCTGCATGCGGTCCAGGAGGGCCGGCTGCCACTGGGGATCTTCGCTGGGGTTACGCCGCCCCTCGGTGAAGACGAAGCCGTGCGTCTCGTAGTCGCACTCGTCGATCACGTACAGGCCGTACTCGTCGCAGAGGTCCAGGAATGCCGGGTGCGGGGGATAGTGGCTGGTTCGGACCGCGTTGATGTTGTGCTGCTTCATGAGCAGGACGTCGCTGAGCATGTCCTGCGCCGTCACAGATCGGCCGCGGTCGGGGTTCCACTCGTGGCGATTGACGCCCCGGACGAGGATGGGCCGACCGTTGACCTTGAGGAGGCCGTCGAGCACGGCGACGGTGCGGAACCCGATACCCAGGGCGATGGTCTCCCCGCCCGCGCTGAGCGTGCCGTCGTAGAGGCGCGGCCGTTCGGCCGACCACGGCTCGACGTCGGGTAGCACATGCGGGCCCTCGGCGGGCACCTCCTGGAGTCCGAGCTCAGGAATGGTGAGCACCGCGGGGACGTCGGTGACGATGCGCAGCATTCCGACCCCGAACGCGTGGTCGAAGTCGGCGTGGACGAAGAAGTCGTCGATCGCTCCCGCCGGCCGGGAAATCACGCTCACGTCGCGGAATATCCCGGACAGCCACCACATGTCCTGATCCTCGAGGTAACTCGCCGGGGACCATTGGTGCACCTGCACCGCCACCACGTTTGCGCCCGCGTGCAGGTGCGAGCCGACCTCGAATTCGGTGGTGAGCCGGCTGCCTGTTGACCAGCCGAGCTCGACTCCGTTCAACCACACCGTGAACGCCGAGTCGACCCCGAGGAACCGGATCACGGACTGGCCACCAGGCCAGTCGGTCGGGAGCTCGAACTGGTAGCGGTACTCACCGGTCGGGTTCTCGTCCGGCACGAAAGGCGGGTCGACCGGGAAGGGGTAGCGGACGTTGGTGTATGCGGGGCTGCCGTAGCCCTGCATCTGCCAATGGCCAGGAACCTCGATCTGAGCCCAATGTGCGTCGTCGAACCCGGGCATTTCGAACCCGTCCGTGACGAGGTCGGCCCGTTCCACGAGGTTGAATCGCCACTGCCCGGCGAGGTCGACACGGGACGCGTCCGATGCGGCGTGTGCCCGCGGTGGGCGCCGACCCTCACCCGGGTCAACGGTGGTCAAAATGCGGGCCGATGAACTCACGGGGAACCCCTCAACGTCAGGTGTGCGGAAGGAACTGCGGACGGGCGTCCGCGGGGTCCAGTACCCCCCGGTCCGCTACACCGAGCGCCTAGCCGAGGCCGGCGCCTAGGTCGGCTCGACAGTTGACTCCTACGACGCCCTGGCCGAGGCGTTCAAATTCCTGTCCAGGGCCGAACTGGTCCGCAACAAGGATACCCGGAAGTCTATCGACGTGCTGGAGATCGCGACATCCGAGTACATCGACTGGTTCAACGGCGCCTGCACTCCACCCTCGCCATGATCACCCCCGCCGAGCACGAAGCCGCCCACTACGCTGCAACCACTGCCCTCCAACCGGAGCCGCAGCGCGTTTGAGAACGGCA
>Ga0209881_1000245_pt1 | contig 15370 bp, 12 predicted proteins | sample PersoiDNA2013193_FD_185804 | JGI IMG/M metagenome (GOLD analysis project Ga0209881, IMG submission 185804) | Permafrost soil microbial communities from the Arctic, to analyse light accelerated degradation of dissolved organic matter (DOM) -... | ecosystem: Environmental > Terrestrial > Soil >... | reverse complement strand
CCGCCGCCCCCGCCGACGACCACCACCGCCGCCACCCCGACGACGATCGCGGCCACGAGCGGTACCGCCAGGCCCGTCACCCAGTTCCGTTCGCGCATCGCGGCAAGGACACCGCCCGCGCCGCGGGCAAGTGACGACGGTTCCTCGGGTGCCTGCCTAGGCTGCCGGAGCTGGCGCATCGGGTCTTCGTACTGCCGGAACTCGCTCAGCTCGGCCTGCGGCCTCCGGTACTCGGCCAGCCGGCCTTGAGACTGCTGGTACACGCTCAGCTCAGCCTGGGGCCTCCGGTACTCGCTCAGCTCGGCCTGCGGCCGACGGAACTCGCGCGTCTGATTTTGCGGCTGCGGCTGCGGCTGCGGGTACTCGGGCTGCTGGTACCGGGGCTGCTGGTACCGGGCCTGCGGCTGCTGGTACCGGGCCTGCGGCTGCTGGTACCGGGCCTGCGGCTGCTGATACTGCGGCTGCTGATACTCGGGCTGCGGCTGCGGCGGCCGGTACTGAGCCTGAGGCTGCCGGTACTCGCGCGTCTGATCCTGGGCCTGGGACTGGGCCTGCGGCTGCTCGTACCGAGCCTGCGGCTGCGGCTGCGGCTGCGGCTGCGGCTGCGGCTGCGGCTGCGGCTGCTGGTACTGAGCCTGAGGCTGCCAATACGGAGCCTGCGGGTGCCGGTACTCGCTCAGCTCACCCTGCGGCCGACGGAACTCATGCGTCTGCTCTTGGGAGTGGGGCTGCCAGAACTCGCTCGGCTGGTCCTGCGGCTGCGGAAAATCCCGCGCCTGAGGAAAGTCCGACGGCTGCGGAAACTGGCGCGTCGAATCGGCGGAGCCGGCCAGGACGTCTGGACGGGCCCCGCGGGGCTCCGCGCGCGGAGCCTCAAACTCATAGCCGGGGACCTCGCTGATAGCCCGCGGATCGTTCGGGTGTCGCGGAGGCCTCCCGGTGGGCCCGGTACTCATTTCATGCCGATCGTAGCGGTGGATACCACCGCAGGAGCCGCAAACCTCGACAGCGTAATAAACGCGGCAGAAATAGTACCTGCGGTGAGCGGCCGCGGTCGTCCGCCACGCGTGACTCATGCCACATCCATTGCTGTAGACGCAGCGAAGGTTTCCAGCCTCCCGCCCAGGCAACCGCCAGGTAACCTGAGAGGCGGTAGCCAGTAATCACCACGTCTAATCTTTCGGAAGAAGGCGATGTCCGCCGTGTCTTCTGAGTCGCCGCTCGCCGCCGCGGATCTCAGCGCGCCATCAGCAACCCTCCCGCCCACGGCCCCGTCGGCGCTGCCGCGCGAGCCAACGGAGTCCGGTACCGCACCGGGTAGCGCCGACTTTGGGCCCAACGAGTGGCTTGTCGATGAGCTCTACCAGCGTTACCTCGAGGACCCAGGTTCCGTCGACCGGGCCTGGTGGTCGTTCTTCGCCGACTACAGGCCGGTCCGCGCGAGCGGGAACGGCACGGGGCCGCAGCCGATCGCGGCCGAGGCACCGGTCCCGGCACAGGCAGCCTCGGCTGCACCCGCCCCCGTCGCTCCGGCGCCCGCCAAGGCAGCGGCGACGCCGACGCCCCAGGACGCCGATCTCAGCAGGCTGCGCGGCGCCGCCGCGCGCACGGCGCTTAACATGGCCGCGAGCCTGACCGTGCCCACCGCCACCAGTGTCCGCGCGGTGCCAGCCAAGCTGCTCATCGACAACCGGATCGTCATCAACAACCACCTGCAGCGCGGCAGGGGCGGGAAGATCTCCTTCACGCACCTGATTGGCTTCGCGGTGATTCAGGCGATCAAGGCGCTGCCTGAGATGAACGCCGCGTACGCCGAGGAAGACGGCAAGCCGGTCCTCGCGACGCCGCACCACGTGAACCTCGGCCTTGCCATCGACCAGCGCGCCAAGGACGGCAGCCGTCAGCTCCTCGTGCCGAGCATCAAGGGCGCCGACGAGATGGACTTCCGCCAGTTCTGGACGGCGTACGAGGACATGGTCCGCAAGGCGCGGAACAACAAGCTGACCGTCGCCGACTTCCAGGGCACCACGATCTCCCTCACCAACCCGGGCACGATCGGCACCGAGCATTCCGTGCCCAGGCTGATGGCAGGCCAGGGCACGATCGTCGGTGTCGGCGCCATGGAGTACCCCGCCGCCTACCAGGGTGCGAGCGTGGAGACCATGGCCAATCTCGCGATCAGCAAGACGGTCACGCTGACCTCCACCTACGACCACCGGATCATCCAGGGCGCGCAGTCAGGCGACTTCCTGCGGATCATCCACTCGCTGCTGCTTGGCGAGGATGGCTTCTACGACAAGATCTTCGAAAGCCTGCGCATCCCGTATGAGCCGATCCGCTGGGTCAGGGACTTCCCCTACGGCCACGAGGACGACGTCACCCGCGCCGCACGGGCGCAGGAACTGATCCACGCCTACCGGGTCCGCGGCCACCTGATGGCCGACACCAACCCGCTCGAGACCGTCCAGCGCAAGCACGATGACCTGGACATCATCAAGCACGGCCTGACGCTGTGGGACCTGGAGCGCGACTTCGCCACCGGCGGTTTCGGCGGCAAGAAGCTGATGAAGCTGCGCGAGATCCTCGGCGTGCTGCGCGACTCCTACTGCCGCACCGTCGGCATCGAGTACATGCACATCCAGGACCCGGAAGAGCGCAAGTGGATCCAGGCGCACGTCGAGGTGCCGCAGGTGCGGGCCGACCACGACGAGCAGATGCGCGTTCTTTCCAAGCTCAACGTGGCCGAGGCGTTCGAGACGTTCCTGCAGACCAAGTACGTCGGCCAGAAGCGGTTCTCGCTCGAGGGCGGCGAGTCGCTGATCCCGCTGCTCGACACCGTGATCAGCGAGGCGGCCGATGCCAATCTCGACGAGGCCGTGGTCGGCATGGCGCACCGCGGCCGGCTGAACGTGCTCGCTAACGTCATCGGCAAGTCCTACGGGCAGATCTTCAAGGAGTTCGAGGGCAACCTCGACCCGAAGTCCACCCAGGGCTCTGGCGACGTCAAGTACCACCTGGGTGCCGAAGGCACGTTCACCGCGGTGAACGGCAAGCAGATCCGCACCTCGCTCGTCGCCAATCCCAGCCATCTCGAGGCCTCCGACCCGGTGACCGAGGGCGTGGTCCGCGCCAAGCAGGACGTGCTCGACGTGGGCGAGGACGGCTTCACCGTGCTGCCGGTGCTCATCCACGGCGACGCGGCGTTCGCCGGGCAGGGCGTGGTGGCGGAGACGCTGAACCTCAGCCAGCTCCGCGGCTACCGGACCGGCGGCACCGTGCACATCGTGGTGAACAACCAGGTCGGCTTCACCACCTCGCCTGAGTACTCCCGGTCAAGCGTGTACGCCACCGACGTGGCGCGGATGATCCAGGCGCCGATCTTCCACGTGAACGGCGATGACCCGGAGGCCGTCGCGCGCGTGGGCCGGATGGCGTTCGCCTATCGCCAGACGTTCCGCAAGGACGTCGTGATCGACATGGTCTGCTACCGGCGCCGCGGGCACAACGAAGCCGATAACCCCAGCTTCACCCAGCCGCTGATGTACGACCTGATCGAGGCGCGGCGCTCGGTGCGCAAGCTCTACACCGAGTCGCTGATCGCCAGGGGCGACCTGACGATGGAAGAGGCCGAGGCGGCGCTGCGCGACTACCAGCAGCAGCTTGAGCGCGCGTTCACCGAGACCAGGGAAGCGGCGGAGCTACCGGCCCAGCCGGGCACGGTGGCCCCCGCGGAGGTTGGCGAGCGCCCGGTCAACCACGCCGGGGTGCCGACCGCGATCAGCGCGGACGCGGTGAAGCAGATCATCGACACCCAGGTCAACCTGCCCGATGGGTTCACCGTGCACCCGAGGCTCAAGCCGCAGCTCGAGCGCCGGGCCACGATGGTCTCCACCGACGCCATCGATTGGGCGACCGGTGAGCTTCTCGCCATCGGCTCGCTGCTGATGGACGGCCGCCCGGTGCGGCTGGTCGGCCAGGACACCCGCCGCGGCACGTTCGGCCAGCGGCACGCGGTGCTCGTCGACCGGAACACCGGCATCGATTACACGCCGCTCAAGCGGCTCGACAACGGCAACGCCCGGTTCTTCATCCATGACTCGCTGCTGTCGGAGTTCGCCGCGATGGGGTTCGAGTACGGCTACTCGGTCGCCAGGCCAGAAGCCCTGGTGGCATGGGAAGCGCAGTTCGGCGACTTCATGAACGGCGCGCAGACGATCATCGACGAGTTCATCAGCTCCGGTGAGCAGAAGTGGGGCCAGAAGTCGAGCGTCGTTCTGCTGCTGCCGCACGGCTACGAGGGACAGGGCCCTGACCACTCCTCGGCCAGGATCGAGCGGTTCCTGTCGCTGTGCGCGCAGGACAACATGACAGTGGCGCTGCCGACGACTCCGGCCAACTACTTCCACCTGCTCCGCTGGCAGGCGCTGTCCGGCCGGCACAAGCCGCTCGTGGTGTTCACGCCGAAGTCGATGCTCAGGCTGAAGGCCGCCACATCGGCGACCGCCGACTTCACGAGCGGTTCTTTCCAGCCGCTGATCGGCGAGCCCGCCGCCTTCGACACCTCGGCGGTCCGCCGTGTGGTGCTGTGCACCGGGAAGATCTACCACGATCTGGCCGGCTACCGCGCCGAGGTGAACGCAAAGTCGACGGCGGTCGTCCGCGTCGAGCGGCTTTACCCGATCCCGCATGAGGAGCTCAGGGACGAGCTCTCCCGCTACCCGGACGACGTTGAGCTCGTCTGGGTCCAGGAGGAGCCGTCGAACCAGGGTGCCTGGCCGCGGATGGCGCTGCGCCTGCCCGAACTGCTCGGGCGGCCGCTGTCGGTGATCTCGCTGCCCGCGAGCTCCGCGCCCGCGGCCGGCTCCGCGAAGGTGCACACCGCTTCGCACCGCGAACTGATCGAGATGGCTATCCCAACGGAGGGCTAGCGATGTACTTCACGGACGCCGGGATCGAGGAACTCGACGGCCGCCGCGGCGACGAGGAGGTCACCATGGCCTGGCTCGCCGGGCGGCTGCGTGACTTCGTCGACCTGAATCCTGGGTTCGAGACGGCGGTTGACCGCCTCGCGTCGTGGCTGGCACGGCTCGACTACGACGGCTCAGACGGTGATTCCACGAACGAGGAATAAGAGAAGAAGGACCATCCTTCCGAACGGACGCGTGCTCCGCCCGTCAGGCCCGCCGATTCTCACCCGAGGAAGGCCGAGGGGCGGCAGACATAAACGCGATACATCTTGACTTTTACCGAGCGAGATATATCGTGTTTATGGAGGAAGTGTCGCACGGGAGGACTGCCATGCCGAGCTGGACGGTTGATGGGCCAACGAGCCTGGACTTCGACGAGGTCACGGCGGTGAACGTGCAGCTCGTGGCCGGCACGGTAGCCGTTCTCGCCACGGATGACCGGCCATCGGTCGTGGTCACCGAGCTAGGCGGCCGCCCGCTTGTGGTCAGCAATGACGGCGGAGCCCTGACCGTCGGCTACGAGTCGCCTGTCCTGGACGGGCTGCTCGGCTTTCTCAAGCCGCGCCGCGACGCCGTCGCGGTGACAATCACCGTGCCCGCCGACTGCCCGGTCAGGCTCGGCGTGCTCAGCGCGTCGGCGATCCTGTCCGGCCTGCGTGCCGGGGCATCGGTCAAGGGAATGTCGGGCGACATCACCCTGGACGGCGTCGCAGGGGAGGTAACGGCGGAGACGATGTCCGGCGAGGTAGCGGCCTGCGACATCGACGGGACGATCCGCTTCAAGTCCATGTCTGGCGGGCTGACGCTGGCCGGCGGCACGCTTGACCGCCTCGAAGCGAACAGCATGACCGGGCACGTCACGGCCGACGTCACGCTGGCACCTTCGGGCGGCGTGCACGTCAGCACCATGTCGGGCGATGTGACGCTGCGGCTGCCGGCCGACAGCGACGCCAAGGTTAGGCTGCACTCCACATCCGGTGCGGTCCGAAGTGAATTCGATTCGCTCAGGACCGTCATGGCGCCTGCCGCACATGCCGCAAGCGGTAACGTTGGCGCAGGTACCGGATGCGTGTCCGTGACCACCGTGTCCGGCTCGGTGACGCTGTTGCGGCGAGGGGCCGTTAACTTCCGGGGGGATGACCCCGCGCGTCCCCCAGGGCCTGCCCGGTCGGAAGGCAAAGGTACCGGAGAGGCAGAGATGGAGAGCAAGACCCGATGACCCCGGTTTTCCGCCATGGACGCCTCCGGCTGTACCTGCTGCGCCTGCTCGATGAGGAACCCAGGCACGGCTACGAGGTCATCCGGCTGTTGCGCGACCGGTTCATGGGCGTCTACGCTCCCTCCCCCGGCACGATCTACCCGCGGCTAGCCAGGCTTGAAGAAGAAGGCCTCGTCACGCATGACGAGGAGAACGGTCGCAAGGTCTACCGGATCACCGAAGCGGGCCGCGCGGAACTGCGCAGCAGGGGCGCCGAGCTTGACGAGCTAGAAGCGGAGCTGTCCGCGTCGGTCAGCGACATCGTCCGTGAGGTCAGGGAGGATGTCAGGGACACGGTCCGCAGCCTGCGGGAGGAACTGACCAGGGCCGCGAGGGACATGCGCCGCACCGAGAAGGACGCGGCACGGGAGGCCCGCAAGGAAACCGGCCGGGAAGCGCGGGAAATCGGCAAGGAGGCTGGCCGGGAAGCGCGCGAAGCCGGCAAGGAAACCGGCCGGGAAGCGCGCGAAGCCGCCGCAGCCGCCCGCGAGCAAGCCCGTCAGGCCAAGGACGCCGCCTGGGCGCAGGCCAAGCAGGCAAGGGACGAAGCGTTCAGCCGCGCCCAGCGCCTCCGCGAAGACGCCGCGCACCTGCACGACGCGGGCAACTGGGGCGAGCGGGGCCGCTGGACCGAATGGACCAGCCGCGCAGCGTGGCCGGGCTCGCATGACATGTCCGCGCTCCGCGACCTGGAGCGACTGGCCAGGGACTTCGTCGCGGACCTGCGCGGGGTGGCCTGGGACTCCGGCGCCCTCCTCGGCAGCGAGGTCATCCCCACCCTCAGGGACATCCTCGAGGACACCCTGAACCGCATCCGCACCGAGGTCCTGGCCCCGCACACCCCGGGCGGCACCCCTGATGCGTCGGACACGCCGGACACGTCAGCCCCCACACCCACGCAGGCACCCAGCGACTCCTCCGAATCTCCAGACGCCTAACGTCTCGTCAACCTTCTACCGGAAATGTCAAGCCGGTTGCAGCCATCTCTGGCTTTCACCTGACTTGCAGGGCATCTCTTCCGCTGTGTCCTTCATCTCCTGCACAGCAGCACATCAAGAGAGTCGTTTACCTAGGTACGACTCCTCTCTGCGCGCGTGGCACACCAATGCCGCTTAGCCTAAGGTGACCCCGGCCGGCCGCCCGGCGGTCATATCACCACGTTCCGGGCATGCTCCATGCCCGCGGCAAAGATCTTGGCAGAAAAGCGTGCGCCTGGAACGCTTTTCTGCCATCAAGAAAAAAGTCTCCAAGATCATTGGGCGAGCTTGGCTTTCAGCTTTTCACCCGGTGTCACATGAGTGCGCAGGGGAATCATGGACATCCTTAGCTAAGTGGCATTGCCTTCAGAGGGCGCGGTTTGGTGTCGTGGCGATCACCTTCCCACTGTTGCGCAGGCGGGTGGGCCGGCTGGTACCAACTGCCCGCCGCGGCCGTGACTGGGTTTGCGCGCGTGCACGGATGGTGTTGGCTGATTCGCCTTGGCGCGCACTCGACACCCTGCATACGATCGCACGCGGCACGGACAACCGTGACAAGTCGGGCGCTCGTGGCTCCGAGGCCAAGATGGTGGATCGTTGTCCATCCTCCGGGGCGGACAACGATCCACCATCTTGGAAAACATGATCGCCTCAGTGGCATGACCAATGGCGATGGATAATATGCGCCATTTTGGGTTATTGCAGAGGCTGGGCAATTAGCCCCCGGCATCGTTACGGCGTGCATATGGCCCATACGCGCAGGCGCGAGGCCCGTGCACGATCTGGTGGTGCGGTGGACTGTGGTGCCTGGCGTCGTGGTGATTGCCCTGTTTCCGCCGTGCCGTGGCCATGTGAACGTGAACGGTGCGGGTCGTGCAGGCGCGAGGGCCGTGGACGTTGGACGCGGACGCGCTTCGCGTCCTTGACGAGCCCACGGCGCGTCAGCGCGGAGTGCGCGCTCTCGCGCGCGTCTGCACGTAGGAGGCGCGCAGCAACTGATAGAAAGCGCACCGCGAGCGGCGCGGGGGCGCCGTTACCCTAGGGCACGAAGACGATCTTGCCGGTCTGGGTGCCGTCGATCATGGCGGCGAAGCCCTCGGCCGCGTCGGCAAGCGGGAGGACCCGGTCGATGAGCGGGCGGGTGCCGGTCTGTTCGCAGAAGCGGAGCAACCTGCCGAGCTGCTCGCGGGTACCCATGGTCGAGCCCGCGACGGACAGCTGCGTGAAGAAGATCCTGGTGAGCTCGGCGGGCGGGATGTCGCCGCTTGTTGCGCCGGAGATCACGATGCGGCCGCCCGGCTTGAGCGAGCGCACCGAGTGGGACCAGGTCGCCTGGCCGACTGTCTCCATCACGACGTCGACCCGCTCGGGCAGCCGCGCCCCGGTGGCGAACGCCTGGTCGGCGCCTAGCTTGACCGCCGCGTCGCGCTTGGCCTCGCTCCGGCTCGTCACCCACATCCGGTAGCCCGCCGCCCGGCCGATCAAGATCAGCGCGGTGGCGACGCCGCCGCTGGCTCCCTGGACCAGAATCGTCGCGCCCGGCTGCACGCCCGACTTCTCGAACAGCATCCGGTACGCGGTCAGGTAGGCCGTGGGCAGGCAGGCCGCCTCCTCGAAGGAGAGCGCCGCTGGCTTGGGCACCAGGTTCCGCCTGGGGACGCAGACCTTCTCGGCGAACGTCCCGCTGTACCGCTCGGAGAGCAGCGAGCGGCGGGGGTCGAGTGTCTCGTCGCCGCCTCCGGCGTCCGGGTCGCCGAGCACCGCGTGCACCACGACCTCGTTCCCGTCCTCGTCGATCCCCGCGGCGTCGCAGCCGAGGATCATCGGCAGCCGGTCGGCGGGCAGTCCCACCCCGCGCAGCGACCAGACATCGTGGTGGTTGAGGGCGGTGGCCTTGACCGTTACCGTGGCCCACCCGGCCGGCGGCTGCGGCTCCGGCCGCTCCCCCGTCTCCAGCCCGCTCAGCGGGTCATCGGCATCGATACGCGCAGCGTAGACGGCGAACATGATCATGACACTATAGGGAACCCGCCCGGCGCGGGAAGACCGCTAGTTCAGCGCCGACCTGGAGCGCACGTCGGTGAACTTGGCGAAATCCCGATCAGCCGTGACGACCTCACAGCCATGCTCGATGGCCAGCGCGGCCAGCACGACATCCGGCACTAGCTTTCCATAGGCGCGATGCCGCTGGCAGAGATCGGTGAAAATGGACCAGAACCGCGGGCCAGGGTTCACCACGATGGCGTGCGGCTGCTCGCGGATCGCGGTCGCGAACGCGAGCGCCTCCTCGATCGTGGCAGCCTTCTCCTTGTATATTCGCCGGTCAGTAATCACTCTGACCATTCCAGCCACCGCGAAATCCGACACCGCGTAAGGCTCAGGCCCGTCAATCAGATCCTGCAGCCATGTCCGGTACTCCTCGTGCTGATCGACGTCACGCCTGTTCGCGTAGATCAGGATGTTCGTATCCACGAGCATCATCTGACATCACCTCCAGGAAATGCTCGATCTCCTGCTCGGCCAGGATCTCCTTTATCCGTGCAGGGCTCATATCGATCTTGCCCCGGTCTGCCGGGTCGCCTGACGTGGGCAGGATCACCCGTGGCCGGATCTCTCGTTCGTGCGCTGTCTTGAGCATCAGGCGTAGCGCCTCCTCCATGACTGAGTTGAGACTGCGGTGCTGATGGGCTGCTAGGGCCTTGGCTTCGGCGAGGATCTCTTCGTCTATGCGAAACGTGGTGCGATGCATGTATCCACCCTATCCATGACATAAAGCTGTCACCAGATGCCAGCATCACCATCAGGATAATGGCGTGACATAATGATGTCAAATTTGGCAACACGTTGCCCAACGCAATTCGCCAACGCAAACGGGTGCCGTTCCCCGCAGGGGAACGGCACCCGTTTTTGCTGGTCAGAACCTATAACTAGCGGCGGGCCACCCCGTCGGCGCGGGCCGCGGCGGCGACCGCCGCGGCGACGGCGGGGGCGACCCGGTCGTCGAACTGGCCAGGGATGACGTAGTCGGGCGCGGCGTCGTCGCCGACCAGGCCTGCGAGGGCGTCGGCGGCGGCCAGCTTCATGTTCTCCGTGATCGTCGTCGCGCGCACGTCAAGGGCGGCGCGGAAGACGCCGGGGAAGGCGAGCGAGTTGTTGATCTGGTTCGGGAAGTCGCTGCGCCCGGTGGCGACCACGGCGACGTGCTCGCGGGCGATCTCCGGGTGGATCTCCGGCTCGGGGTTGGAGAGCAGGAACGCGATCGCGCCCGGTGCCATCCTGGTGAGGGCATCGACCGGAAGAGTGGCGCCGGACAGCCCGATGAACACGTCCGCGCCGCGCAGCGCCGCCTCGGGCGCGCCGGCGAAGCCGGATGCGTTGGTCACCTTGGCGAGCGCCGCCTTGACCGGGTTCAGCCCGTCCCTGCCGTGGTAGATCATGCCCTTGCTGTCCGCCACGCCGATCTCGCCGACACCAGCGGACAGCAGGATCTTCGACACCGCGATCCCGGACGCCCCGGCACCGCAGACCACGACCCGCATGGCGCTCAGTTCCTTGCCGACCACGCGGGCGGCGCCGCGCAGGGCGGCGAGCGCGACGATGGCCGTGCCGTGCTGGTCGTCATGGAAGACCGGAATGTCGAGCGCGGCGCGCAGCCTGTCCTCGATCTCGAAGCATCTCGGCGCCGAGATGTCTTCCAGGTTGATGGCGCCGAAGCTGGGCGCGAGCGCGGTGACAACGCGCACCACGTCGTCCACCGCGGTGACGTCGATGCAGATCGGCACCGCGTTGATGCCGGCGAACTTCTTGAAGAGCAGCGCCTTGCCCTCCATGACGGGCATCGCGGCCGCAGGGCCGATGTCGCCGAGGCCGAGCACGGCGGTCCCGTCGCTCACCACGGCAACGGTGTTGCCGGTCCAGGTGTACTCGCTGGCGAGCTCGGGCTCGTCGGCGATGGCGCTGCAGACGCGCGCGACACCAGGCGTGTAGGCCATGGCGAGCGCGGCCCGGTCAGGCACGTCCACGCTGGGACACACATCGATCTTGCCGCCCCGGTGCATCAGGAAGACGGGGTCGGCGTCACGGGAAAGTGAAGAAGTACGGGAAAAAGCAGCCTCGTCGGCCACGGTAACCCCCAGGCTAGGTGTAACAGTGAACAGAGCACGCGGCCGGAGGCGCGTGGCGGCGGGTTCGCACGGCCGACACGCCTCACGGGCGGTGATCTCGCAGTTACGGGGGTTACCCGTTGGTACATTCTGCCATGTGGCCGCCCTCGGGGGCGATCCCCCTGGCATGTCAGATCGCATGGTAAGGATGTCTGACATGCCAGGCGTGCCACAAGCACCGCCAGCGTCGTTCTGTGTAATACTCAACAGCGCGACCAGCCTATTACATCCGCCAGCCTATTACATCCGCCTTCCCGCAGCGAGGAATCGCGAGTGGACCTATCATCTTATGCCGAACTCGCCGTCCGGCTTGTGAACACCGCCAGCCTGGGGCACGAGGGCGGAGACCTGCTCACCTCCACCGCTGGGCTGCGCTCGCTCGTGGCCGATAGAGAGCACCTGAACCACGGCATCAGCCGCGCCGACCTTGAGTCGCTGCGCATGGTCCGCGAGGAGTTCCGCGGGTTCTTCGTGGCCTGCTCGCAAGGGCACGGCACGGAAGCGGCTGACCGGCTGAACGAGCTGCTCATCCAGTACCCGGTGCATCCGCAGCTCTCCGGGCACGACGGGCAGCCCTGGCATGTGCACTACACCGATAGCGGCTCGATGTCCGATAAGTACGCCGCGGGCGCGACGATGGGGCTCGCCGTCCGGCTCGCCGAACTCGGCATCGAGCGGTTCGGCGTGTGCCAGGCATCGCCGTGCATGGGGGTGTTCATCGACACGTCCGTCAACCGCACCAGGCGGTACTGCTCGGACCGGTGCGCCAGCCGGGCGAACGTCACCGCGTACCGCGCCCGCAAGCGCGGCGAGGACCCGCGGGCGTAACGCCGGGCCCGCGGCGAGCCCGCCCGGCTTGCCGCCCATGCGACAGGGGCGGCATACCGGATTGCACGTAGCCGATCAGGGACATGGCTCGTGAATCCTTTCACAAGCTGCGCACAAAAAGTAATTCCCCTCTCCCCCATGACATAAACCAAAATAATTTGAAACCGCCAGGTAATTGCCACGACATCAGCATGTGACGCGGCCGGGATGTCATTAGCCCGCCTGGGAAGCAAGCACAGGGCTGTGAACTGCGTTATGAAACCGAATCCAGTGCTGCACTTCCTAAGGGTGAAGATCATCCCTACGATGTTCTCACTCTGCTGATATAACACGCTCACTCGCTGACAGCGGGACCCCGCCGGCGGGTGGCAAGCCCTCCGGGGCGTGACCGAGAAACGAGAGAGAAGCTATCGATCATGGCAACTGATACTGGCTCCGCGGCAGCCACAACGCCGGGAGACGTCGGACTTAAGCGCGAGATGGGGTTCATCGGCGCCGTCTGGGCGTCGGAGAGCTCGATCATCGGTTCCGGCTGGCTGTTTGGCGCGCTTTACGCCGCGCAGGCCGCTGGGCCCGCGGCGATCATCGCCTGGGTCATCGGCGGCGTGGCTGTCGTCGTCCTCGCCCTGATTCACGCCGAGCTCGGCGCGATGTACCCGGTCTCTGGCGGCACCGCGCGATTCCCGCACTTCGCGTTCGGCGCCGTCGCGGGCATGTCCTTCGGCTTCTTCTCCTGGCTGCAGGCCGTGACCGTTGCGCCCATTGAGACCTTCGCGGTCATGAACTACGGGTCGCACTGGTGGCCGGCCATCTACAACCACGCCACGGGGAACGTCACCACCACCGGCTTCATCATGGCCATCATCTTGATGGCCCTCTTCACCGGGCTGAACTTCGTCGGCATCAAGTGGCTGTCGAACATCAACAGCGGGCTCATGTGGTGGAAGATCGCCATCCCGGTGCTCACCATCATCGTGCTGCTCTTCAAGTTCCACGCCGGCAACTTCGGCTCGTCCGCCGGGTCCGGCGGGTTCATGCCGACCGGCATCAAGGGCGTGCTCTCCGCGGTCGTCGGGGCCGGCGTCGTGTTCTCCTACCTCGGCTTCGAGCAGGCCGACCAGCTCGCCGGCGAGATCAAGGACGCGCAGAAGAACCTGCCGCGGGCCATCATCACCGCGGTCGCCATCGGCACGGCCATCTACATCCTGCTGCAGATCGTCTTCATCGCCGCGATGGACCCGGGCCTGCTGACCCTCAGCCACGGCTGGACCGGCCTGGTCTGCCCGGCCACCGGCACCTGCAACGCGAACGTCGCCAGCATCAACTCCGGGCCCTTCGCGGGCCTCGCCGGGCTGATCGGCCTGTCCTGGCTGGCGTTCATCCTCCGGCTCGACGCGATCATCTCACCGTTCGGCACCGGCCTGATCTACCAGACCTCGGGCTCCCGGGTCAGCTACGGCCTTGGCCGCAACCGGTACTTCCCGCCGATCCTCACCAAGACCGACAGCCGGGGCGTCCCGTGGGTCAGCCTGCTCCTGTCGTTCGTCGGCGGCCTGGTCTTCCTGCTGCCGTTCCCGAGCTGGCACGCGCTCGTCGGCCTGGTGACGGGCGCCTCCGTGCTCATGTACGCGGGCGCGCCGCTGGCCCTCGCCGCGTTCCGCCGCCAGGTACCTGAGGCCGTCCGCCCCTACAGGCTCGCCGGCGCCGCGGTCTGGGCGCCGCTCGGGTTCATCATCGCCAACTTCATCATCTACTGGTCCGGCTTCATCGTCGTCTGGAAGCTCGGCATCTGCATCGTCATCGGCTACGTCATCATCATCGCCTGCATGGCGTTCGACCCGCAGCGGCCGAATCTCCTTGACCCCAAGGCGTGGAAGGCGGCGAGCTGGCTGCCGGTCTACCTGATCGGCATGGGCATCATCTCGTGGCTCGGCCAGTACAGCGGGCAGTCCTCGACGACCCCGCTGGCACCCACCAACACCAACACCATCGGCCTGTGGTACGACCTGCTGGTCATCGCGGCGTTCAGCCTCGTCATCTACTACTGGGCGGTTGCCGTCAGGCTGCCCCGTGAGGAGATGCTCGCGCTGGTCGAGGCGCAGTCCGGGGAAGAGGACGTGCCCCCGCCGACCCTCTAGTCGCAAACCAAGTCACAACCGGCACCATGAGCAGGACCCCGCCCCGTAAGGGGCGCGGTCCTTCGCTTTCCTGTGCAACACGCGTCCGTTCCGACGACTGAGAAAGACAGCTACCGGCGGCGACGGATCGGCCAGCAGCGCGCCAGCACCACCGCCTCGATCAGCTCTGCTGGCACCGGTCCGAAGCGGGCGCTGTCCGCGGCACCGGGGACCGCGTTGTCCGACGCCAGCCACCAGCCGTGGTCTTCCCGCCAGGCCACCCGCTTCACCAGCAGGAAGCCCGGCCGCCCCGGATGCCAGGCAAGCACCACCTGACCGGGACGTACCCGGCGGGTGCGCCACGCGAGCACCATGTCACCCGGGCGCAACGCGGGCTCCATGGAGTGCTCGGTGACCCCGGCGCGGATGAGCGGCCAGCACTTCGGGCGGGCGTCCACGTTTACCTCCCCGCCTACGGAGTAGTGTCGGAAGTGAAACCTTACTGATCTGGTAATGAGAAAGGGAATCGATGAGGCTGCTCACCCGGCTGCTCGCGCCGAAGTACGTCGCCCATGCCCACTGCGACCTGCCCTGCGGCGTCTACGACCCCGCGCAGGCCCTGATCGAGGCGCAGTCCGTCAAGGCGATCGCCGAGAAGTACGCGGCGAACGAGGACCCGGCGTTCCGTACGCGCGCGCTGATCATCAAGGAGCAGCGCTCCGAGCTCGTCAAGCACCACCTGTGGGTGCTCTGGACGGACTACTTCAAGGCACCGCACTTCGAGAAGTACCCGCAGCTCAACACGCTGTTCAACGAGGCCACCAAGCTGGCGGGCGCGGGCGGCACCAAGGGGTCGAACGACGTGGCCACCGCGGACACGCTGCTCGCCAAGATTGAGGAGATCTCCAAGATCTTCTGGGAGACCAAGCAGGCATAGCACCTGTTCGTCGGACATCCAGTACGCGGTGTCCCTCGGAATTCCGTCGTGTGGGGCGGGCCCGATAAGATGGCGGTTTCTGCCATCGGGCCCGCCCCACACGACATCGGGGGGTACGGGGGC